>JACCEA011364911.1_pt1 | contig 22468 bp, 24 predicted proteins | sample 7449851 | NCBI WGS metagenome assembly JACCEA01 (sample SAMN15323453, study PRJNA562643) | freshwater metagenome | isolation source: river surface water | place: USA:Blue River Watershed | collected 2017-08-18 | reverse complement strand
TCTATGAAAAAACTTTTAATCTTGATATTAGTATGGCTATGTTTTAATCAAACATCAATAGCACAAGAAAAAAAGTTAGTTCAATTCTCAGGTATTGTTTTACACGCTGATAGTTTAATACCCCTACCATTTGTAAGCATCACCAATATTTCTAGAAATTATAGAGGCACTTATTCAGACATGAGAGGTTTCTTCTCATTAGTTGTTGGTGTAGGTGATACGATACAAATTTCTTGTTTAGGTTATCGCAAACAAGAACTCATAGTACCTGAAAATTTAATCAACAATTCACTCAGTGCAATTTTCAAATTGAAATCTGAAGCAATTGATTTGCCGATGATTTATATTTTCCCATACGCAACAGTAGAACAATTCAAACAAGCCTTTATCAAACTTCGATTACCCGATGATGATTTAATGATTGCGCGCAGAAATTTAGATGAACGCACGATGATGGCATTGAGTTCGGCTATGGCTTGGGATGGTACACAAAATGCACGTTACTACTTCCAAAATCAAAGTGAGAAATTATACTGGCGCGGACAAGATCGCTACAACCCTCTTCTTGATATCGTAAAAATTAATCAGTTTATTCAGCTGTTGAATCAGGGGAAGATTTCGTTGAAGAATGACCCGAAAAACTAGTCAATAGTAGCTAGTCGTTAGTAGCTAGTATGTTCTATGTTTTGAAATTTTCTTAATCTTTTAAATTTTAAATGAAATGATGTGATTCATTATTTAGAAAGCAATCTATAATGACCGTTGCACTTATATTATTATTGCAGAGGACTAGATTGCTTTTTCATTTCAAAATTTAAAAGATTAAGAAAAATGAAATTTGCTAATTTATCTACGTTTCTTTGAAACCGCCGGGTACTTCATTTTATAATCTGGTTTCACCAAGCCTTTCGTAATTGCATCGAGCTTACGTGCAATTAATCTTTTCTTAATTGGCGAAATTTTATCGACAAATAATTTACCATCGATGTGATCGTATTCGTGTTGAATAATTCGAGCAATGATACCGTTGTATGATTCTTCGTGCTCAACAAAATTTTCATCGCAATATCTTATGCGGATGTGTGAGAGTCTATTCACATCTTCACGAATTTCTGGTATACTCAAACATCCTTCAGAGAATGGCCATTCATTACCTGTCTCTTCGATGATGTGTGCGTTGATGAAAACTTTTTTGAATTTTAATTGCTCTGGTTTGTCTTCATCGTCGTCGTCGAACGGACTTGCATCAATGACAAACAAGCGAATAGCTAAGCCTACTTGAGGTGCAGCCAAGCCTACTCCGCGAGCAGCATACATGGTCTCCCACATATCATCAATGAGTTGATTTAAATTCGGATAATCTTTCGATATATCTTCGCCCACTTTTCTTAATACTGGGTCGCCGTATGCAATAATTGGTAAAATCATATTTTTAAAAATTCGATTCCATGTACGATTGTAAAATAATGGTCGCACTAATGGTGTCGATTAAACTTTTATTTTGTCTTTCTTTTTTATTCTTTCCGCTCTGTGCAATTACTTGTGAAGCCATTTTAGAGGTGAAGCGTTCATCAACTCTTTTGATCGGCAAGTTCGCAAATTCCTTTTTAATTTTCTCTACCTCTACATTGATTAATGCTGCTGATTGAGAAGCAGTATTATCCATTTGTTTGGGCTCACCTACAACTAATAATTCAACTTCTTCGGTTTGCATGTATTGCTTCAAAAATTGAATCAACTCATTAGTAGGTATAGTCGTTAGAGCATTAGCTATAATCTTCATTGGGTCAGTGACCGCCACCCCCGTTCTTTTTGCACCAATATCTAATGCCATTATTCTTGCCATTTTACAAAGATAAGCGATGGAAACGAATTTTAAATTTTATAAATTGCGACATGTTATTTAAAGAGATACCAGGGCACGAAGAGATAAAAGAAAGATTGCTTAGATCTAAACATGAAAACCGCATTTCTCATGCGCAATTGTTTTTGGGTCCGAGTGGTAGCGGTAACCTTGCATTAGCCATAGCCTATGCACAATTGATTAATTGTACAAATGCCAAGGCCGATGATTCATGTGGTGAGTGTTCATCTTGCAGAAAATACGAAAAGTACATCCATCCTGATTTACATTTCTCATACCCATTTATTACAAAAAAAGCTGATGAGACTAGTACTGTCTATATCAAAGAATGGCGTACAGCATTGTTAGATTCGCCATTCTTGGGTTTACAAGATTGGCTAAATTATTTAGAAGCCGACAATAAAAGACCGAATATCAATATTGCAGAATGCCACGATATCATTAAGCGATTAGCTTATAAGTCGTTCGAAGCAGAGTACAAAGTTTTAATTATGTGGTTACCAGAATTTTTAGGTAATGAAGGCAATACACTTTTAAAACTAATTGAAGAACCACCTGAAAAAACATTGTTCATATTGGTATCAGAGCAATACGATCAAATTCTAAACACTATTTTATCGCGTACACAACTAGTAAAGATTAATGCTTTAGAGGATGTTACCGTTAAGAATTATTTAATACAAAAAGGTTGTGAAGAAGAGTTTGCTGCACGATATGCCTATTTAGCAAATGGTAATTTGCAAGCAGCTTTAAATTTCATGGAAGAAGAAGATGGAGATTTAGAGGGCTTGTTTGTGAATTGGCTTCGATTATGTTATGCTCGCAAAGGCATTGAGCTACAAAACATGATCGACGAAATTGCAGTCGCAGCGTTTGGCAGAACGAACCAAATTAATTTTTTACGCTTCGGTTTGCAGGTGCTTAGAGAATGTGTGGTTCATAATGCGGATGTTAAGGAAATTATACGTTTTGAGAGTAAACATTTTGAGTTGCCTAAGTTGGCATCGATTATAAATGAGAAGAATGCAGGCTTAATAATACAGCATTTAGAGCAAGCAATCTATCATATTGAGCGAAATGCAAATGCAAAGATCTTATTCTTAGACCTTTCTATACAAGTAATGAGAGATTTGCAAAGAAAAATGTAAATTCGCAATAATATAAAAATTTAAAACTTTCATATGGGATGTGGATCATGCTCAACCAAAGGCGGAACGCCAAAAGGTTGTAATAGTAATGGTTCTTGTATGACGGGAGGAGGCTGCAGTAAATTAGATGTATTCGATTGGTTCGCCAATATGGATATGCCATCTAACTACCAAGCTTTTAATATTGTAGAAGTGAGATTTAAAGGCTCACGAAAAGACTTTTACCGTAACACGGATAATATATATGTAGAAGCAGGCGAATTAGTCTGTGTCGAATCGGGTACTGGTGGGTACGATGTGGGTCATGTTAGCATGACGGGTGAGTTGGTTCGAATGCAAATGAAAAAACGTGGGGTAAGTGTTGACTCTCCTGAAATCAAGAAAATATATCGAAAGGCAACAACTGCCGATGTAGAGAAATGGAAAATTGCCAAAGGTCTTGAATACGAGACTATGCATAAGGCACGTAAAATTATTATTGAGTTAAAACTTGATATGAAATTGAGCGATGTCGATTATCAAGGCGATAAAACCAAGGCTACTTTCTTTTATACTGCCGAAGATCGTGTAGATTTTCGTGAGTTAATTAAGAAGCTGGCTGAAGAGTTTAAAATCAGAATTGAGATGCGCCAAATTGGTATGCGTCAAGAAGCAAGCCGCTTAGGTGGTATTGGTTCTTGTGGTAGAGAACTTTGTTGTTCAACTTGGTTAACTGATTTCAAAACGGTAAGTACCTCTGCAGCGCGTTATCAAAATTTATCGTTGAATACTTTAAAACTTGCTGGGCAATGTGGTAAGCTTAAGTGCTGCTTAAATTATGAGCTCGATACTTATATGGATGCTCTTAAAGATTTCCCTGAAGATATTAAAGAGATAAAAACGAAGAGAGGTTCTGCTTGGTTGCAAAAGACTGACATCTTTAAAAAGATGATGTGGTTTAGTTACCGTGCAGATGAAACTTGGGTGCCTTTGCATGTTAGTCGCGTGAATCAAATCATTGAGATGAACAAGCGTAACGAATACCCTGAAGATTTATCAGAAATTATTATTCAACCTCGCATAGTTGAGAAAGTGTTAGACTATGAAAACGTAGTAGGTCAAGATAGTTTAACTCGATTAGACGAGCGTAATCGCAAGAAGAAAAAGAATAATAATTCGAACAGAAATAAAAACAGACCGGCAGGTAATAATAATTCGAACAGAAGAAATAATAATAGACCGCCGCAGAATAAACCAAACAATAATAACTAAGATGAAAAAACTCTCATCAGTAATTTTACTTATGTTTTCATTAAGCATTATTGCATGTGATGATACTAGAGTATTTGAAACTCACGAGAGCATCAAAGATGATAATTGGTACATTAATCAAAAGCCTACTTTTTATGTAGAGATTAATGATACTACTACATTACATAATATTTATTTTAACTTAAGACATACAGGTTTGTATAGATACTCAAACCTGTTTGTTTTAATGACTATTCAAGGTCCGAAATCAAAAGCAGAAACTCAGCGCTACGAATTTAAATTAGCCGAAACTGATGGCAGATGGTTAGGTTCAGGCTTAGGAGATATTTACTCAAACCAAATAATGGTAGTTGAGAAAATAAAATTTGCAAAGCCTGGTGTTTACTCATTTAGTTTTGAACAAAACATGAGAGACAATCCATTAGCAGGCATCGAAGATGTGGGTATGCGAATTGAAAAAACTAAAGAATAAATTCTAGTTAAATACTTCCGTTAAACTTTCGAGTTTCATTCCGCGAGAACCTTTCACAAGAATGCTGCTATTCTCAATTTTATTTTTTGTTAAATATTCTTTTGCCTCTTCAGTGGTTTCAAAAAAGTGGTAATCATATTTTTTGCAAGCATGAAAATCTTTGCCGACAAAAATCACATGTTGCAGATTTTGTTGATGAACTAATTCAATCATGTCGGTATGTTCTTTCATACTCTCATCACCCATCTCAAACATATCACCTAAAATTAAAACTTTAGGTTCTGCTTTTAATTTTGCAAAGTTTAGAACAGCTGCTGACATGCTACTTGGGTTTGCATTGTATGCATCCATCACTACGTTATTAGTTCCCATTTTAACAGCTTGAGATCTGTTGTTGGATGGTGCGTATGATTCAATGCCAGCCTTCATATCAGCTAATGGTACTTTAAAGAAATGTCCGATACATACTGAAGCTAATACATTGTTCAAATTATAATCACCTACTAATTGTGTATTGATATCTGTTTCTTCGTTACTCTCATTTAATTTTACATGAACAGATAAATAAGGGTCGAAAGAAGTTATATGACCTGATACTACTGAATCGTCTGAACTTCCGAAGTAAATAATATCATCATTTTGAGCGCTCATCTGTTTTAGGTTTGCATCGTCAGCATTAACAAAAATGCAACCGCCAGTTGATTGAATATAATCGTATAATTCTTTCTTCGTTTTTTTAACTCCTTCGAATCCGCCCATGCCTTCTAAGTGCGCTTTACCAACGTTACAAATCAATCCGAATTCTGGGTCAGCGATATTACATAAGAAATCAATTTCGCGTTGATGATTAGCACCCATTTCTATGATGGCAATTTCAACATCATCATCGATGCTTAATAAAGTAAGAGGCACGCCAATGTGATTATTTAAATTACCTTTTGTAGCATGTGTTTTATATTTTCTACTTAACACAGCATTCAATAATTCTTTAGAAGTAGTTTTACCATTAGAACCAGTGATGCCGATGAAAGGTATGTCTAAACGATCGCGATGAAAGCGAGCGAGTTCTTGCAAGCTTGTTAAAACATCATCGACTAAAAAATATCGATCATCTTTTTTGTATTCAACTTCATCAATTACCGCATAAGCAGCTCCTGAATTGATTGCTTGTTCTGCGAATTTATTTCCGTTAAAATTTGCACCTTTTAATGCGAAGAATATAGAGTCTTTTTGAATGTTGCGAGTGTCGGTGCAAACAGTTGGGTGTTCTAAAAAAATTGAATATAAAGAATCGATGTTGCTCATTGAATTTCTGTTTTACATGATAAATATAAAACAAAAAAAGGTTGCATAAAGCAACCTTTTAATAAGTTTATAATTAATTTAAAAATTAAGACCCAACCTTTTTCTTAGCTTGTGCTCTTTCGTTTTCAGTTAAATAAATTTTACGTAAACGCATAGAAGCTGGAGTTACTTCAACATATTCATCAGCTTGAATATATTCCATTGCTTCTTCTAGAGAGAACTTAGTAGCAGGAGCGATACGAGTAGCATCGTCTTTACTTGTAGTTCTGAAGTTGGTTAATTGTTTACCTTCAGTGATGTTTACTGTCATGTCTGAATCTCTTGAGTTTTCACCAATGATCATACCTTGATAAACTTCTTCACCTGGGTTTACAAAGAATCTACCTCTGTCTTGTAATTTATCGATACGGTAAGCAGTTGCTGTACCTTTATCCATCGAAATTAACACACCACTCATACGTTGAGGAATATCACCTTTCCAAGGCTCGTAAGCTTTGAAACGGTGAGCCATAATAGCTTCACCTGCTGTAGCTGTTAATACGTTATTTCTAAGTCCGATGATACCTCTCGAAGGTATTTCGAATTCTAGATGTTGTAAATCACCTTTAGGCTCCATGATTAGTAAATCACCTTTACGTTGAGTTACCAATTCAATTACTTTACCTGCAACATCCCCCGGAACATCAACGATTAAAGTTTCAACTGGCTCACATTTTTTACCATCAATTTCTTTGATGATAACTTGTGGCTGCCCTACTTGTAATTCATAACCTTCTCTTCTCATTGTTTCGATTAACACTGATAAGTGAAGAATACCACGACCGTAAACGATGTATGCATCTGGTGAACCCGATTCTTCAACACGTAGAGCTAAGTTTTTCTCCATCTCTTTCATTAAACGATCACGTAAATGACGAGAGGTTACGAACTTACCTTCTTTACCGAAGAACGGAGAGTTATTGATGGTGAACAACATGTTCATGGTAGGCTCATCAATTTTGATAACAGCTAATGCTTCTGGGTTTTCAAAATCAGCGATTGTATCACCAATCTCGAAACCTTCGATACCTACTACTGCACAAATATCACCGTTATGTACTTCTTGAACTCTAATTTTACCTAGGCCTTCGAAAGTATATAATTCTTTAATTCTTGATTTAACAATTTTACCATCTTTCTTCATTAAAGAAACTGGCATGTTTTCTTTGATAACACCACGAGCTACACGACCAATAGCAATACGACCTACGAAAGATGAATAATCTAAAGAGGTAATTTGCATTTGTAATGTACCTGGGTTTTCAACTGGCTCAGGTATATGCTCTAAAATCGCATCTAAAAGCGGAGTGATGTCTTCAGTTTGAGTCTTCCAATCTGTATTCATCCAGCCATGCTTAGATGAACCATATAATGTCGGGAAATCTAATTGATCTTCTGTAGCTTCTAAGTTGAAGAATAATTCGAAGATAGATTCTTGTACTTCTTCTGGTCTACAGTTTTCTTTATCTACTTTATTTACAACTACAATTGGCTTTAATCCTAATGAAAGGGCCTTTTGAGTTACAAATCTAGTTTGAGGCATAGCACCTTCAAATGCATCTACTAATAATAATACACCATCTGCCATTTTTAATACTCTTTCAACCTCACCACCAAAGTCGGCGTGGCCTGGAGTATCGATAATGTTGATTTTATAGTCTTTGTAGCGTACCGAAACGTTTTTTGAAACGATGGTAATACCACGCTCTCTTTCAAGGTCGTTATTATCTAAAATTAACTCACCAGTTTCTTGATTATCACGAAAAAGGTTCGTTTGATGTAAAATTTTGTCAACTAAGGTAGTTTTACCGTGGTCAACGTGGGCAATAATGGCTATATTTCTTACTTTTTGCATAGGGCGCAAAGGTAGGGAAATATTTGGGAATCTGCTAATAAAGATAATGTTAAGCTCGCTAGCGTTATCGAACTGAGAAGTTTAAGCTCTCCATTCCTTCATTTGTATATAAATAAATAGTATACATTCCGGCAGTGTACTTCTCGTCTATGTTAATATGATAAATATACTTTCCCTTTGGCTGTACTTTCTTTTGAATAACTTCCATCATCTTACCTTGTAGGTCAACTATTCCTACTTCTGCATAGGTATCTGAGCTTTGGGCAATCTCGAATGTTAGTTTTTCACCTATCTTTATCGGATTAGGTTTAAGTTTTATTTTGTGGAAAGGCTCATTGAGATATCTATTCTCAATACCTGTTACCAATGGTCGTGTTGAATATCGCATAAATGATTTACCTGTCATATAGGCTAGGCTATCATTAATTCTTTGAAATCTATCGAAATTAGTATTACAAGAAGATGTTTTCTGCCAAGTTTGACCACCATCTAGTGTTTCGTATAAAAATTGTTTTCCACCTGTCCAGCCTTTCATTTTATTTACGAAACCAATAACTTGAAAAAAATGTGAAATAGTGTCTACTATATGATATGTCCAAGTTGCACCCGAATCTACTGATTTAATAAATGATACATGTTGATTAGGAATCGTTTGAATAGACCCATACCAATTTTTATTGTCCAAGTTTTGTAGTTTCCATATAGATTGCCCTGGTAAGTTCGTTCTATATTTTTCTTGCCAAGATAAACCACCGTCTGTAGTATATAAAATCACACCTCCTAATGAATCGTATTTATGATAGCCAGAGATAAATCCAGTATCCTTATTAATAAATTCTACATCGATCATGCCAGTTGCATAATTTGAAAGATCTGTTACTGTCCATGTTTGTCCTAAATCCGTTGACTTTATAAAATATTTGGCTAAATAAAATTTACCTACACCATAAATTGTAGAGTCACCAATAATATCTAGCCCACATATACCAGTAACGCTAGCACCTAACTTTGATTTTAAATTTGTCCAGCTTACACCTCCATTATAAGTTACATACAACGGTCCTTGGTCCCCGAGTGTACCAACAAACCCACATTTATCATTAAAGAATTCTACTGATCTACAATAGCTGAATTTATTATTTAAATTAATGATTGTCTGTTTATCGCCATAATTTTCAAATTTAACTACATAACCTAATGACGTCACATAATAACCAGTTGAATCATTGATTAAAGAAACATCATCAATTCTTACATTGCCTTGTATTAATGCATCATTGATACAATACCATTCTTGTGCAAATATTTTTGAAGTAATAACAATCAAAAACACGATTAATAAAATTCTTTTCATAGGATTTTTATTTAATTAATGTATCACATGTCTATTGTCTCCCCCACTTTCATCATCGTTAAACTCTTGTGCTTTAATTGAAATTTACGAAATGCCTCTTCGTGATTCACTTTTATATATCCGAAAGTATCATAATGCATTCCAATAATATTACTGCAGTTAATGAAATCTGAACAGATGATGGCATCGTCGACATCCATCGTAAAATTATTACCAATAGGTAATAAGGCTACATCTGGTTTCCAATACTCACCAATCAATTTCATATCTTGTGTTAAAGCTGTATCACCTGCATAGTATATTCTTTTGCCTTCTGCTTCAATGATGAAGCCTGCTGCTTGACCTGCATATGAACCATCAGGGAACGAACTTGAATGTGCAGCATAAACCATTTTCACTTTACCAAAATCAAAATTCCAACTGCCACCAATATTCATTGGATGAGTTTTTTTCACACCATGTTTGATTGCCCATTCTGAAATTTCCCATATACCAACTATTGTTGCATTGCAGCCTTTAGCAATTGCGATAGTATCTGCAATATGATCTGCGTGGCCATGTGATTGTAAAATATAATCACATTCTATATCATTTATCTCTATTGAACTCGCAAGTTCATTTGCTGAAATAAAAGGATCAAATAATATTTTTGATTTGCTAGTTTCTAATAAAAAGCAAGAATGTCCGAAATAAGTAAGTTTCATATTGATTAAATTTTCAAAATCAATTTAATCATTTTAAAACAGAATTACAATTATTGTTCGTTGGCTCTTTGCAAGAAATCAACAAAAGGTTTCATTGCAATGATTGCCTCAGAGATTGCTTTAGTTATTTTTTTATCAGAGAATTCTTCGTCAGCAATTGAGTGAAATACAGTGAAGCTTTTGAGTTTTAATAATTCTATCTGCGGATGATCTTTCGGGTAACCTTTAGGTGCTGTTTGCAATTTATCTTCTTCGCTCAAGCCATCGAAATATTTCTTAAAAGATTTTGTAGATAATATCGACAAAAACTCATCGGTATTATAATCAATCTCTTGACGAATATTTCTTAAGGCATCTGCTGGAGGCATCCAAAAGCCACCGCCTACAAAGCTCTCACCTGGTTGTATGTGTAAATAATACCCTGGCGCATGTACGCTTTTATCTTTTATCGGGAAGTAGATGCCGAAGTTTAATTTATAAGGATCTTTATTTTTCGAGAATCTTACATCACGATAAATTCGCATGATGCATTTCTCAGCTTTTAATACTTGTAACTCGGGAATTGACTTTGTAATATTTGAAAGAATGTCTGAAACAAATTTTACTACATCAGCTTTTGCTGAATCATATTTGTGTTTGTTTTCTGCAAACCACTCTCTGTTATTATTTTTCTTTAAATCTTTTAAGAATTTGAGTGTGCTAGCTTCTAACATAAAAATATTATTTAGTTAATTCTTTCTCTCTACGTAATGTCTCTGATGGTGATTCAAATTTAGGTGCGAATAAATATAACAATACCATACGACCATATCTGAAATTTAATCGTGAAGTTAAAAGTATGGCTCCGATTATAATAGATAAGTACACCCAAGTATCTGGATTGTCAAGTAATACATATGTAGCAACACCAAGTGTAACGCTAATAGCTACGCTAATTGCATAACCGATGTACATTGCTCCCCAGAAAAAACCTAATTCATATTCGTAACGCAAGCCGCATTTCGGACAATTTTTATTCATCTCGTTGTAACGCTTACTCCATGCAGAATGAATGAATACATCGCCTTCTTTGCAACGCGGACATTTGCAATTTAGCATTGATGAGAATTTAGATTTCTCTGCCATTTTATTAGAATTAATTCGCTTTGCGAATGATTAATTTAAAATAATTTTTTCGTCTTTAACTTCAACCTTAGCTTTTACTCTGTACTTCTTATACCAAATAACTCCTAAGATTGCTACGAACAAATAAGGTGCAGCTAATAAATATAAGATGCCATTATTTAAGCCTTTACCTGCATTACTTTGACCTGATTCTACTGAAGACTCTACCGCTGCTTTACACATAGGGCATTGAGCATATAAATCAGATGATATACCTGCTATAACTATAAGTAGAATAATAAATAATAATCTTTTCAATGTTTTCATAATGAATTATTGAAATTTAAAATGTGTAATAAGGTGAAATCATTAAATAAACAATTACACCTGTAACTGTAACATATAACCAAATAGGGAAACTCCAGCGAACTAACTTTCTGTGTTTCTCAACCTGCATTTGTAAGCCTCTGTGAAAACTCAATAATATTAATGGTAATACAGCAGCCGCTAAAATTATATGTGATATTAATATTGTATAATATATATAACGTAAAATTCCTTCGCCGCCGTATGTAGTTTCTTTCACGAAGTAATGAAATAAGATATAAGAAACTAAGAATACAGATGAAAGTATAAAAGTTGCGATGTTTAATTTCTTATGTGCTTCTATGTTTTTCTTTTTGATTTGAAGAAACGACATAATTAATAATACGCTACATAAGAAATTTATTATAGCATTTAACTTAGGTAGAAAATAAATAAATGATGGTGTTTCAATTGTTACTGGAATGATTTTTCTGTTCAATATAACAACAACTAAGAACACAAAAATTGATATGCCTGTTACGAATCTGAATATTGCTTTGTCTGACATTTTGAAAAAATTATATAATCGAAGGTTTAAATAAATAACTAATTATTTAATACTTTGTTTAGTATAAATAAGATTATTTAATTATCTCCTTTTTCGGCCTTCTCCAAGTATTTCTTGTTTCATTAACACTTTAATTTCATCAATTAAAGTATCAACAGCTTCTTTAGAGGTTCCATCGTATAAACCTCTGATTCTATTTTTATGATCTACTAAAACAAATAGTTCAGTGTGTATAAAATCATCGGGGCCACCATCACCTTCTAAAGCATTTACTAAATAACCTTTACGTGCTATTTCATAAATATCTTTTTTGTTGCCAGTTAAGAAATGCCATTTATTATCTATTGCGCCATACTCTGTTGCATATCTTTTCAATACTGAAACAGAATCAGCTTCAGGGTTAACAGTATGAGAGAGAATTACAATTTCATTAACTGTTTTAACTTTCTCTTGAACACGTTGCATTTGTGTGCTCATTTTTGGGCAAATAGTTTGACAATCGACGAAGAAAAAATCTACAATTTTGATTTTGCCTTCTAATGATTTAGAGCTTACTATTTCTCCGTTTTGATTTGTGAATTCGAAATCACCTATGGTGTGATATACTGTATCAACTACAGTTTTGCCATCTATTACCTTCTCTTCAGCATATCGTTCTCCGTATATAGGTAGGGCTATATAATGATTTGTTCCGGTCTTGAGTAGTAAATACCCAATCACCGGAACAACCAATACTATGAAGAGGATAATTGTAGTTTTTATACCTCTTGCTTTCATAATTAATTTCTAATATTCATCCAGAAGTTACCTTCATATAACATCCATATAACAAAGAATATGATGAAAATTAAAGGAACTATAATAGAATACATTAATGCTAACTTTTCAAATTTTAAGTGCATGAAATAGGCTACTATATAGAATGCTTTTAAAAGTGTAAGAGCGATATATATAACATTTCCTATGCCTTGACCTATCATGCCTTGAGGTATCATTACTAATGCTATAAAAAATTCTATAGCAGTAATACCTAATAACACCCAAAACACTGACCATATTTTTTTCTTGGTCATGCTTGCATGATCGTTATGATGTTCTGCTGAGTGATGCTCTGCTGCGTGATGTTCTGCTGACATATCTTTTGTATTAAAATTACCTAATAAATTTTTTAAACTAAGTAGAAGAATGTGAATACGAATACCCAAACTAAATCTACAAAGTGCCAGTATAAACCAACCTTCTCAACCATGTCATAATGACCACGACGCTCGTAAGTGCCGCTGTAAACATTTAACATGATGATTACATTGATTACTACACCTGAAAATACGTGGAAACCATGGAAACCTGTGATAGTGAAGAACAAGTTCGTGAAGTTAGTCGAAGCAACGGTACCATCCGCATTTAAAAACGGATTTCTACCCCACCATGCACCTTCGTGGTGTAAGTGTGTCCACTCCCAAGCTTGACAACCTAAAAACATCAAACCACCAATGATTGTCCAGATCATCCATTTACCAACTTCAGCTTTTGCTTTACGGTGACCAGCTTCTACAGCTAATACCATAGTCACAGAGCTCATGATTAAGATAAAGGTCATGATACCTACGAAAACTAATGGAGCACCGTGTGCGATACCTGGAGCTGATTGAAACACAACATCTGGATCAGGCCACGATACGCTACTGAAACGTAGTGCACCATATGCGATTAACAATGCAGAAAATGTGAAAGCATCCGATAAAAGGAAGAACCACATCATCAACTTACCATACTCAACGTTGAAAGGTGATCTTCCACCGTTCCAAGGAGTTGATTTGATCTCGTCTATTTGAGAAGTATTCATCATTTGTAATTTAGACTATCTATTTATCATTAAAAACACGAACAAATATATCCAAAGAATATCAATAAAATGCCAAAAAACAGAACTTAATTCCATACGAAATACGTTCTTTGTTTGGTTGATATTGCTATGAACACCAATCATTGCGGTCAACATAATTATGAGTCCGGCAATGATATGCACTGCATGGAAACCAGAGATAACATACACAAAAGATTCTGCTGGGTTACCAGAAAAATACACTTTGTTACTTACCAATTCTTTCCATCCTTGATATTGACCAATTAAAAATGCAACACCTAAAACGAAGGTGATCCATAGGCCAATTTTTTGATTCTTTAAGTTAAATTTCTTTGCTTGTAAATACGACCAATGCATTGATGCACTACTTAATAAAATTAATACTGTAGTGTAGTAGAACATAGATGGCAAATCAAAAATTTTCCAATTGCCTTCTGCTTGTCGTACTATGTATGCACTAGTTATACCTGCGAACATCATAATTGAACTCAAGATGAATAACCATAATATAAATTTAACCGGTCTTGGGTTAAACTTATCTTGTTGAACTTTTGTATCTATACTTGCCATCATAATTTATCAATTAATAAAGTTATTTGCACAATAGGTAAGTATAAGAACGATCCGAACATTAATTCTTTAGCTGCTTTTACGCTGCATTCTTTGTAAAGCTTTACAGATTGTAAGAAAAATGCAATGCCTACTAGTAATGAAATAATTCCTAATCCGAAGCCTGCCATACCAAATTTGATTGGTAATAAACTAACAGGAATTAAGATTAAAGTATAAAGCATAATTTGAAAAGCACTATTTTTTGAACGACCATCTTTAGATGGCATCAAATGCATACCAGCTCTTTTGTAATCTTCATCAAGCACCCAAGCCACTGCCCAGAAATGTGGGAACTGCCATATAAACTGAATAGCGAACATGATACCTGGTTCAAAACCAAATGAATTTGAATATGCTACATAACCCAAAAGTGGTGGCATCGCACCTGCGATTGCTCCAACAAAAACAGCGATAGGTGTTCTTGTTTTTAATGGGGTATAAATAAATGCGTATGAAATGATTGAGAACAATGCTAAAACTCCTGTGATGGTGTTGAAGCAAAATGTTAGTATGCTAATACCAGCGATACCCATGATGATTGAAGCAATGATACCTTCTGTGCTCGACATTCTAGATGTAGGCATTGGTCTGTTCATTGTTCGTTTCATCAACTTGTCTGATTCTCTTTCAATAACTTGATTAAAACCATTTGCTGATGCAGTAGTTAAAAATCCGCCTAATATCATTAACAACATATCGGCCCATACTAAATTTCCTTTTGCAGCATATGCAAATGTTATGGCTGCTGAAAACACTACAAGCATCGTAAGTCGCAACTTAAGCAACTGTACGTAATCTTGAGCTTTTTGAGCAAACATTGATTTAGTATGTATTTTTTCTACTATCACTTTAACTAATTAAATCTAATGCGATGTTTCTTTTGTAAATGTTAATCATAATTATTTGCATCAAAATAGCTGCTGTAAACAAACTAGAGATTAACAAATGTATTGGTTGTACGAATGGTGGAATCGCAAAGTTTGCAAGCACTACACCCGATACAACTTGAATGATTAATAAAATTATTGCCGCTGAAGAAAATCTTCTTAAACGTTTTACTGCACCGAAATATATTCTGATATACCATGTGCAATAAATGCACAACAATACTAGTACAATTGAAAAGCTTCTATGGAGTTTGAAAATAAATCCAGAAAGATTTACATATTCTCCTCTATTGGTACCTTTCCAAAAATCAGAGTAATAATCGATGGTTTCGCGCAATTCAGTTCCCCAAATAATTTGCAAAACAGTTAGCACTAATAATAACCATGAGATAGTTGAAGCCGTTCTTAGTTTGCTTACTGATAATTTTGCTGGTTCTAAATATTTATACTTTACATTGCAGTAAGCATAAATAACTAGTGCTAAAATCAGAATGGCTAATACCATATGAAGGGTAATTATCCATGCAACTAAATTACTAGCAACTACTATTGAGCCTAACCAAGCTTGAAAAAAGGTAATCAACAAAGTGAATACACTTAATAATAAAGCCATGGGGTGTGTTTTGAATAATGGTATAGAAAACCATAGCATTAATAGCATAAACAAACCAGTTGCTGCACCTACTAAACGATTGATATATTCAGTATAAGTATTAGCAACATTAAACTCTTCGCTTTGCTTAATACTTGGGTCATTTCGCAATTGTGTTGCTAAATTTTGTTGACCTAGTGATTCAAGCATATTTGCGAATCGATCATTTTTTTCGAGCCTCTTTTGTAAATATTGTTCGCGGTAGTCAGCAGGTAATTCGTTTACACTAGTTGGTGGCACCCATTGATCAAAACACTTTGGCCAATCGGGGCAACCCATACCTGAACCTGTACTGCGAACAATACCTCCGGCAAGAATTAAAAGAAACAAAGAACAAATTGTTATAAAACTGATTCTGATGAATCTCTTTTCATTTTTATTATAATCATATCGATACGAACTAAAGCTCATCGATATAAAATTATTTCGCTTCTACCTCTGTTGCTGTTGTCGCGTGTGATGTATTCATATCACCGATGTCTTCAGGTAAATTTGATGACATTGTTTGCGAGAAAGGTACAGTTTGTGGTATGAAATCTTCTTCAGCACCTGGCTTAGAATAATCATACGGCCATCTGTAAACAGCTGGTATTTCACCTGGCCAGTTACCATGTAAATGTTCAACTGGGGCTGTCCACTCTAATGTATTTGATCTCCATGGGTTTTGAACTGACTTCTCTCCTTTGAAGATACTTCTGAAGAAGTTATACAAGAAGATGAACTGTGCAATTGAACCTAAGATTGCTGAAATACTGATGAATTTGTTTACTGCTAACCACTCATTCATGAACTCGAAGCTAGTGAATGAATAGTATCTACGTGGCACACCATCTAAACCGATGAAGTGCATTGGGAAGAATACGCAATAAACAGAAATAAATGTTAACCAGAAGTGGAAATAACCTAAACGTGTATCCATCATCTTACCGAACATTTTAGGGTACCAGTGGTAAACACCTGCAAACATACCGAAGATCGCTGCAGAACCCATTACAATGTGGAAGTGAGCTACTACGAAGTATGTATCGTGTAAGTTAATATCTAATGAAGCATTACCTAAGAAAATACCAGTTAAACCACCTGTTACGAATAACGATACTAATCCGATTGAGAATAACATCGCTGGTGTAAACTGAATATTACCTTTCCAAAGTGTTGCTAAATAGTTAAAGGTCTTTACTGCGGATGGTACCGCGATAATTAATGTAGTGAACATGAATACTGATCCTAAGAACGGATTCATACCTGTCACGAACATGTGGTGACCCCAAACGATAAATGATAAGAATGCAATACCTAATAAAGATATAATCATCGCTCTGTAACCAAAGATTGGCTTACGAGCATTTGTTGCAATAATTTCTGATGTTATACCTAAAGCAGGCATAATGATGATGTAAACTTCAGGGTGACCTAAGAACCAGAATAAATGCTGGAACAATACTGGTGAACCACCTGAATTTGGTAATGCCTCTCCACCGATATAAATATCAGATAAGTAGAAACTAGTACCAAAACTTCTGTCGAAGATTAATAATAATACACCTGCTAATAATACAGGGAATGATAATAAACCTAATACAGCAGTTAAGAAGAATGCCCAAATTGTTAATGGCATCTTAGTCATTGACATACCTTTAGTACGCATGTTTAATACAGTACTGATATAGTTGATACCACCCATTAAAGATGATGCAACGAATAATGACATTGACACTAACCATAAAGTCATACCTAAACCTGAACCAGGCATTGCTTTTGGTAATGCTGATAGAGGTGGGTAGATTGTCCAACCCGGACCTGCAGGACCAGTTTCAATGAATAATGAGTAAGTCATGATAACTGATGCACCGAAGAAGAACCAGTATGATAACATATTCAAGAATGGCGAAGCCATATCTCTAGCACCAATTTGCAATGGAATTAAAAGGTTTGAAAAAGTACCACTTAAACCAGCAGTTAATACAAAGAATACCATGATGGTACCGTGAATAGTAACCATTGACATATAGAACGAAGGATCTAAACGACCGTCTTTCGCCCATTTACCTAAAATTCTTTCTAAGAATGGAAATGTTTCATCTGGCCATCCTAATTGAATACGAAACAATACAGAAAGTACCATTCCAATTACTGCCATAATAATACCTGTGATTAGGAATTGTTTAGCAATCATCTTGTGGTCCATACTGAAAACGTACTTCGACCAGAACGTCTCAGGGTGATGTTCGTGGTGATCTGCATGCGCGTGCACGTCAGTTTGGTGTAAAGCTTGAGTTGACATATAAAGTATATCTATTTTTTCTATTAATGATTGTTCATTGCTAATCTAGCTTCGTCTGCTTTCATTCTAGCAGTTTCAGCTTCTGTGATTTGCTTTGCTGTTTCTTCGTTGTAATATGGCACTTGAGTAGCTAACCATTTTTTGTATTCAGCATCTTCAACAACTACAATTTTCACTTGCATGTTGTAGTGAGCAGAACCGCAAATTTTAGCACATAACAATAAGTAATCAAACTTAGGGTCGTTAGTGTTTTCGCGCATCTGAGCAGTAGTGATAGTTGGCGTAAACCAGAATGTAGTTGGCATACCAGGTACACAGTTCATTTGCGCTCTGAAGTGAGGCATATAAGCTGAGTGAATTACGTCTTTAGCACCAAAGTTGAATTTCACAGGCTTACCAACTGGCAAATAAATTTCTCTTGTGAAGTAATCATCTTTTGAAGCAGCGTCGTTGAAGTTCACACCTGTTTCATTTACATCGTTTACTAACTTGAAAGTTTTAGTACCTAATTTACCATCATTACCTGGGTAACGAACTATCCAACCAAATTGTTTAGCTGTTACATCAAGTGTTAATGCTTCTTGAGGTGCTGGCTTGGTAATGTTTGTCCAAGTTTTCCATCCAGAGAAAACTAATACAGCTAATACAATTGCAGGTATAACTGTCCAGTAAACCTCTAACTTATCATTATGAGAATAGAAGAATGCTTTTCTCTCATTGCTACCTTTATACTTGTACGAAAACAAGAACAATGCAATATGAGTAAGTACGAATACTATACCAGTAATGATCAAAGTAATGTTAAATAAATTATCAGTTAAAGCACCGTGTTCTGATGCTGCTACTGGTAATAATTGACGACCATGTGTATTGAACTCCCAAGCGATTGCTGAGAAGAAACCAATACCAAATAAAATAAATAAGAAACCATTGATACGATTCCATTTTACTTTTACTGGTTTGTCATTTAATATCTGTGTTAATTCTAATGCCTTAACAGTTTTATTAATAACAGCGAATACTAAAACAGCAGCTACTAATAATAACGTGTAAAACCAAAAGCTGATGCTTAATGGTTTTGGTTCAGACATCGATGCATCTTGAGCAAATGCTGAGTTAGTAGTGATTGTCATCACAGCTAAAGACAACATAGCTATTGCTTTCGATTTCATGTTTGATAATATAGAGTAGTTCATAAAATAATTTTCTTTACGGTATATTACTATATCTCGTGATGTAAACTTTCTTCTAAGTATGGATGATTTTTCGGAACTAAAGCTGCCTTGCTTAATGCATTTAACATTAACCACATAAACAAACCAACAAAACCTGCTGTAGTACCAAACTCAATGATACCGAAACCGAAATGTTCTTCAACAGTACCTGGCATTATCATCATATAATAATCTAACCAGTGACCAGCTAAAATAATGATGGTAACGATTTTCATTGTTTTGAAATTACGTTTTGCATCACGTGTCATTAAGATTAACACTGGCAATACAAAGTTGATGATGATGTTTAACCAGAAGAATGTTAAATAACCATTATCCCATCTCTTTCTAAAGTATATTGTTTCTTCTGGCATGTTTGCATAGTAAATCAATAAGAATTGAGAGAACCATACGTATGTCCAGAAAATCGAGAATGCAAAAATAAATTTACCTAAGTCATGTAAATGAGAATCATTTACCCATTGGAAATAACCTTTTTCTCTTAATAAAATTAAAGTTAAAGCAATCGCTGATAAACCACTTACCCAAAGAGCAGCGAAGTTATACCAAGCAAACATAGTTGAGAACCAATGTGCTTCTAATGACATGATAACATCGAAAGCATAAACAGCCGAAGTGAAACCAAAGATCACTAAGAATATTGCTGAGAATTTAATTCCTTTATCATGATTAATAATACCACCTACTTGATCTTCGTTCAAAGAGAACTTACGTAATAAACGCATGAAGATTGTCCAGATACCTAAGAAACCAATTAAACGAATCATAAAGAATGGTACGTTTAATAAAGCTGATTTACCTGCAATTAGTTTATCGAATTTTGGAGAATTCGGATCAACCAATTCTGGGTCAGCCCAGTGATGGTATAAGTTATGAGTAGAGATACCACTGAAAGCTACAATAATTAAAATGATAGCTGCCCAAGGTAAAACTGCACTAAATGCAGAAGGTATTCTTACTAATGCAGTAGCCCAACCAGCATTTGCTACGTATTGTATTGCTACAAAGAATAAACCTGCTAAGCATAAGCCCGTGATATAGTAACTGTTCAATAACAAGTTTGCAAAAGTTCTTTCTGCATGACCTGAAAGGAATCCGTATCCGATCGACAATATACCTATTGCCAAAAGGATCATAGCCCAACGTTTTGCGCCGGCCGACATTTCATATTTTTGATTTAAATCGTAGTTTGCCATTATTCAGCTTTCTGATTATTGTACATTCTGTAATTCGTGAACATAAAGAACAATTTTCCAACGTTCTTCTGGACTAATTTGTGAGGCGTGAGCACCCATCAAGTTAATACCGTAAGTGATAGTATGATAAATCTTACCATCAGTTAAATCTTTCATTGCACCACCACGTGATGAAGTACCTGTAGAGTATGATGGTGGCGGCGGGAATTTACCTGCAGCTACAATTGAACCATCACCTTTACCAGTTGCACCATGGCAATGAGAGCAGAAATTAGTATATAATCTCTTACCTTCTTCTAGCTTAGTAGTATCACCTGCAAAAGGGTTTACTAATTCAGCACTAGCTTGAGTATAACCTTCAATATTATTTGCGTATTGGAATTTTGTCCAACCTTGTGGCACTGTACCCTCTACTGGTTTTTGTGCAGTTTGACCATTTTTAAATTGATCATTTTTTGAATCAGGGTTATATGCTATCGGATAGTACATATTCGGAGCATACTCATAACCTGGATCTGTTTTGCTATGATAACAAGACGATAAAGAGCCAATCATCAAAGCACTTACAGCGAATGCGATTATCTTAATATTATTCTTCATCATAGCTAATGTATTTTCTTTCGTTATGTTTGATTTCAACAGCACCTGCTTCTTTTAAGATAGCATCTACTGAATTAATATCATTTGTTTTTGCATCGATCGCAATTACAAATCTATCATCTGTTGCTCTTAAGTCCATCACTCTAGGTGCTCTACCTGGGAATAAATGGTTTGCGTAGAAGAATGTGAAAACCATTCCGAATGCGCAGAACAATACAGTTAATTCGAACATTACTGGAATGAAGTCAGGGAATGCAAATGCTGGCTTACCACCGATATTCATTGGCCAATCTTGCACCAACATGTAATAAATCATGGTGAATGCAGTAATAGTACCAGTGATACCGAATAAGAATGCAGCAATTGGTAAACGTGAACGTTTAATGCCTAACTTATTCTCGATCCCGTGTATTGGGAACGGTGTGAACACGTCATAAATCTTAACGTTGTTCTGTTGTAATTTATCGATCCCGTGCATTAACACTTCTGGATCATCAAAATGACCTAAAATATATTTAATGTTACTCATCTTTCTTTTCGTTCTTGATGGTTGCAGTTGTAGCGATAACTAAATTTCCTTCGTAACCTTGAGGCACATGTGCGTGACCTTCTTTGATTAACTTACGTTTTGATTGTTCACTTGAACCTTTCAATAATAACTTCACCTCTGCCATTGCAATAGCTGGGAAAGTTCTGATGAATATTAAGAACAATGTGAAGAATAAACCTAATGAACCAATGAAGATACATACGTCAACCCATGTTGGGTAGAACATCGCCCAGCTTGATGGTAAGTAATCTCTGTGCAATGAAGTCACGATAATTACGAAACGCTCAAACCACATACCGATGTTAACGAAGATTGATAATATCCAAGATGCTGTAATACTTGTTCTGATTTTCTTAAACCAGAAAAGTTGAGGTGAGATTACGTTACAAGTAATCATCGACCAGTATGCCCACCAATACGGACCAGTTGCTCTGTTAATGAATGCGTATTGCTCGTATTCAACACCTGAATACCAAGCGATGAAAAATTCAGTACCATATGCAACACCTACGATAGAACCTGTTAAGATGATGATTTTATTCATCGACTCAATGTGAGCCATCGTGATATAATTTTCAAAGTTTAATACTTTTCTTGCAATCAACAATAATGTTT
>JACCEA010189322.1_pt1 | contig 22469 bp, 24 predicted proteins | sample 7449851 | NCBI WGS metagenome assembly JACCEA01 (sample SAMN15323453, study PRJNA562643) | freshwater metagenome | isolation source: river surface water | place: USA:Blue River Watershed | collected 2017-08-18 | reverse complement strand
GGGCTGGGGCATCTGCGGCGTATGCCCAGGCCCAGCCATTGCAGGCTTGGGCGTGGGTAACCTGGACATGCTTTGGGCCTTGGCAGGCATGCTGGTGGGGGCTTATGCACAAGGCATCTTGGCTGATTCACTCAACGGTCAATCTGATACAAAAACAAAGCCCTAAGCCTTGACACACGCCCTCTCACAACTTCGTGCAGGCCAACTGGCTGGCATTCAACGACTGCAACTGCGTTGCAGCCTGAGCGAATTTCCACGTGAAATTTTTGATCTCGCCGACTCGCTAGAAATCTTAGATCTCTCAAGCAACCAACTGAACACGCTGCCCGACGACCTACCGCGCTTACACAAACTGCGGGTGATTTTTTGCTCCGACAACCTATTCACCGAACTACCCGAAGTCTTGGGCCAGTGCAGCCAACTCAGTATGGTTGGATTCAAAGCCAATCAAATCACACATGTGCCGCCCAAGGCTTTGCCACCGCTGTTGCGTTGGCTCATCCTGACCGACAACGCGCTGACCGAACTTCCCGCCGAAATTGGGCAATGCGCCCATATGCAAAAGCTCATGCTGGCTGGTAACAATTTGCACAGCTTGCCATGCGAGTTAGCTAACTGCAAACGCCTTGAGCTGCTTCGCATCTCTGCTAATCAACTCACATCGTTACCCAATTGGTTGCTGCACATGCCTCGCCTCACATGGCTGGCGTTTGCAGGCAATCCGTTCACGCAAGCACTTGAAGCGAAAGCCTTAAGCAACGCCCCTGCACCTCTGATAGCGTGGTCACACTTGCAGCTGCACCACCAACTCGGAGAAGGTGCATCAGGTGTAATTCATCAAGCGATGCTGAACACCGATACCGGCAAGCAAACGGTAGCTGTGAAACTTTTCAAAGGTGCTGTCACTAGCGATGGCTTGCCCGACTGCGAAATGGCTGCTTGCATTCATGCGGGCGCGCATCCACATTTGGTATCGGCCATGGCGCGAGTAACTGGGCATCCAAACCACCAGCAAGCCTTGGTCATGCCACTGATTGCACGCGAGTTTGAAAACCTCGCTGGACCACCCAGCCTTGAGAGCTGTACACGGGATGTGTATGCGCCAAGCAATCGTTTCAGTTGGCCCGTTACGCTGCGCATAGCGAAAGGCATCACATCCGCCGCGCAGCATTTGCATTTGCGTGGAATCTTGCACGGCGACTTGTATGCACACAACATATTGAATACAGCAGAGGGTGATGCGCTGCTCAGTGACTTTGGCGCTGCCACGTTCTTCGATGTGAACGATGCGTTGCTCGCACAAAGCCTTGAAAAAATCGAAGTGCGAGCTTTGGGTTGTCTGCTTGAAGAACTGGCCATGCAGTGTGATGCCGCACTTGCTGAAAGTCCGCAGCATCAAGCATTAACTAAACTGGCAATGCAATGCATGCAAAACATGCCAAGTAAGCGCCCAAGTTTGAGGCAAATCTGTTCCGAACTAGCGAGTTTGGCCGCCTAAGGTTTTCAAGTGCTAAGCCATAGCAGAAATAACAATTGATTGAGAACGAAGCGACTATTTATTTGTGACATATTTCTTTCACAAATAAACAGTAATATCGTTTCATGAAACACGGCACACTCCTCGCAGCGATAGATTTAGGCTCGAACAGCTTTCGTCTTGAAATCGGTCGCTACGACCATGGACAAATTCAACGTGTGGCCTACCTCAAAGAAACGGTGCGCCAAGGTAACGGTTTAGATGTGAACCGCAACCTGACTGACGAAGCCATGCAACGCGGTTGGGATTGCTTAGCGCGTTTTGCCGAACGCTTGTCTGGCTTTAAAAAATCACAGGTGCGTGCTGTCGCCACCCAAACCCTGCGTGAAGCGAAGAACCGTGAAGCATTTTTGAAACGTGGCTGCGAGATTCTGGGCTTTCCCATCGAGGTCATCGCGGGCACTGAAGAAGCCCGTCTGATTTACCAAGGTGTCGCTCACATGCTGCCCAGCAGCAATGAACGACGCTTGGTCATCGACATTGGCGGACGCTCCACCGAATTGGTGCTAGGCCATGGCTTGGGTGCGACTGAAACTGCATCGTTCCGAGTAGGCAGCGTTGCGTGGTCTATGAAGTATTTTCCTAGCGGAGAATTCACTGAACAGGCCTTTTACAAGGCCGAGATTGCGGCACAAGCAGTACTGGAAGAAGCTTTATCGACCTACCCCCGTCACCAATGGGATAAGGCCTACGGTGCATCGGGCACCGTAGGGGCTGTGGCTGACATTTTGGCTTTGGCAGGTTTTCCGCAAGGGGAAATCAGCTTAGACGGGCTGGACTGGTTGGTGAAGTGTTTGGTACGTGCGGGGCAAGCCAGCAAGGTGCAGCTCGAAGGCCTCAAAGAGGACCGTCGCGCGGTGATCGGCGGCGGCGTAAGTGTGCTGCGTGCATTGATGACTTTGCTACAAGTCAGTACCTTGCATGTGGCGCAGGGCGCTTTGCGACATGGTGTGTTATTTGACATGGTGGAGCGTGAAGACCACGACACGGACACACGTGATTTATCCATCCAACGCTTGGCAGTGAAGTTTGCCGTCGATACCTCACAAGGCATGCGTGTGGGCCGTGTAGCCGTGCACCTGTTGCAGCAGATGCACATCCAGCCCAAAGACAGCGATGCTGACACGTTTGAGCGTTTATGTCGCAAGCTCAGCTGGGCTGCCCAGTTGCATGAGGTGGGCGTGGCTATCTCGCACAGCGACTACCACAAGCACGGCGCGTACATCTTGGATAACGCTGACTTGCTGGGTTTTGGCATGCCAGAGCTGCACCGCCTTGGTTTGTTGGTGCTGGGGCAACGCGGCAAATTAAAAAAATTAGAAAGTGAATTGATCGACGATGAATTCGCCAAAATGCTCATAGCCTTGCGCGTCAGTCTCATTCTGTGCCATGCCCGCAAAGACCCAGATCATCTAGCCTTGCGTTTGAATTGCGACGAGCATAAGCACCGCATCACCTTGAGTGCGCCCGCCTCTTGGTCGCAAGAATACCCACAGTCGGTACACCTGCTCAAGCAAGAAAGCACATCGTGGTCCAAAGCGCCGTGGTCATTTGATTTTGTGACGAAACCATGACATATATGACACTAGGTGTTTGCATTTAAACGGTATAAACTGTTTATTCTTTTTAAGTTATCAAGGAATTAACAGTGACCACAACCGCTCAAAAAACCATTGTTCAAGCTGCTGTCAAATCACGCGCAGCCAAAACAGCCGCCACCAAGAAGCCCAGCGTCAAAAAGCCAGTGGTCAAAAAAGCTGCCGCTAAGCCTGTGCGCAAAACCACCGCGACAAAAGCTCCCATCCAAGTGGCCACACCCAAGCCAGTCAAACCTGTCAAAGCGGTTAAACCTGCCAAAGTCAAGAAACCCAAACTGGTGCGCGACAGCTTCACCATTCCTAAAGACGAATACGTGGTCATCGACAGTCTCAAAGTTCGCGCTGGCAAACTCGGCCAAGCCGTGAAGAAAAGCGAATTGTTGCGTGCAGGCGTCAAAGCCTTAGCCGCCATGAGCGACATTCAATTCAAAGCGGCCATGAGCAATGTGCCGACCATCAAGACCGGTCGTCCCAAGAGCTCGAAGTAAGCTCTGGGCATGCGACGGTCAGCAACACCGTTTGGGGGTGGCCGTCGCGTAGGCGGGTGCGCAGCCACCACACACCGCCCTTGCGCACAGGGCATGTGTGCTCTTGCATGCCCAGCAGCTTCGCGACCAGTTGCCCTAAATAAGGCTGATGGCCCACCAGCAAGACAGGACCTTTGAGCTGAGGCCCAGTTTCTGGATGCCATTTCAGTAAGCTCAACACATCTTCGACGGTGGTTTCGGGCACCAACTCATCACGCAATTTAAATTTGCGTCCCAAGGGCACTACCGTTTGCTGGGTCCGTTGTGAAGGGCTGACCAAGACCCGCGTGCCTTCTGGCAAATGACGGTCTAACCATGCCGCCATGCGCATGGCTTGGCGCTCACCTTTCTTGGTGAGTGCGCGTGACAAATCATCGCCACCTTCTGGGGCAACCTCAGCTTCAGCGTGACGCCACAATATCAAATCCATAGCAGCCCCTCTTGCGCTGTCTCATGACTTAGCCGCATGCAATGCCATCAACGCGGCTTGCGCACCATGCGGTGGCACAGACGTAGCCGCTTGTACGGCTTTGCTGCTTGTACGTTTAGGCTTGGCAGGTTGTACGCGTGTGTATTGACCGTCTGCGTTCAGGCTCCACGCATCCACGTTGTCATGCAGGTAGGCCACCAAACACTCGTCAATCACACGTTGGCGCAAAGCGGCATCTTCTACTGGCCAAGCCAATTCGACGCGGCGCAACATGTTGCGGTTCATCCAATCGGCACTCGACAAATACAACGACTCATCGTTGCCTGTACGGAAATAAAACACGCGTGAGTGCTCTAAGAACCGACCAATGATTGAGCGTACTCGGATGTTGTCTGTCACCCCTGGACGTTGCGCGGGCAACATGCATGCACCACGAATGATCAAATCAATCTGCACGCCCGCTTGACCTGCATGCACCAAGGCCTCCATGAGTTTTTCATCGGTGAGCGTGTTCATCTTCAAGATGATGCGACTGGCCACACCTTGCGCAGCGGCTTGGGCTGTTTTCTCTACCTTATCAATCAAGCTGCGTTGCAGCTGAAACGGCGCGAGCATCAACTTGTTCAAGCGCGGAATCTTGCTTTGATTGGCCAACAGATTGAACACACTCTCCACGTCTTGCGTGAGCTTGGGGTCACAGGTGATGTGGCTCAAGTCGGTGTAGAGCTTGGCCGTGCGCGGGTTGTAGTTGCCAGTGGACAAATGCGCATAGCGTCGAATGCTGCGGCCTTCGCGGCGCGTGACCAGCAGCATCTTGGCGTGGGTCTTCAAACCCACCACACCGTACACCACTTGCGCACCGATGTATTCCAGCTTTTCGGCCCAGTTGATGTTGGCTTCTTCGTCAAAGCGTGCTTTGAGCTCCACCACCACCGTCACCTCTTTGCCGCGCTGCACGGCTTCGCGCAGCAACTCCATCAACACCGAGTCAGCACCTGTACGGTAAATGGTTTGCTTGATAGCCAGCACATCTGGGTCACGCACCGCTTCGCGCAAGAAGGCCAGCACACCATCAAAACTTTCATACGGCTGGTGAATCATCACGTCGCCACTTTGTAAGCGCTCAAAGATAGAGCCATTGGTCACCATCTGCTGTGGGTAGCTGGCGTTGTAGCGTGGGAATAGCCACTTGGGGTTGTCCACCAGATCAATCAACTGGTTCAATCGCACCAAGTTCACAGGACCATGCACACGGTACAGCGCCGAGTGCGGCAGTTCAAACTGCTGCAACAAGAACTCTGACAGATACTCAGAACAGCCCGATGACACCTCTAAGCGCACAGCTTGTCCGTAATTGCGATGGACCAGCCCTTTACGCAAAGCGGTACGTAGGTTTTTCACATCCTCTTCGTCCACCGACAAATCGGAGTGGCGCGTGACGCGAAACTGCGAAAACTGCCCCACATCGCGACCTGGAAACAGGTCTTTCAAATGCGCGCGAACCACACTAGAAATCGACACAAACAGCTGACGCTTGCCACAAAGTTTCTCAGGCAAGGCAATCAAACGTGGCAAGCTGCGTGGCACTTTGACAATCGCAATTTCGTTATCGCGGCCAAATGCATCTTTACCCGACAAGCGCACGATGAAGTTGAGTGACTTGTTGGCCACTTGGGGGAACGGGTGCGCAGGGTCTAAACCCACTGGCAACAACAACGGACGCACTTCACGCTCAAAAAAGGTTTTAACCCATTGATGCTGCGCCAACGTGCGTTCACCATGCGACAAGATACGAACACCCTCTTTGGCGAACGCGGGCATGAGCACATCGTTGTAGAGCGCATATTGCTCGTCCACCAACGCGTGGGCCACTTTGCTGAGCGAGTGCTGCGCATGTGTATCTGCGGCATCTAATGGCGCTTTGGGATGCTCTACGCTGTTATGTAGAGCGGCACGCACTTCAAAAAATTCATCTAAGTTAGACGACACGATGCACAAGTAACGCAAACGCTCCAAAAGCGGCACATCCGCACGCTTGGCCCAATCCAACACACGCGCGTTGAATGCCAGCAAACTCAAATCACGGTCTAACCATTGATACTTAAGAATAGGCACTGGTTTTTTATCTTTCACAATCGAAGCGGTCGTCATTTTTGTTCCTCACTGACATCACTGCAGTGTGCTTGTCCATCGTGACAGTGGTGTGACAAATTGACCGTGTGCTGCCGCACACACATCGACCTCATGCACCCAAAAAGTGTTTGCGATAGCGCGCTGGCATGTCGTTGATCTTCATCAGCATGGGTAAATCAGCCGTATTGAAATCTGGATCCCAAGCTGGTGCACCCAACACCTTGGCGCCCAAACGCAGGTAGCCCTTGATCAGTGCAGGTGGTTCATACGCTGCGCTGACTTGCCACTGATCGACTGGCAACGGCAAGCGGGGTGTCACTTGGTTCTCAATGCCTGCCAAATGTGTTTGCTTGAGCTGATGCCAAATACTCGCAGCCACTTCACCACTCACCACACCTTGATGCAGCATCGGAATGCTGGCACAACCGATCATCACATCCAGCTGATTACGCACCATGAATTCAGCCAAGGCACCCCACAACGCCATGATGACACCCCCATGGCGATGGTCGATATGCACACAGCTGCGACCCAGCTCAACCATGCGCTCACGATAAGGGCGCAAGCGAGTCAAATCGAATTCAAGATCGGAATAGGTACTGCCAATGCGTTTGGCCTGCGCTGGGGTCAGCACACGGTATGTGCCAATGACCGCACGCGAGGCTTCATCGCGAATCACCAAATGCTCACAAAAGTCGTCGAACAAATCAATGTCGTGACCAGGCATGCTTTCTTTCAACCGTGCCCCCATCTCTTTGGCAAACACTTGGAAGCGAAGCTGCTGGGCTTCGCGCACTTCATCTTGATGCTTGGCCCACTGAACGATCAGACCTGTGCTGGCTTGAGTTTTTTGGCTCGCGTGAGAAATTTGCTGAGCATGAGGATCGCTTGGATGAAGTGACCCCCGTGGCACATCGATGAACGACAGCGGCATGGTTGGGTTAGGTAGTTCTTTCATGGTCGCTCCTTGGTTGGTTGACGTCGTGAATTTTTGTGAAATCACATGACAACCCCAAGGCATACGCATGAAATTTTTATGACACAACGCGTCATCAAGCTGTCACACAGCCTCTCTAAGCTTTGCACCCATCATGCTGATCAAGTACCTACGCTTACTCGCCGCATTTGCCAACGCATTCGCCATTTTGTGGTTCAAATTTCCACGGGCGTCGCGTGAGCAAAAGCTCTCACACATTCAAGCGTGGTCTACCCATGTGCTGGATGTGATGGGCGTGCGCTTGAATATCGCCCCCTCCTCCGCGCTCATCTTGCCCAATCAAAACCTGTTGCTCGTCGCCAACCATGTGTCGTGGCTAGATGTCTTGGTCATTCAAGCTTTGCGACCTTGTGTGTTTGTCGCGAAATCAGAAGTTCGCCAGTGGCCTGTGATCGGCAGCATGGCACAGGCCTGTGGGGTGGTGTTTGTAGACCGAAGCTCATCGAGCTCTGCGCGTCAAATGGTGGACGATGTCGCTGGTGCGCTGCACCACGGCTTCAGCGTTGCAGGCTTTCCTGAAGGCACCAGCAGCGAAGGACATGATGTGAGTTTGTTCCATGCCAACTTGTTTGAAGCAGCGATCCACCGCGATGTGGAGGTATTGCCACTGGCTCTGCGTTATACCGAGCCAAGCACAGGCCAGCTTTGCTTAAAGGCTGCTTATGTGGGGGATATTGGATTCATCGAATCCTTGCATCAAGTGATGCGAACACCACAGCTGACTGTAGGTGTTCAAATTGGTAAAACCTTGATGCCACAGGGCCACACACGTAGAACGTTGGCGCACTTGTCGCACCGCAGTGTGTCTCATCAATTGCAAAGCTTAGTGGCTTAATGACCACTACCAAGATAACGCTTACGCCAGAAAAACACCATCAAACCCACGCCTAACAAACACATGAAAAGCAAGGTCCACCACAACGCGTTTTCATCGTGAAGTGCAGGGAAATTTTCAAAATTCATTCCGAAAAATCCCGTGATGAGGTTGAGTGGCAAAAAGATAGCCGTCAAGACCGTGAGCGTACGCATGATGTCATTCGTGCGATTGCTCTGTGCGTTGAAATGCATTTGCACAGCAGTCTCGGCGCTTTGTTCTAAACGCCGCACATGGTGCACCACCCGCTCAATGTGCTCCAACACATCGCGACTTCGCACTTTGAGTAGCTCAAAAGAGCGTGGTACATGGTGCGAAGGCGTGACGGTGTCAAGCGCATCAATCCAGTCTTGAATGGCGGCGCGTTGATCTTCACAAATTTCATCTAAGTGGTGCAATGACAAACGCGCGTCAAGCAAGGCACTCCAATTTTTAAAGCGTGTATTGGGATTGATGAGTTCGGTTTGCCAATGGTCGAGCTGGCGCGTCAATTCGCGCCGTAAATTCAAATAACCATCCACCATTTGGCTGATGACGCGCAACATCAAATCGGGTGGACTCACAGGCATGCGTTGAATGGTTGCGTGAGTCACCCCGTTGGCAGAACTCAACAAGCGAGCAGCAAAGCTATCGCGTACGGCGCAATCGGTGGGATGCACCGTCAAGACCAAACGGTCAAACACCACAAACGCGACAGGACTGGTATCAATGCGATGCAACACCGGCGGTCCACCCTTGTCACGCGATCGGTGCAAAATTTCACCAGGCCGAGACAAGTCTGACTCGCTCTGACCTGCGGCCAAGCGACGAAACACCATGAGGTTGTAGTCAGAGGTGTAGTCGTAATGCGAAGGCAGCTGGTTGTTGAGCACATCTTGCACATGCAAATCAACCAGCTGAGTGCCACACAAGCGCTCTAAGCTTTGCTGCACGTCGTGCTGCAAAACCTCAAACTCTCGGCGTGCAAACGCCATCCAAACAAAGCCTTGCTCGGGCATCTGCTGCGGCAACTCAGCCGACTCCAGCACTTGATGAGGCGTGATGTGAAAGATACGCATGTTTGAATTATGCGTGCGTACTCATCCACCTTGATGCGGGGAGTATCAGCTTGAAGCAAGAGCCTTGGCCCAGCTCACTTGAAATTTGCAAACTGCCACCGTGACGCTGCATCACGTGCTTGACGATGGCTAGACCCAAGCCTGTGCCCCCCGACTCACGCGAACGGCTGCGATCAACGCGATAAAAGCGCTCCGTCAAACGCGGCAAGTGCTCGGCAGCAATGCCCGCGCCGCTATCACGCACGTCAATGACCATTGCGCCATCGGCGTCTTGATAGGCCGAAACGTGTACATCACCGCCCACGGGGGTGTAGCGCACCGCATTGCTGACCAGGTTGGACAAGGCACTTTGAAACTCACGTCCCTCCCCCAACAAAACGGCGTCTGCCAACAAAGGATGGACGGCAAAGTGAATGTGGTGAGCCACACTGCCCTGAGCCAAGGACGCAGACAAGCCGTTGGCTTCTTGCTCACAGGACTCCATCAAACGGGACAAAGGCAATGATGGACGCATACCAGGCACAGGGCTACCTTCTAGGCGTGACAGTGTCAGCAAGTCCTCTACCAAGCCTTGCATGCGATGTGCTTGTGTGGCCATGAGCGAGAGGTAGTGCGTTTTCTCTTCCTCACTCAAGGGTAGCGTTTGTATGGTTTCTACAAACCCAGACAATACCGTGAGCGGTGTGCGAATTTCATGCGACACATTGGCTACAAAGTCACGGCGCATGGCTTCGGCCTGCTCAACCACAGTGACATCGCGTGTGAGCAAAAGCTGCTTGCCTTCACCATATCGATGACGCTGCACCGAAATGCGTACGGGGCGGTCTACGCGATGGCCACGGCCCTCGATCACCACTGGCTCCGTCGGTTGCTCTACCGCCATATACGCAGTGAACACAGGATCGCGCATCAAATTACCAATGCGCTGCATCACATCGCGTTCAGGGTGAATGCCAAGTTGAGCTGCGGCAGTTTGGTTGCACCACTCAATTTGCGCTTGTGCATCCAGCATCACCACGCCGTTAGGGGATGTTTGGATGGCAGACAAAAAGTCTTTGAGGCGCTGCTCACTCGCATCAATGCTTCGTTCGCGTTCACGCAATAGTTTTCGTGCACGCTCTGTCATCACGCCCCACCAGCCTGGCACACGCGGCACCATGGTCAAGTCACCGTGGCGCAGCCATGCCCGCACGCGATACCCCCGCCACGCATCCATCAGCATCCAAACCAAGCCAGCCGATAAAGCGCCGATCAAGGCATAAAACATCGGCTGAGGTTTGTCGCGCATGATGCCCCAAGCAAAGCTCAGGGCACCACCAAAGGCGAGCATGGATAAAAAGGAAAGAAAACGACCGATCACAGATGTCCCGTCATTCGATAGCCCACACCGCGTACGGTTTCCACCATACTGCCGGCTTCGCCTAATGCTTCACGCAAACGTTTGACATGCACATCCACCGTGCGCTCTTCGATGAAGACATGGTCTCCCCACACACGATCTAGCAATTGACTGCGGCTGTGCACACGCTCGGTGTGGTGCATCAAATAGTTGAGCAACTTAAATTCAGTCGGGCCCAACTTGATGGCTTGGTCATTAAAACTCACACGGTGCGTGGAGCCGTCTAATTGCAATCCGCCGATGCGCACCACATCGCTGGCTTGTTCAGGCGCACGGCGACGCAGCACCGCACGAATGCGTGCGAGCAGCTCTTGGGTAGAAAAGGGTTTGGTGATGTAGTCGTCAGCGCCTGCATCTAAACCCGCAATTTTGTCTGGCTCATCACCGCGAGCAGTGAGCATGAGAATGGGCGTCGTCTTGGTGCGCGGGTCAGCGCGCCAACGACGCGCCAACTCGATGCCACTTTGACCAGGCAGCATCCAGTCGAGCAAGATGACATCAGGCAACACCTCGTCAATATGCTTTTGGGCAGCCACCCCATCCCCAGCCAGCATTGGCAACATGCCGTTGTGACGCAGGTTAATGGCAATCAGTTCAGCAATCGCAGATTCATCCTCGACCACCAAAACGCGTGCTGTTTTCATGGTGTCACCATTCCAATCAGCTCATCGATGATTCAACATCGGCCAATGGGGTGTGACGCACGTCTTCACCTTTGACGATGTAGATGATGAATTCAGCAATGTTCTTCGAGTGATCGCCAATGCGCTCAATCGCTTTGGCAATGAACAGTAAATCCAAGCTGGCCGAAATGGTGCGTGGGTCTTCCATCATGTAGGTGATGAGTTTGCGCACAAAGCCATCGAACTCTTTGTCAATTTCGTTGTCTTCACGCAAGATACTGACCGCCATGGGCACATCCAATCGTGCAAAAGAATCCAAGGCTTTGCGCAGCAAGCCTGAAGCCAAATCGGCCGACACGCGCAAATCGCTCGATGGCAAAGAACGTGGTGCAGAGCTGTCAATGATGGACTTCACCATGCGAGCGATCTTGGCTGCTTCGTCACCCACGCGCTCCAGATTAGCCGTGGTTTTCGACATGGCCATGAGCAAACGCAAGTCACGTGCCGTAGGCTGGCGACGACCAATGACCGATGCAATTTCGCGGTCAATCTCAACTTCAAGGTGGTTGACTTTGTTTTCAGTCACCAACACGTCGTCAGCCGCTTCGGGGCTGAACTGTGACAAAGCCAAAATGGCTTGGCGAATTTGCGACTCGACCAAACCACCCAGCTCCATCACATGCGAGGAGATGTTGTTGAGGTCGGAATCAAACTGTGAGGACAGGTGTTTTTCTGGCATGGTGTACTCCTAATTAGCCGAAACGGCCTGTGATGTAGTCTTCTGTGGCGGTTTTGTTGGGCTTGAAGAAGATTTGCTCAGTCTCGCCAAACTCCACCAATTCACCCAAATACATATACGCCGTGTAATCGCTGCAACGCGCAGCCTGCTGCATGTTGTGCGTCACGATGGCGATGGTGTAGTCGGCCTTGAGCTCGTGCACCAGCTCTTCTACTTTGCCCGTAGAGATCGGATCAAGCGCTGAAGTCGGCTCGTCCAACAACAACACCGAGGGCTTCACCGCCACGCTGCGTGCAATGCACAAACGCTGCTGCTGACCACCCGAGAGTGACAAGCCGTTTTGACCGAGCTTATCTTTCACCTCCGTCCACAATGCAGCCTTGGTCAAGGCCCACTCCACACGGTCGTCCATCTCGCTCTTGCTGAGGTTTTCATACAAGCGCACGCCAAACGCGATGTTGTCGTAAATCGTCATGGGAAACGGCGTGGGCTTTTGAAACACCATGCCAATGCGGGCACGTAGCAAGTTCAAATCTTGCTTGGGATCCAAAATGTTTTGGCCATAAAACTTGATCTCGCCTTCGGCACGTTGGCCTGGGTACAAGCTGTACATGCGGTTCAACGTACGCAACAAAGTGGACTTGCCACAGCCCGATGGACCAATGAACGCAGTCACTTTGCGCTCGGCAATGTCCATGGTGACATTACGCAGGCCTTGGAACTTGCCGTAAAAAAAGTTCAAGTCGCGAACTTCGATGGCATTTTTGGGTGCTGGTTTGATTTCAGACATATTTGAATCCAATGGAAATTACGAGCTAACTTTGTCGCGGAAGAACACGCGTGCCAAGATATTGAGCACGAGCACGGTCAAGGTGATGAGTAGCGCACCAGCCCACGCCAAGCGCACCCAGTTGTCATAAGGGCTCATGGCGAACTGGAAAATCACCACTGGCAAGTTGGCCATGGGTGCGCCCATGTTGGTGCTGAAGAATTGGTTGTTCAACGCCGTGAACAACAAAGGTGCTGTTTCACCACTGATGCGAGCGACTGCCAGCAACAAACCTGTCATCACGCCACTCTTAGCTGCGCGCAGGGTGATGAAGGTAGACACCTTCCAACGCGGTGCACCCAAAGCAAATGCGGCTTCGCGCAAGCTGCCAGGCACCAAACGCAACATGTTTTCGGTGGTACGCATGACCACGGGCACCGCAATGAGTGACAAAGCCAAGCTACCAGCGTAGCCAGAGAAGTTGCCCACGGTAGCGACCGCGATGGCATACACAAACAGACCCAACACGATGGAAGGTGCTGACAACATGATGTCGGTCACAAAGCGGGTGAGCTCGGCGGTTTTGCTTTCGTCGCCGTACTCGGTGAGGTAGATGCCCGCCAAGATACCCACAGGTGTCGAGACCAACACGGTCAAACCCACAATCATCAAGCTGCCCACAATCGCATTGCGCAAGCCGCCGCCTTCAGTGCCGGGTGCAGGTGTGTCGCTGGTCAGCAAGTTGGCGTCCAAGGCTGACAAGCCATTGGAGAACAACACGTACAAAATCCAGAGCAACACGGCCAAGCCAATGGCCATGGCTGTCATTGAAAACGCCAAGCCCATCAAACTGGTGATGCGGCGTTTCATGTAAAGCTGTTTGTTCATTTCCATAGAAAACCTCTTAGTTGCCTTTGGCTTTTTCGGCGCGAAGAATCATGACCTTCGCCATCGCCAACACCACAAAGGTGATGACGAACAGCAAAAAGCCCAACGCAAACAAGGTGGAAAAATGCAGGGCCTCGGCCTCGCCAAATTCGTTGGCCAACACGGATGCAATGGATGTACCAGGCGAGAACAACGAGGTGGGCATGCGGTTGGCGTTGCCAATCACAAAGGTCACCGCCATGGTTTCGCCCAAAGCACGACCCAGCCCTAACATGATGCCGCCGATCACCCCTTTTTGTGTGTACGGCAACACCACTTTGCGCACCACCTCCCACGTGGTGCAACCTAAGCCATAAGCGGACTCGCGCAGAATAGGTGGTGTGATTTCAAACACATCACGCATCACCGCTGCCACAAACGGCAACACCATGAAAGCCAGCACAATGCCTGCCGCCAAGATACCCATGCCATTGGTTGCACCGCCAAACAAAAACCCTACCAAAGGCATGCCACCCAAGATGTTTTGCAACGGCACTTGCAAGTAATCGGCAAACAAGGGCGCAAACACAAACAAACCAAACATGCCGTAAATGATGGACGGCACAGCGGCTAACAATTCAATGGATGTGCCTAAAGGGCGACGCAACCACACAGGGCAGGTCTCGGTCAAAAATACCGCCACGCCAAAAGCCAAAGGCACGGCAATCAACAGCGCAATGCTGGCACTGGCCACCGTGCCCACAATGGCAATGGCCGCACCGAAATCTTCATTGATGATGTCCCACTCGACATGCCACAAGAAGTGAAAACCAAATCGCTCGAAGGTCGGCCAAGCATTGACAAACAAAGAAATGATGATGCCCAACAAAGCCACCAACACCAGCAACGAAAACGCTTGCGTGACACGGTGAAAGAAAAAGTCTTGCACGCGCTGCTTCTTGGCAATGGCAATCATTTCGTCGCTGACGATCTGACTGGTGTCTTGCTGCGTTAGATTCTGTGAGCTCATGTCATTTGACCCATTGAAACATTTGGTATCGCTTAAAACTGAAATCCGTCGGCGCTGATTCAGAGCCGACGGAGATCTTGCTTTCAATTCAAATTACTTTTGAATTTGTGTCCACACCTTCGCGCGGATTTGTGTGGTCAAACCATCAGGCAAGGCCACGTAGTCGAGGTCTTGTGCCATTTTTTTGCCATTCGAGAAAGCCCAATCAAAAAACTTCAAGGCTTCTGCGGCCGCGGCTTTGTCTGTTGGTTGCTTGTGCATCAAGATGAACGAAGCCGTGCTGATGGGCCAGCTGCTTGCGCCTTTGGCGTTGACCATCGACACACCCATGCCTGGCACTTTGAGCCAATCTGCGCCTGCGGCTGCAGAAGCAAAGGTCAAGTCATCTGGGCTCACGTATTTGCCATCTGCGTTTTGCAGCTGCATGAAGGTCATGTTGTTTTTCTTCACGTAGGCGTATTCCACATAGCCCAACGCACCTTTCACGCGGTTCACGTTCGCCGCCACACCTTCGTTGCCCTTGCCACCCACAGAGGTAGAGGCTGGCCACTTCACAGCAGCGCCCTTGCCTACTTTGTCGGACCAGTCTTTGCTCACAGCTGTGAGGTAGTCGGTGAAGTTGAACGTGGTGCCCGAACCGTCAGCGCGGTGCACCACGGTGATGGCTTGGTCAGGCAATTTTTTGCCTGGGTTCAAAGCAGCGATTTTGGGGTCGTTCCAATTGGCGATCTTGCCCAAGAACATATCGGCCAACACAGGGCCCGTCACGCGCAACTCACCTGGCTTGAAACCTTCGAGGTTCACCACAGGCACAGTGCCGCCGATGATGGCTGGGAATTGAACCAAGCCTTCTTTTTCAAGGTCTTCGCCAGACATTGGGGCATCTGTTGCACCGAAGGTCACGGTCTTGGCTTTGATTTGACGGATACCACCAGAAGAACCGATGGATTGGTAATTCAGGCCATTGCCCGTGGCGGCTTTGTAGCCTTCAGCCCACTTGGCATAAATAGGGAAAGGGAAAGTCGCGCCTGCGCCGGTGATGTCGGCTGCGAAGGCTGAGCCCATGGCCATGGTGGCAAAAGCAGCGGCAGCCACAGACTTGATAAAAGTGCGCTTCGTGTTCATGAGATTCCTTCAGTTGGTTAGAACAAACAGGACTTTAGCCAGCCATTGTGACGAAACTGTGACACATATGACGCTTGATTAATTCAATATTTCAAGTATTATTGAAATATGAAAAAAATCAAAGCCTCTGAACACGACGTGGTTGAAGCCCTGGCAGCCCTGGCCCAAGGCCAACGTCTGCGCGCTTTTCGCGCCTTGGTGGTGGCGGGCAAGGAGGGCCTCACCCCTAGCGCCTTGTCCGCCTTGCTTGACCTCGCCCCTAGCGCCTTGTCGTTTCACCTCAAGGCACTGAATCATGCAGGCTTGGTGAGTGCCGAAGCCAGCGGCCGCAACCTGATTTACCGCGCCGAGTTTGCGCGCATGAACGACCTGCTCACCTACCTCACCCAAGACTGCTGCCAAGGTCAATCGTGCGCCGTGGTGCCTGAGACTGCCAAAACCTGCTGTTAACTTCTCAAAGGAATACCCCATGAACGTCGAACAATTCTTAGGCCTGCTTGAAGCCCATCCCAACCAAGCCTTGCGCATCCTGCTGCCAAATGGAAAAGCCATTGCACCGCACTTTCACATCACCGAAGTGGGCCACGTCACCAAAAACTTCATGGACTGCGGGGGCACACGCCGCAAGACAGAAAGCTGCCTGCTGCAAACTTGGGTATTTCTCGACATCCATCATCGACTGACGACCACCAAGTTGGCCAACATCTTGCGTATCGCAGGCGATGTGCTGCCCTCGCTCGACTTGCCTGTTGAAATTGAGCACGAAGCTGACGTGGTGTCGCAATACCCCATCACGGCTGGCAGCAGCGATGGCCAGACGCTGACCTTGACCACCAGCCTCAAACACACGGCCTGCTTAGCCATGGACCTGTGTTGTGCACCAGCAGCCAGCACGTCCGCAGACGCTGAGGCCACCAACCTTGTTGCAACAGCTGATAAGCCTCGCGTCAAAGCGGGGGCGTGCTGCACACCCAGTGGCGGCTGTTGCTGAACGCAGACTCACGAACGCTTCACTCCTTGACCCATCCATGACCACATTCACCCTATGAGCACCCTGAACGTCCTCTTTTTGTGCACCCACAACTCGGCCCGCAGCATCTTGTCGGAAGCCTTGCTCAACCACATGGCCACTGGCGCCAGCGGCACACGCTTCAAGGCGTACTCTGCAGGCAGCAGCCCGCGTGAGAACCAGCAGCCCAACCCGCTTGGCATCCAAGTGTTGAAAGCCGCTGGCATTGACACCTCGTACCTCAGCAGCAAAAGCTGGGACGAGTTTGCCAAGCCCGATGCGCCGCACATGGACTTGGTGATCACCGTGTGCGACAACGCCGCGGGCGAGGTATGCCCTTATTGGCCAGGCCAGCCTGCCACCGCGCACTGGGGCTACGCAGACCCCTCGGCCGTAGAGGGCAGCGACGAGGACCGCTTACAAGCGTTTCGCAACACCATGTACCTGATTCAAAAGCGCTTGCAATTGTTGGTGGACTTGCCCGCCGACAAGCTGGAAAAAGCCATGCTGCAACACACGGCCAAAGAACTCAGCAAGGAACACGCATGAACTTCTTTGAACGCTACCTCACGGCTTGGGTGGCCCTGTGCATCGTCGTGGGCATTGCACTGGGGCAATGGCAGCCCGCGCTCTTTCAAGCCATTGGCAGCTTGGAATACGCCCAAGTCAACCTGCCCGTGGGCTTGCTGATTTGGGTGATGATCATTCCCATGCTGGTGAAGGTGGACTTTGGCGCCTTGCATGAAGTGCGTCAGCACATCAAAGGCATTGGCGTCACGTTGTTTGTGAACTGGTTGGTCAAACCGTTTTCCATGGCACTGCTGGGTTGGTTTTTCATTCGGTATTTGTTTGCACCGCTATTACCTGCTGACCAAATTGACAGCTACATCGCAGGCCTCATTTTGCTGGCTGCAGCGCCTTGCACCGCCATGGTGTTTGTGTGGAGCCGTCTGACCAACGGCCACCCGTTGTTCACGCTCTCGCAAGTGGCTTTGAATGACAGCATCATGGTGGTGGCTTTTGCACCGCTGGTGGCGTTTCTGCTCGGCCTGTCGGCCATCGTGGTGCCGTGGGACACGCTCATCACCTCGGTGGTGTTGTACATCGTCATTCCCGTGGTGTTGGCTCAACTTTGGCGCAAAGCTTTGCTGGCCAAAGGTGAAGACACGTTTGAAGCGGTCATGGCCAAGATCGGTCCTTGGTCCATCACCGCATTGCTGGCCACGCTGGTGCTGTTGTTTGCATTTCAGGGCGAAGCGATTTTGAAGCAACCCTTGGTCATTGCCCTGTTGGCAGTGCCCATCCTCATTCAAGTGCTGTTCAACTCGGCGCTGGCTTACTACCTGAACCGCGCCCTAGGCGAGTCGCACAGCGTGGCCTGCCCTTCTGCGCTGATTGGTGCATCTAACTTTTTCGAGCTGGCCGTGGCTGCAGCCATCAGCTTGTTTGGGTTTGAATCAGGTGCTGCCTTGGCCACTGTGGTGGGCGTGCTGATTGAAGTGCCTGTGATGTTGCTGGTGGTGCACGTGGTGAATCGCAGCAAAGGCTGGTACGAGCGCACACCTTGAGATGCGGCGGATTTGAGCGCTGATATGCGCTTAAATGTCCTTGTAGAGCTTGGCGTGGATGCGTCTTGTGGCAGACCACACAGCCCACAAAACCACGGGAATCAAAGAGCCCGCCAGCAACTCGGGGTGCACATTCAGCCCCGCAGCTTTGGCGGCCTTGCCTGCATACAAGAGCAAGCTGACCACGTAGTATGAGATCGCCGCAATCGACAAACCTTCCACCGTGGTTTGCAAGCGCAGTTGCAACTCTTGGCCTTTGGTGAGTTTTTCGAGCAACATACGGTTTTGCTCTTCCGTTGCAATGTCCACACGGGTGCGCAACAAAGCACTGGCCCGACTGATGCGCTCTGACAACGAAGCCAAGCGTTGTGCGCCTGAGGCCACCGTCGCCATGGCGGGCGACAAGCGACGCTTCATGAATTCACCAATGGTTTGTGTGCCTGAAATGGGCGACTCACGCAACTCAGCAATACGCTCGTTCACCAATTTGGCGTAAGCCGCCGTTGCCGAAAAACGGTAAGCGTTTTCAGCAGTCAAACGCTCCACGGCAGCGGCCAAACCGACCAGCCGAGACAACAGTGCTTGGTCATTGCCGCCTTTGTGCTCTAGCGTTTCAATGATGTCCGCCAACTCCTTTTCCGCTTGCCCCAATTGCGCACCGACCAACTTGGCCACGGGCAAACCACGCAAAGCCATCAGTCGATATGTTTCTAGCTCAAGCAAACGCTGCGAAATACGGCCTGCACGCTCTTTGCTGGTGTCATTGGGCGCAACGACCAACATTCGCTCGAAGCCGTTATCGCGCAGTTGAAAGTCAGTCACCACCATGGAGTGTGCAGGGCTCCCCATGCACGAAGCAATCACGGGATGGTGTCCAAACCATGCGCGCGCTTGATCGAGCACATGCTGGGGTTCATCCAACGCCCCCTCTAGCATGACGAGCTCAATCGCCGAAAACGTTCGGCCTGGAATCGAAGACAGCCAACCTTCAGGCAGCATGAGATGTGACAGCAGCTCTGGATCTTTCGCGCCAAGCGCAGCACCCAAAGGCAATGGCTGCACCAAGGAGTAACGCGTAAATTCGGTATGGCGCTCCCACTTCACGGTGCAATCGTTGAGGCGCATGCGCACAAAGTTGCCCTGCACATCTTGTAGCTTTAAATCAGGTTTGAGCTTTTGAAGATGGGCGCACTCTTGTTCTCGTGAAATCCCCTCGTTGAACACACCAACGAGCAAGATAAATGCAGGCAAACGAATGCGTGCGCTGGGACGCGCATGCACTTCGTTGTGTAGCTGCGTACGCAGCGTGTCGTCGTGGGGTAGCAAATTCATATGCATCACTCTACAAGTGCCAAAGCCAAGCCGGTTGCGATAAATCAACCGAGCAGCCTCAAGCATAACGAGTTTGCACGGCCTTGTTCCACTTGTAACAAAACCACCGCCGATTTATGTGCTTGGCTTGTCACGGGGCAGAAAATACCCACAGCGTTTGATGTTGCGAATGGGGAGCACCTCTGTACTCACCTTCTTACGAAGTCGGTGGACGTACACCTCGATGGCCGAGCTGCTGAGATCCATGTTGTCAGGCTCGATCTCTTGCACAAACTCTTCTTTGGAAATGATCTGCCCCACACGCCTGAGCAACACATCCATGACCTGGGCTTCGCGTGCGGTGAGTTCGACCGCCACACCATGCACATGCAGTTGTTTAAGCCCGTGGTCAAACCTTAAATCACCATACTGCGTGACCGACGACACATGGCCCTGACGTCTGCGAATCAGCGCTCGCACCACAGCCCCAAAGTGCTGTTCATCAAACGGTTCGACCAAGAACCGATCAACCCCCGCATCCAACAAATGCAAGGCTTCATTTGCGTGCTGGTCCGTCACGATGGCGATGCTGGGCGTTGCCTCACGCAGTTGCACGATGCGTTCAAAGTCAGTGCGCTGCTGACGGTCCAAGTGGGTGGGGTGCAGCACAATCAAATCGCGAGGCCTGTTGATCACGGCGCTGCTCATGCGGGGCGGCCAAGTCAAGCGCTCCACCTTGGCGCTGGCAAATGAGAGTGCACGCTGCACCTTCTCAGCAATTTGGTCGTCACCAGTGAACAAAGCCACATCAAGCATGACGAACCACGCCTTGTACACGTTGACGCGCAATGGCGGACACACCTTGTTGGTTGAGCATCCACTGCACAGGCTCAGCTGACATTTGTACAGCCAAGCGCGTGATGTGAGTTTGCACAGCACATGCGGGGGTTTGCCCCATGAGTGACAGCACCCAGCTGGGCATCACATCGAAAGCGCATTTCAAAATCAACGCCATCCACGGTTTGTCCAACACATCCACGGGATAGGCTTGAATGATTTGCAAAATTTCTTGAGCGCGCGCATCAAAACTGAGCACATCGGCAAAGCCCAACAACTCGGCTTGTGTGGCGGCATATGTCAAAGGCAAGTCCACTGCGCCCAACAAGTGCCCCACACGGGCCATTTCGTTGATGTATTGGTCACATGCCTGTGGGGACAGCGGCTGCTTGGCCAAGTGTTGATAGGCCGCTAAGAAAGACGTCACTTCCACCACATGCACCCAACGGATGAGCTCGGGTTCGTTGGCCACATAGGGCTGGCCTTGCAAATCAGTGCCACGGATGTTGGCGTGGATGGTGTTGACACGCCGAATAGCGCTCAGCGCCATGGCTTCGCTGCCATAAGTGGTGGCGGCCACAAAGTAAGCAGTGCGCCCCAAGCGCTCTTTGAGTTTGTGGCGAAAGTCCGAATGGTCCCACACCGCAGCCAAAGCACGTGGATGCAAGGACTGCACGATGAGCGAGGACAAACCGCCCACCATCATGGCGGTGAAGTTGGCATGCACCTGCCACGCCACAGAGTCAGGACCAAACAAACCCACATCGCCCTTGGGCTTCGCGAAATCGTCCAGCGATGCTGTCGATCCCGTGATGGCTCGCACCCGTTCACCAAGCATGTGGATTGCCAAGCTTTTGAGTGCGTGAGTGGGCGACATGTGTTGACTTTGATGTGAGCCTAGGCTTTGTGGGCGACTGACTCAGAAGACACAGCAGTCTCTTGAATACAAACGGTTTGTGACGCATTGGCACTCAAGCTAGTCGGTGCATCAAGCTTGGGAAAACACATTTTTTCGCCATCCCAGAGTTGGCCACACCAACACACACCATCGGTGTTGATGATGCAAGTTCCTGTGCCGCAGCACCTTGGGTCTTCATGCATACAAGTCTTTCGGGGTTAGCTCATGGGTTAGCAATTGGCACGACGATGGTCAGCAATGGCGCGGTCATCAAACTTCATGTCGGGGCTTCGCATCGCACGGTGCTTGGTGGCACGCCCACGCATGCGCATGCGCCACAAACGAAATGAACTTGGGTTGAGTTCGGTGCGCATGAGACGAATCACCTCGGGCTCAGTCAGGCCCACACGTTCATAAATGGTCTCAAACGACGTGCGGTCTTCCCAAGCCATTTGGATCACCGCAGACACATCACCTGGACTCAGACTGACAAGGCGTTGACTGAAACTTCGCGGCATGGTGAGCAACTCCAACGCGCTTTGTCAATGCGCTTCAGGCCATCATCATGGAGAGCTGAAACACCGAGTTCGGCGCCTTGGGCATGAGTGGCGCAGCCATGGGCTTGAATTTGAAACGACCCATGGTTTGCACAAACGAACGTGCATCTTCATCGCGCGACTCATCCACAAAATCAGCCAATGTGAAATGGCTCAGCGTGGCTTTGACAATTTGCTCTAAGCCCAGCTCATAGCTCGATGGCGGTGCGGGATCTTCAAACAACGCCACAGGCTCTGATGCATGCGCTGTAGGCGCAGCATCGAAGGTGTGCTCAAACACCGAGGCGATATCCCAAATCGAGATCAACGAGGTGTCGCCCAGAATCATGTAGCCGCCACCTGGGCCTTTCATGGCGCTCACGATGTTGTGGGCCTTCAGTGGCTTGAGGATGTTTTCAAGGTAAGAGATTGACAAATCGAGTCTGGGTGACAGCTCGGTGGTGGTGACATAGCCCGCGTGGCGTTGGCCTGCTAGAAACACACAGACCTCGATCGCGTTGATGGTTTTCTTTGAGATCATGGTTCAAACTCCTGTTGCGTAGGATTTTGATGCATAAATCTACTCAATATCTAATTTAATTTC
>JACCEA012511461.1_pt1 | contig 22472 bp, 15 predicted proteins | sample 7449851 | NCBI WGS metagenome assembly JACCEA01 (sample SAMN15323453, study PRJNA562643) | freshwater metagenome | isolation source: river surface water | place: USA:Blue River Watershed | collected 2017-08-18 | reverse complement strand
TACCGTGGTGCCGTATGAGGGCGATACCGTGGTGTATCCAACCTTTATCAACGAAGCGGCTTATTACGACAATAATTTGGCCATGTCATTGAACGAACAGGTGTGGATTGAGTTAGAAGATTAAATTTGCTATTCGAGCATTGATTCGAAGGCCACTGCGCCGTGATCGAAGTGCCAGTCAGTCAAACTGATTGGCATTCTGTCTTTTGTTATTGAACCTTCAAAGGTCAGCTCGACAATCAAGTAGACCCCGCCACAGCAGATGATGAGCCTACAAAGCTGTGAGCCCCAGGGGTTTACTGCGAACGTGAGACGCTTAACGTGTGACGGCCAACATGGGCCGCCCATCGTGGGCCGCCCGACGTGGGTCGCCCATCAAGTAACGCCTATCCTTAGACGACCAATGTGAAACCACCTGGCTTTTATTACCACTGCTTATTACCACTGCCGCTTTCATTCGACTTACTGCGTAGTCGCATTTGACAGGCCTAACTGACCGGCAGTGGGGCATTGCGCTGGATTTTTGCTGGTATAACAGCTGATATCACCGCATGTTGATGCGGCGATTAAAACATTTTTTGTAAATGTGCTGGTTTTTTCTGAATTAGTTCGATGGCGTAGTTATCTGGATCGCGGACAAAGGCGATCTCCGTGGTTCCACCTTTCACCGGACCGGGCTCCCGACTAATCACACCGCCACGGCTGCGGATTAAATCACACGCTTTATACACGTCATCGACCTCTAATGCGATGTGACCGTAGGCGCTGCCTAAATCGTAAGAGCTGACTCCGTAGTTATAGGTCAACTCCAACACGGCACCGTCGGTTTCCTCTTGATATCCTACAAAGGCGAGGGTGTATTTATACTCAGGGTTATCGGATGTTCGTAACAACTTCATACCCAAAATGTCGGTATAAAAGGCAATAGAACGTTCTAAATCCCCGACGCGTAACATGGTATGTAATATGCGCATTGCATTACTCCGTCTTTTGTTTGAACTCACACAGATCTTCAACAAGGCAGCTACCGCACTTTGGTTTGCGGGCGGTGCAGGTATAACGGCCGTGCAAAATTAACCAATGATGGACATCGAGTTTGAATTCAGCAGGCACCACTTTTAGCAGTTTTTGTTCCACGGCATCGACATCCTTGCCAGGCGCAAAATTCATTCGATTGCTGACACGAAAGATGTGGGTGTCCACGGCAATGGTTGGCCATCCTAAAGATAATTGAAGTAGATAGTACAGATCGTTTCATGTAAAATCAACCGTGTTACTTCGTGAATGGCTAAGAGAAAGGAGTCTTGCAATGCCGACCAGCCAAAAGCCACTGCTTTACAGCTACATCCGTTTTTCAACTATCGAGCAAGAAAAAGGCCATTCGCTGAGCCGTCAACTGAGTTATGCCAAGAAGGTCGCTGAAGACAGGGGCTTGTTCTTGGATGAAAATTTGACGATGAAAGATTTGGGCTTGAGCGCATACCATAAAACCAACATTTCCCGCGGAGCCTTGGGTGTTTTTTTAACAGCTGTCGAACAGGGGCGCGTTCCTAGAGGATCTATATTGGTCATCGAAAGTTTGGATAGGATCTCCCGTGCAGCCCCATTGGAAAGCCAAGGAATCATTGCTCAGATTATTAATGCCGACATTACTGTAATCACCGCGGTAGATGGCAAAGAATATAACAAATGGACTATCAAAAAGAACCCGATGGACCTGGTATATATCATCCTGGTGTTGATCCGAGCTAATGAAGAGAGCGAAACCAAATCCATGAGGGTTCGTGCTGCAATCATGAAACAAATCGAAGACTGGCAAACGGGTAAACGAGGATTCAGGGTTAAATGTGGCAAGGCCCCGAATTGGGTTCGTTGGTGCGAAAATGAGCGCCAATTTGTATTTGTTCCGAGAGAAAAAGAGATCATGTTGAGAAAGATCGAGCTTTTCCGGAAAGGTTATGGTGGTTTGAGAATAGCTGAACTTTTGAATAGTGAGTTTGGATCTGGCACGGTTCATCATACCGGTGCTAACGTATACAAGGAGGTCATCCGCCGGACTTTGGTTGGTGAGATGAACGTGAAAGTAGGTGATAATGAATACGTTTTAAAAGACTACTACCCAGCAATATTAACATTATCAGAGTTCGAGCAGCTGCTTTCTGACTCAAAAAATAGGGGAGCAACAAAGCATAAACAAAAATTTGTTGGCATCTTAGGTGGGGTCAACGTTTTTAAGTGTGCTGCTTGCGGTCAATCCGTCAACAGCCATGTAACTTATCGCCGTAAAGATCTATCCGAGGTGCCAAGTAGCCACAAACGATATGGCTGTGTGGAAGCTCGTCGTAAAAATAAATGTGGAATGAAAGAAACGATTCAAGTCGAGGTTATTGAAAATGCTGTTGTCCGTTTTTGCCAAGACAAAGTAAATTTGAATCGGATATTGCTCAATGACGATGACCGCGAAGTAATCAAGGAGAAGATAAGCAAATTAAATGCTGATCTTGCTCAGATTGAACTTACCAATAAAAAGCTGATTGATGCTCTGGTCGAACTCGATGATGCTGCACCGCAAGCCATCATCAAAAAAATGAAAGACCTTGAAAAAGATGCTGCGGAAATCCATCAAAAAATCGAGGACAACAACAGTAAGCTTAACAAGGTCGAACTCACGTTTCGAGATGACGTTACAGATCGCTGGCTGCAGTTAACTAAAAATTTGAAGTCGCTCAGTGGTGAAGAACGGCTGAAACTCAGACAGTTGGTAAAAGACACCTTCAAAAAAATTACCCTTCAGGTTCCGGAAGAGAGCAGCGAAGAGTCTGATGAACTCTCTGCTTTGTTCACAACTCACATGATGGAACCACTGCCACAGGATTGTTTTGAACTTACTTTCGAATTTCACAATGAAAAAAAACGTCTGATCCGGATTCACAAGTATTCGGGTGAGTTGTTCGCAGGTTTTGACCTTTAATATAAGAACGATAGTTAACATTTGATCCTAATTTTGCTACGGAACTCTTCCGAATCACTGCGTCATATGGGAGTATTGAAAAGTGTAACAGTGCAATGTCAGGGATTAATGAGCAGGTAAATCATGGAATTAATAGACAACATTAACCGTCTGCTCGGCGATGACTTGAAACAAACTATAAAACCGGGCGCACGGCTAAAAATAGCGGCGTCTTGTTTTTCGATGTATGCCTTTGATGCATTAAAAGCTGAATTGGAAAAAATTGAAGAACTCAGCTTCATCTTCACTTCGCCGACATTTGTTGCCAATGAAGTAACCGACAAGATCCGTAAGGAAAGGCGTGAGTTCCATATCCCGAAACTTGATCGGGAGCGCAGCCTTTACGGCAGCGAGTTTGAAATCCAACTTCGTAACAAACTCACTCAACGTGCTGTTGCCAAAGAATGCGCCGATTGGATCAGGCGTAAAGCGACATTTAAAAGCAATAGCAGCAAAGCACCGATGCAGCAATTTGCGTGCGTTCAGGCAAGCGGTTTAGAAACGGCCTACATGCCATTACATGGCTTTACAGCTGTTGATTTGGGTTACCAGCAGGGCGATGCTGTGTCGAACCTTGTAAATAAGATGACTGAGGCACCGTTTGCTACAACGTATTTAAACCTGTTTGATCAGATTTGGCGTGATACAGAGAAATTGGAAGATGTCACAACTCAGGTTTGTGACCACATTGCTTCGGTTTATCAGGAAAACGCTCCAGAGAGCATCTATTTTCTGATGCTGTATAACATCTTCAACGAATTCCTTGACGACATTGATGAAGATGTTCTGCCAAACGACCGCACCGGTTATCAGGAAACCCTGATATGGAACAAGCTGTTTAACTACCAGAAAGATGCTGCAACTGGAATAATCAACAAGCTGGAAACCTACAGTGGCTGTATCCTTGCCGATAGCGTTGGTCTTGGTAAAACCTTCACTGCATTGGCGGTTGTCAAATACTATGAGCTGCGTAACCGCGCTGTCCTGGTATTATGTCCGAAAAAGCTGGCGGACAACTGGCTCAATTACAATCGTAACCTCAAAACCAATATCTTCGCCCGTGACCGCTTTAACTATGATGTTCTTTGCCATACCGACCTGTCTCGCACCAGTGGTGAGTCCTTTGGCACGGCATTAAATAGAATCAACTGGGGTAATTACGACCTTGTTGTTATTGATGAGTCGCACAATTTTCGTAACAACGATGCATTCAAAGACCGAGAAACACGCTACCAAACGTTGATGAGAAAAGTCATCCGGGAAGGTGTGAAGACCAAAGTTCTGATGTTGTCAGCAACACCCGTCAATAACCGATTCAATGATTTGCGTAATCAACTGGCACTAGCTTACGAAGGGGATTCAGAGAACCTTCGTAAAAAACTGCGCACCAGTAAATCCATTGAGGAAGTTTTCCGGAACGCACAAAAAGTGTTTAACGCTTGGTCAAAACTACCGCCAGAGGAGCGGACCGGGCGAGCCATTCTGGACGCTTTGGATTTTGATTTTTTCGAGTTACTCGACAGCGTCACCATCGCCAGGTCTCGTAAACATATTCAAACCTTTTACGACACAAAAGACATTGGCCCATTTCCAGAACGCCTTAAGCCACTGTCGTTCCATTGTGCATTAACGCAGCGTCAGGATGTGCTCAACTTCAACGAGATATTTGAGCAACTGTCGCAGCTCAGGTTAGCCGTTTACGCGCCAATCAGCTACATCCTGCCAAGCCGCCTGAAGAAATATGAAGAACTTTACGACACCAATGTTGGTAGCAAGGGCACCTTGCGTCAGGTTGACCGGGAAAAAAGCCTTCAGGCACTAATGACCGTTAATTTACTGAAACGTCTTGAGAGCTCAGTACAGTCGTTTCGCCTCACCCTGCAAGCTTTAAGAGCTAACATGGACAGCACGCTCAATAAAATATGTGATTTTAATGAATCAGGCGCCCAATTGAAGGCGGAAACTGTTAGTGACCTGACTGATATTCTTGAAGGACTTGATGCAGAAGAAGATGATTTGGCATTTTTCGGTGATGGGGACAATCTGATTGGAGGCAAAGTTAAGATAAGTCTTGCCGACATGGATTTACCATCCTGGCAACACGAGCTGGAAGCAGATTTGCAGCTAATTGATAGCTTACTTGCCTCAATGAACAAGATCACGCCGCAAGACGACGCAAAGCTGCAGCATCTTAAGGCCCATTTGTTTGACAAGATTGCTCACCCGATTAATCCTGGCAACAAAAAAGTATTAATCTTTACCGCATTTGCTGATACCGCCGATTATTTGTATGCCAATCTCGCCCCTGAATTACTAACGACACACGGTATTCATACAGCGAAAGTGACTGGCAAAGGCGCTCCGCAATCAAACGTAAAAAATTCATCGCAAAGAAGGAGTTACGATTTTCAGGAGTTGCTCACACTTTTTTCGCCACGCTCAAAAGAAAAAGCTGTTGTGCTGCCAGACGACCCACACGAAGTTGATTTGCTGATTGGCACAGACTGTATTTCTGAAGGTCAGAACTTGCAGGACTGTGATTATCTGATCAACTACGACATCCACTGGAACCCGGTTCGTATCATTCAACGATTTGGTCGGGTTGACCGTATTGGTTCGCCGAATACTTTCATTCAATTAGTCAATTACTGGCCAGATATCTCGTTGGATGAATACATCAACCTCAGAGAGAGGGTTGAAAGTCGGATGATGATTGCTGATGTCACCGCTACCGGAGACGATAACGTGTTGTCCGCGCAGGCTAACGATGTGTCTTATCGTAAAGAGCAACTTCGCCGCTTGCAGGAAGAAGTCATTGAACTGGAAGAGTTAAAAACCGGGGTCTCTATCACTGATTTAGGCCTGAATGATTTTCGCATGGACTTGCTCAACTACGTTAAGGCGCACGGCGAGCTCTCCACTATGCCAAATGGCATGCATGCTGTGGTTCCTGCTAATACAGCACAAGGCCTGCTGCCAGGCGTTATTTACACTTTGCGTAACCGCTCTATCGCTGCGAAAGGCAATCACTTAAATCAGCATAATCGTCTGCACCCATACTATCTGGTTTACGTCAGCCAGGCAGGCGACGTCATCCATGACCATACCGAGATTAAGAGGCTGCTTGATTTGGTTCGTGGCGGTTGTAAAGGCGAAGACAAACCCATAACAGATGTCTGCCAGCGTTTTAATCAGCAAACTGCTGATGGCCGGGAGATGCAGCGTTATTCCGAGCTACTAGGCAAAGCTATTCGCTCAATGATTGAAGTGAAGGACGAAAAAGACCTGGACAGCCTGTTCACCGCAGGCAGTACCACGGCGTTGACGAACACCATTTCTGGTTTGGACGATTTTGAACTGATCAGCTTTCTGGTGATCCAGGAGGCTGGATGAGTCAGCATTTGGCCGCAACATCAGCGCCACTTGTTGCATTCCCAAGGCAGGCTGCTTTCGGGCGCATACTGCCAAAGAATAAGATTTATGAGCACAGTGGTGCCAATGGCAAGCTAAAGGCTTTGTTCGTGGAGCAAGTTGAACAAATCGTTTGGCAGTACAAATTGGCAGCAGAAACCATTAACTTGCCAGCGCGGCCAGCGGTTCCAGAGATCCAGGTTCTTTGCATCGAACTCAAAACAGCAGAACTGGATTTAGCTGTATTACGGTGCATTGATGATGCCATACCGTTTCCGGTTGTTTTTGAACTGAGCTTTGCGGGCCGAACACAGATGGTTGCCGCTTTTAAACGCCCTCATGCTTCAGATGCCAGCCGTTGGTTGATAGGTAATTACTTTGCATCCGCTTGGTTTACGAGTGACAGCGACCGGGTTGATATGCCTTTGGCAGTCGACCTTGCTGGTTTGTATGAGCAGTTGTTGTGCAGGTTAATACCAGTTGCTGTGCGAGCCGGTGAGAGTGTTGCTGAGTTAGTGGCCCGCGTTGAATTAATCACCACAAAGCAGCGTGAGATCGACAAGGTGGCGAGCAGACTCGCCAAAGAAAAACAGTTTAACCGTAAAGTCGAGATCAACGCGAACTTACGAAGCCTTATGCTCGAGTTGGAAAAATTAAAATAGCGTTCAACAAATATCTATTCAAGGAAGAAATTGCATGAAAATTAAATCGGTACGTATTCAGAATTTCAGAGCATTAAAAGATGTAACTATCCCGTTTGATTCCGTTACAACCTTTATCGGTCCCAATGGTGCGGGTAAATCTACCGTCTTGCGAGCCCTTGATTGGTACTTCAATGGCAAGGCTGGTTCGCTGACTGAAAAGGATTGTTCTTTTGGTGCCACAGACGAGGATATTGAAGTTCAGGTCACATTTGCCGAACTCACCGACAAAGACCGTGAGGCACTTGGTAAATACGCGCCTGAAGGCGTACCAACTTTTACTGCTTGGAAACGCCGATCACCAGATGGAACAGAAATACTGTCGGCGAATGCAAAAGGGTTTCCGGAATTTGAAGCAATCAAAGCAGCCAATGGTGCGACTGCAAAGAAAGATTTATATGCCTCACTAAAAAGTAGTCGCCCTGAGTTACAACTGCCGGATGCGAAAACAGGCGCAGCTGTTGACCAGGCAATGACAACTTGGGAAGCAGAAAACACTGACAAATTGGTTGATGCTCCTGAAGCCATGCAAACCAATTTTTTCGGTTTTAACAGCGGTGGCAAGATGAGCGGGCTGTTTGATTTCGTTTTAGTGACCGCTGATCTTCGTGCCAGTGAAGAATCAATTGATGGCAAATCGAGTATCATTGGACGAATTCTTGAACGTTCAGTCGACCGAGCCGCAGCAGATGAAGAAATTGCTAAAATAGTTGAAGAGTCGCGTTTGAAACAACAGCAAGTTTATGACGAAAAGTTTCAAGGCCAGCTTGATGTTATTACCAAGCAATTAAATGATGTGGTCAAGTCGTATTCACCTGGCCGCTCTGTGACTGTTGCTCCTGCAAGTGTTGAGCTTAAAGCGCCTCGGACCACATTTGAAGTCGCGGTGCTTGATGGCACAACTGAAACAGCTGTTGAGCGTCAAGGCCATGGTTTCCAGCGCACAATTCTGATTTCAGCGCTTCAGTTGCTGGCGCAGTCTGGGGCTGCGTCGGAAGATGGTGTAATTTGTTTAGCGATTGAAGAGCCCGAACTTTTTCAGCACCCGATCCAGGCACAAGCATTTGCTAAAGTGCTTCGCTCGCTTGTTGAAGATCCAGATAAATGCATTCAGGTAACATACGCAACTCACAGTCCGTATTTCCTGGAAGCCCGGCATTTTGACCAAGTCCGGCGTTTAACTCGTTCTGCAGAGGATACTCCTACTGTGGCCATACATTTTGCAACTGTTGATGACGTAAAAGGCAGACTGGGACAGGTTGAGAGTCCTGATGTTATCGAACGTCAACTAGATGGCATAGTTTCAGACCAACTGGCGGTGGCGCTTTTTGCCAATCGGGCTTTTTTAGTAGAGGGAACTACCGAGTCATCAGTGTTCCATGGCATTGGTGACAGAGAGGCGTTAGGGGCACTGGAGGCGGCTGGAGTTTCGATAGTCCCAGCAGGAGGTAAAACTTCAATCCCGCGAGTGCACGCAATTTTGTCCGCAATTGGGATCCCGGTTTATACGCTCTTCGATGCTGATCGTGGATGTGATGTTCGAGCCAAAGCCAAAGGTAAACCACAAAACAAAATTGATGAAGAACTTGCTAAAAATGCAAAAGAGAACCGGACAATATTGAAGTACTTCGGCGTGGCGGAAGTTGATTTCCCAGCAGAAACAGTTGGTGAACAGATGGCGATTTTTGAAGACAATCTGGAATCATTTCTCACTGCTAATTGGCCCGAATGGGGTATTGCTTGCAATGAAATTGAAGCAACGACAGGGGTGAGCTTGTCGAAGAATCATCTCGCATATAGGACCGCAACCCTCAAAGCTGGTGGTGCTGTGCCACCGACTCTGCAACAAATATTGGCCAAGGCGAAAGGAGAGTAACTATGCATGAGATTATCTGCCCTCACTGCGGTAAAGCATTCAAAATTGATGAAGCTGGGTATGCCGATATTCTGAAGCAGGTTCGTGACAGTGACTTCGAAAAGCAGCTGCATGAACGGTTGGAACTCGCCGAACAAGATAAACGCGCTGCCGTTGAATTGGCTCAGGCCAAAGTTTCCGCTGAGTTGCAACAGGCTGCGTCGATCAAAGATGCTGAAATCCTGGAGCTGAAAGCCAAATTAGACGCTGGTGAAGTGGCTAAGAAACTTGCTGTTAGCGAAGCACTCAGCATCGTCGAGAAAGAGCGGGATGCTCTGAACAGTGCTTTGGACAAGATGAAACAGGAGAAAGACGCCGCTGCGCAACTGGCGGAAACAAAACTTCAGCATGAATTACAAAAAGTAGTTTCAACCAAAGACTCTGAGCTTCAAGAGTTACAAGCGAGACTCGCAGCGAGTGACGTTGCGCAAAAGTTGGCTGTCAGTGAGGTGCTGAACAAAGTCGAAAAGGAACGCGATGCCTTGGCTGTCGCGCTGGAAAAGTTGAAGCAAGAACAAGACGCAGCCTCAAAACTGATTGAAGCAAAGCACCAAAGTGACTTGCAACAAGCCACAGCCGTAAAAGATGCAGAGATCCAGAGTTTGGCAGCGAAACTCTCTGCTGGTGAAGTTGCGCAGAAGCTTGCAGTTAACGAAGCAGTCACAGTGGTAGTAAAAGAGCGGGATGAATTGAAAAATGGGCTTGAGCGTGCTGCCCTAGAAAAGCAGCTATCGGAGACTGCACTGAAAGATAAGTATGAAACTCAGTTGAAAGATCGTGATGAGGCTATCGAACGCTTGAAAGATATGAAGGCGCGTTTGTCGACCAAGATGATAGGTGAAACCCTTGAACAACATTGCGAAATTGAGTTTAACCGACTTCGGGCTACCGCGTTCCCTCGAGCGTACTTCGAGAAAGATAACGATGCTCGTACTGGCAGCAAAGGCGACTACATTTTTCGCGATTTGGACGATTCGGGAACAGAAATTGTCTCAATTATGTTTGAGATGAAAAACGAGAATGATGAAACAGCCACGAAAAAGAAGAACGAAGATTTCCTCAAAGAGCTCGACAAAGATCGAACTGAGAAAGGTTGTGAGTATGCCGTACTGGTTTCCCTACTCGAACCGGACAATGAGCTTTATAATGCTGGAATTGTTGATGTTTTTCACCGCTATCCGAAGATGTACGTTGTTCGGCCGCAATTTTTTATCCCGATCATTACGCTGCTGCGCAATGCCGCGATGAAATCGCTGCAATACAAAGCAGAACTGGCATTGGTCAAATCGCAGAACATTGATATCACCAATTTCGAGAATCAGCTCATCGATTTTAAAACTGCATTCGGTCGAAACTGGCGTTTGGCTTCGGAAGGATTTGAAGAGGCAGTGAAACGTATCGATGAAGCTATCAAAGATTTGGAAAAAACCAAAGAGGCACTGCATAAGTCAGCAAACAATCTTCGATTGGCGAATGACAAAGCAGAAGATCTGACAGTGAAGAAATTGACCCGAGGCAATCCGACGATGGCAGCTAAGTTCGCAGAACTCAAAGACGGCAATGCTGATGCTGAGTAATTGGTCTTTTGCGACATTTAAACATGAAGGCCCGGTTAGATCGTGGCGAGGAGTAGAATATGGAAAAACTAAAAATGCATTCGCCTAACCTGACTCAGGACAATATTGCCCGTATTCGTGATTTGTTTCCGGGCTGCGTCACTGAAGCCAAGAGTGAAGATGGTGGGGTACGTCTGGCGGTTGATTTTGACCAGTTACGGCAGGAGTTATCTGAATCAATTGTGGAAGGTCCACAGGAACGCTATCACCTGAACTGGCCAGGTAAGCGTGAAGCCTTGCTTACCGCGAATGCGCCGATAGCCAAGACACTGCGGCCTTGTCGCGAGGAAAGCGTTGATTTCGATACCACGAAGAACCTGTTTATCGAAGGCGATAACCTTGAAGCTTTAAAGCTGATGCAGGAAAACTACCTCGGGCAAGTCAAGTTGATCTACATTGACCCACCCTACAACACTGGGAATGACTTTATCTACCGCGATAATTTTACGGCATCTAAAGAAGTATTTGAGAGAGTTAGCGGCGAGCGTAATGAAGAAGGTGGTCGACTCGTTAGCAACCCTGAAACTCGTGGCCGGTTTCATACTGACTGGCTGAATATGATCTATCCGCGCTTGACGTTGGCTAAGCGATTGTTAAGTGACGATGGTCTCATTCTGATCAGCATTGATGATGCAGAACAGGCATCATTGCGTCGCGTCTGCGATCAGGTATTTGGTGAGCAAAATTTTATTTCTCAACTGGTGTGGGAAAAAGGTCGGAAAAACGACGCAAAATATTTCTCCGTCGGACATGAATACATGCTCGTTTATGCCAAAGACTTGGTTTTTTTGCGGGAGCGAGGGGAAGTTTGGCGTGAGGAAAAGCCTGGGGCGCGCGAGATTTGGTCTGAATTTCTGCGTTTACAGAAAATTCATGGTGAAGACTATACCGCAATGGAAACAGCGATAAGCCAGTGGTATTCGGACCTACCTAAGGGGCATCCGTCGAAGAAATGGGCGCGCTATAAACGTGTTGACAAGAATGGCCCGTGGCGTGATCGAGACATTTCTTGGCCAGGTGGTGACGGTCCACGCTATGACGTTATTCATCCTGCAACAAAACAACCTTGTGCAGTTCCTGAACGTGGATGGATATATTCTTCTCCGGATGAGATGCAGCGGCAAATCAAACTAGGGCTTGTTGAATTTCGCCACGATCATACCGAGCCTCCATTTCGTAAAGCACATATTCGCCCGATTCCTGACGAAACGTTAGAAGAGCTGGTTGATGGAGAAGACGAAGGTAGTGATGAAGAAGCTGATGCGGAGCTGGCGACGCAAGTGCGCGGTTCGTATTTTTACAAACAGTCCCAGGTAGCCGTGAAATACCTACGCAAGTTAATGGGCGCTAAAGTATTCAGCAACCCGAAAGACCATGATGAGCTTGCTCGTCTGATTGGATACATGACGCCGCACAACCGTGAAGCCATCATTATGGATTTTTTCGCCGGCTCGGGAACGACTGCAGAAGCTGTGATGAAGGCCAATGCGGTTTATGGAACCAATCACCGTTTCATACTCGTGCAGCTGCCGGAAAGTCTTGAAGATACCTTGGCGTCAACAACAGGCACTGCGAAGAAAACCATTCAAGCAGCGATCAATCTCCTTAAAAAGAATGCTCGCACGCTATTGTTATCTGAGGTAACAAAGGAACGCATTCGTAGAGCTGGTCAGGCTTCTTTGAAAGAAAACGGGCATGAGGATTGGAAGAAAGACACCGGCTTCCGTGTGCTCAAAATAGACACCTCCAATATGGCCGATGTGTACTATGCCCCGGATGCACTAGATAGAGATTTGCTGACAGAGCAAATTGACAATATTAAACCCGACCGTACACCGGAAGACTTGCTGTTCCAGGTGATGTTAGATTGGGGCGTCGATTTGGCTTTGCCCGTTAACACGCAGTCTATTCAGGGTAAGGATGTATTCTTTGTCGATGGCAATGCGTTGGCTGCTTGCTTTGACGCCAGTGGCAGTATTGACGAAGCCTTTGTGAAGGAGCTGGCGCAGAGCAAACCGTTGCGCGTGGTGTTCCGTGACGCAGGCTTCCGTGACAGTGCGGTGAAAATTAATGTCGAGCAGATTTTTAAACTGTTATCACCAGCCACTGAAGTGAAGTGTATCTGAGGCCGGTATGAGTGATTTTAAAATGAATCCCACGGCATTGCCTGCCGGTTATACCACTTGGCTCTCTGAGCTGAAACAGCGCATTCATCAGGCCCAGCAACGCGCAACATTGGCAGTCAATCGAGAGCTGGTGTTGCTGTACTGGCAAATTGGGCAGGATATTTTAAAACGGCAGTCCAGCGAAGGTTGGGGTAGTAAAGTCGTAGCGACATTGGCGCGTGATTTGCGCCAGGCGTTCCCTGATATGCAGGGTTTTTCTCCGCGTAATCTCAATTATATGCGCGCTTTTGCCGAAGCCTGGCCCGAGCAGGAATTTGTGCAAGCGGTGCTTGCACAATTACCCTGGTATCACCAATTGGCACTGTTAGACAAGCTACAAAGCCGTGAAGAGCGTAAATGGTACGTCGCTCAGGCCATCGAACATGGTTGGTCACGCAATGTGCTGGTGATGCAGATTGAATCGGGCTTGCGTTTGCGCACCGGTACCGCCATTACCAACTTCAGTCAGCGTTTACCCAAGGCACAGTCAGATCTTGCTCGTGAATCTCTGAAAGATCCGTACCGACTGGACTTTTTGGGTTTGGGTAAAGAAGCCCAGGAGCGGGCGATTGAAGATGCGCTGGTTAAACACGTTACGCAGTTCCTGATGGAGCTAGGTGCTGGTTTTGCTTTTGTTGGCAGGCAGGTGCATGTAGAAGTGGGAGAGAAGGATTTTTATCTTGATCTGCTGTTTTACCATCTGAAACTCCGCTGTTACGTGGTGGTGGAACTGAAGGCCGGTGAATTCCAACCTGAATATGCCGGTAAACTGAATTTTTATCTGAGCGCTGTCGATAGCACACTGAAACATCCTTCAGATAATCCCAGCCTTGGTCTGTTGCTGTGTAAAAGCCGCGATAAAGTCGTCGCTGAATACGCCCTGCGTGATATGAATAAACCCATTGGTGTGGCTGAATATCAGCTGGTCCAGGCATTACCCACCGAACTGCAAACCGACTTACCGCGCATTGAAGATATTGAACGCGAATTGCAGGAAACAGACGAAGCGGAACAGGGACCAGAGGCATGAAACTAAAATTTAAAACACAGGCCTATCAAACTGCAGCGGTACAGGCCGTTATCGACTGTTTTAAAGGACAAAACCCAGCTGGCACTCGTAGTTATCGCCTTGATAGCGGCACACAAAGCTCGCGAAAGAAAGCCAGCGGGCCAATGCTGACTGGTTGGGAAGATGCGGTCGAGAGCATGGAAACGGCCTTTCGAAATGAAGCGGTTTCACTGTCAAATACCCAGTTGCTCGACAATATTCATGCGGTACAACGTGAGCGTAATCTCCCGTTATCCACCATTCTTGAACCGAGCAAAGCTAGTACCATTAACCTCGACATTGAAATGGAAACAGGCACAGGTAAAACCTATTGCTATATCAAAACCATGTTCGAGCTGAATAAACAATACGGCTGGAGCAAGTTTATTATTGTGGTGCCGAGCATTGCCATCCGCGAGGGCGTTGCAAAGTCACTGGAGATTACCGCAGAGCATTTCCTTGCGGATGAGCGTTATCAGAAGAAAGCGCGATTTTTTATTTATAACTCCAAGCAGTTACATGAGCTGGAAAGCTTTTCGTCGGATGCCGGTATCAATGTGATGGTGATTAACGTGCAGGCGTTTAATGCTACTGGGAAAGACAACCGACGCATTTACGAAGAGCTGGATGACTTTCAATCGCGCAAGCCGATCGATGTGATTAGTGCCAATCGGCCAATCTTGATCCTGGACGAACCGCAAAAGATGGAAGGCGGTAAAACACTGGATTCATTAGTTCACTTTAAGCCTTTGTTTGTGCTGCGTTACTCGGCAACCCACAAAACCACCTATAACAAAATTCACCGGTTGGATGCTTTGGATGCTTACAACCAGAAACTGGTGAAAAAAATCGCCGTGCGTGGTATTGCCGTAAAAGGTTTGGCAGGTACTGCAGGTTATCTGTACCTGCAGTCCATTGAGATATCCAGTAAAAAGCCGCCAGAAGCTCGCGTGGAGTTTGAGCAAAAATTGGTTGGTGGCGATATCAAGCGTGTGGTGAAAAAGTTATCTAAAGGCGACAACCTGTTCGATTTGTCCAATGGGCTTGATCAATATCGTGGCTTTGTAGTGTCTGATATTAATGCCAATACCGATATATTGAGTTTCATTAATGGTATGGAACTGACTGTTGGTGATGCCATGGGTGATGTGACCGAGGAAGCACTGCGCCGTATTCAGATCCGTGAAGCTATAAAAGCACACTTTGATAAAGAGCAGGCGTTGTTCCTGCAGGGTATTAAGGTGCTCACGCTGTTCTTTATTGATGAAGTGGTGAAGTACCGTGACTACAGCCAGCCTGGCGATAAAGGGGAATACGCCAAGATTTTCGAGCAGGAATACCAGTTGTACCTGAACGAAGTGCTGGATCTGGATGAAACGCCGTACATTAAATACCTCAAAGGCATTGCTGTGGCGAGGACCCATGAGGGGTACTTCTCCGTCGACAAGAAAAGCAAAAGGCTCACGGACCCGACAGTGGTGGCGCGGGGCGAAAATGCGGGTCAGTCTGATGATGTGGATGCCTATGACCTGATCCTGAAAGACAAAGAACGCTTGTTGTCATTCGCTGAACCAGTACGGTTTATCTTCTCTCACTCGGCGCTACGTGAAGGTTGGGACAATCCAAACGTGTTTGTGATCTGTGCACTCAAACACAGCGACAATACGATTTCACGCCGTCAGGAAGTTGGTCGTGGTCTGCGTTTGGCGGTTAACCAGAACGGTGATCGCATGGATCACCCAGCGACAGTGCACGATATTAATGTGCTGACTGTTGTCGCCAGCGAAAGCTACAAGGAATTTGTCACGGCGCTGCAAAAAGACATCAGTGATTCTCTGTCGGCCCGTCCGCGAGTCGCAGACAAGGCATTTTTTATCGGCAAAACCATCACCACACCAACAGGTGCGGTTGTGGTAACGGAAGATCAGGCGACGGATATCGAGTTTTATCTTATTCAAAACGGCTATGTCGACAAAAAACGCAACATCACTGAGCGGTACCATCAAGCCAAAAAAGCGGGAAGCTTGGCTGAGTTACCCGAAGAGCTGTTAACGCTGGGCGAGCAAGTATTCACGCTGATCGACAGTGTGTTCAGTGAAAACCAGTTGCCTGGTATTGGCGATGATCGTAAACCGAAAAAGAACCCAACCAATGCCAACTTTGACAAGCAAGAGTTTAAAGAACTGTGGCAGCGCATTAACCGTAAGGCAGCGTACAGTGTGCAGTTTGATTCTGCAGAGCTGGTGCAAAAAGCTATCGGTGCACTAAACAATAAAGATTCAGGCCTTCGGGTTACGCCGTTGTTGTACACCATTCAACATGGTGAACAGTCAAATGCTGTGACTTATGACGGGATCAAAGAGGGCAAGGCCTTTGAACTCCGCACTACAGATACACAGGCTTATGGTGCAAGTATCCAATCAGCCGTGAAATACGATCTGATCGGCAAGGTTGCTGATGGCACTCAATTGACGCGCCGAACCGTGGCAGACATTCTGCGAGGGTTGAACGCTGCTGTGTTTGCACAGTTTAAAACCAACCCAGAAAGTTTTATTGCTGAAGCCGTATGTTTGATTAATGAGCAAAAAGCTACGGTTATCATTGAGCATCTGGCCTACGATCCGACAGAAGACAAGTTTGATATGGACATTTTTACCGTCGGGCAAACCAAGCAAGACTTCAGTAATGCGGTCAAAACACCGAAGCATCACATCTACGATTTTGTGCTGCCAGATTCTGGTTCAAAGCCTGAGCGGGATTTTGCTGAGGCACTGGAAGCGAGTACAGAGGTTGTGGTGTACGCCAAGCTTCCGCGGGGCTTCCTGATCCCAACGCCTGTTGGTGATTACAACCCAGACTGGGCCATTGCCTTTAAAGAAGGCTCGGTGAAGCACGTCTATTTCGTGGCGGAAACCAAGGGCTCGATGTTGTCCATGGAGCTGCGTGAAATTGAGAAAACCAAGATCCGCTGTGCCCGTAAGTTCTTTGACGAGATGAACCGTCGTTTTGCACCAGCGAACGTCAAGTATGATGTGGTAGACAACTTTGGTCGATTGATGGAAGTGGTGAAGTAGGTCGGATCAGCACAGACTTGAAAAGACAACTCCCTGCATGAACAGGGAGTTTGTCAGATAAATCTGGATGTTATCGTTTTGGCCGCTACTTAAAATCTGCATCGCTAAATCCTTTAAATCGGCTGCAAAAGCTTTTTACTACCTGTGTAGATACTGCAATATAGACCGCTTTTTCGACGTAGAACCCGCGTTGCACGATGCTACCATCAGCGTCAATCAATGCTAGTTGATGCCCTTTCGCGAGTATTAGTTCATTGTTTGTTGCTGCGATAAGTTCGCTCAGACCCTCTCCAAAGACTAAATCTGGTTGTTTGTCCAATTGCTGTGGTTGTGTTGATGCCGTCCTGGTCATAATGATTTTCCTATGTTCGCTTTCACTGCAAGCGAAGCTTATTATTGCTGATTTTTTCCAAAAAAATCCTAGAACCAGAAATATTTTTTCTTATTAAATTGTATTAAAACAATAAGATAGATAATTTGAGCGATGTTTTATTATGTTGCTGTGAATTCTGGCAAAGTGTAGGTTTTGGCCTCAGAGCAGACCGTATTTTTGATGTAAAGAAGGACGGGCCAGTGTCGGCTTCCTGTTCGCGAGCAAAACAAGACAGTTGTTTCAAGTTGCTCGCTAGGTGGTGTTATCGGATTGATCTGAACTTCAAATACGGGACATGCCGCGCAGCTAACTGTGCCACTACACAACGGCATTCCGATGCAGCAATTGGATGGTTAATGGGTTAAATGGTTTTCATGACTCCATAAAACGAACAATGGCTCGTTGCTACTATTATTGACTTAGCATTTTGTGTCAGAAATGATTAACCATTTAACCAGCAAGCTCAGACTGTTATATGTCATGTGATTGTGGCTGGTTAATTGTTGGGTTAAAGAATGATTTCTGCTTTGTCGGTATTCACCCAAAAAAAAGCCCATCGATTGAATGGGCTGCTAACTAATGTTGGACAAATGATTTTAGTCATAGCAGGAATCTGATGATACCGGAAATTTCAGCTCGTAAAATTTCACATTGCTGCGCCGATCTTCCGAACGAATTTTACCCTCTCTCGCCAAACGGGACAGGGCCTGTCCAATTTGTCTGGTTTGACGTCGATCGATATTACTGCTCTGACTGACAAATGACGCTGGAACAAACTTTTTGATACAGTTTTGCTCATCCACCGTAACGTATTTTTCCAGCAGATAGTCGTACCACACTCCTTTGTCCGAATGCTGATCATTTTTTTGAGCGAGCTGTGCGACTTGCTCAGGAGAAAGATTCCAGCTTCGGCCTGCGTCATACCAGCTTTTTATTTCCAGCCAAAATTGCTTCAGGAGACCTGGCTGTGCCAGTTGAACCCGACCATTCTGATACCGCCACCCCAACAGACTGTTCATACGTTCAATATCAACAGCTTGAGCAAGCTCAATCACTGCGTACCTGCTATTTCCAGTTTCATCTTTAAGAAAACCTGTACCGTTTACAGTTGCGATCATGTTGGTCTGACGAGCTTTACGAACATCAGTTCGCGCGTACGGGGGGCGGATCGTGTCGTGGGCACGAGAGATGAATGCTTTCAAACCGCCTTGTGAATTTCGGCTGGTTCGCTCAAGCTCTCCTAGTTCAACGACCCAACTTTTAATCACGCTTAAAATCGAGTCTTTGTTGTCAGGATTGAGCTCTGCACCTTCCAGAAATGCACCGTCAATCACGTTACAAATCCGGGAGATGGCTGTGGTTTTCATATCGCTCTGAGCGCCCACAATAACAGGAACTAGTTTTGAACTAAATGGCACTGCATACAATGCAGCTACGCATCCGATCAACCAATGTTGTAAAACGAGTTGAGCTGTCGCTGGATCTTTTGCATTGAAACAGCTAATCACTTGCTCGACGCGCGTGATCCCGTCCCATTGACCGTGCTTGAGCCAGTTTCTTACTGGATGTACACTGTTCTTTTCGGAGATTGCATAAATGTGATCTGCGATGCATTCTCTCGATAACCCAGCAACCGACGCCCAGCTGATCAGCTGGCTTCGCATGCTCTCAAAAGAGACCGTTTGTACGTTGTTGCCCCGGTAAAATTCCATTTCCAGGTTCATCCGGTTTTGTTTGATGGCGTAGCCGTGGAAGTCCAGCAGCGCCTGAAGATTTTCGGCTGTATTGAGCGGAGTCACTTTTGTCCCATCCTTCGACATCCGGACATGCGGGAAATACGGCGTTCGCCTCGGCTTTTTGACATCGCTGTCGTGGATTGGTAATTCAGAATCTTCGGAAAACATAAAACATCCCTATTTGGTTGAGTGAAAACCTGCGACTGGTTGACTGTCCGCTACCGGATTACGCCCCCCATCACGCTGGCGGAGGTATCGTATATCAAAATATTTTTTTTAATCTCGAAACACCGAAAAATCACTCAAAAACCATTTATCCAACTGAATTAAAAGGGTTTATTTTTTTGATAAAATTGTATTTTTTACTTTTTTGAGGGTTGTTTTGATGAATTATCACCCTCGTTAGACTCAGTGGCCGCTGGATTGGAGCAGAGTTTTTTCACTCCTTTGCATTTGTTCAGCTGGACATGCGCATGGTCAAGCCGGGGCTCAGCGTCATCGGATGGCACGATCTTTAATCGATATGCGTTCTTGGTGCACTGTTAGATTTGGTGACTAACCGAGAATCCGTATACTCACTACGGAATTTTGTTTACAAAATTCCACGTTCGCGCCTGCAGCGGGCATTAGTGGAATTTGGGTTTGGCTGCAGGCGTATTAATCTGTGTTAACAGGTCATTGTAGCGAGATTTCCAGTAGGCGATCTCGGCGAGATACAACTCCTCGCGAGCTTCGAATTCGTCCTCGCGTTCATTTGACAGCTGCTGAATGTGTCGCTGCCATTGCGTAAATGCCTGAGGCGTGTTCGTTTCAGGCGGCGTCAAATTTGTCTCTCTGCATGCGACTTCGGCTTTATTGACTTCACTATAAAATTGCCGCAATGTTTGATGTTTAGTTTTCGAACCCTGCATACCTCTTTTCAAACCGAGATGGGCGACTGCGGCAGCATGGTCTGTTTGCAACTGGCTTAGTTTGGCCCTGGAGCCAAAAAAACGATCTGCACTGAGGCGTTTGCAATCACGTTTTTTATCATGATATCCCACACCTAGAACCATATGCAGGTGCGGGGTAGTTTCATCTCCGTGGTAAATACAGCTGATTAGGTTTTCACCGAACCTGGATTGCGCCCATGTTATGCAGGCTTTAACCCAACTCGTCACTTTTTGCCTGGCGTCCGGTAGGTAAACACCGTCGCCGCGTTTTATCCATGTTGGCGAGAACGACAAAACCATTTCCACAGCAAGTACGCCATTTCTGCGGAATTTTTCGATGCCCCAACTTTTGTAGAGCTTCATGAGGTCATCAGCAATATCAGGAGAACCAACCAAGATCCGATTGAGATGCCGACGATTTGGGTCGGCATTGTCTGTATTATGTACCCTGGTGTTGTGCTTACCGATAGCTGTTAATTGCGGAACCGTGTGAATTTTTTCGATTCGACAAACTACCATCGGTTCGGTAGGCGCAGGCATCGTTATCTCCCGGATTTTTTAAGCCGTGCTAACGCAATTGGTGATTGAGCTGCAGTAGCAGAAAACATACTGTCAACCTTACTGTCCGAGTCATTAGATGCGCTTCCCTGCAGAGACTTTAATTGTTCGATCTCGAGCAGGGCATATTCAAGCCGTTTGTTCAACGAATCAATTTCGACTGTGTCCCTGTACTTTTGTTTAATGAGGCGCTCTGGATCATGGTCAATTACTAGACAGATACATCTGTCTTCGTGTGTTACACTGCTGTCAGCATAATTTTTAATGTGAATGTCGATGGCGCACAATCTCGATGTGCCGGACATGTGAAGGAGCATCTGGTCTCGCAGAACCCGCGGCAGTTGGACGGTTAAGGTTAAAATTTCGCTCTGTCGTGCGTTACTCATTCGAACCCCCAAGTTCATCGAATGTTTACCTGACTTTAGGGGATGGTAGCTGATTTGAAGTAAAAAAATTTTGGATATAAAAATATTTTTTTACTGAAAAATTAAATTATTTCAGTCCCTTAGCTATCTAGTGGATTTCTATCGGATTTTACGATGTTTGTGATGGCTTTCTGGTACATCGAAAGTCGAGTGCTCATAACTGACTGTCAGAACAGATATGAGCAACTGCTTTTCAAATATTGTACTTGGTTATGATTTGGCCGCATATCACGCATGGTTAAAGACGAATGCCAGCAGACTTCGGTGTAGCAAAATGTTCAGGTTCTTTGCCAAGCGGAAAACATACGACATATAGCACTGTTGCAGGCATTGGCTTGACATCTGCATCTGTGCCCCACTTTACTTGAATCTTACGTGTGGCGTAACGCAATGCGACGCCGAGATCCTTGAGTGTATCAATGTGGGACTGTATCTCATCGTATATTTCAAACTTCTGCATTTCGTTATAGTCGGTCGCGCAATCACGATAGTCTCGTAAATAGTCAACCAGCATAGCGAATACCTCGTCAGCTTCGCGGGGTAGTTCGAATGCTGGCACTGACAAGTCCATTGAACAGGTTTCTGCGAGCTTGGCTAATTGCTTACCTGTGGTCAGCGGGGACGCCAGCAAAGTCACGTTCTCTTTGTCGAACTTATCTTTTGCCGCTTTGGCTTCTTCTTCGGACGGTATGGTGAACGGCTTGCTGAAAATGTCTATGTCGTCAAACGCGAAAGCTCGTGCAAGGGCGCGCCGGGTATCAAGGCTGGCAGGCAAACCTTGCTCTATGCGCTGAATCGTTCGAACATTTATCCCCGCGATTGCGGCCAACTGCTCTTGTGACCAATGTCTCATCTCGCGGAACATCTTGATGCACATAGCCAGTTCGGCTGGTGTTAACAGTCGTGTTTGTTCAGCATGTTCTGTAGTAGTCATTTTGTGCTCCATCGCTTTAAGTTGACGTGACAAAGTATAAATGGCTTACAAAAGGGGAAACACGACAGGAACACGACAGCAGGCCGACACATCCATGTATACTCATCCATCACTTACTACTCAGATTTGTCCTTAAACTCACAGAGATCCTCTATGATGCACGATCCACATTTAGGTTTTCTAGCTGTGCATGTATATCGGCCGTGCAGAATGAGCCAATGGTGAAGGTCGAACATAAACTCTTCTTTTTTTGGCGTATTGCGAATGATGCTTTGCTCGGTCTCTTCAACCGTTTTGCCCTTGGCATAGCCGGTGCGGTTGGCGACGCGCTGGATATGGGTATCGACAGCAATAAAATATCTACCTTCATTATCTTTAAGCCAACCAAAGGCGGTATTGAGCACCACATTGGCAGTCTTACGACCAACGCCGGGTAATGCTTCTAATGCTTCGCGATTTTCAGGCACCTGACCTTGATGCAGATCTAACAGCATACGGCAGGTTTTAATCACATTCTCGGCTTTCGAATTAAACAAGCCGATGGTTTTAATAAAGGACTTTACCCCATCAACCC
>JACCEA011279127.1_pt1 | contig 22475 bp, 21 predicted proteins | sample 7449851 | NCBI WGS metagenome assembly JACCEA01 (sample SAMN15323453, study PRJNA562643) | freshwater metagenome | isolation source: river surface water | place: USA:Blue River Watershed | collected 2017-08-18 | reverse complement strand
TATAGAAGCTTTGAATATATCGACGTTTTGCGCGTAAAGCTGATCAAACTGATCAAAAATTTCAAACCACACTGAAAACCTCCTTCCAGCAGTAATTTCGATGTCGTTATCTTCAGTAACAATACGTTTCAACCTAACATAACTTGCTACCCGCTTTTCCTGTGAGCAAGTATATACATCCACTGATGTTATCAAATGGCGATTCAGCTTCATCAAACATTTCAGTACCGCATGGTAATCGGCTCTGTGACAAACTTTCTGAGGAATGTCGGTATCAAATGATACGGAACTAGATATCATATCTTGAACAGCCATCAAACAATCAGCCGGTATAACTGACTTCGCAGCATGGCAAATAGAATAAATCGTTTGATTATTCTTAAATGGAGATGATGTTGGAAGACGGTGATGCAACTGCTTGACACAATTAAGAACTTGTTGTCCAGGAGTCTCAGTCGAGCAAATTCGAGCAATGTCTGACTGATCCATACAAAAGCTTGACAACTTTCCCAGTTCGACAGCACATTTCACAGCGGCCTCTGTTTGAAAACGGTCCTCCAATCCTTCACATAAAATACGCACCGATTCCGATGACCAGGATTTTGGTAAAATTCTGTAGCACAGTTGAATATGCTGGATAACTTCCGTTGATGAAACATTAGTGCACATCATCACAGCATCATCTGAAAAAATAAATGAAATATCAAAATGGAGAATAAGCCATGTACAATACAGTATCAGTAGCAACGCATCATCTCTCACCATGGTGAAGTGAAGGAGGAACGCTCTTGAAACATTCTGCTGCAGCAAGCGGATTCTTGGAGTCTGAGAAAGAACACAAGCTGATCAGCAGACCGCGAGATGTCCAATCTGAGTCTAACTGAATATTTTCTTGAAAATACCCAAGTGCTTTTTTGGGGGCATTTGCAAAGTTACGTGAGATAGACTGAACCGCTTGAAGACATTTTATTGGATCCATAAATGACTGTACTGGTGAAGCTTCGCATAAATGAATCTTTTCATCCGAAGAAAGGTACTGTGGGGCTATATTTCAGAAAGCGAACATGTCAAATAGATTTTATAGCGTATACATTTATAGCAACTCACCTGAAGAAGCACAAGCAGCCGGCCCTTCACTCGTTGCACTGAGACAAAGAAGCAGCTTGTTTTCCGGATCTTTTCGGAACACATTATTTGCTCGCCTATAACAATGTGCTGGTCCCTAGACATGAAAACAAATGAATTCAAGTCAGCAACATATTCACAAAACACATACATAATTCGACGCTGCATGGCATAGCTGGATTCTAAGATCTATTCCACCAATTCCTTTACTTTCAATAAAACATTCTGATGGACCTTCTCCAGTTGATCCAGAACACAATTTCACCAACTCGTCTCCTTGAAGTTTTGCATGCGGCTCTTTCGCTTCAAGCATATCAATGATTTTGCTTATACAATTGACTGGCCCAAGTGGAATGGGTGCATTCAAGCATATGCTTAGCCGATGCTTCATGGACAAACTCGGTCCGTGATAGGATGGATCAGATATCAATCCAGTGAGGGTTTCGAAGCAATTTACCGCAGCATCAGAGAATGCAACAATCTCTGACTCAGATATGATTTGAGGATACTGACGATGATTAATTTGAGCACAGAAGTGAACAATATCTTCAGAAGCAATACCGAGACTTGGTTTGATATAAATGGCCATTTTGTCGATGCATGATGATACCATAAAATTCAAGGGATTGTGGATACTGCCGTCACCACTACCGACAACATCTTTGCATAGTTCAAGTGCTTGAAAGCTAGACAATTGGGTGAAATTTTTTGTAGCTGCAACACATAATAAAGCGGATCTATCTTCAATATTTTTGCAGAACTCAATTATACTGTTGTCCTTATCAACAGGAAAAGATTTGTGGGTTTTGATGCCAACTGGAGTATTCTTCCACATTCCATGATGAAGTTCATTATAACACTCTCCTGGTAGGGAAGAATCCATCTTAGAGCACAGTCTAAGACCTACAGATTTTTGCCGAGCCTTTTCAATCTTTGCGTAACATTCGGCAGGTGCTGAAGATGGAGCTTCCACGCATAAGTCCAAAATGTCATCGAAGGGGAGATGGAGCCTATCTTTCGCGGCAACAGAGCAAACTGCTGGTCCAATGGAAAAATCACCAGTCGTTGTTGTTTGACATAGTTGCTGTTTTTGTTTGGAGGAAAAACTCAGATGTGCTTTCTTTTCGCATTCGATGACGATACGAGGAAGTGGTGATGCAAAATAGAAGTAAAATGAAATAATAATAAGTTGTACAAATTTCTCGTTCCAACTTTTCATCGTTAATCGAACAGAACCGGGTCAGTCTGAAATCAGTTACAAATTGCCAACTGCTACTATAAGATAAAATATACGAAAGACTGCCTATATTAATCTTGGCGTGGAGCGAAAATATTGAACAATCAATATTATGCTTGAACATATATGGTATAGTCAGACGGTCAGACGACCTTTTGTGCGCAGCAGCACAGGCGCGCCTTAGAGGGCAATATTTAGGTATCTATAAGCTTGTACTATGTGTCATTGCAGAAAAATGTACACCATACAGTCATTCTATCGCCAAGGTGAAACCAAACGCATGACGACTTTGATGGGCCGGTCCGTCACGGTAAACGTGGTCTAAGGGTTTTAGTTCCAAATCTTTTTGGGCAATGGTCTCCGATGGTGGGTCAGTAATATTGATTTTCCAACAGTAGACATTATATAACACCACAAAAACGCGTTGATTTATGATAGCATTATTGAGAATGAAGAATGTGTAAATTTTTTTCATGGAAGAAACGCATTGGAAGAAACTCAATGTGGCGAAAAAATCACCATCCCTTTCTTCAATCGAAACCACAATCGTGGTTTTATTAACTGGAAGCATGGTGGTTATGTTGAGGGTTATTCATAGAAGGGTTCGTTACTTCGATTTTGCATGTCCGCACCACAGTCATTGGTTGTGCCTGTCATTAGGAATGTCATCGACTATATTAAGATATCGCTTGCTCTCACATATTATTTCATTTATTATTGCAAATAATTTAAATTGTAATTCTCTTGTCACGAAAAGTAAGTTCGTTTTCCCTATATGGGATAAACTCACACAGTTGTCAACACGTTCCGAAAAAATTCCGGACGGAGAAACCAGGCAATTAGTAGAGCATCAAGTATTAACTTATGAAAAGACAAGGGTTATCACTCACATTTAACATTATGTACAAGATTTGAAATTACGAATACGAAAACTCCATAATCAATAGAACGGGTTGATCAACTCCATTAATGATGGCTGGGGTTCAGTGAAATACACAGAATACAATAACATCCCTGGAACCAATGTATATCTTTGTTGGAAGAAAAGGAAAGAAGTGATTCGAAGGGACAAAACAAAACTTCAAGTAAAACATTTCTTTACCTCAGGGTTGGTAGAGCAAATGCCACAAACTTTCCACTGAATTTGCGGATATGCTTCACAATGCCGGTTCGCTTGGCTTTACGCTTGATCTCCACAACTTCTCCTTTCATGGCGTTCAGACCAACTCACTAATATCTACAATTATTATGGTAAAGTAATATTTTTTTAAACATTGATTAATTAAGAGAAAGAATCGCAAATAAATGGCGTTTATTCTGTGGCTACTGAATGAACACATGATTATATTATCTACATGTAGAAATAGCATGTCAACAAAAATCGAACAACTGCATGTTTTGGGCGGCTGGCCGCGGCTCGTAGAAAAGGATATACCTATACAAAATATTCCATTACTTCTATTTTGTAACTGTAAGTACATTACGGAGATCACTTGCTTTGGGCACTTTGGGAGTGGAATAAATTCGCTGCATGTTGGAATCTTCATTCATCTTCGGCTACTTTTCATACGCGCTACATATAGATTTATCAAAATATATTGGTCATGTCGAAAGATCTCAACACCAAGCTGTTGCCTTCCAACGAAAGCGACCTTGATCGGAAGAACACCTTTTCTGATATGCAGAGAAAGAATACATTCTCAAGGGCATTTACGTTTGATGGTGCTGTTTTGAGATCAAATGTCACCAATCAATTTGAAGGTATTACTCGTACTTTCACCGAAGTTGGAAACTACATAGATCCTGATGCAAAGTTTACAAACAATGTTATTTCTGATTTGAATCAGATAGCAGATAAGGGTAATGAAGGAGACATACCGTTTCCACCGGGGTTTGGTCGCAAGTGGAAGTTTTGGAAGTTGATTCTATTGTCGGGAATCCTTGCCATGTTTACAGGCTTCATGTGCTGTGTTTTCTTGAACATTGCCGATGAAATTCCAAAGCAATGGGCAACTTGCGATTATGACAACGATAGCTCTTGTGGTGAATACTATACTGGCGAAAAATGGTGGATATTGGTGTCTGGAGGTACAGGATTTACCATCGGTTTTATTCGATGGCTCTTCTCTTATCCCGACAACTTGCCTGGAATTTTCAAGGAGATCCAAACTTACCACGTGGAACCAAAGTGGATTTCACTTACATTTATTATTTCTTCTATGTCACTTGCAGGTGGTGCCACATTGGGCCCAGAGCAGGCGATGGTAAGGTATCGTAAAGTCGTGACAGCAAATAATAACGTGATATTTGCTAGGGTAATGTTGGAGGTGGCCTGGCCTATCTTATTAGTGAATATGTGGATTTTGGTGATGACGATTACAAGAACCTCTTTGTGCTATGTGGAATGGCTGGACCACTTGGGGCATTATTTCCTGCCCCTATGCTGGGTGCACTGATGATGCATGAGCTCGGAAGCCCTCCTGGGTAAGCATAACTTCCATCAACATTACTGCCTATTAACTGTCTTAATTTCTATGTTTTAGACATTTTATGGAGTCTTCCATATTATTATCTATATCCGCTTGTATCGGCTTCGCAATTTACTATGAAATGGTGGGTGTTACTTATTTGGACCATGTTTCTTCAAAGGGTGCCTTCGTAAGTTTGTTGTCATCACTATTTACACCCTATTCTTATTGGTGTATTTATTTAGATGGCTGCAAAGTGGCTTGAATCCGGATACCATAGTTGGCAAATTTTAACTGGAATTGCAGTTGGGATCGTGTCTGCGGCTATTTGTGTTGGTTGCGTCCTTTCAATTGGAGTAAACAAGCAGATATTTTTCCGCCTCCGCACTCGATTGCAAGAAAAGCCATTTTTGCGTGAAGTTCTACCTCCCATGATTGGTGGAATTATTATTGGTAAGCAGTTTTTCTTTTTACATTCACGGGTTTGTAATTTTTTTTCAATCGTAGGTACCGTAAACTGGGCATTGCCCCTCACTGTCGGGAATGGAAACCTTATCTTTCCTTTTTTGATTAAGGCTGGTCTTCATGGTGATGTTTCCCAAAAGTTGCTGGTTTGCACTGGATTTGCAAGAATGTTTTTACTTGGCGTTTCAATGAACTGTGGTTTTATTGGTGGGATTATTTTCCCCTTTCTCACAATGGGCTACATTTCGGGGACGATCATGTACTTAAATTATCCGTACATTCCTCAAGGTTTGTGTTTGGGTACGTTCATGATTTCAATCGCTTGTGGAATTGTTCCGATGCCGTTCACATTCACTTGCTTGACTGTCTTCATCTTTTATTTTGGTGTCTACCAAACCGCTCCAATTTTCATTGCAAGTTTTGTATCATATTTGATTGTAAGTGGTTCTGGTTTGATGAAGAAATTGGCGTTGAGAGGTACGAAAGAGGATAATCAAGAAGGGGAATCACATAAAGGAAGTATTGCTGACCCGAAGCATGTTGTATCCAACAAAGCTGAGGCAGACGATTTTGCATTGAAGCAATACCTTGGTAACAAGAAGCATCCTCAAGAAACTCCAACCTCCCATCATTAATAGTTCAATGAATAGTTTGAAATGATGTGACTTTTTGGAGATTTATGTTAAGGGATAGTTGGCTTAAATCGATTGGGATACGCTTGTTATTTTCCTTTTCATATAACAAGCAACAAACATCTTCATAGTCTATGCTCCGTGTCAAGCAACCCCAATACCTTCCATGATATTATTGTATAATTTCTATAAACGAAGTGAAATGATCTTGGACTTATGTATTGAAAGCATGTTTTTAGATTACATTACAATGTTGAAGTACTTCCTATAATCATTATGTTGTAGGTACAGGGTCCCTGTGGATACCAAATATTATTATTGGAGTTGCTACCGGCCACAATCCAACTTTAAGCGGTCGGACAATCGATTATTTATACGATTCTAGTCTTTAAAAATTGGAATGGCACACCATATTCAATACCAGTCAGCGGCAAAAATCTGCGCGGTGTGGAATACATATATCATAATATCCCACAGTGTGCCTTCTTATCAGATCTCACCATAAATTGATGTATTAGAAATGAGCGACCAAGAAGGATCCATGATTATTCATCTCTGGACTGGTCCGAGAAGCCTATCAACTGCAACTTTGTACTCGTTTGCTCAGAGGAACGATACTTTGGGGATCGATGAACCCCTATATGCTTCATGGCTGGATAAGAATCCAAATATTTTTCGCCCCTATAGAGAAGAGCTCTTGGCGGTTCACAAAACGGACGGTAATCAAGTAATGAATGATTTCTATGCGATGGATGACAAGCCAATAATTGTTTGCAAGCACATAGCCAAACAATTTTTGGGAATCGAAAAATCTGCTCTTTATCATCCACGGGCAAAACATGTATTTTTGATTCGAAATCCAATGGAGATGATTCTTGGCTGGGAGAGAAAATCTGAAGTTCATCAAGAGCCTTGTTCTCTAGGAACGATGAGTTTGCCGTTGATGGTGGAATTATTTTCTGACATCCGACGAGTAGTGAAGCAAGACCCAATCGTCATTGATGCCGATTTGCTGCAAAAATACCCCAAGATGATTTTAACCTTACTTTGCAACAAATTGGATATCCCTTTTGATGAAAACATGCTGAAATGGGAGGCTGGCCCCAAAGATGTGGATGGGTATGCTCGTGAAAGTGGGTACTCTTCTTTTTTTTTTAATTTTAATTTTTTGCCAGACTCTGGGCTTCTCATTGGTACGATAGTGTCCACAAAACTACTGGGTTTGAAGATTCTAGTAACAGCCTTAAACTTAGGATATTCAGTGAGGAACAATTGGAGTTATATCGTGAAGCACTTCCATTTTACAACTTTCTAAGAAGAAAAGCCATTGGTGTAGATCCACTCAATCCCTCTTCTAGCAATACTCCCATATATTTAGAAGCACGAGATCCATCTGATAATAAGATTGTCGACCATGGAATTGCCATGTCATTAAGTTCGAGTCGCTTGGCAGACGCTCGAAATGAACATATTTTGGCGTGGATTGGTGATCAGTTAGTGCCGAGGGAAATAGCGAAAGTTTCCGTTTTTGATTCCACTGTTCAAGGGGGGGATGCTGTGTGGGAAGGGCTTCGCGTTTATGGTGGCAAAATTTTTAAGTTTGATGAACACTTACAGCGTTTGGTCGATTCTGCAAAGGCCCTTGCATTCAATAGTATCCCACCAATCAGTTACATCAAAAATGCTGTATTTACTACATTAGCTGCTAATGGAATGAGGAACAATGTTCACATTCGATTAACCTTATCTCGTGGTCCTAAAGTTACGTCTTCAATGAATCCGCAATTCAATATATATGGCACTTGTCTAATAGTCCTTCCAGAATGGAAACCCGTTGGGGATGTTGCGACCTATGACAATAACAAAGGAATTCGCTTGATCACAGCCACAAACAGAAGAAATTCAGCTCAATGTGTGGATTCAAAGATTCATCATTGCAATCTTATCAATAACAGTAAGTTTTGTCGATTATCATTTCAATATTTACAATTTTACATTTCAAACAGTTCTGCCGAAAATTCAGGCCAATGTCAGTGGCGCTGCAGATGCATTAATGTTGGACTTGGAAGGATTTGTGTCTGAAACAAATGCAACTAATGTTTTCATGATAAAAGGGGGCATTGTGCATACTCCAACTGCGGACTCTTGCTTACCTGGTAAGAAAATGTTTCAGTTGAAAGGTCGGTAGGTTACAATAAACTTTTTATTTCATCAGGTATCACCAGAAGGACTGTTATTGATCTTTGTCGAGATCTTTGTTTGCAGTGCAATGTTCGAAGAATATCGCTTGCTGAATTTCATGCTGCTGATGAAGTGTTTACTACTGGGACAATGGGAGAGTTGACGCCTGTAAATGAGATTGACGGTCGGGAAATTGGTAATGGTTCTTACCCCATTACTAGGATGATCCAAGAAGAGTACAGTAAGCTTACGAAGTTGTCGGGTCATGCTATTCCAGAATTTAATTTGTAGAACAACCGCAGCCGCTTATTTTTTATCTAAGCGGTAAGTAAGATAATAGACAATTGCCAGACTACATCTACAATACCACGCAGTAGCTTCAAAACCAAAAGTTTGAGATGCGGACTTTAAAGAATTTGACTACTTGGTAAATGGTGTAACTAAACCAGGATGAAGGAAACACATAGAAGCAATCTCCTGATAATCCCTTGTGATTATGCTTAAGAGGCATTCGATTCCGATATGGTGATATGGTATTGTAAAACCCACAAATATGACAGAAATCGTCAATAAGTATGACAACTTGGTCAATTAGCAAAAAAAGTAGTACATGATGTTGCAAAAAGATCGTACTACTTTTGGAACATCGTGTACTACTTTTGGATATTACGTGGGTGAACATGGAAATGTGTGGTCTATGGCTTAATCAGACGAACGAAGAATAGAAGATACCATAATGTATGAATGGAATTAGTTAATTAGAAAACAATAATTCATGTATTTATGAACATATAAATAATTTTAAAATGGACGATGTAAATGTAGATGACTTGACGCAGTGAACCCAAAATGCACAAAAAAACTCAACCTCGGGCGGAAAATCTTTATTCAAGTAAAGAGAATAGTCTGAGAGGTCCTTGACATTCTTGCACCGAGTTCCTGATCTTCCAAAAAAATACATTCTTCATTCCATCAAAACACTGTACAAACTTGGTAGTAAGAGGCAACAAATTGAAAATCACAACCACTTTCATACCATCCATGTAGGGGACTGAAATAACCTTCGATTTGTCAATTTTAACCAGGGGTAATCTTCTTACATTCATCGGGATTTTTTCAATCTCCCGACTTAGTATTTCCCGCTGTCTGTATCTTTCAGGGTAGCCGCAACCAATTTTAATCTACCCCTGTTGTCTTGATACTGAACTTCCCTCATTTGGTTGGTGATTCCAGATTTGTTTCATGTGAAAAATAATTTGGATTGGCTATACAGTATGCAGTAAATGGGATAGTTTTGTAATAAGGAAAGAACCAGGGTCGCTGTACGCACTTTTGGGCAGCGCAACTTCAACTACGCACCTTTTTTGGTTTTAGTTGCTGTGTAAAATATTACTTCGTGATGAAGTGCAGATTATATCACTTTTACGTATGAGCTGAATTATGACATCAATGGAGTCTTCCATCCAGCAAAATTGCAATGACCAACCATCCGTAATTGTGACCATTACAGGTGCTGCTGGAAGAATAGCATATTCACTAATCCCACTTGTTTTGAATGGTAAAATCTTTGGGGATCACTGTGGCATCCATTTACGTCTCTTAGATATCCCGGAGGCAGAAAATAAACTTTGGGGTGTCCGAATGGAGATCGAAGACTCTTGCTATCCTTTACTACGTACCCTGGTTTCCACCACCAATCCACGGGATGCATTTCAAGCGTGCGATGTAGCCATTCTCATTGGTGGATTTCCTCGACTTCCTGGGATGGAAAGAAAGGATTTGCTCATAAAAAATGCTCAAAGCATTCGCTTACAAGCTATTGCTCTGAACGAATTTGGTAATCCCAACGCAAAGGTATTGGTAGTTGCGAACCCCGCGAATACAAATTGCCTAGTTGCCATTAAATCTGCTCCGAAGATTCCACCACAGAACTTTACTTGCTTGACGCGATTGGATCAGGAGAGATTGAGGGGATTTTGCGCAAAGAAGCTTTCAGCTTCTTTGAATCGTACCGTTTTCTCCCACGAAGTTCATAAATTGTACATTTTGGGAAATCACAGCACCACTCAAGTTGCGTACATTGGAACTGGAGAAGTTATTCAAGCGAACAAATCCCCAGTGAAAGTTGAAGACTTTATATCAGAAGAAGAATACAATGAAGTCCTTCATAAAGTTCAAAACCGCGGTGCAGAAATAATAAAGGCTCTTCAATTGAGTAGTGCATTAAGCGCCGCAGAGGCCATCGTGTCTCATCTGAAGGATTGGATAGGTCCCGAAATTCCGCAGTATCCATTTTCCATGGGCATTTATAGTGATGGCAACGTCTATGGTGTACCAGAAAATGTGGTTTACTCGTTGCCTTGTATGAGAAGTAATAATTCGTCGGGCTACACGGTACTTCGAGGTCTTTGCTTCAATGAAAACATCCAAACTTTGATGAAGATTACCGCGGATGAATTAATAAATGAGAGAAATCAAGTTGAAGATTATATCCTGTAATATGTTACTTATTAGGAAAGTCATGAACTAAAATTTTCGGAAACGTGTATTATATTAGTATGTCCTTCACTCTGATCTTCTAACATATCAAAGGGGTATAAATTTATTCGATACAATCCACTTAAACGTTTAACTTCAATCTCTAAGCTACGTAATGGAACGGGTTATGTTGAGATGACTCTGCTATTTTCCTCTTAGTAGCTATGGATTCCGCTCGTTTCTTCTGTGAATCTTGAACAAAGGCTTCGCGTCTGGAAAACTTTTTGGTTGAAATTTGATTGGTGGTGACTATTTCCACAAGATATGAATATTAAGTCATATCGGCATCGAATACTATTTCCTCACCTTCTTTAGTTCCGAGTCGAGCGGGTGCATTAGTCAAGAAAGAGCCCACAAAGATTGCGTTTTCTTTATTGTATCCATTTGAATCCGATAAAAACGATGATTTATTTGTTTCTAGATTTTTCGTTCTCGGAACAACATTGTTACTCCTTGGTTCTTTACCATGCAAAACCATCTTTTGGAAGGTAACTTGGCTGGTCTTCAGAAGTCCATTGTTTGCAGCCTCCAGCGCATCATCCATTTTCTTTGAAATATCTTGATTCTGAAATCAGTGATATCAATAAAATTTCAAAAATTGTGAAAAATAATACTTACTCTTTCTACAAATGAAGCAATCGATTTGGAATTATTAAACTGCTTTTGATGCATTTTACTGAAATTTGGGGTTGGCTTTTTTGGTGGGTTGATCTGTTTTGTCGACGATGTTGGACATTCTGATGGAACTTTCAATGCAACCTCTCCAGAAGAAACATGCTTTTCCTTCAATAATTTTTCTTTGAAAGCGACCTTGGACTTATTGATTGCTTTCATATTTTCATTGTTGACACCAGTCTTGGTGCCCATTGGTGTAATCCTGGAAGTTGAAGGAGTGATTTTACCACCGATGATGGTCTGATCGAGAAGTTATGCTAATAAATGTAATATTTTGGCTTTAAAAAAAGATAATCTCACCTTTGATGTCGAAGATTGTTCAACCTTCTTCTTGAGTGCTTCCATGCGAAGTCTTTGGGTCGCATTTGTCTTCGGAACAATGGCTTGGAGAGGAACAGCCGGAGTTGTTGAAATTGACCTTCTGATCACATGAGAGGGCTTACTGTTTGATGAAGAAACTCTAATCGACATCTCAGAATCGCCTTTAGTGGAAGTATTCCATGGCGGTAGATCTGTCGTCCTCGCCTTTTTAGGTGTTTTATTTTCAATGGCAGCAAAACTCTTTCGATCAGAAGCTTTTTTGAAACGGGTTGGAGTAGGGACACAAAGTGTGGAAAGAAGCAAATCGTCGTCATTGGCCATATCGTACGTATCAATGGCAGAATCATAATCTACTGGATCATTCACGCGAACTTCACATTCTTCGGTGCCATAGTTTTGAATAGGAGTTGCCTCGTTGCATAATATCACATCATCTGATTCGTTGCTTTCTTGCATTGGGCTACCCATAACTTGTTCTTCTTCATGCTCATTCTCTTCTTGACCTTCAATCGCATCCACAAATATTTCACCTTCAATATCATTGTCTCCAGCTTCGTTTAAGTTGCTTGGGGATAGCACTTCGTTTTCAATTGGTCCAACAACTAGACTAATGGGAGATTTTGTGTCTTCATACTGAATCTCTTCGTCATTCGGACATATCTTTAGCATTCTTATCTCAGTCGTTTTGACCGTCGTTTCTTGACAAAAGTCGTCTACATAAACACGATAAGAAACTTTATTTACTCTCTTGACGGTGGCAGAAACCCAATGATTCTTAAACAACACTTCGACTTTATCGCCTACATGAATATCATCTTCCATTCCCCTTTGGGAATTTTGAATCCTCCCTTTTGGATCAGATTCGTCAATGGATAACAACGTGGAAAAAGGCCCAGGTTCTGCTGAGAGAGTCAGTTGAGGAGCATCAATATCAATGGTGTCCTTTTCCAACAAAGACTCCCTCTTTTCAATTCCGTGGTCAATATTTATTTCCTTGGCATTGGGAAAGTCATGTTGTTGTTCTAAACATTCATTCGCCAATATATGAGCGAGCTTCTCAATAATTGCTGTGGTGCTAAGGTTGGCTTTGATGCCGTGCTGTTTAGCCAAAGATTGCAAATCCTTGCGTCCCAATTTCCCTAGTTCCAACATTTCTTCTTTGAATCGCTTCGAAATTCCAACATCCAATTTCGACAAAAGAAATACTTTGCACAAGTCCTGGAAGTTGTTGCGGGCCTCTGCTGCTGCTCACGCTCACAGAGTGGGGGCTAACGGTTACTTTCCCCAAAAATACCCCAAATAGCACCAAATTAAAAACGTGCAGTAAACACGCGTTTTTTGTCATGTAAACAATCAACAATACAATACACTTTGGAACGTGTGGCACTTGGTCCTTTTGGCAGTGAACTGCATGAGGAAGTCCATTGGTGCCACTAGATGTTGCTGTTCCCATGTATAATTGACAATAATTCACGCTTGAACGAAGTTGGATGGATTTGTCAAATTTAAACATGAAATAGGGAGCCTCTTCGCTCATCAAATTGTAACGGAATGCCAAAAAAATACATCATTCTCGGACAAAGCCTCGACCATGACTGGAAAAAATCTTGAAAGCGGTGAGATATAGAAATGGTTGCGGCTACATGGTACATGTGTGTAGATATCTTGTCGGCTGAGATAGGGAGAAGTAACTGCTGTGGAAGGATATGTACTGCGTGACTAAGATACAATAATGCATTACGTAGGCTACGATCCTCATGTACTCAATGCATGAATCATGGTGTGGTGATCAAAATGTAGAAATGCTAAGAGATATTTTTATACGATTTTGTGAAGACCCAATTTCATTTAATATATACCATTTTCTAGGTACTCAATTTGAGCAATTACGTTAATAATAATTTAAGAAATTGCCTTAAAAGTTGTAATTAAATGAATTAAATTTCCCTTTTTCTGCTGGACCAGCATCCATCCGGGCATCCGGGCATCGTTATAGAAGTAATAAAGAGCCCTACGATCTGTAACCTTGCTTCTTTTTTTTTTTTCGAAACACCGTTGTATTCCTGGTGTATTCATTATTTTGGAGGTGATAATGTTCCACTCTGATGCGGGTGATGACTATAGCTATTTAATGCATAATATTGAAGGAAAGATTTCAAGTGCTCACAGTTCATCCAAGGCAGCATCTGCTGTTAATAATGCTCGCAACATTGTGGCGTCTACAACACCATCTGAATCGGCCGCACCTGCTACCATTGCGGCACGAGAGAGTGTGTCATCTAATAATGTTTATAAGAGAAAGCGAGTTGGGGATAATAGACCTGAAGATAATGAAGACGAGTCGTTTATCGCTTCACTCCGCACAAATGTAGCAGCCAATAGTATTCGGAGCTCGAGCAGTACTCTAAAATTACAGGCTCAATTGGATGAATTCAAGATATTAAACGAACAATTGAAGGAGCAATTACGATCCTACAAAGATGAGCACCAATTATTCAAAGAACAATCCATGAGGCAGCTTAAATATTTGGAAGAGTCCAGTGCACGATACAAAAATCAGTATGAGCAAGCAAGTTCCAAATATTACAAAGAAAAAAAAGAATGGCAAGCCAAAGCAAGAGAACTTGAGCATTCTCTGCATAATGCGAAACAACAATCAATGGCTGCTGGTACAACTGAGGACAGCATCACCAGGACGAGTGTTATTGTCCAGTCGCGTGTTTTTGAAAATTCTTTAGACGAGGACTTGCAGCAAGACATTCTCGATCTCAAAGAGCGATACCTAGAAAAACAAAGTGAAGCAAGCAGTTTGTTGAAAGAGAAGTTGGAATTGGAGAAGCGTGTTTTCAAATTAGAGCAAGATGCAAAGACGTTGAAAACTTTGACCCATGGTTGTGAAGAGGATGCAACAGAAGTTAGGATGTTGAGAAAGAAATGTAATGAGTTGGAATCGACATTGAGGAAAAAAAGCAAAGACTATGAAAAACATGATCAACAATTGAAAAATCAAATCATGCTGCAGGAAGAGCTCGCCTCAGTTCAGCAGAAACTGTATCTTGCACAAAGTACCCTCGTGACCTATCACAATATGGAGGTAAACTACGGTAAGTTATTGGAGGAACAAAAGCTTTGGTCTCAATTATGTGCGACCATATTAAAGAGTGGTCAAAGTACGGACTGTTCTACGTCAGAAACTGGCGTGACCTTGACAGATAAAGATGAAAAACATTGTCAAGACTCCAACCCAGAGGGATGCTCACCAACTGAGGTTCTTCGTATGTTTAGTGACTTACAGAAAAGACACGTTTTGCTTTTGCAGCAGCATAGTGATTCAGAAGTGACAGCAGTTCAGCTGCAAAGACAAGCACTAAAACTCGAAAATCAAATTAGAGAATTGAAGGAGGAGAACCAGAACTTAAAAGAAACTGCTGAAAGATTGCACTTAAAGCTCGCTACGGCTTCAAATCGGTCTAAATGTTATGACAGCGAAATATCTTCTTTGCGCTCTTTGCTTAAAACATTTGATGTGGAATTCAGCATTGGCAAGCCAGATGCGGTAAAAATGCTCTCTCTCAAGGATAGGATGATTGATGAGTTACGTACCGATATTGATAATTGTAGAATGCTCATCGCAGACTATAGTACAAAAATTTCAAACCTTGAAACAGACATGGATAGCAGAAACAATGAGCAAACCGTAATTAAACTAGAACGTGAGGTTGGAGAACTAAAAGCGGACTATACTGTCATGCAAGAACTTACCGGATTAGATTTTTTGCCCCATAAGACAAAAGTATGAAATCATCTGTTTAATTGACTTATGATTTACCTTTAGAGTTTTTTAGATTTTACACCTCGTTCACAATCCGAGCTCTTTCCTGTCTTCGCGACCTGGATATACGGCGCGTTCATCTATGCCGATGGATGTCTTGAAAGATTTGAAAAATCAGATCCGATCTCTAACAAAGCAAGAAAATGGTACCGCATCTCAAAGTGATATCAGTGCTATGATGGACCACCAGTTTGGAGGAAATAGATCCCAAGGGATCACAACTGGTGTTGTCGATCCAAATAAAATGAATCAGCGGTTGAAAGAGATTTTTAAAGAAAAAATTTCTACCTTTCGAGAGGCGGTGTATTTGCTTACAGGATTCAAGGTAATGTATCGATCTTAATGTCCGCAAACTCGATTGATAATGGTCTGTATTGTACAGGTGGATCTAACTTCTGCTGATCCTGGAAATCCGAGAAGTCTCCCTCACATTAGACTGCGTTCTATGTTTGCAGAAACGCCAGATGATAGTTTACTTTTTCAGGTAAGCTGTGTTTCATTGTTTAATATATTATTCGTTAAATAGAATTTTGCGGTGGATGAAATTGTAGCTTCGCGATAGTACACCAGAGTTGCTTGAGACGGAGTTCGCTAATAACTTAGATCCAACGCTAATGATGTACCTGACGAAATATAACTCTGTCCCGGCCTTCTTAGCCGCCACTACTCTTCAATTATTTGAGAGCCAAACACAGATATAACGTGGTATCGAGGAATCATAACATGAGAGCATGTTGTGGACTTGCATTATCTTAATTGTTAACCAATAGAAGATCATGTTGCCATCCGCTGCTGTAGTCCATTATTCTTGAATCTAAAGGTGTTCTGTCTAATACTGAGTCTGAGATTACGCTTAAATCTAAACCAATCAAATATGCCTCCCCTTGGTGAACCACGATATCAAATGATTTGGCATGCTTTTTTCTTTGCTCAAAATTCCAAAACGTTTTAGTAGGGCCCTTCGACATGCCTTGAACTTCTTCTTCTTCCATAATAGTATTGGTGTGCATTTCATTTGAAAGAATGGATACACGTTTGAACCCTTTCCTCAATTTATATACATTGGTTGCGAATTTATTTGAGGTGCTTTTGTTGCTATCAAGCCTATAATCATTTTGGACCATTAAGGGAATTGGATTGGCATTACGATCATGTTCACCCAGGCCAATAGTCCACAGAGTATCATCATCGGCTCTAACCACCAAAGTGAAATGACTGAAACATATAAGAAATAGAGTCATAGTAAGCATGTAAACGTCGAAGTATCGGATGGTTATCACCTGCTGCATAATTCCGATGCTTTCCTGTCCTCAGGGAGAATAAGGCGCCGGGGAATGAACTGATCTTCACATACCCTCACAAACCCGATGCCGCTTGCACCATGTTTGTCTTTGTCTGACATCCCCTTTCCCCAAACATACACATGTCCATTTTCATCAATTGCAGCAGAATGCGAGAATCCAGCAGAAATGTCAGTTATTCTAATATTTCGTCCACGAGAATCCAGAAAAGAAATTCTTTTGGGCAGGGATGTAATGTCTGATGGATCTGAAGTTGGTGGAATATGCCCTAATTGTCCTTTACTTCCTTTTCCCCAGCTGAACAACTCTCCATTTATAGTGAGTGCTAGACAATGTTGAAGGCCTGCGTCAATCTTTTTGCATCGTGGGAGATCTTTCACTCTTACGGGGTTATAAATGTGCATGTCACTCGACTCACTTTTGTTGCGCGGAACAGATGAGACCGCTTTCGAAGTAACGCCACATTGTTGCCAACGATTTAGCCCAAAACAATATACTATTCCGTCTTCCGTTAGGAAAGTTGTCAATCCAGCGGACGCAGCAACCGAAGACACTTTTCCGTGCATCAGTCGCGGGGAATCAAAATAACCGTTACCGTCCGAAGCTCCGAAAATTGAACTGTTGGATGATTTGGCAGCCATTCGGGCCAGAAAAGATGACATGCGGTTGATGTTGTTAAGTCTCATCAACGTTGCAAACTCGTAAGGTCTTCCCCAAACATAGAGATTTCCAGCCGCAGTCAATGCCGCGGAGTGTCCCCAACCAGCGCACACGTGGACAATTTCATGGTCATCAGACACTAGTGACTGCCAAGGGATTTTTTCAAAGTATGGGGCGTCTCTGAGACTGTTGTTGAGGGAAAGCGCTCCAAATATGCCTTTTCCCCGTGCATATAAAGTAGATACTTGTCGCTGGGCCAACAAAATAGATGTATTTACGGGCGATAATCTGCAGGATTTAGTTGAACCGAACATAGCTGGAGGGAATTGCCACTTTGGCTCTATGGCTGAAGAAGTGATGATGATGAATGATCGCCTGTTGTGCCCCATACCGGTCTCTATCTGCTGGTCTCTAACGCCAACTCCAGACTGCTGGCGACTGCACACGCCATTGCCTGCTCCGCTCTGCTGGGCTCGCTGATGTGCAGCGCAGCGCAGCGCGCGCAGACTCTTGGCCTCTGTGCCTGCGCGCCTCCTGCTGACTGCCGTGCTTTGCGCTCTGCTTCTTCCTCTGCTTATATGTCATAAGTTATACTTCGTATACTTTATATAATACTTCTAATTGATTATTGTTATAAATAGTGGTACTGCTGACGCTATTATTTGATTTATTACAGGCGTGGTAACTATGCTTTTACTGGTACCCTTGACTTTCCGAACAAAACTTTTCCTCGAGGTAACAATTGGTATAACTTAATGATTCCGCGCTAGTGTATGCGACCTCATCAATAGACATGCATAAAACATGTCGACTGTATAGTGAATGGAGGTGTGATGAACAAGATTTAAATAATCAAGAAAGAATATGTAATATTGCAAATATGTCTTGATACATGCGTTTCGCTCATTGTTAGAAAGTATGATCTTATTGTACAGACAATTGTGAGTTCATTGGCCGATGGAATCTAAATATTATTGACCGCTTAAACAGTGTTCAAAACCATCTACATCCCATTGGATAGATTAAGCGAGATGCCTAAAGAAACACAGATAAGCCATATCTCGATCACCACCACCGCTCAACTTAAGAATTTCGTCGGTTGTAGTCTCGGACACTTTACTATCATCAAAAATCCACCACATATTCTGTCCAGGTTGTTGACGAGTATATCCAATGTAATGACCAGAGTCGGCAGATCGCCCTTTATGGGAAACCAAAGCGATAAGCTCGTACACTCCTGTTTCATTTCCATCCTCTTTGCGTGCTTCCCGGATTTGCTGTTGTAATGATTCATTGCAAAACTCATAAGCATCGAATTTCTATGGTAATATTGCAATCAAAATTCGCAATAAGTCAATGCGCCAAGTTTAAAACTTACGTCGTGGAAAGCAACGTTTCGCAAAATTTTGCACTTTACTCCTGCATGATCACGAGATTCCGGAGTAGCTTTCCAGAAAAATCGCATAAACTGCACACAGATCGACTTTGGCAACTTACTAATACTCAACGATTTTTTATATTGAGCATTGCGCTGCAAAGATTCGCTGAACTTTTCTATCGTGGTCTGTAAACCGAGCTTAATACCATCCCTCATGTAGTCAATATTAGCAGCGGCCCCTGCGCCACCTTGGATGTTACAGATCAGCTTGAACATTTTGTCGGTGCGTGTCACTGCTGGCTCTGATGTTGATTCTAAACATTCCAATTTCTCTTCCAAGGAAATTTCCATAGCATCATTGTAAATGTTTCTGATGTGATCATCTCTTCCTAATTCAGCGTTCAACGCATTATAAAATTCCTCCGCATCTTGTTGAACATACCCTCCACTATTATTAATTTCCGCGAAAGCTGGGAATGCTCTGCGGATAACTGATACAAATTCGATGGGCGTAATGGTTGATCCGGTTGTTTCTAAATTGCGAATTAAGTTGCTCAAAGACGAAACAACAGGATTATCGGTTCGACATGATTGTAATGCTTCTTTCACTTGGGGTATCCACCGAATACAATGAATCACGGAGTTCATATAGCATGTATTACCCAGATTATTCAATCCTGGAGGGAATATTGTCCCCATAACAGCCTTCTCTGATGAGTTCATCTCTTCTACAAATTTGAAAATCTGTTGTGGAGCTTGGACGGTTTCTGCCGTTCCCATTAGCGTGATCTGCATACCATCTTCAAGTTTGCATTGACTAAGCTCTTGATTATCCTTCAAAACTGCAATCCAAGCTCCTTTGCACATGAGCTTTTGTCGATCTTTCGGAACTTTGGTCAAACGATATATATTTTCTTTTAACTCGTCCACCGTCATAACGGGAGTGACTTCCACATTATCAAATGATAATTTATTCCATTTTAATTTCATCAATACCATCTTTGTTGTGATGATTACAGTTCAAGGTAATTGTGTATGCTGGTATACTGGAATACAACAATAACAATAGACAGAAATTGGAAATTGGAAATTGGAAATCGTGAGAAAGCAGTATTCCTACCAATAATTTGCGCATCTTCAGCTGTAATGAGTAAACCGTTACTAACTACTTCTATACAGTAAGAAGACACAACAGACTCTACAACAATATTAGATACGAAGTACGAAGTATTAGTTAGTAGCATACTCTACACAATTCCATATTGTATTGTACAACACGGTTATTTTGATACTATATCATCATTTTTGTATGTATTGCCGAGCAATTGAACAAATTTATTAACTCATTTTCTTCCCATGGCTTCAAAGAAAGATAAAGAAGATGCGTTTAATGAAGAGTTCAATCGTGTGGATCAAGAGTTGAAAAAACTCCAATTGGAATTGAGTGATTTGCATCACAATCACGATGAGTTGATGGCAAAATTAAGCTCAAAAGTAAGTTTTCAATACTAGGTTAATGATGCGTTTCAACTCAATAATGCCCAACAGGAGGCAGAGTTGGCTGAAAAGGATGAAATTCTGATTGTTGTGAAGGAGAGAAACCGTATGGAGCTGGCTCAACTCGAAATGGTGAACGGTGTGAAAACATTTTTCCCCGCGACGTTTAATAAATCATGAATTGCTCTTTAGGAAGCAGTCAGTGTGAAAGAGCGAGTGCAGCACGAAGTGAACTTTCATTCTGCGGAAGTTTCTAATTTGAAACACCGAAAACTCAGGTATTTTCGTCATGTGCATACATGCACACGATTTAACGCTATGCAATGAAGGTTGTTTGAATTAAAGACTGAAAACGCTCGGCTTCACTCGACAGTCAAATTTTTGGAAGAAAGCATCAATCGCGACAGAAAACAGCATGGTAGGCTACATCAATAAAATTTGTAATTGTAAAGAAATTATTGTGTTCAATGATAGCTCTACAATTGCACGATATGAACCGTAATATGAAGGAACACAGACAGCATATGGAGATAAAATTGAGAAAGGAATTGGTGCGCGGAAACTGTCATCCGCTGGGATCCTATTAATTCTTATTTTTGTTATCGATAGAATGGTCTTGATATTTCATTTCAAAAAGACGCATTTTCCGCATTGCATGACAAGCAAAAGCGTGCAATGTTTCAAAACGCCAAATTAAAAGATGAGGTTGCGATTCAGGGAATAGGAATAAGCAACTTGAACACTCGATTAGCCAAACAGAAAGTTCTTTATGACAATGCGAAAGCTGAGCTCGCCAAACTCCACAAAAAGGTCAGTATATTCATGATGCAATGCAGTCACCATTGACTTAACAAATGATAATGAGACAGACTGATAAATTGAAGCAACGAGTTGCGGACCATACAACCAAAAGAAATCATCTTGTTACTCTGAAAGAGTAAGTGGTAATGCCTTAAGACATTATTTGTGTCTCTTCATGTGTATTCCAGACAGATTATAAAAGAAATACAAGATTTGAAATTTGCAAGAAAAGCATATATAGAAAGTATTCAGCAATGCGAAACGTTTCTTGAAAACAGCCACCCATCCATGACTGATACATCAACTTCAGGCAGTTCCATAGTGACGAAGAAAGAAACGCGAGAGGAAGTTCTAACGCGTTTAGCGTTCGAATATTCTGAATTAAAGTATAGTTTTCGTCAAAGTGTTATTGAACTTGAAAAATGGAAAGAAAGGGAATCTCTACTTGCAAATGTGGAGCCAGATTTATGCCCAACAAACCAGCAAGAGAGGAATGGTATCTTTGAAGCGCGGAGTTTCCCACTTTTTCCACTTCTCCAAGAGATCCGGAAATATCGTGAGCAGTTGAAGTGTTGCGATACATTGAGCGGACAAGGGTACGGTGGGGCGAAGCTTTCCAACGAACTGTATTTAGCAACAGAAGATCAGTTTGAGTTCCCTGAAATTATTGGAGAAGATGAGGATCTAATGGTTGCTTTGGAGGTTATCAAAGGAAAAGAGAATAATATATCTGTAGCTTGCAACAAAGCTTTGCACCACCATGACTCTGCTCGAGGGGGAGGTGTAATTTTTGATGAACCTAAGGACCAGAATATGATTGCTTGGGTAACGTTGAGAATCTTGAGTTGTTGGTACAAGGCGTCTTGTAATGCAATGAATAGAGTTCATAATTTATCTACTATAAAATCGACAAGTTCCAAAATGATATCCTTTGAATCGGCTCAAGAGGAGGATCATGACGAGATGGAAATATCAGACCACGAAGGCAACAAAATGGAACTATCCCTGGAGGATGCATTGGATGCAATATGGGAACAAATAGAAATGGAAGCAACTCCGATACGGCCTAATAGTGCTGCGGAAAATTCGACATCATCAATACATGGCGCTAATTTTTCGTCAAATGTTTGGTTGAAAACTACGGAGAGTCCTGTCCCATTGATGACTTTGGTTGCGAATGAAATGCAAGTGTCTCTAGTTAGTCATGGTGTTCCGGTCCCATCCAATGATATTGGACCCCCTGTTGTAATGAGATCCTCAATTGAGTGCAAGTCGCCATCAAAGAATACAACCGAAGGGCAAATATCAGGAATTACATTACAAGAGTTTTTTGAAAATGAATTATTGCAGAAAGACAAATCGTC
>JACCEA011185953.1_pt1 | contig 22484 bp, 18 predicted proteins | sample 7449851 | NCBI WGS metagenome assembly JACCEA01 (sample SAMN15323453, study PRJNA562643) | freshwater metagenome | isolation source: river surface water | place: USA:Blue River Watershed | collected 2017-08-18 | reverse complement strand
TTTGAATTTATTTGATAATTTTGTGAATGATTCTTCAGCTGCTTCAACGATTAATGCCGGTAGTGGTAGAGATTATATTTTGGGTAATGCAGGAAACGATATCATTAATGGCGATTTTGGTAATGATCTTTTAGAAGGTGGAGATGGAAGTGATACTTACACTTTCTTAGGTGATTTTGGAAATGATACTATTATTGATGCTGATGGAATCATTCAAATCAATGGAGAACAGCTTTCTGGCACAGCGATTCAAGATTCATTTTCTAAGGAATATTCGTTACAAAACTATAATCTTAAATTACTACAAAGTGATCTACTAATTCGTGACAAGATGAATGAGAATAACTCAATTTTGATTAAAAATTTCCAGAACAACAGTTTTGGTATTAATCTAAACAGCGCGCCAAACATTCAAGCGGTTCTTGGTTCTGTTATAACTGATGAAGATGCAAGTAAAGAATTAATTTCAGCAGCTATTATAAGCTCTGCTTTTGCTGATGTTGATAGTGATTCTTTATGTTATATTGTAACACTTGCAAATGGTTCTACTTTACCTCATTGGTTGATCTTTGATCAAACAACTAAATCACTAAAAGCAATTAACCCAACTAATAGTGATGTTGGTAATTATAGTTTGAAGATTACGGCAACTGATTCCTCAGGTGCTTCTGTTTCGCAGAATTTTGTGGTAACGGTTAATAATGTTAACGATACGCCAACTGCTCAAGCAGTTTTAAGTTCAACTAATGAAGATACTCAAAAACTAACTTTAGCTTTCAACGCCACTGATGTTGATGAGGGCGACTCTTTAACTTATAACATTTTGTCAAATCCAGCTCTTGGCTCTGTTATTAACAATAATGATGGCACTTTCACCTTTAACTTAGGCAATGATTTTCAAAATCTGGCATTGGGTCAAACCAAAGATGTTAGCTTTACTTATGTTGTAACTGACAAGTCAGGAGCGCAAAGCAATATTTCTACAACAACGATTACAGTAACTGGAACCAACGATTTACCAACTGCATCAATTGCTTCAATTGCAACTAACGAAGATAATTCAGTAAAAATTGATGTGCTTGCTGGTGCTTCAGATATTGATTCTGGTGATATTTTATCTCTAACTTCTGTAACTAATGGTTTGCACGGAACTGCTTCGATTGTGACTGATGCTAATGGAAACAAGGTTATTTCTTATGTTCCAAACGCTGACTATAATGGAAGTGACGTTATCAGCTACACAATTTCTGATAATAATGGTGGATTAGTAACCAAAGAGTTAAATGTAACAGTCAATGCGGTCAATGATGCACCGATTGTTGCTTCTGCTGCACAAAATCAGGCAATTCAATCTGGCAAAGCATTTACTTACCAATTACCAAATAATTTATTTTCTGATGTTGATGGTGATAGCTTGACGATTAATGCAACTCTTGCTGATGGTTCACCGCTGCCTTCATGGTTAAGTTTTGATGGAACTAAATTTAGTGGAACGCCAAATGTCTCTACAGCAACTAATTTTGTAATTAAGTTGACGGCAACTGATTCAAGCGGTGCTTCTGTATCTTCGAATTTTGGTATCAATGTAACTAATCCAAATAATGCTCCAGTTGCTAAAGATGATGCGTTTGCGACAAATGAAGATGCTTCTTTAACAATAAGATTTTCTTCAATTTTAAAGAATGACTCTGATGTTGAAGATAAAACTAATATTCAAAAACTGACTAAAGATAATATAATCTTTAACAATCCAAGCAACGGAACTATTACAGTTACTGATACTGGAATTGTGTATAAGCCAAACAAAGATTATAACGGTTCTGATACTATAACTTACCAAATCAAAGATAGTGGTGGAGCTTTATCTAATGTGGCATCAATCAACTTAACTGTTAAACCAGTTAATGATATCGCAGTTGCTGGTAATGATTCATTTGTAACTGATGAAGATAAACCAATCACCATCAAACTATCTGATTTATTGGCAAACGATTCTGACGTTGAGGACGGAGCTAAAATTCAGAGTTTGACGATGGATAAGTTTGTGTTTAGTAATCCAAGCAAAGGCACAATTTTTAAAGATGCAGTTAATGGCACTATAACCTATACTCCAAATAAAAACTATAATGGAGCTGATTCTTTGACTTACCAAATCAAAGACAGTAATGGCGCTCTTTCTAATAAAGCTACTATTAACTTTACCATTGAATCGGTTAATGATGCTCCGATTGTTGCAACTAAGTTGGTGAATCAAACCAACAAGGCAGGCAATTCCTTTAGCTACACTTTACCAACGAATGCCTTCAGCGATGTTGATAAAGATACTTTAACTTATAGTGCTAAATTATCTGATGGTTCTGATCTTCCATCTTGGTTGAAATTTAACAGTGAAACCAAAATATTTAGTGGTACTTCTCCTTCAGGAATTGCTTCATTGTTATCAATTACAGTAACTGCTAGTGATGGATTTTTTGAGGTTTCGCAGAGTTTTGCTTTGACCATTAATAGCAATGTGATTAATGGTAATTCAGGAAATAATAGTTTGAATGGCGCAGCTTCTAACGATGAAATTTACGGTTATAATGGCAATGATACCATCAAAGGTAACAATGGAGATGATATGATTATTGGTGGTAATGGTGCGGATATTTTAACCGGAGGAAATGGCAACGATCAATTCATTTTTAAAAACATTTATGAATCAACTATCAGCAGTAGTGATTTAATTTTAGATTTTATTAAAGGCGAAGATAAAATTAACCTATCATCTTTAGGATTTGATAACATATCCAATGCTGTGGATGGTAATTCATCAGCAAATGGTTTGGAATATTATTTTGATGGCACAAATACTGTGATTGATGATCCAAACTCGAACTTTACGGTTAAAATTGCTGGGGAAATTAAGTTAGATGATAACGATTTTATTTTTTAGCGAAGAGTTATAAAGCATTTTTGTTTATGATGTGTCTACACTTTTTTGGACAGTTTTCAACAAAGAAGAATTGAAACTATTTCAAAAATCAATCGCAACAATTATTCTTTAGAGTTTAAAATTTCTGCTGTGCTGGTGGTAGAATAGTTAGTGCAATCTGCGGCTAAAATTGCCAGAGATTTAGGGGTTAATGCTAATACTCTTTATCACTTGATAGCCAAATATTCAAATTCTAACAAAAACAATTAGAATAATATGCCAAGAAATATACATTCTAGTAATGAAAATTTTTTTGAAGAAATCAGGCTTCTTAAGAAAGAATTAGCAAAATATTAGCTATAAAAACACTATTTTGATTAGCAGGCCTAGGATTGGTAAGTTAATGACATCTGCCAACCTTGTTTATAAAACCAAACGCAGATTCAAAGCCAAGACTGATTACAAGCATAATAATCCAATATCGTCTAATTTTCCACAAAGACAATTTGATGTTAATTCCAGATAAATATTAGGTTGGTGATATTACCTATATTCCAACTAAAAAAGGCTGGCTTTATTTGGAAATGGTAATTGATCTTTATTCCAGATATATTATTGGCTGGTCTATGGCCAATCATATGAAAGCAAAGTTAGTTAACTATGTTCTAACAATGGAAATTTGGAATAGAAAACCAAAAAGAGGCTTGATCTGGCATTCTAAAAGACGCAGTAAATATGCTTCTGAAAGTCATAGAGAGATTTTAAAAGATTATGGAATGAGCAAAAATATGCCGTTGCTGAATCTTTCTTCCATGCCTTAAAAACTGAACTTACCAACCATTATCAATTTAATAATCAACATTTGAATATATATATTGAGGTTTTTTATAACAAAATCAGAATTCATTCTGCTAATAATTATCTAGCACCAGTTGAGTTTGAAAAGAGAAGTAGAAAATCTTTAAAAGATTCTTAATTTAGTGTTCGAAAAATAGTTGACAGATCAAAAACTTGAAGTAACTAAAACCGAATATAAATTATAACAATAAACTTAACCTAACAATTACTTATTTTTGTAAAAATTTCATCAACAATTCTAAAAATTTGTTCTTTATCTTTTCCTTCTGCCATAACTCTAATTAAATTTTCAGTTCCAGATTTTCTAACTAAAATTCGACCATTTAAACCAAGTTCATTTTGTTTTTGATTTATAAAATTTTTAACCATGTCTAATTCCAGAGGGTTTTTATTGTTTTTGTCAAATCTTATATTTTTTAGTAATTGTGGAAATGGCTCAAAAAGATTTACAATTTTACTTACAGGTTTTTTCTTTTCACATATTATAGATAATACTTGTAAAGCTGCAATAAGTCCATCCCCTGTTGTTGAGTAATCAGAAAGAACAATATGACCAGATTGTTCACCTCCAAAATTATAGCCACTTTTTTTCATTTCTTCTAAAACATAACGATCGCCAACATTTACTCTTGTTGTTGAAACTCCGATATAACTTAGATAATTTTCTAAAGCTAAATTTGACATTTGGGTTATAACTACATTGTCACTTTTTAAATTTCCTTCATTATGTAATTTTTCTGCTATAAGAGCAATTAGTTTATCTCCATCAACTGCATTTCCTTTCTCATCAACAATTAACAAACGATCAGCGTCTCCATCTAAGGCAATTCCAATATCTGCTTTTTCCTCAATTACTTTTTTACACAAAGCTTCAGGATGAGTTGATCCGCAGTTTTGGTTTATGTTAAAACCATTTGGATCAGTGCCAATTTCAACAACATCTGCACCCAGTTCCCAGAAAATTTTTGGAGCAATGTTGTAAGCAGCACCGTTTGCACAATCTACAACAATTTTTAAGCCATTTAGAGTTTTATCTTTTGGAAATGAGTTTTTAACGAATTCAATATAGCGATTTGAAGCATCATCTAGTCTTTTTACACGTCCAAAGTTTTGTGATTCAGCCAAATGTGGGCTTATGTCGCCATCAATTAAAGCTTCAATTTCAGATTCTAATTTATCACTTAACTTATGACCATTGCGAGTAAAGATTTTAATTCCATTATCATAATAAGGATTATGAGATGCTGAAATCATAATCCCAATGTCAGCACGAATTGAGCGTGTCAGCATTGAAACAGCAGGGGTTGGAACTGGACCAACTAAAAATACATCCATTCCAACAGCAGCTAAACCAGCAGTTAAAGCGGGTTCAATAACGTATCCAGAAAGACGAGTATCTTTACCGATTACAACACGATGACGATGATCACCATCAATAAATTTTGCTCCAATTGCCATTCCAACTTTCAAGGCAATTTCTGCTGTCATTGGAAACTTATTTGCTGTTCCTCTTATGCCATCGGTTCCAAAATATTTACGCGTCATTTTGACTAAATTAATTTATTAAATTCTTTAGCAATTCAATTGCTTGTGTGATTTCTGTCTTATTAGTTCCACCTCCCATTGCCATATCTTTTTTACCACCGCCACCTTTGCCACCAATTTTTTCAATTACTGGTACAATTAGTTTTGATGAATCAAAATTTGCAATTAAGTCAGAACTTAAAGCAATGCAGACTGCAACTTTCTCATCTTTGTGACCAAAAAAAGCAAAGACACAAGAGTCTTTAAATTCTGTTTTATTTTTTATTTCATTCACAATCTCACGCAGATCTTTAGCTTCAACATATTCAAAAATGTGGCTAACTAAATTTATAGTACCAATTTTTTCGGACTTTAAATTCCCTAAACTAGATAATAAATTTTGTTTTTTTAAGCGTTCAATTTCTTTGTCTTGTTTTTTTAGAAGTTCTTCAAGAATTTTTGAATCATTTTCTTGTGCAGCTGAATTTGTAAGTTTTGCGCCACCGAGATTTATAATTTCTTGATCTTTAGAATTGATTTTTTCTTTTAATTCTTTAACTAAATTTTGTAATTTTTGTTCTTGATTTGCTAAGTATTCTTTAGCTGAATTGCCTGAAACTGCTTCAATTCTTCTTATTCCTGAAGCGACTGATTTTTCTGAAATAATTTTGAAAATCTCAATTTCAACAGTATTTTTTACGTGAGTTCCACCGCAAAGTTCAACAGATTTACCCATAGCGACAACCCTTACTTCTGAGTCATATTTTTCACCAAACAAAGCTTCTGCACCACTTTTTTTGGCATCTTCCAAAGCCATTAAATTAGTAGAAACATTAGAATTTTCTTTAATCCAGAAATTTACCAAACTCTCTACTTTTTTAAGTTCTTCATTATTCATAGCTCGGTTGAAATTAAAGTCAAAAGTGAAATATTCAGCATCAACATTTGAACCTTTTTGTGAAATTGAATTTCCCAAAACTTCTTTAAGAGCTTTATGCATTAAGTGAGTTGCTGAATGGTTGCAAGATCTTTTTTGACGACTTCTTGGGTTTACTTGTACAAAAACTTCATCACCAACTTTTAGTGTGTTTGTCATTCTGTCTTTCTCTTCTGTTATTCTGAGTGTAGCGAATGTTATGTCAACAGCTGGGGATTTCATTTCCTGAGATTCTTCGCTATGCTCAGAATAACAGAAAGGAAGATCAGAATTACAGTGAGCAATATCAGAATGAAAAGAATCAGAATTGTTTTTTATAAAATGCACAAAAAGTCCGCCAGCAAATTTTCTGGTTTCTGAAATTTCAATATCAGAAATTTTGCCATCATCACCTTTTTGTCCACCTGAAGTGGCGTAAAATGGAGTTTGGTCAAGAATTATGAAATTTGGATAAACTGCTAAAACCTTGGCTTTTGTGCTTAAGGTTTCATAACCCAAAAACTTTGTTTCACCGAATTTTTCTTTTAAATCAAAAAATATTTTTTCTTCAGCAACTTCCCCAGAACCTTTCCAGTTTGATCTTGCACGTTCACGTTGATTTTCCATTTCTCTATTGAAAACTTCAATATCAACTTCAATATTTTTTTCTTTTAAAATATCTTGAGTTAGGTCAAGTGGGAAACCGTAGGTGTCATAAAGTTTAAAAGCAATTTCGCCTGAAAATTTATTGCCTTTAGTTTTTCCAATTTCTTCATCCAAAATCTTTAATCCTTTTTCCAAAGTTTCTCTGAATTTTTCTTCTTCGTTTTTAAGGGTTTCAACAATAACTGCTTTTGCTCTTGTAAGCTCAGGATAAGCAATTCCCATTTCCTTAATTAGGGAATCAACAAGTTTATACATTGTAACTTCGCGTACTCCAAGTTTATGAAGTTGGCGCATTGCGCGGCGCATAATGCGACGCAAAACATATCCTCTACCTTCATTGCTTGGCAACACACCATCAGCAATTAAAAAAGATGAAGAGCGTAAGTGATCGGCGATAATTTTAAATTCTGGTTTCATTTTTATTATTTGTTGTGGATTGCCACTTCGTGCTGCACAGCAATAACGACTTATATTAATTTGTTATTGAGAGGAGTGCCCAGCAAGACTTGTTAGTCCAGTATTTAATTATTCACTAAATTAATCATAATTTCGCAAACTGGTCTTTTGCCCATCAAATCTTCAAAAACTTTGAGAAGTTTTGAACGTAAAGCTTTTTCAAGTTCAGCAATAATTTTGTTATCTTGCAATTTTTTCTTTTTCTTTTTTAAGAAGCTTAAGCCTTTATTGTTTTTTAAGCCAAGCTCTTTTGCTTTTTGTTTTAAGAAAATTTCAATTTCGTGGATCAAAAAGTTTTCAGTTTCGCGATCTGATTTTAAATCGTAAGAACCAACGCAAATAATTTTTGGCTTTGCTAATAATTCTAAAGCATTATTTACTGCAAATGAAACGGTAACTAAACCACTGTTCTGAAGTTTGCGTCTTTCTCTTATAACTTCACCTTTTAAATCAAGAAGTTGCTTTCCATCAACTCCAAAATAGCCAGATTTTACAAAACCAGCAATATAAGACTCACTTTGGAAATTTTCTTCTTGTAAACGAACAGCTAAACCGTTTTCAATCTGAATTGTTTTTGTAACTCCACATTCTTTTGCAAGCTCAGCATGAGTTTTTGTGTGTAAAAATTCGCCATGAACTGGAATAGCAATTTTTGGTTTTGCAAGTTCATACATTTCACGAAGCTCATCTTGTGAAGGATGACCAGATACATGAACAAAATGATCTTTCTCTGTCATTACATCAATTTGTTTTTTTGCTAAGGCGTCAAAAAGAGAAAATATTTTCTTCTCATTTCCTGGTATAATTTTAGAAGAAAAAATCATTAAATCTCCCACTGTAAAACGAATTGATGGGTGAGTATCAGTGGCAATTTTTTTTGCGGCAGCAAGTGGTTCACCTTGACAACCGGTGCAAATTACCAAAATATCTTTTTTGTTATAAAATTTCATTTCGCGGTCTGAAATAAATTCAAATTCTTCCATGAAATATCCGCTTTTTTTACCAACTTCATAAATTCTATGAAGTGAAAAACCAGCTAAAACAATTTTTCTGCCAACTTCTTTGGCAATTTTTGCAATAGTATGAATTCTGGCAATATTTGAAGCAAAAGTTGTAATTCCAACTAGTCCTTTTCTGCCTTCAACTAAAAGTTTTAAAGAATGGTATAAATCACCTTCTGATTTTGAATGTCCTGAAGAAATTGCGTTTGTTGAGTCACAAATTACTGCCAAAAATTTCCCAGCATCACCCATTTCTTTAATTCTTTCCTTGTTGGAAACTTCACCAACAACAGGATTTGGATCAAATTTCCAATCACCAGTATGTAAAATATTTCCTTTTGGAGTTTTTACAATTAAGGCTTTCATTTCTGGAACTGAGTGTGTGAGACCCAAAAATTCAATTTTGAATGGTCCAATTTCTAAATCTTTTGTACTATCAATTATACGAATTGGTACTTGTTTATCTAATTTATATTCTTCTAACTTAGCTCTTAAAAAGTTTGCGGCTAGCTTTGAGGCATAAACAGGGACTTCTAAATCACGCCATAAATATTGAATTGAACCAAGATGATCTTCATGAATATGAGTAACAACAATTCCTAGTAAATTTTTTTTATGAGATTTGATGAAAGATAAATCTGGTGCCAACATGTCAATTCCAGGAACGTCGGATGCGAAACCAACGCCACAATCAACCATAAGCCATTTTCCATCAAGATGGTATAAATTGACGTTCATGCCAATTTCATTTGATCCGCCTAGAGGCAAGAAAAGTAAGTCATTTTGATGTTTTTTTAGATTTAAATCCATTTTTTTGTTTAATTTGTTTTTTGTATTGGGTGATTTTTAAAAGTTTAGATATTGAGGATTATGAAAATGAATACTGGTAGTAACTTTATTGAAACCTTATTAATTCACAAATTACTCTTTTGCGTTTTTTTCGTAAATTATACGCATTCCTTCTAAAGTAAGGTTAGGTTCATGATAATCTATCAAATCTTTCAAACCTTCTTTAAAAACTTCTGACAATCCTCCAGTTATAATTTTAGTGGTTTTTGCACCATATTCTTTTTCAATTTTTGCTACAAGTCCTTCAATAAGAGAAATATATCCAAAGTAAACACCTGAATTCATTGCTTCAATTGTGTTTTTTCCGATTACATTATTTTGTGGTTTAACTGAGATTTTTGGTAATTTCGCAGTCATATCATGTAAAGCTTTTAAAGAAAGGTTAATGCCTGGAGAGATAACTCCTCCCAAATACTCTCCATTATTTCCAACAACATCAAAAGTTGTTGCTGTTCCAAAATCAATTATAATTAAGTTACCACCAAATTTGTTATAACCAGCAACTGCATTTATTAAACGATCAGCACCAACTTCATTTTTATTTTTTACTTGAATATCAATTCCTAACTTAACTTCATCATCAATTGATAAAATTTTGCAGTTAGTAAATTTTTTTACAGCTTCATTTATTTTAGTGCTAAGTTCAGGAACAACAGAGCCAATTAGAACTTTGTTGATATGCAAACAATCAATTTTTGCAGTTAAAAATAGTTCAATTAAGTCAACGGCATAATCGTCAGAAGATTTTGTAGAATCTGACAATAAACGCCATTTGTTAATTAGTTCTTTTTCACGAAAAAGACCAACAACTATATTTGTGTTTCCAATATCAAAAGTAAGTAACATATTCTAGCTTCCAGATATAATCTATTTTAACTTTGCACAAGCATCGGCAATTCTTTGCATTGAATTGCGCAAAAACTCTTCAGAAGCAGCATAAGAAATTCTAAAGAAATCGGGTGCTCCAAAAGCAACTCCAGGAACAACAGCAACTAAAGCCTCTTCTAAAAGATAAGCTGCAAAATCGTTGTCATTTTCAATTGCTTTTCCGGATGCGGTTTTTTTGCCAAACAAGCCTTTGCATGAGGGGAAAACATAAAATGCACCATTTGGTGTATTGCAATTGATACCGTCAATTTTATTTAACATCTCAACTACCATATCTCGACGAGCTTGAAAAACTGATTTGCTATTTTTAATGTAATCTTGAGGTCCATTTAAAGCTTCAACTGAAGCTGCTTGAGAAACTGAAGAAGGACTTGAAGTACTTTGTGATTGAATCATTGACATTGCTTTAATCAATTTTTCGTTACCAGCACCATAACCAATTCTCCATCCAGTCATAGCATAAGCTTTAGAAACGCCATTAACAATTAGAGAGCGATCTTTTAGTTTTGGTTCAATTTCCGCAATTGTTGCAAATTTTAAGTCATCAAAAATTAGGTGTTCATAAATATCATCAGCCATGATGTGAACATGAGGGTGACGCAATAAAACTTCTGCTAATGCTTTTAATTCAGAAGTTGAATAACATGCTCCAGTTGGATTGCTTGGTGAATTTAAAATTAACCATTTAGTTTGTGGAGTTATTTTTTCTTCTAGAGCAGTTGGAGTAATTTTAAAATTATTTTTTGCTGAAGACTCAACAATTACTGGTTTTCCACCAGCAAGTAAAACCATGTCAGGATAAGAAACCCAATAAGGAGCTGGAATAATAACTTCGTCTTCAGGATTTATGCTCGCAATTAAAGCATTATAAATTACTTGTTTTGCGCCGGTAGAAACACAAATTTCAGAAGCTTTGTAATCAAGATTGTTTTCTCTTTTAAATTTAGAAATAATTGCTTTTTTCAATGCAGCAGTACCATCAACAGCAGTATATTTTGTATCTCCTTTAATTATAGCTTCAATAGCAGCTTTTTTTATATTTTCTGGAGTGTCAAAGTCTGGTTCTCCCATTCCAAGAGAAATTATATCTTTACCAGAAGCTTTTAATTCAGCAGCTTTCATTGATATGGCAATAGTTGGAGACGGTTTAATATTACCTAGAGATTTTGCTAATAAAGACATTTTTATATGAAAAGTAGTTACTAAATTAAGCGGAATTTGAAAATCATTTAGAAAAAATAGCAGCGACTAATTGACTTTTGTGAGCGATTTTATAGTTTTATTACTTATTTTTGTCAACCCGTGAGTTAATTCTTATAAAATTATGGTAGGTACAGTCGGAACAAATCCTTTGTTTTTAGGTTTAACAAGACCTCCTATGTTGCTTGGGGTAAGTTATACATTCGCTGCAATTAATGGACTTATTTCTCTTTTAGCTTTCATAATAACATCTAAATTCTTTTACATTTTGATTTTATTGCCTTCAACCCATATGGTTGGTTGGTTTGTTTGCCTTAAAGAACCAAGAGCTCTAGAATTGATGATTGCCAAATTTTCAAAGTGTAATGTTTGTAGAAATCGTTCTTTTCACGGTGGAACAAATTCATACGATCAGTACTAATTTAAATTTAAGCAGTGTTTAAATTTAAGGGGAAATCGAGTTGTTTTGTACGGCGTGAAGCCTTGCATTTGCAACAGGTTTTTTTTATTTCTAACTAATATTGCATCACACTGTCATCCTGAGCGAAAGAGAAGGATCTCAGAAGTTATATTTAGAGCTTATCGCATAGTCCTTAGCTTTTGCTCAGGATGACAGTGTGATTTATGGACTACTAAGTTTGGTTTGAAAGACTTTATGGTTTGCAAAGACATTTAGTGGAAATTCAGAATAACAAGTTTTTTTATTTTTTTATAATTACCAAAATGCATAAATACAGAACGCATAATTGCTCAGAATTAAACAAGTCTCATGTGGGACAAACAGTAAAACTTTCGGGTTGGGTTCATTCAAAACGTGATCACGGAAGTTTGATTTTTATTGATTTGCGTGATCATTTTGGAGTTACACAAATTGTAATTGATCAACAAAATAAAAATTTAAATCTTGATGAAATTGCTTCGATCAAACTTGAATCGGTTATAACTATTGTTGGAGAAGTTTTGGCGCGTGGGACAGAAGTAGTGAATACAAAAATTCCGACTGGAGAAATTGAAGTTAAAGTTAATGAATTAATTGTTGAATCTTTAGCTGAACAAATTCCATTCCAAATTAACGACAATAACGAATATCCAGAAGAATTGCGTTTGAAATATCGTTTTCTTGATTTACGTCGTGAAAAAACTCATAAAAACATAATTTTGCGCTCACAAGTAATTTCACAAATTCGTTCTGAAATGACTTCAAGAGGTTTCTTAGAAATTCAAACTCCAATCTTAACTGCTTCAAGTCCTGAAGGTGCTCGTGATTACTTAGTTCCTGCGCGTCTTCATCCGGGAAAATTTTATGCACTTCCTCAAGCGCCACAACAGTTTAAACAATTATTGATGGTTTCTGGTTTTAACCGTTATTTTCAAATTGCGCCTTGTTTCAGAGATGAAGATTTGCGTGCTGACAGAAGCCCAGAATTTTATCAGCTTGACTTAGAAATGTCTTTTGTAACTCAAGATGATGTGTTTAATGAAGTTGAGCCTTTGTTAAAAAGCATTTTTAAACAATTTGGTGTTAAGAAGACTTCTGACGAAAAATTTGTGCATATCAAATATGAAGATGCGATGTTGAAATATGGTATTGATAAGCCAGATTTGCGTAATCCAATTATCATTTCTGATGCAACTGAAATTTTCAGAGGCTCGGAATTTTCAATTTTTGCTAAGCAAATTGATAGTGGTGCAACAATTCGTGCAATTCCTGCACCAAAATGTGCAACTCAACCAAGATCATTCTTTGATAAAACAATTGAATTTGCCCAAAGCTTTGGTGCGAAAGGTTTAGCATATATTATTTTTGATGAAAATGGTGAAGGTAAAGGTCCAATTGCTAAATTCTTATCTGCTGAAAAATTGTCAGAATTAAAACAAACTGCCAATTTGCAAAATGGTGATGCAGTGTTTTTCAGCTGTGGCGGAAAATATGAAGCTGCTAAAATTGCAGGACAGGTTAGAATTAAATTGGGTCAAGATTTAAATTTAATTGATGAGTCAATTTATAAATTCTGTTGGATAGTTGATTTTCCAATGTATGAACTTGATGAACAAACTAGTAAAATTGAATTTTCACATAATCCTTTTTCAATGCCGCAAGGTGGAATTGAAGCTTTAAATTCGCAAGATCCTCTTTCAATCAAAGCTTTTCAATATGATGTTGTTTGTAATGGAGTTGAATTGTCTAGTGGTGCAATTCGTAATCATAAACCAGAAATTATGTATCGTGCTTTTGAAATTGCTGGTTATGGACGAGAAGTTGTTGAAAAGCAATTTGGTGCAATGTTAAACGCTTTCAAATATGGTGCTCCTCCGCATGGTGGAATTGCTCCAGGAATTGATCGTATCATCATGCTTTTAGCAGATGAACCAAACATTCGTGAAGTGATTCCTTTCCCAATGAATGGTAAAGCGCAAGATTTGATGATGAACTCTCCAGCTAATGTTTCAGATCGTCAACTAAAAGAACTTAATGTTGATTTAAGCAAAAAAGCTAAAGATTTATTAGAGGGAAAATAAAAATAACTAAAAAATGACAAATAACTTCAGTAATCCAGATTTTCCTAAATTCCTAGAAAATTATATTGGTAAAGTTAAAGATAGAGCAAGAAATTTCTTAGGATATCCAGTCGCAATTGATTTCGATTATTCTGATATTTTTGAGCTCTTAAAATATCCACTTAATAATCTTGGAGATCCTTTAATTGAATCAACTTATGATTTAAACTCACGTTCAATTGAGCGTGAGGTTGTAAAGTTTTTTGCTGAAATTTTTAAAGCACCAAAAGAAAATTCTTGGGGCTATGTTACAAATGGTGGTTCTGAGGGTAATCTATACGCACTTTATGTAGCGCGTGAGCTTTATCCAAATGGAATGGTTTATTATTCTGAAGCAACACATTATTCAATTCAAAAAAATATCAATCTTTTGAATATGCCATCTATTGTAATTCGTGCTCAAGATAATGGTGAGATGGATTATGAAGACTTAAAAGATGCAGTTCATACTCATCGTGATAGACCAGCAATTGTGGTTGCAAATATTGGAACTACAATGACTGAAGCTAAAGATGACGTTTCTCAGATAAAGAAAGCTCTGAAAAACTCAGCAATTCGTAGTCATTATATTCATGCTGATGGTGCTTTGGCAGGAACATATTTAGCACTTTTAGGTAAAGGTCCAAAATTTGACTTTGAAAATGGTGCAGATTCAGTTGCAATTTCTGGGCATAAATTTATTGGATCGCCAATTCCTTGCGGTGTTGTAGTAGTTAAGAAAAACTACAAAGATAGAATAGGGAAAGCAATTCCTTATATTGGAACAATGGATACAACAATTACTGGTTCAAGAAATGGACATTCCCCAGTATTTTTGTGGTATGCAATTAATAAAATGGGTCTTGATGGATTAAGAAGGAGGGCTGAAATTTGTTTAGATGTTGCTGATTATTTAGAAGCAAAATTAAAAGAAAAAGGAATTGATGCATGGCGTAATGATCATGCAATTACTGTTGTATTTCCTAAACCAAAACAAGAAGTAGTTGTTAAATGGCAATTAGCTTCTGAGGGCGAATGGTCTCATATTCTTTGTATGCCAGGAGTTACAAAAGAAAAAATTGATGAATTCTTAAAAGATTTGAACAACTAGAAATGCAAAACAAGTTTTACCTTACAGAGAAGCTTCCCCCTTACATTTTTGCTGAAATGTATCACCTAAAAATGAAAGCTGTAGCAAATGGTGTTGAAATTGTAGATTTTGGTATGGGAACTCCAGATTCTCCGCCACCTCAATTTGTTATGGATCGTTTGTCTGAGTTGTCTTTAAACGGCAAAATGTTTGCTTATTCTGTTACAGGTGGAATTGAAGTTTTACGTGAGGCAATTTGTTCTTATTACAAACGTCGTTTTAGTGTAAGTTTAGATGTAAAAACAGAAGCTTTGGTTACAATCGGTGCCAAAGAAGGAATTGCATCTTTAGCAAACGCAATTTCTGATCCTGAAAATTATTTTGTTGTACCAAGCCCTGCTTACCCAATCCACACTTTTGCTTTTGCTCTATCAAAAAGTAATGTGGTACATTTACCATCTATTAAATCGCAAGATTTTTTACGTGACTTTAAGAAATTTGTTGAAGAAAAAGATGCTAAAGGTCAGAAAAAGCCTTTGGCAGTTATTGTTAATTATCCGTGTAATCCAACAACTGAAATTGTTGGATTGGATTTTTACCAAGAAATTGTTGATTTCTGTAAAAAACATCAAATTTATATAATATCTGATGTTGCTTATGCTGAACTTTATTTTGATGAAAAAGATAAGCCTCATTCAATTCTTGAAGTTGAAGGTGCAAAAGATGTAGCAATTGAATTTTCAAGCGTTTCAAAAAGCTATTCAATGGCTGGTTGTCGAGTTGGTTTTGCAGTTGGTAATAAAACTTTAGTTTCAGCACTTTATAAAATTAAATCTTATCTTGACTACGGATCATTTAATCCTATCCAAATTGCTGCAATTGATGCTCTTTCTGAAAAAAGCGATAATTACTTAAAAGAATTACGTTTGCTTTATAAAAAACGTGGTGAATTCTTATGTAATTTGCTTGAAAAAGAACTTAATTGGGTGGTTGAAAAACCAAAAGCTAGTATGTTTATTTGGACAAAGTTACCTAAACAATTTTCTCACCTCTCATCTTTTGATTTTTGTAAAAAAATGATTGAAGAAACAGGTGTTGTTATGACTCCGGGAAGTAGTTTTGGTGAAAATGGAGAAGGTTTTGTAAGATTTTCTCTAATTAGAAACGAAGAAGAAACAAGAAAAGCAGTAGCAGCATTGAAGAAGGTTTTTTAGAAAACTTTGTTTTACGTAAAATATCATAAATAATTTAAGGTGATAAACTTCAAAATTTTAACCATATTCCCTGAACTTTTCCCTGGTCCTCTTGCTGCCTCAGTTACAGGTTCAGCTTTAGAAAAAAATCTATGGTCAATTGAAGTAATTAATATTCGTGATTTTGCTAAAGATAAGCATAAAACAGTTGATGATTATCCATATGGAGGAGGTGCAGGAATGCTTTTTAAACCAGATGTTATTGCAGAAGCTATTGAGTCAAATATTTCTAAAAAATCAAAAATAATTTATTTATCACCTCGTGGAAAAGTTCTAAATCAAAAAATTGCTCAAGAATTTGCGAAAGAAGAAGAAATAATTCTATTATGTGGTCGTTATGAAGGTGTTGATCAAAGAGTTCTAGAAGAATTTGAAATTGAAGAAATATCTATCGGTGATTATGTTCTAAGCGGTGGAGAGTTAGCAGCTTATGTTTTAGTTGATTCAGTTCTTAGGAATATTTCTGGTGTTTTGGGAACCGATGATTCTCTAAGTCAAGAATCATTCGGTGCAAAAGATAATTCTGAATATGAAAACTTGCTCGAATATCCACATTATACAAGACCTTGCGATTGGAGAGGAAGAAAAGTTCCAGAAATTTTAACTCAAGGGCATCATAAGAAAATTGAAGAATGGCGTAAAGAAAAAGCAATTGAGGTTACAAAAAAGAATCGTCCTGATCTGTATTTAAAAAATTTTATCACAAAACAAGAAAGTTAAATTATATTTTTGCATCATTCTGAATAGAAGTGGAGAATTATTTTGCAAATCTAAATTTAGTCGTAAATTTTTTTAAAAAATTTTTCCAATTTTATTAGCTAAACCATTAGATATTAATTAAGGAACTGTTGAATTCCAATTCGAATAATTTTAGAAAAACTTTTTAAATTTCCTTGATCATTTCTTTAATAAATGATGCTTCGTGCTAGTATTTGTATAGCTTTTGGGAAAAACGAGACGGCGATTAAGGAAAAATATGACAAACTTAACAATGAAATTTTACCAAAGTTTGCGAAGGATAAGGAGGCAAATTTTGGCTGCAAAGGCGGTAATAAGTTTTGGTATGGTTTTAGAAGCATATATCATTTGATATGCAAAGTGGCATGATTAACAAGGTTGGCATAATTAAAAAAATAGGTGGTTTTTTAATTAGGCCAAGGTTGCGATTACATCTGCCAGCGTTAATGATTTTAAAGGAATTAAGCATGTGGTTCCAAATTCTGGTGTAGTTTATGCTGATAAGGGTTACTGCGATAAGAATGCTAAGTTAGCAACGGCGAAGAGGAATCTTCATTTGGCAGCGGTTATTTGCTTTCAGATAAGTTTGAAATGTCAGTTTCATCAATAAATAATTTTGCCACTTAATACTTTTTTTAAACCAGCAATTGTATGAAGCAAAGTGGTTTTCCACAACCTGAATTGCCTTTTTTCAAGTTAAGATTATCAATTTTAATGAAAGGCTTAAATTTGAAATTTTTAGCATATTTTATTTGGAAAAAGTTGATTTTAAACCATCAATCTTGTCAACTTTGAATAAATACAATCAAAATTAACTTAAAACTCAATTTATCATGTCAATCACAATTAAAAGTGAGTATTTGGGCGATCTGCGCACCACTTCAATTCATCTCAAATCAAATAATACTCTAATTACAGATGCGCCAGTTGATAATAAAGGGAAAGGCGAAGCATTTTCACCAACTGATCTTTTGGCAACATCGCTTGCAACTTGCATGTTTACAATAATGGGAATTGTGGCCAATAACAACAATTTAAATATTGTGGGAACTAACTGTGATATTACAAAAATTATGTCAGCTTCTCCAAGAAAAGTAGCGGAAATTATAATTGAATTTCATTTTCCAGAAAATAATTTTGATGAAAAGCAGCAACAATTGCTAAAAGATGCAGCTTACTCTTGTCCAGTAGCTTTAAGTCTTCATGATGATTTAAAAAAAACTGTAACTTTTAATTTCTAAGAACCCATCATAAATCTTTGACTTACTAAAAACATCAACCAAATCCTTTGTTGTTAACCAACAAAGGAGTTTTATAAGTAAAAAATTATATCCAAGCGATATTAGCGATGAAAAGTTTGCAAGAATGTTGCCTTTACCTGAATCGGTTAATGGGACTGTTGAATCTGAAAATTCCATAACCCTTAAAATCAGCACCAATGGAGTCCTCAACCTTCTTCAACTCCCTAACCAGCTCTAAATCCCACAACTTCTTGAATTTGCGATAATTATGATTCTTATCAATTAACTGATCTAAAGTTACCATTTCTATTTGATAAAGAATATGATTTATTCTTGAGATTCTTAAAAACGATACAAACTAAAATAGCTCTAGCTATGTAAATAGAAGCCTGAAACATCATTTATTAAAGAAATAATCAGGGAAATTTAAAAAGTTTTTCTAAAATTATTTGAATTGAAATTCAACATTCCCTTAAGACATAATTACTAATTTTTTGGGAATTATAGAATTAAAAGCAAAAAAACTGTAATCATAGGCGATAATCGAAGGATATGGAGTTAAATTCTTTAGTCCAAAATCTTGAGATCATTTACCTTCTTTCATGATAACAGTTTGAATTAGTAACAGAATTGTAACCGCTCCCCATTAATTCTTTAAAAATCATAGAGAGTAATTTATTAACTTAATCCGATTTGTTTTTCCATCATCCCTGATATCATGGCTGATGCAAAAGCCGCGAAACTTTTTGCGAATATTCGGATTGCAATTACTCAGGTAATTTATGAAGAAAAAATGGAGTGCTAAAGAAAAGAGTTCAATTGTTCTTGAGGGCATAAAGGGTCGTCCTGTGGTTGATATTTGTGCGGCTTATGGTGTCTCAAAGTCTTTATTATTGCTTGAGAGATCAATTTTTGTTAATGTTTCTGATGTGTTTGAGGTGGATAATAAGAATGGCAAAGAACAAAGGATTTTGCTGAAAATACTCTCTTAAATTTATATTGAAAATTGGGGAGCGTAACAATTGTTTATCGTGGTATAATTACTCTATTTTTTGATAAGACTCTCTTGCATTTAATTTTTTTTATCTTAATTTACGACTTCTTCAAAGTTTTATCTCAATCAATTTAAGCAAAAAGTAGCAAACTTCCAAGTTAGCTTTTTATTTATTTTGTTATTTATCTTGAAGTAAAAATTGGACAGGTGGCCGAGCGGTTTAAGGCAGCAGTCTTGAAAACTGCCGTGCGTGCAAACGTACCGTGAGTTCGAATCTCACCCTGTCCGCCAACAACACAGCTTAAAAACTATCTCCGCTTAGTTTTTGTAATTTTCTTCATCCTCTCCAAGCCCTGTATTTGCGGCATCAAGCAGGGTTATGTTTTTTGATTTACCTTCACCACTTCTTCTCTGAAATTCTGAATTGCTGTAAATTTTTGGTTATTTCTCTCTCCGTTTCTCCAAATATGCTTAACCTTTTTTCAAAAGTTCAGCCTCTAAAATAGTGGTTTTGCGATGTCTCACCTAAACTTATCCAAGCACTACTACGAGCAAATTTTTTGTCTCATTCGCGAAATTATTACAAGAGAAGCTATACCCTCTTAAAAAAATATTCTATAATTTTGCCAGTTTTGGAGATTAGATATTCAACTAAATTTAATATGCTTTTTGACGACAAAGTAAGAACCGATTCTTTACCAAGAAAAAACAGTGAAACGCTTTATGATTTTTTATGCAGAACTTCTACAGAGCGTTATGAATTGGTCAGAAGAGACATAAACTCAATGTTGTCATCTTATCCTGATGGGTTATCCAAAAATAGACTTATTAAAGATTTTAGCAGCGATTTTGATGCAGCTTTCTTCGAGTTATTTTTGCATAATTTTCTTAAAGAAAAAGGTTATGAAGTTTTTCCAGAACCAACTTTTCCAAACAGCAATTCTGCTCCAGATTTTTTGGCAAAAAAAGATGCAGTAGAATTTATTTCAGAGGCAAAGGTAATTAAAAATTCAGAACCAATTCAATCAGCATTTGGCATAAATGAAAGGATAGCTGAATACATAGATAACAATGTTAGCTCTGATCATTTTTTCTTATCTATCAACTCAATCAGTAATGATGAGGGACTAAAACTTTCTGAATTAGTGAAGTTTCTAAAAAAAGCTCTTGAAGACGAGATAAAAAATTATGAGTTAATAAAAGAAAGCCAAGAATCCAAACCCATAACTTACCGAAGCAAAGCAAATGACATTTGTATAGAGTTTGATATTATACCTAAATCATCTCCAAAAACAGGGCAAAGAGTTGTTGGTGGTAGAGGAATGGTATTTTCATGGACAAATCACTACCAGAGGCTAAGAGCTGCACTTAAAGATAAAATTACAAAATATCAGCCTTTAGGTAAAAAATTGGTTATCGCAATTAACGATTTAACAGGATCAGACTTAGATAATATTGATAAGGCACAGGCTTTGTACGGAGAAGAGGTTTATCTTACAATTCCGGGAACTAGTAAATTTGACATTGGCAGAAAACCAAATGGCTTGTGGTCGGATGACAGATACATACACAATAACTGCATCCTGTTTTTTGATAGAATTTGTATCGATAATTACCGAGATTCTACACCAATAATTCGGCATCATCCATTGGAACAAAATCAACTTTTTAAGAACTTATTTTAGTCTATCTCTTTTAGCTTGCTAGAACACTTCCGCAGAGTTAATGTATAGCTCGGTAAGCCTCTATTATAGAGGCTCCCCAGCGTTTTTAACATTAACTTTTTAAGAAGCTTTATGACAAAAAATAATGATCAAAAAAATAATCCCGAAAGCAAAATCGAGTTTTATTTTTTACGCAGTTCTGCTGAAAAATTTTCCTCAGACTTGCATCATTTTTCTAAAGAAATTTACAGTTTTTCAGATGAGCAACTTTATGCCATCGTGTCTTTTTGTGATCACATCCGCGACAATATGGCAAATGTGAAGCGTGAGCTGGAAAAAAGATTAGAAAGAAAATAAAGCAGCACCATTAACCGTTTTTAATCACCCAAATCTCAGCCACAGAATAGCTCTCTCAAAAAAAGATGTTTCAGATAGTTCAAAGAACCACTTCACAAAACCAATCTCAAGAAAATCAGAATCAGTTTTCTAAAATCCCCATAGCTCTTTTTGTTCCTGCCACAATATAGGAAATTTGCCAACCAACATATCCTGCAATTTTAAATCTCTTGGCTGTTCGCCGTTCAAAATTTTTTCTACTATCTCAGGGGCAACAAAATTCAGGTTAAAAACTTTGCTGACATATGAGCCAGTTATGTTTTCTCTGACGGCAATTTGCGCCAACGAATCTATTTGCCCTTCCTCCAGCATATTCTTCCACTTGTAGGCTTTGGCAAAAGCCTTGATCATTTTCTCGTCAAAGCATTTGGCCATCTCTTCTTTTTTAAGATTTTTTGGCAAAATAATCATTGCTGTTCCGCCTCTTTTTTTAATTTCTAGCGGCACAAAAAGATCAATGATTTCATCATTGGCAATTTGAATGTTTTGTTGTTTATCGTTCATAATTTTATGCGGTTAATTCGTTTGATAATGAGTTAATTCCTTCTTTAAAAATTCTGATGTTAAAGCCCTCTGGTTTTACCTCGATATCTTTAACCAAAAGATTGATAATTCTTGCCTGTTCAACTGGGAATAGTTCGTCCCAGACTTTTTCAATTTGTTTGAAATTATTGATTACAGTATTTTCAGAAAAACTTTTGGAAGATTGGCTTATTGCCTGCACAATGAATTCTGGCTTTTTCAAGATGTTAAGAATCTGGCTGGTTACGACATTTTCGGCTTCAGATGCCGGTATTCTGCCAACTTTGCATAAATCATTATTTCCTTTGGAACTGGCCGAGCAAATGTAGTAGCGGTATCTTTTGCCTTTCTTTGAAGTGTAAGTTGGAGTCATTTTTGATCCGCAGATTCCGCAATTCATAACGCCTTTTAAAAGCGGAGCAGCGCTTACTCTAGAAATTGGAGAAATGATTTTGGTTTCATGATTTCTTTTGATGATGCTATTTGCTTCCTGCCAGATTTCATTGCTGATTATTCCTTGATGCAGCCCGTCATAAACTTTGTTTTTATGCTTTATTTTGCCGGTATAAAGCGGATTTTCGATTATTCTTCTAACGGCAGCTTTATTGAATTTTTTGCCTCTTTGGATTTTTCCTGTTCGAGAAATCCAAGTTTTATACCAAAACATAAATCTATACTCCCATTAAAGCCATATCTAAACATTCATTAAAATTCTCAAATTTGTTTCTAATTTTCTTAACTGTATTTTTTACATGGCCCCATTTTTGCTCAATTGG
>JACCEA010397994.1_pt1 | contig 22486 bp, 25 predicted proteins | sample 7449851 | NCBI WGS metagenome assembly JACCEA01 (sample SAMN15323453, study PRJNA562643) | freshwater metagenome | isolation source: river surface water | place: USA:Blue River Watershed | collected 2017-08-18 | reverse complement strand
ATACGTAGGTTCTGGATCTATATATGTTGGCGATGCTGTAATATCAGCCACAACTAATGGGCAAATTATTCTACCCGGAGTGTACGATGCCACAGACTATCAAGCAGTTGAAATATACTTTGAAGACGGCCTAGCACAAACTAGAACTTGGGGTGCTCCGGAACAGGTTAAATTAATAGACGCTTTTTCCTGGGCCGCACTGGGTGGTCAGCCAGGAATACCTGTGCCCCCAGGTTGGGTACGTGCAACTTACAGTGCAACTATTGACGGTGAAGGATACATCACAGGCGGCTCTGTGGCCACCGGTGGAAATGAATATTCAGATACTATAGTCAACGGAGTTAATAATGTTGCTACAATATGCACAGATTATATGTATGTATATGTTGGATTAGCCATTGATCCATTTGCTAGTTTCGTACCTTCAGATTGGGAACAGGTTCCGTTCGCTGTTAGATGTCAATCGACCAATGTTAATCTAAGTACAACTATTGGCGAGAATGTAAGTTATAACGATTTGGCGGATTTGCCTGATCAAAATTTAAACACAACAGATAGCGTAGAGTTTGCGGACGTTACAACTCCGTCGATTACTAATAATAGTAACAGTTGGTTATTTGGCACAGACGGTGCTTTAGATTTTCCTACTGGTTTAAAAATTGCTCGGTTAAATTCATACAGTCCGATCAGCGGAACAATGATGATTCAAGCACTTAATGAATCAATACATATTGCGGCTCCGGGTGACGACTCTAATATATTAATGGGATGGGTGGCCGACAACGGTCTTGATTTTGCAAATATCGGTCTTAACGCCGATGCACTGAGTGAAGTAAAAATTCAAACTGGTAACTACGGTGCATCGGTACACACTTGGTATTTTAACAGCGACGGATCTTTAACATTACCATCTGGTGGCAGTATCGATTTCAACGGTGCAACTATATCCACATCTCAATTAATTCGAAACATTGAAGAAGATTTTGATATTAAATCTGCAGGCACCGACGGCAGCGTTGTTCTTAACTGGGGACTAACACATACTTCATATTCTAATAAAGTTACAGTAAATTCCAGCGGAGTAAAATTAACCACCAATTCAAATAAAGATTTTACATTTAGCACAGACGGTTCTGTAACATTACCAAACAACAGCATTATCAACGTAGGCAGCGCCTCTAATGGTTCAGCATCAGTTGGTTGGAAAGAATTTCTAGCAGGACCAACAATTGGATGGGGTCTGTATGCTGAAAACGATATCTATATTCAAACGTTCAATGACATCACTAAACCGACTTGGGCATTTAAAGAAAACGGTACTACACAGTTTCCAGCATTTACATTTCCAGCCACAGACGGAACTATTGGACAGGTACTGGCCACAAACGGTTCTGGAACATTAGCATGGACTACTATCACAGGAGGTGGAGGTGGTACAGACATTTCAACTGCCAGTATCAACGATTTAGCCGATGTCACAGTTTCAAGTCCAAGTCCTGGACAGGTATTGAAATGGAATGGCAGTGCTTGGATCAATGATACAGATGCCACAGGAGGTGGAGGTGGAGGTGGTACACTATCAACAAGAACTACACGTTCTGTGACAACTGGATCAATAGCCAACGGAGCCAGTGCCAATGCTACGATTACTGGATTTAGTAGTTATGCATTATTAAGTATCCAAACATCTGCGGCAGCCTGGGTCACTGTCTATACAACTACTGCGGCAAGAACCGCAGATGCCAGTCGTGCAATCACAGACGACCCAATACCAGGCGGTGGAGTTATTGCTGAAATAATTACCACAGGAGCACAGACACAGTCATTTACTCCAGGAGTATTTGGCTATAATGACGAATCTAGTCCAACAACAGATATACAAATCAAAGTAGTTAACAGAAGTGGCTCAACTGCGGCCATTACTGTGACAGTAAAACTACTACAATTGGAAGCATAATATGACTGTACCTATTCCTCATTTGGGAAATCCCGAAGATCAGAGTCTTAAAGAATATGTTGTAACACTGAAAGATTTCAACGACTCTGAAGAGTTTTACAAAGATATGGAAACTCCTGGAGGAAATTTATATATTCCCAACAGAATAGTTGAGTGTGCTAATCGAAGACCAATTAGTCGTAACACACACTATATGCTGACCTATGATGAAGCGGCGTTACTGCGTGACGATCCACGAGTACTGACAGTTGAATTAAATTATGCAGATTTAGGAATTGTCATTGGCTGTGATGGATTTACACAGACCAGTGCTAATTTTGACAAACGTGTTGGCTCAGATTCTGTGGATCTTAATTGGGGACTACTACGTCTGAATAGAAAGACAGACATTTCAAATTGGGGTGTTACTGGGACAGTTAATCAATCGGCAACCATAATTATGGATGCCAGTGGTGCAAACGTGGATGTAGTTGTCATGGATGACGGAGCACCATTTCCTACAACATACGAATATTCACAAAATATTGATGGTACCGGTTATAGTCGAATGGTCGAATATAATTGGTATCAACATAATCCAGTGGTCACAGGTGGCGCTGTCGGAGATTATAGTTATTCTGGTAATCGTTTACAGGAACACGGCGCTCATACCAGTGCTAACTGTGCAGGCAATACACAGGGTTTTGCCAAAGATTCAAACATTTATAATCTTACTTTTTACGATAGTATCGATTATGTTCGCGAGTTTCACAAAAACAAACCAATCAATCCATTAACTGGAGTTAAAAATCCTACCGTTATGAATAACAGTTGGGGCTACAGATTAAATGGCTGGACTGAATCAGGTATAAGCACTATCTTTTATCGAGGTGTGGCTTACACTAGACCTACAACTGGTTGGACCACAGCTCAGTTAGATACATTTAGAATTAGATCGGGGGCATCATTACCTACACAAAATGCCGCAACAGATGCGGATATGATTGAAGCAATGAATGAAGGTGTTATCATTGTTGCCAGTGCTGGAAATAGTTATTGGTATCAGGATGTACCTGGTGGCCCAGACTATGACAACTACATGGTATACAATGGAGTGACTTATTATATACACAGAGGTAGTAGTCCTGGTGCGGCAAACGGCGGCACGGAAAATACAAAAATTATCTGTAGTGGGGCTATTGGACAGCACAATGAAGCGACTGGTGCTAGTATCTACAATTCAACTGGAATTGAAGTGGGAGATTTTAAAGCAGAGTTTAGTAACTACGGTCCTAGAATCGATGTATATGCTCCTGGATCAGGCATTCAAAGTATTTGGAATAGCGGAGCCACATTGTACGATGCAGTTGCCGCAACTGACCCTAGAGTTTCTGCACTGAGCGGAACAGATTCCATTAATAATAATTTTAAAAAATGTCCGGGTACTAGTATGAGCTGTCCTAACACTGTTGGTGTACTGGCCTGTTATGCTGAAAAATATCCTCGAATGACACAGGCTGATGCTCGTGCTTTAATAGCGGCTATCAGTACTCCTACAGTACTAAGTACCAACGGTGGTACATTTGACGGTAAGGACGCAGGATTTACTTACAATCCAAATAGTTGTAATAAAATGATGTTCTTCCAAGGCACCAGACATCCTAGTCAGGAAATAGGTGGATATTATCCTACACCATTTCCAACAGTAAACAATTGGTATCGTCCAACCAGTGGACAGGTATACCCAAGGAAAAAAACTTTTAACAGTTATAACAAGTCAGCAACATTTAGTCTAGGAGTAGACGACTCGACTGTGTCAAATGGACAGACAGCCACAGTAACTTTGACTACAACTAATATCGCCAACGGAACACAGGTTCCATATATAATCACAGCCAAACCTGCAACTTCAGGGTTGGTTCTTAATACCACAGCATTTTCTGGTGTTTGTACAGCCAGTGCGATTGTCAGTGGCATTACATTGGATACTAGACCTAACACTGGAAATAGATTTACCACAACTGGTGCTACCACAGGTACTAGTTCAACTATTACTAATAGTTTATTAGGTGCCGGCGCACTAGCGTCTTCTACACCGACTGTACCTGGTGCATTGGCATTCACAGGTGGGCAGGATGACGGATTTTGGACTGTACCCTTACCATTTAATATAACTTTTTTAGGTACTAGTTATAATACATTATATGTAGGAACAAATACATATATAACTTTTACAGCAGGTTCAAGTTTGTATAGTCAGTTAAACGCTTCAAATCCTCCACTGCCAAAAATTATGATAAGTTGTGCTGACAATAGTTGTCAACGAATCTATTACGGAGTAGAAGGTATTGCTCCAAACAGAACATTTAGAATTAGATGGGAAGGTACTGCCAGCACGTCCGGTATATTGGGCAGTCCAAATATGGTCTATGAATCAGTCTTTTATGAAAACACACCTGCTCAGGTTGATGTACACACAGGTGTCAACGCTCGATGGACTGCCACTGCGTCCACTTATCCATTTACTAGTTCCGATATTAGTGTTCCTTTAACTGGTAATGTAACTATAAGCAGTAACACAGCCACTTTACCAATTACAATTACCACAACCGATCAACTAACTATGAATTTTAGATTGGGAATCTTTCCTTCACCAAACGTCAATATAACAGTAAACTAATCGTTGACAAATAATTAAAAAGACACTAATATATTCATATGACCGAACAAAAGACTTATCTAGTTGAAGAACTTTTTGAAGACATTCCTGGAGATCCGGACAATGTCATATTCAAAATTCCTCCCGAACTCTGTGAAAAAATGGGTTGGAAAGAAGGCGACAACATTCACATCTCGGCTTCCGAAGGCCGCATTATTATTTCCAAAGCATGAGTAAAAGCGATTTAATTGAAATGGAAGGTTCCATTTCTGAAGTTTTGCCGGGCAATATGTTTCGGGTCACTTTGGATAATGGACACGTTATTACCTGTTATACCAACGGTCGTTTACGTCAAAATAAAATCAAAATAATCATGGGGGATTCGGTAAGAATCGAAATGAGCCCTTATGATCTTTCCAAAGGCAGAATCACATATAGACTGTGATTGACAAATAGGCCTCTTGATGCTATAATACTTTTATCGTAACTAGCTCAAGAGGCTTTAAATTGGCAAAAGTATCTAAAACTAAACAGAAAGAACAACGAATTAAGAATTTTTTGGATAGATTCCAAAATAAATTCGAAATGGAAGATGCCGCGATCGATCTTCGTACTATGGCATCTAACTATCAAAATGGCGTTATTCCCAGTAAAGATATCACGGAAGCCGTTGAAGCAGTACTAGGGCCTGCGCCTTTGCCTAGGGGTACTGTTGATCCTAGAACTTTAAACATTCCTCAATTTACTTGGGCACCAATTGATGATGTTGGTATTGATCCAAGGTTTCAACGAGATATTGCTCCAAATCACGTGAGCAAGATTGAAGTGGATTTTCAAAGCGACATGATTATTGTTCCATGTGCTGTTAAAGATCCAGTCAGCGGTAAGTTCTTATTGTGGGACGGAAATCATACTAGACAGACCTGTGAACGAATGGGTTGGAGTCACATTCCAGTTTGGTACACTGAAGCACAGATTGATGACGATCACAGTCTAGAAGAAGCAACGAAAATTTTAATTCTTCATGCGGGTCGCAGTTTCCTAACTATTAATAAAAAGAACAAACGTCCAGTAAGTCGTTACGATGAACATATGGTGTCTGTTGAATGCGGCGAACCTGAAAGCATTGTTGTTCAAAACATCTGTAATGCTAACGGTGTAAACATTAAACGCACAAGTTCAAAAGCCGGTGACATCAGTCACATTGAACACTTGTACGGTGCCTACAACTTGACAAGCCCTATGGGTGTAAAAGGAATTTATCTTGCTCGTGCATTAAAGTTCCATCGTGCCACATGGCCAAAAGAAGAAGTACGTGCGATTGTTATGCTAGGTATGGCTAGACTTTATCAGCAAACAGAAATTCAAACCGGTGTACTACTACCCCAGGCGTTTGATGATGAGTTTGGCGAAATTCTTAAAAAGAAATATGGTCCTGCAGAAGCAGTTCACGACGAAACCACTGGCTTTAAGGCACAGTATATCAAACACTTCGGTTCGCTGGCAGGACATCCTGAGGTAGTTACCAGCGGGTTAGTGTTGACATATAACAAACATGGCAAAGACGGATTCAAGTTAGCACAGCCTGAATCTACTTATCCGGTAAAATGATCAAAGACTACGTCTTATATTTTAAGACCTGTCCTGGAGTTAAGGATCCTCGACATTTTAAAGTGGGTATCGCCGGATTGCAAAGTGCAAGAAGTCGTTTGGCCACTTATCAAAATGCTGTGGGTCCTGTCTGGGAAGAAAAATTTATAAGAGTCTGGGTTGGTGATGAGAATCAAATTCGGTTGGCCGAGAAAAAATTTAAACAGGTTTACAAAGATAAAATACAAAGTGCCGAAGCAGGACTTAGCGAATGGATCTGCGATATATCTTTAAAAGAACTTTTAGCATTTATCGAAGAACTTAGAAACGATTATTTTTTAAAATTTCATGATGCACCGAAAGAACTGCAACCATTAACCATGCCAATGTGTGAAGATCTTATAGAATGGTATGAGTCTTTTAAGGAGATGAATAATGGAAGTGATTAATATCAATGACCGAAATCAAAAAAAGCGTAAAAGCGATTTGTTGGAAGTAATCGAAGAAGTTAAACGTCGAGTTGAAAATGGTGAAATAGAAGAAATCGTAATGACCAGCATTGACACTGAGGGTGAAATTAAAATCCATGTCTGTACAAAAGATATGGTTGGCGGTGTAGGATTATTTGAGATTGGTAAGACTATTCTTTTTCAACAACACGCTCTAGGCGATTATGAATAATTATACTCCGGTTAATGAAAGAACTTGGCCTGCTGAAGAAGTTTTAACTATGGCTTGTGCCATTTATAGAACAAAAGGCTATACCAGCGTCAGTTCATTTGTTTCTTCTGACGATCCAGAACTTAAATGGAACAGTAAAGAACACCTTTGCTATCAATTAGTTCCGGACTTAACTAACGATTATAAAGTTCTCATCAAGGTAACACAGGAAGATAAAGACAATGCCACTGCGATTATAAATTACTATCGCCGACTGACTTTTGGTGTTATTGCTGATAGTCTAAATGATTATATGCAACGAGTTTTTTCTACTACACAACAGCCGACCGTATTGTTTAAAGATTTTGGAGTGTTGGCTAGTGTACCAAATGTCTATTTTAAAGAAATAGAAAAGAAAAAGATTATTAACGAAGCCAAATCTACTAAACAAGAACATATCGGTGAAGTCAGCAAACCGATTGAATTGAATATTAGATATATTAATGTTAGACATGTTCCAAAATTAGACTGCTATGCACACGATGCGGTTACTGATACAGGACATTTGGTAAATTTTTTGAATAAAAGTCAACTAGGTAAACCCGGTGACACACAAAAAATTCGAGCAAGAGTCAAAACACACGGTGTGAATTACACAACCAAAACGATAGAGACTCAACTTAACTATGTCAAACCACTTGACACAATCTTGGTTTGGCAGTAAAATATAATATTATAAAATTTAGGAGCTCAAATGACTGACCCTTGCTACGCTGTAATTTCTAGTTTGGAGGATCATCCTAGTCGGCTAAACAAAGAAGCAATTATTCTTGCACAAGCAGAAGCAGGAAATAAGGAATTTTTTGAAGGTTGTCGCTTGGCCCTTGACCCAATGATTACCTTTGGGCTTAAACAGATTCCGGAGAAAAAAGATGAAGATGGCCCTGGCTTACCTTGGGATAGTTTTACTCTCGCTATTACTGGTTTTGTTACTCGCAATGTCACCGGTAATACAGCGAGGGATATGATTCAAGCAATGATGAAAAGTGCTACCAAGGCACAATGGAATGGTTGGTATCGCCGTATTCTTATCAAAGATTTGCGTTGTGGTGCAAGCGAAAAAACCGTCAATAAAGTTGTAGAGAAAAAATGGCCCAACTACTCGGTGCCTATTTTTAGTTGCCAACTAGCACATGACAGTGCCAATCATGAATCTAAAGTCAGCGGTCGAAAACTTATTGAAGTTAAACTAGACGGTGTTCGTGTTATCACTATTGTTCGAACCGATGGTCGTGTGGATCAATTCAGTCGTAACGGTAAAGAACTAGTAAACTTTGAACATATTACTAAACAGATTAGTGCCGTGGTTAAGAAGGATCCGCCCAAATATGATCTTGTTCTTGACGGCGAAATTATGTCATCTAGTTTCCAAGATCTAATGAAACAGGTACATCGCAAAAGTGATGTAGCCGCTAATGATGCTGTTCTTCATTTGTTTGACCTGTGTCCGTTAGAACAGTTTCAAGAAGGATACTGGGACAAGGATCAAGATACTCGCAGTAAATTTGTTCGAGCATGGGTAGAAAAACATCAGGAAGATTTACCCAATGTTACATATCTACAGAATGAAGAAGTAGAATTAGACACAGAAGAAGGTCAGCGTCGTTTTAAAGAAATTAATGCTAAAGCAATCGCTGGTGGTTATGAGGGTATTATGATAAAGGATCCAAATGCGCCCTACGAATGTAAAAGAAGTGTTGCGTGGCTTAAACTTAAACCGTTTATTGAAGTTTCCCTTAGTGTATTGGATGTCGAGGAAGGCACCGGACGCAATCAAGGCCGTCTTGGCGCCCTTGTATGCAGTGGCACTGATGACGGAAAAGATATTGTCGTTAATGTCGGCTCAGGCTTTACTGATTCTGACCGTGATATATTTTGGCTTTCACGTTCTAAATTATTACAGCAAATAGTAGAAGTACGTGCCGATGCTATTACACAAAACCAAGACGGTTCTTACAGTCTGCGCTTTCCAAGGTTTAAAGGATTCCGCGGTTTTGTACCAGGAGAAAAAATATGAGAGAAGAACTAGATAAATTGTTGTGCGAGAAGTATCCAAAGATGTTGGTCAATCGTAACAAGCCTATGACTGAAACTTGTATGTGTTGGGGATTTGAATGTGGTGATGGTTGGTTTAATATTTTGAATCAACTCATGGGCAATATTCAACATCATATTGACTGGAAAGAAAAACAAGGAAATCCGGTGCCGCAAGTGACCCTGGATCAAGTTAAAGAAAAGTTTGGTACACTACGTTTCTACTACACAGGCGGTGATGAATATATCAGCGGACTAGTTAGCATGGCTGAAGCAATGAGTGGAGTTACCTGCGAGGAATGTGGAAACACCGGTGAACGCCACGGTGGAGGTTGGGTTCGTACGTTGTGCGATGTACACGAAGAAAAATATCAAGAACGTATTCGTAGTAGAGAAATGAAAATGTCAGGACTGGAAGAATAATGGAAAAACTATATCGTATTACTCCTTTAGAAAAGAAAAGCGTCGAATACTTTGTCGATGTTTATGAAAGACTACCAGATGGTACTATTCGTGGATTTGATGTAACAGAAACTTGGCGTTGGGGTCAGGGTTTTAGAGAAGAAGATAATGCTGTAATGGAGGAAGAAAATCCAGTCTACTGTAATCCTCAAGATGGTTGGGGGTGCGAACTCGATGATCTCTGTGCTGTCTACGTAAACTTCAGTGATGGATTTACTGAAGAGGAAAAAACAGAAATCGAAGCAATACTTCGAGGCGAACAAGAAGACGAAGACGGTCGCTGGGGTACTGCTTGGATCTATGACGGCGACCATAATTGGGAAGTCGAAGACGACCACGTTGCTATTATTGGTCCTTACAAAGTAGACCTTTGCGATGAAAACGGCGATGTATTAGAAGAAAATGTAAAGTTAGAACCAAGACCAGATCCTAGAACTAGTTGGCCTTGGAGTATTGACAATCCGAAACCAGACGATGTCTAAAAGTTTTTTTGAAAATTTCTCTGGAGACATGCCAACACAGGATTATCGAACTAAACCCAGCGGAACATATAAACATCAATATCAGATTTTCGATGATAAAGTTTTTGAAATAAAAAACGTCATTGTACATCGATTCAATATGGGAGATGTAGAAGACCCAGACTTGTATGCCGCAGAGCCTTTGTTAAAATGGCAAAACAGTGAAATGGGCAAGTGGATTATGAGTCATGCAATTGAAACTCCAATGTGGCATAGACAACAAATACCAATGAATTATCATTATACCTATGCTGTTACGGCTAAACTAACGGCCAAAGATTACACCTACTGGACTTTAAAGTGGGGCAACGACATTGACAAACCTATACGATGACTGTAAAATACATACATGAAAATCAAACTTGTATCAGATCTCCATTTAGAATTCTCAGACATCAATATCAAAAATGATGAAGGCTGTGATGTTCTAATTTTAGGTGGCGACATTATGATTGCCGAAGATCTACACGACCATCCCGAGCCAAATAACACAGCGGATCAAATGGCCATAGCCAATGGTACCGGGTTGGGTCGTAGACAAATGGCCGCCCAGAGATTTCGTGACTTTCTAAAGCGTTGCTCATTTCAATTTCCGCATGTAATTTATATCGCTGGCAATCATGAATTTTATCACGGTAAATGGGTAAAGGGAATTCAGTATCTTAGAGACGAATGCGCCAAGTTTCCCAATGTACATTTTCTTGAAAGAGATTGTTTTGATTTAGAAGATGTGACTTTTGTAGGTGGAACTCTTTGGACCAATATGAACAAAGGCGATCCCCTGACGCTTCATGCTGTTCGTGACATGATGAACGATTTCCGCATTATTAAAAATGATGAAAAAGGCTACATTAACCTTAAGCCCATGGACACTGCCATACGTCATAGAGAAACACTGGAGTATATCAAACACGTAATCACAGAGCGTCCTGATAGGAAGTTTGTTGTAGTTGGACATCACAGTCCAAGTCATCAAAGTGTTCATCCTCAGTATGCTCATGAAAGTATAATGAATGGTGCTTATCACAGTGACCTAAGTGAGTTCATTTTGGATCACCCGCAGATTAAACTGTGGACACATGGTCACACACATCATCCATTTGATTATGTAATTGGTGAGACTAGAATTGTCTGTAATCCCCGTGGTTACGAAAACGATGGTTACAGCGAGGACACTGGCTGGAACCCTAACATAGTATTGGAAGTATAATGAAAATTGGACTTAGTTATAGTCGATGTGTTCGTGACATTGTAGATGGTGTTGTAGACATCAACGATGTGTTAGTTATTATTGCTCGTACGAATTTCGATCCCCGCGATGACGAACAATGGCAGAGCATTTGGCAAGGATATGCTGGCGGCAGTGATGCCAACATGATGCGAGGATTCTTTAGCGGCGCAAATCCAGAATGGTACGGCTATACAGACGAAGATGAGGATCGCTTTCGTAGTGTAAGTATTGAACTTTGGGAGTCAGGCAAGTTTCATCAGCCTCGACAGTTTGGCGCACATCCTAGTCGCCGGCCAGAAATTTGGTTAGAAACTGTTTTGCCTAGTTCAGAACTAGAAAAAAATCCTGCGGCCAAAGCGGCATGGGATAAGTTTCAAATGGTCGCAGGACTGACCAATGTAGAATTAGACAAGGAGTACAAATGATTAAAGGTATTAACAGTTCAGGTAGATATCTTACCGTGTCAGGCGGGCAGTCTTCTAGCAATTATATCAGCCCCGGAGCCGTGGGTGCCGGGATGATGCGATATAACAGCAATATGAATTGTATAGAAGTCAACGACGGTAACTCGTGGCAACAATTAAACACTAACTATGCCACTGTTGAACTAACACCCGAAGCAGAAAGTCTGTTTGAATGGGCTCGTAAAGAACGCAGTAAACAACAAGCCAGAGAACTGGCTGTGGCAAATAATCCTGCGCTGAAGAAAGCCTATGAAGCAATCAAACGAGCAGAAGAAAACTTTGATTTACTAGAAGCAATCGCTAAAGAACATAATGACAATCATGGAGAAATGATGGAGGCGTCGTCCCCATGAGTAATGTCAAAGTAAGATACGATTCGACCTGCGAAGTTACACAGGAAAACACAGGTAAACGTGTTCAAGCCGAAGTACAGTCCTTTAATGAAGGACGCAATCTAACCGTAGTCCTAAACAAAAGTGTAAAACTTTTAATGAATTGGAATGGTCGCACCTACGAAGGTCGTATGGCCGGCTTAGATTTTATCAGTAACGGTCCTAAGGGACACAAATATACCGAAGGTAGATAATGGGTACACTGCAAATTAACGATTTGATGAGTATTTTTGATTCTAAAACAAAGGATGAAAGAATAGTAGAGTTCAAAGAAGATCCATTAGTCCTGGCTGTATCATTAAAAACTTTGCAGGAGCAAGGTGCATCCAATCATTGGTCCTTAGAAGATCTTAGAGTAATGGAAAACATTACTGATGAAATTCGAGACACAGCTCAACGTATTAGAAAATACTATGGTAAAAAGTATTTTTGGAGTAATCTTACTAACAATAGAGAGCTCAGTGGATTCAGAAGCAGAACCTGTTATCTGTTAGAGAATCGCATTCGCAGTTGTAAAGATAAAGATGCTGGTATATACTACAAGTTGCCTTATTTTTATGATGAAGACATGATCTACGACGATTTTAAACGACAATATACAACCGACGACATTCCAAGAATTGGTGGCATTAGTACTCCTAATGCTAAACACCAGTTAACTTTGAAGTATGTTAAATCTACTTCAAGCAGGCAACAAAAACGTAACATCAATCGTTTTTGGTTTACAGATGATACTTATCTCTATGGCATTGAAGTAGCAAACGATAATCCGTTACTTGAAATGTTTAAACAGATAATCACTGAGAACTCGACAGTTACATTCAGTACTAACTATAATGTTGATAGAATAGATCAAATGTATTTTTATAAACTTTTCAATTTTACATTAGCAAAGGAAACAAATGCCTAATTTAGTACCAATGGTTGTTGAAAGCACCAATAAAGGTGAACGAGCCTATGACATTTATAGTCGACTGTTAAAGGATCGAGTTATTATGCTGGATACGGATGTTAACGAACATACAGCCAGTTTGATTGTTGCACAGATGTTATTTCTAGAAAGTGAAAATAGCGAAAAAGATATCAGTTTGTTTATTAACAGTCCTGGCGGATCAGTGACTGCGGGGTTGGCTATCTACGACACTATGCAGTTCATTAAACCCAACGTTGCTACCTATGTAGTTGGTCAAGCCGCAAGCATGGGAAGTTTTTTAGCATCTGCTGGCACTAAAGGAAAACGATTTGTCTTGCCTGAATCACGTACTATGATTCATCGTGTCAGTTCAGGTACTCCTGGAACACGCGGTTCAGTTCATGTACAAGAACTGCAATTTGAAGATAGTAAACGTGCCTACGAAGAAAGTCAGCGTATTAACAAACGACTAACTGAACTTTATGTCAAACACAATACCGCAGGCAAGACCTATGAGCAATTATTTGAAGATATGAAATTTGATACATTCTTATCTGCACAAGAAGCCGTTGAATACGGACTTGCAGATAAGGTTATCGAGAAACGTGAATGACTGAATACGTAGATCATCGGGGACTTTTTGAAAAATATGATTTTAGTTCTGTTATTACAGAACAGGATCAAGCAGAGGCCATAAAAAGAATTACAGACATTGTTAATTCTGGACAGTATTTTAAAAACAGTCCCAAATTTCAAACACAAGTAAATTTATTTGGATTGCAAGATCCTCTGTGGATGAAATTTCGTATGAGTTTTATTTTTAGTGTGTTCATGTATTTGGGTCGAGAAGTAAAGATTAATCAAGTTATGTCTTGGAGTTTTATGACTAACAACGAAATTTCTGAGAATAGAGATAATCTTTGGCACACACATCATTACACCGAGGGCAAAACAACTATATCAGGCATTTGGTATTTAAAGATACCCACTGATGCAGACTATAAGTCAAGTGGTACAGAGTTTGCCCCCAACGGTGTTGAACAGCCAGAGCGTCTTACTATCGCACCCGTAGAAAAAAATTGGTTAATTTATCCTGGCAAGGTATATCACAGGCCCACTGCTCCTCAGAGCAAAGAGTTTAGATATGTTTTAGCCGCAGACTTGGAGTTTTAATATGACAGATGTAAAAGACTTAGTTGACTTTCAAAGTGAGTGGTATGCCAGCGCCACTGAAGAAGAACGTAAAACATTTCGCGATTGGTTATTAGGTGTTTTGAATATGCACGAAAATGTAGAAGTTACTTTTAAAAAAACCGATGGTACTATTCGCGAAATGAAATGTACACTGAAAGAAGGCATTCGTCCCGCAGTAGACAATCCAAAAACTTCAGACACACTCTGTACAGTTTGGGCTACCGATGTAAATGCTTGGCGTAGTTTCAAATTTGAAAATATTCAAAAAATAAACTTTACTTTGGAATGAACCCAAAATTTAGAGTTTCCAAAAGAGATAACTTTTGGGTTCTAGAAGTATTTTATATTACCCAAAATGATCAACAACCATTGTTTGACGATTGGGAAGGGTTTGAAGAGCCCTTCAGCGAAAACGATTATCAAAAGATGCAACAATGGTGTTACAATACATTTAAAACTTGGCTAACACCGCAGAGAGCCAAAAGAATGAGTTATAATCAGTTTTGGTTTAAGTCCAAAAAAGACGCAGATTGGTTTATGCTGTATTGGGGTGGGGTTGACATTTCGGTTGAGTGACTATATAATATGTTTATTGCGTTAATTAATAGGAGCAACAAATGGCTAAGACAGCAACCAAAACCCGAGTAACCAAAAAGCAAGTAATCGCACATCGTACCAAAGCAGTCAAAGATACTAGCCCTAATTGGGAAGGTTGTGAAGATTGGAGTGCGGATCAATTTTACAGCCATTTCCGTCGCAGTATGGATTACTACCGTTTGGAAAGCGACATTAAAACCTACAAGCCAGTTCTAGTAAAATGGATGGAACGTGTGGGCTGTGCCAAAGAAGACATTGCCGCTGTCAAACGTCTCAGAGATTTTCGTATTAACACTACAATGGGCGCCATTGCCAGTTGTCTGCTTCGTGGTATGACTCCGCAACGTGCCGATTTTAACAACGGTCGAGACAGCGCAGAGTGGTTGCGTAATGCTATCGTAGATGCTGTCCAGGCTGGTAAGTTAGATACCGAAGGCGAAGAAAAGGTTGAAGTTAAAAAGGATGTATATGTTCCTAGCATCCAGGAACGTATGCGTGAAGCCGCAGTTCGTATGACAGAAGAATTAGAAGATGCTCTTGAAGGTTTCCAAACTGATCCTGAAAACTTTGATCCAAAAGCATTTAAAGTTCTTAACCTTCTCAAAGGCAAAGAAGTCAAAGCGGCTCATGCTCGTTTGATTAAAACTTTCTACGAGCGCGATTTGGCAGAACTAGAAGAATTAGCCAGCGGTCAAGGCTGTGAACAATTGAAAGAAGGCTATAGCCATCGTAGCAAAAAGCAGATTCGTAATTTGATTGCGTTTTATCAAGAAATTATGAGTGCCTGTGATATGTTGGCACAGGAAGCCAAAGTTAATCGCAAGCCACGTGCTAAGAAGTCTGTGCCTGCTGAAAAGATTGTGGCCAAACTCAAGTACAAAAAGAGCGACGAGCCGTTAAAATTGGTATCTATTAATCCTACCGACATTATTGGTAGCAAGGAACTGTGGGTTTATAACACTAAGAGTCGTAAGTTGGGAAAGTATGTGGCTAGCGAGTACATGGAATTAGGTGTCAAAGGCACTACCATTACTGGCTTCAACGAAAGTCTCAGCGTAATGAAAACTGTGCGTAAGCCAGAAGAAAAACTCAAAGAGTTCAAAGCGGCTGGTAAGGTACAGTTGCGTAAGTTCTTAGACGAGATTAATGCCACAGAAGCACGTATGAACGGACGCATCAACGAAGAAATTATTCTTCTCAAAGCAAGTTCTTAAGTAGCGTTAGCGTTAATTGTTAAAGTGCCAGTGGTTGCTATTACAGTACCACTGACACTATCTCTTCTAATTTCAACTTGGAATGTTTCGGCTGCTTCTGCTCCGCCTAGTGTAGCGGCTGTAACTGTAAACGAACCTGATGTTCCATTACTAACTGTAAACGATCCATTACCGGCTGTGAAGTCTGCGTTAGTGGTTGTTCCGTTAAGTATAGTCCAAAAATAAGTTCCATTTGGGAATCCAGTGGCACTGGCTGTAATAGTTGTGCTGGCACCTTCGTTGAACGATGTTGGCGAACCCGATGCCGATACTGTGGTCGAAGTGTCGTTGACTGTCACTGTTGAGCTGGTTGCTAACACTGTACCCGTAATACTTCCCGATCTTACACTGACTGTAAATGTCTGAGCACCTTCTGTAACAAAATCATTTAATGCTGTCACAGAGAATGATCCAGTGCCGTTGTCCTGTGCGCCACCGCCTGTAAGAGAGAACGATCCGTTCTCGGCACTAAAATCTGCAGCCGCTGTGGTAATATGATTAATGCTCCAGAAGTATGTACCGTTTGGTCCAAGATTGGCTGCGGTAAAGGATAACGAAGCACCTTCATTTACTGATCCTGCCGCTGGAGTTACTGTTGGTGTTAATGATACGTCTGTAATTGATACGCTGGCACTTGTTATAATAACTGTTCCTGATACACTACCACTGCGTACTTGTACTTGGAACGTTTCTGTTCCTTCTGTGCTTAGATCTTTAATAGGAGTAACAGAGAATGTACCTGTGCCGTTTTCAATACCCCCTGTACTACCACTTACTGTAAATGATCCGCTAGTTGCACTGAAGTCTGCGTTAACTGATGTGCTGTTAAGTATAGTCCAGAAATAAGTGCCATCTGGGCCAACGTTTTGTACTGTAAATGATCCCGCACTTCCTTCTCCTATTGATGCAGGTGTTGCTGTAAATGTTGGAGTAATAGAACTATCAGTAATATCTACGATTGAACTACTGCCCAATACTGTACCAGTAATACTTCCCGAACGCACAAACAAACTAAAAGATTCATCGCCCTCTGTGGTCAAGTCTCTGACCACAGTCAAAGGAATAGATCCGCTGTTACCGGTGATGGTAAATGATCCGCTTAGTGCGCCAATTGAAAAATCTGATCCTGTTAATGTCCCACTGCCACCACCTACTTCCTCGATAGTATAATAATATGTTCCGTTAGTAGTGTTAGTTCCAGCGACGGTAAATGTAACTGTGCCTCCTTCTGAAACTGTGTTAGTAGAAGGAGTAACAGTTGCAGAAACAATAACTATAGTTGGTGGTGTTACATAAGGTTCTGTATACGGTGTTAGTGTATTAAATGATATACTACCTGTATTGGTTACTGTTAAACTGTTAGCACTTGAATCTGTTAATAACCCTGCAGAATTTTTAAAATTTAACAATAACTGTACGTTGGTAGCACCCTGACTAGTTCTAGTAAAAGGTGTTCGACTAGGAGTAAAATTACCAGTGTAAATTGCACTCTTGGCTACACGAACATTGGTCATATAACCTTGAAAGTCTTGTCCTGCACTTTGGTCTGCCACACGAGAATAGTTTCCTATAGTGGGTCTAACTGTTTGATCTGTTAAATTTGATGGAGCAGAGAATGCCGAATTTCCATTTCCGTTAACATATAATCTAAGTGAGCTAGAATTTCTTACTACCGCCACGTGACTCCAAACGTTTAATGTTAATGCGGTTGGATGAATCACATAATATGGATTCATTTGAAAGGCCAACTGACCTGTAAAGCGATCCAAATAAAATAAAAAATACCAATAGGCTCTGCTGTTATAAACACCGGACTGAGCAAACAATATTCGCCAAGAGCTATAACTACTTGGTCGAATCCACATTTCAACTGTAAAGTCTCCTGTGCCATAGGCAAAGTTAACACTGGGAGCAACACTTAATGCTCGTACGCCGCCGGCATACAAAGCAGAACCACCAGGTTGTATTCCGGCTGTTCCAAATGATTGTATACCTGAATTTCCAAATGTGCTTAGTAATGGCATTGTTAAACCTTAAGCAAATCTTGCTTGGCTGGCAAACACTGTATAAGTTGATGCGGCAGTTTTAACGATTGTAAAAGAATAAGAATCAACACTGCTGGCATTGCCACCGGTCGGTGCTGAGCCTCCCAACCAATCAACAGTAACTCCAACCGCAGTTCCGTCAATGGTAAATGCTGTTGGATAAAATGCTGAGCCACCTTGTGTGGCTAATAATACCACTGTTACACTTTGCCCTGTGGTTAAGAATGTATTCATTGTGGTACTACCATCGCCTCGAAAATTTAATGTCCAGTTTGCGGCAGCATTGGCTGTATAATAATGTATAGCATTTGTTCTTACATCTAAAGTAATTGCTCCAGTTAATGCACTAGGTACTACGTTAACTGCTTCAATAGTTGAAGCGCCAAGAGTCGCTGTGCTACTTGCACTGACTGTACTGCCGTTGATGATACCACTAAATGTTCCTGCGGTTAAAATATTTGTACTTGGATTATATGTAAGACTAGTATCTGTTTTAATATCTTCATTGCCAGTTGCAGTATCAACAAATGTAATAAAATGGCTAGCATTGGTTGTATTCGTTGCAGTCAATGTTACCTGTGTTGCCGGTCCGTTAAAACTTGCGGCATAGATTGTACCAAAAGTATTTCCGCTCTGTCCAATATCACCTGTGCCAGTAGTTCCTGTTTTAGTAATAGACTGCAAACTAATAGTACGTGCGGCAAAGTCTCCGTTGGGGTCTCGGAATACTATTGTGTCGCCTGTGTTAACTGACGTAGCATTTGAACTAACTGTAAATGTTGCTCCTTCTGAACTAGTACTACCCGATAGTCCGTTACCACTTACAGCACCTGTGGCAACATAGTTACCTGTGGTATCTGTTCCTAATGCAACTTTATCTGCACCCACTGTAAGTGCTACGCTAGTAACGTCTGCTGAGCCGTCTATACTAAATGATCCTGTTACATCTCCAGTAAATGTGACTGTGCGAGCAGTATGCCATTTGCTGGCTGTTTCTGCCTGTAAATTTGTGACCATTGTTGTGCTGGCTACTGTAAGCGGTGCTGTACCTGTAGTCTGCGTACTTTGTAGTGTAGTAGACTTTACATATCCGCCAACATTAACATTTTCAAATACAGCAAGGCCGCCTGCTGTAAGTTTTAATGCTCCAGTAGATGTATTACTACTGCCTGTGGCATTGCTAATTGTAATTGCGTTTGTAGAACTTGCGCCACGACCTGTAACATTTTCTAATGTGCTAGTAACGGCTAAGTCAATATTATCAGAAGCAATTGGTGTTCCTGTAACCGATGTGATAGTTAATATACCACCGAACCCATCAACGGACCCAATAGTTATTGTTGCGTTGTTAGCAGGATTTAGTCCTCCTGGAAATTGTGTTCCAAAAATTGTTACAGTATTTCCCGCGACATAGCCTGTTCCCGGTGTGTTAACACTGGCCACATAGACATTGTTAATAATTGATAGATTGAATACAGCGTTTATACCACTACCGCTGGTTGCGTTTTGTGCAAACGTAGAAGGTAATGTAACAGAATCTTGATAGGTAACTGTTAGTTCTGTGTGGGTTCCGTTGGTTAACAGCGCCGCAGAAAGATCTTCAATCTGTTCTTGACTGAATGGTAATGTTGGGCTGTTTGATCCAATAGTAATCTGATTCGTTCCAGTTCTAGTAATTAATATTGGACTTAGTGGATCAGGTCTAAATTCAATATCGCTGGTTTCTGCACCGAGATCTCGTTCTAAACGCAGTTTGGTTGTGCCCAATGGCACATAGGTTTGATAATCAGGGCCGTGAATTGTAATAGTATCTGTAGTCTGTCCCGGAGTTGCTGTAGAAGAATCTTCTACAGTAAATGCCATATTTTGACCTGCTACGATTGTAGCCGTATCTGTTACGCTATCTGCTTCTATCTGGGTGTCAACCGTAATAGCGTTAGGGATTGTCGTAACGCTTTCGCTGGGTCTAAATCTTATTTTTCTAAAGAAATCGTAAAAGGCTGCTGGCATTTAGATAAATTCCTGTTGTTGTCAATATTTATGCTATGTTGAAATCTATATAAATACTACACTATGAGCTCAAACATCGATAAAATTCTTCAAGATTTAGGTAATGCAATCAAATCCGGAGGCGGAATTTCCACCAAAGGAATTACCGACACTGCTACAAGAGAGCAGTTAATTGTGTCCGATAAGGGTGTGCAAATCGGAGTATTAACTGCCGATAGAATATCTGGAAACATTAACGTAGAAGGTGTACTTGGCGCTGGAAAAATTGTTGCCGCTGGTACTAGCGAATTTGCTAATTTGCGAGTAAATGGCAAATTAGAAGCCGATACTTTATTAGTTAAAAATGTGGTTTCTGAACAAAGTTTAGAATCATTTACTAAATCTATTTCTTTTGCTTCACGACAACTCAGCGACTTAGACGGTAAGGGTTTACAATGGGATAGTCCCGATGTAAGTTATCAATTTATTTTTAAATCAAATCCTAGAAGAATTTTCAGCACAGAAACAATAGATTTGTTTAAGGGTGCAAAGTATCAAATTGAAGGTATTGATGTTTTAGAAAAAACAAGACTGGGCAATTCTGTTAGAGACAGTAATCTGCGCACAGTTGGTCCATTAGAAGAACTTCGTGTAACTGGTGTAGTTAATTTAGGCGATACGGTATTTGTAAATGCCCTAGGAAGGCTTGGTGTTAACACAGAAGAACCCAATGCCGTAATCAGTGCTGTAGACAACAACGTTGAAGTAATGTTAGGTGTTAACGAAGACGGAACTGGATTTGTTGGTACTTGGGGAAATAATAGTTTTAGCATTGTCACCGACGATACAAAAAGAATAACTGTATCTGGGAATACCACAGAGTTTGGCAATGCTAAAAGCAAAAATGCCGTAGTTAAAATACACGGAAGTTTAGAAGTTAATAATATCATTTCTGATACACGTATTGAAAGATCCACACCACTTGAATTTTTAGCAACAAAAGATAATTCAATTTTTGGTAAAGGTATGATTTGGAAGGGCGAGGGAATGACTCGTCAATTTATTATTGCTCCTAACCCAGATCGTTTATATTCTTCAGAAACAATTGACCTAGCCGTAAACAAAGAATATTGGATAGATGGTAAATTTGTACTATCAAGAACTGCATTAGGCCCTAGCGTTACAGAATCTAATTTAACAAAATTAGGTACACTGACAAATTTAGACGTAAGTGGTAACATAAACTTATCAGAAAGCATTAATATTACCAATCATGTTGTTACTATTAATAACTCACTGACTGTAAAAGACGGTGCAGGCACATTAACGCTGTCTAGCAAAGGCCTAACAGCAGATAAGTTTTCTATAAACGATGATTTCCAAGTTGACTCCAACGGCGGTATTACCGTAGGAAATAAAAATAATACAACTAGAAATGTAAATGTCTACGGTCAACTAAGCGTAAACATTACCAATCCACAAGAGGATGCCGCATTCAGCGTTGACGGTGTTATGGTAGTCAACGGCAAACGATTTGCACACGGTATTAATTCTCCTTCGGAAAAATCCTGGAATCAAGGAGATATTGTTTGGAACATTAGTCCAGTTAAAACTAGTTACGTAGGCTGGATCTGTGTAATGAGCGGTACACCGGGTGTTTGGGAGCCGTTTGGTTATATTGGCGGAAGATGATATCGGTCTTTGGCAACGGCGAATCCAGAAAAAATCTAGACTTAAACTGTTTTGTAGAACCTAAAGTTGGCTGTAATGCCATACACAGAGACTACTATGTTGATCATTTGGTCTGTGTGGATCGTCGAATGGTGCAGGAAGCCTTGGACTCACAGTTCAATGGCACAATCTACACTAGGCAAGATTGGGCACACTTTTTTAAAAATAAACCAGTAACCATATTACCCAGTCTACCTTACGCTGGAACTACTAGACCTGACGAACCATTTCAATGGGGCAGTGGTCCGTATGCTGTGTTACTGGGCGCAACCTTGTCAAACCAAATAAATCTTTTTGGATTTGATCTACACAGCACCACACCTTACGTAAACAACATATACAAAGACACTGTAAACTATGATGTTAGCACCAAGCCCGCTATAGATCCTAGATATTGGGTGTATCAGATTTCAAAAGTATTCGAATGCTTTTGCGATAAGTACTTCACAGTTTACAATGTTGACGATTGGCAACTTCCAGAAAGTTGGCGTTTGGCAAATGTTAAATTCAAAACACTTGACACATTAGATTAAAATCTGTAAACTGTATCAATAGTGGTCTTAGGCGTTCATCCCACTTTAAATATTCTGCATGTCATCAAACTTGCTACTTTTGAAAAGGAGAGAAGAGATGGCAAAATATCTTTCAACAAAAACTTACGGTAACGACCGCGGCTTATCATGCTGTTTTAGACAGTGGCGTAGTACACATAGCCACTGCTCATTACTTCACGGATACTCAATTGGTATCAAATT
>JACCEA012482497.1_pt1 | contig 22492 bp, 21 predicted proteins | sample 7449851 | NCBI WGS metagenome assembly JACCEA01 (sample SAMN15323453, study PRJNA562643) | freshwater metagenome | isolation source: river surface water | place: USA:Blue River Watershed | collected 2017-08-18 | reverse complement strand
TTTGAGACGGAAGTTTAGACTACTATAGACTGTTATAGACAAAAAACATGAAAAATAATTTTTGAAAGCTCCAATCCCAATGTTCATTTGTTCAAATATTCACTGTTCATCGGGGTGTGTTTTGAATAGATGATGTGGAGTAAAAAATAGAAAATATTTACAACAAAATACAAGTATCAAAAATTTAATTTAGCTTCGTTTTATCGTTCTTTATTGTTGCTAATTTGTAACGCAACAAAGTCGAAATCTGATGAGTAGTTCTCATTTGTTGCTCGACTGACTTCTGAAAATTCACTACAGGCAAGGGTTTGCGAGTTTATCTTTTCTTATCGATTCATGTATTGGAAAATAGGTAGTTTTATCGTCACAAATCTTTATTTTTTTAATTTTTGTGTTTAATTTTAAATATTCTCGGGTATTTTGTTGGGTATAACATAAATTCCGTTTTGTATGGCAAAAATTACCATTCCCGCCAAATTTTGGGAGTTGGTTTTCTCCATTAACTTGCTGCGATATTTATTGATGGTGTTTACCGACATTTTCATCTCTTTTGCTATTTCATTCGCGTTTTTTTGTTGACATAATAATTGAAGAATTTCAAAATCCACAGAATTAAATTGGTCTAACGATTCTTTTTTCATATTGTGACTATTCGATAACATCTTGAATGCCATTGAATCTTGAAAAAACACGGAATCTTTATAAACAATATTGATTGCATTGATTAACTCTTCTGTTGAACTCTTCTTAAATAAGATACCATCAGCTCCCATTTGCATGAGCCTAAGGTTAATATAATTAGATGAGTTAGCAGAAAAAACCAGTACTTTTAGACTGTTTTTATATTTTTCTCTTATTGTTTTTAAAACCTCTATGCCATCCATCCGAGGCATTTCGATATCTAATATTACAATATCGGTTTTTTTATATTTGAGAATTTCCAATAATTCAATGCCGTCACAGCATTGGCCTATGATTTCAATTTGATCAGATTCATTTGTTAAATTGCCGCAAATTGCTGATCGCATTAAGGGATGATCATCTGCTATAATTATTTTAATCTTTTCCATAAGGCATGATAAATGACATTTTAAACCCTTTTATTTCGTCTTCTGATTCAATAATTTCACCTCTTAAAATGTGAAGGCGCGTTTTTATGATAGTAGTTCCCAGACCTTGTTTCTCTGTATTGTTAAGAATTCCAATACCGTTATCTGTGTATTCGATTTTAATTCCTGTTTTGGATTTTTGAATTAGAATTTCAACTCTATTTGCTTTAGCGTGTTTCAGTGTATTATTCAATAACTCTTGGATTATTCTAAATAAATTACTCGCTTTGTCGTCAGATATTTCTATTGCATCGTGTTTGAATATTATATGAATTCCAGTAGCATGCTGAATATCTGATATTAACTCATGTAAACCTTCAATAAATCCAAGGCGAATTAAAGTAGCTGGGAAAAGCATCTTTGATATAGATGAACACTTTTCAGATGCCGTATTACAAAGATCTTCAATCATTTTTAGTGATGAACTATCTAATTCGTGGTTTTTGTGAAGTTTTTTTAATTCAGAAAGCTGCATATGAATGAGATTTAGAATTTGACCAAGATCATCGTGCAACGTGCTACCTATTTTTCTTCTTTCTTCTTCAATGGAATGAAGTTGCACTTTATTTAATTCAGTTTGAAACGCTAATTCCTTCTTTTTAAAATTTAATAATACTTTTTTCCTGGAATTAAGTATTGCCAATATCAATATAAATGTAATTCCTATTAAAAAGACGCATATTAGATAAAATATTAAAGTAAATTCACTCAGTTTTTCCATAGTAATCCCGAGATTATTAATCCTTTAGAAGCATATAGTCTAATAGGTAAAAACTTATTCATAAATTCATCATGAACATTCGTATCAATAAGAAAATGAATGCCTAATCCAAAATTTAATATGTCACCAACGTAGTAAATAATTACACCAAAAATAATAAAAATTACATTCAATTGAATAGCTTCATTTTGGAACATTTTTGATAAAATATAAGTACATAATGTCAGACAAAATACAGCAGCGAAAAAGCAAAAAAATGAATATTCATAAATGTTTAAATAACCATAATCAGAGTACAAATCACGGCTAGTATTGGGCCAATCGAAAATGAATAAAATAATAGCATAGATAAACAAAATGCCGTAAATTAAAAACAGTAACTTTTTTGATATGGTTGTGTTTTTTATAAAATATAAAAATGCAAAATACGAACCTAGCGTCAATAAATTGTTCACTATCAATAGTTCTAAGTTGGATGTAAATATAAAGTTATCTAATAAGTTTGTACAAACATCTAAGATCCCCAATAGAGAAAATAACAAGTATTCTCTCTCTCGGGTTTTTACCGCTTTTATGTAACCTAAAACTATTAAGGCTATATAAAATAAAAACTTAATATTTAGAAAGTCCAATTAACTATTTAAAGGATTGTTAATCGAATGATGTGGAGGGTCTGTTTTACAATCTTCTGCAAGATAGCCCTGGTATAAGTCATTTTCATCAGCGGTGGCGCCACATAATACTAAAGTAAGGTTGCCGTTTTCTAATGCAAAATAGAATTTAAGACCAACACATGTGGGTTGATTTAGAATTGCTTGTACAGCATCTTTGCCAAAAAAACCTCCAATTTTTGGATTAATGTTTGCATCGCGGTATGCTTTTGTTAGTTCAGATGCTGCCGCAAGTGTAATTGAGTGATTCTCGTTAGGGTTAAAAGACATAAAGCAATTTTAGTTATTTGAGACGACAAAAGCAATATAACTTATTGTAAATATTTAATACAATAAATGGTATTGTGGCTTGTTGTGTTTTTTAAATTGATCAATCCTTTTACCTCAACAAGGTTACCGTATTGCTGAATGTATATTCAACTCCTTTGCGGTAGGCCTTTACGTAATATACATAAACACCTTGAGGGACATCTTTTTCTGGTTTCCATGTTCCTTCAGAATTGTTTTGTTCGAATAACTTTTGTCCCCAGGAATTAAAAATAGTCAATGTGAATTTGTCAAAACCATAATTGAAAATGTTGAATTCATCATTTAGACCATCTCCATTCGGTGTGAATGCCGATGGCGCAAACAAAGTTGCTTGATAAGGCAAGCAATAACTGTTGCTTTGAGATTCGTAGGCTTGATTTACGCTTCGCGCTTTCACCACAAAACACTTCTCAAATTTCTTTGGTTGGATGAAATTTTTGTCATTGAAATGCGTATCGTTTAGGTTGGTTAATGGTTGCCAATTTGATGTCTCCATGTCATAAGTTCCCAAACATTCATATCCCTTTACGCCACCAGTCAAAGACCAGTCTTCATAGGGTGTCCAAGTGAGCAATGCTGTTGAGAAATTAGATTTTATTACAGGTTCTACCTCTTTTACATTGAGGTAAATCGTTTTTCCAATATTGCTTTTATTCCCTCCAAAATTGTCACAACTGTCTTTCGCCCGTATTTCATAAGTGTACGATTGGTCTATTTCTGAGGGAAGGTAATCCATGAATATTGTATCATTCACCACATTATGAATCAAGCCATTGCGAAATACTTGATAGTTCTTGGCATGTGGAACCGGTTTCCATTCCGTTAGGGTGGTTCGGTTATTGATAACAGTACTGCGTTTTAGTTCAGGACGATAGCCAATCGGAATTCCCGGGGTAATATTCATCTTAACAGAATCTTGAGTAACGCAACCCAAAGGTCCATATAGCTTTTGAAAAAGGGTAAATCGACCAGACTGAAGCAAGATGGTTTTATTTGTAGCACTGCTAAAACGGTTGTTCGGCACCAATGCAGGATTGAAATGATAAATCGTTGAATCAATAAGATCTGAATAAATTCTTCCAAATTGAACTTCTAACGGTGTGCAACCAGTTGTTTTGTCAATGGCAATTCCAGGTCTTGGAGCGGGTAGGATGGAAATGTTTTGGATAGCGTTAAATGTATCGGTGCATCTGCCATCACTCACTTGAAGTTGTACATTAAATTTGCCCGAAGTGGTATAGGTGTGTTTGATGGATTTATTTTTCGGCATGATGTTGTTGGTTGAGCCAATGCTGGTATCGGTTCCATCTCCGAACTCCCATCGCCAAGTATGTGCTTTGTTTTCAAGAATGGATGAATCTGCAAAAGAAACGGCAATCCACTGGCATCCAATGGTGTTCTTGGTTTGGTATTTTGCTATCGGTTCTGGGAGCACTTCAATAGAATCAGAATACCAGACCCAGCCACCATCTGCGGTGATGGATTTGAGTAGTATTTTATATTTATCAGGTTTGGAATATTGGTGGCGGATTTTGGTTTGTGATTTTACAGATTTGGTCGAATCACCATCCCCCCAAAACCAAATGAAATGATCAAACCAATTGGTATCCGTTTCATTAGTGAATTCATGAGTTAAATCATTACAAAGGCTTTTGTTTGTGAAATTGATGTAATGGTAAGGAGTTGGGGTAGCTGGGAAGTAAATTTTGTCAATTTCTTGGTTGCGCAGTATTGTATTGCCAATATTTACTCCCTCGAGTACCACCACCAAAGGATTTATCACTATAAAATTAGCCCCCTTTTTTTTTAATTCAGCAATGAAAAATTTTCGAAAAAAAGTACTGTCCCCAATAGCGGTTTCCACCTTCAAACATTTATCGATAAAAACATAATTCTTTCCATTGGGAGCTAGAATAAAATCTTTATAAGGACGGCCTTCACCATCAGGTTTATAGGCTGAATCAATCTGTATAGTGCAATAGGTCTTTTTTAAAATGCTTCCTGAGATTATTATCTCCCAAATACCATAAATAAATTTACAATTAAAAACGGGAGAAGGAACAATTTTAGTTTTTGTTTCTGGAATAAAGAAAATGGAATCATTTTTGGTAAATAGAGCATTCTTCCAACCCCTGAAATCTTGAATTTCCATATTTCCAGAATCCTTCATAATTTCTATTAAATTTAGATTTCTCTCGTTGTCTATCAAAGAAACCTTGGTAATGGTATAAGTATAAGAAGATGTTCTGGAGTCAAAATGTGTATAAGCCCAATTAAATACTGTCCAATGACCAGTTGGTGAAACTACCAATTCAGTAGGCATGCCGTCTGGAGTACAATATTCAAACCAAATTTTATTGCCTTTTCGATTTCTATTGATGTAATTTTCTCTGATAATATTAACCTTGCTTATTTCGTAATTTTTAGAAATGTTAACATCGTATAAATATTTATCCCAAACAAATTGCAATCTAGTCTCTTTGTTTTTTGAGGTAAATACAACAACATTACTTTGCAAAAGTGTTGGATCGCCAAATTTAGCAAATCCTTTAATTCGTTTTTTTGACAATCGTTTATTTCCTAAATATGTAGCTTCAAACAAAAAAAAAGAATCGTTTGAGTATGGTGAATTAAATTGACCCAATCGAGAATATAGTTCTTGTTCAAAAGAACTGGCGTTTTTTTCAACCTTAGAGCCTATATAATATAAAACAAATGTATCGGTGCTTTTTATGAATGAGGAAATTCCTTTTTTGCCGCCATATTGGGTAATGTAATCAAGAGAATCGCCATTTTGATTAAACAGAATATTGTTAAATACAAATGCCAATAATTCACCTTTATTATTGGAAACTGTATGATACCCTTGCGACAATTTTCCTTGAAATACAATTAACTCAGGGGATGAAGTATCGCGGATTTCGTATTTTATTCTTTTAGATTTGATTTTGTTAATTTTAATGTCAGGATAATTAAAGTCAATATCGTAATAAATTGTTTTTGTCTCTGCTTGAGAATAGGTTTCAATTTGTGTATTCAACTGCTCATAATACGCTTGAACAACTAAATGATTGCTCTGTTGGGCAATGACAAAATTTATCAATGAGTAAAATAACAAAAAAAATAATTGTTTCACAGGCTATTGTGTTATGAAGAGTTTAGTCGAAAACGTCTGATCATACATGAATATTTTGGCAATGTAGAAACCTTGGGTAATATTTTTTAATAGAATTGAGTTTTTATCAATTTTTTCAAAGTTAATTTCTTGTCCACTCGAGTTATAGATTTTAATTGATACATCCTCAATTAGAATATTAGAAAAACTCAACTTTGGATTTTTAATTGATACTGGATTTGGGTAAATTTGATAAGTTCCATATTTTTGAAGTTCAAATTTTTCTGTGTTAATATCAGTGTTTACATGAATGAAAGAATTATTGTCAATCAAAGGAATTCCATTTAATATTCGCTTTTTCTCATCTTTGAAAGATTGGTCATTGATGTCTTTATTTGGAGGTGGAACAGGAGGGGAGTATACAGTATTTCCATTGAAAAGAATACTTAATTCAGATGTCCATCTCGAAATATGACAAGAATTAGAGTCTTTGCAAGTATTAGATTTGCCGATCGGATGTAGAGTTGGGGAGGTACCTGAAATTGATTGAAAGTTAGGCTTTTCTCGTTGTGGTATTGTGCAAATCCCATCGTGCCAATAATTAATTGGTTCACCTACATACCAATCAATTGCATCTGTTGGAGCCAACCCACATGGAACTTCTTTTGCAAATAAATTTCCAGCTACCAAATTGTTAGTGCCAATATTTGAGATATTTGTATAAGGATTAAAAACCCAATCGGTGCTCACATTGGTGTCTTTATTGCAATTGATTTTTAAATTTGAACTAGATTCATATACACTTAATGCAATATTTTTATTATTTTGATAGCTGATTGCCTTAGTTTTATTGTTATACAATAAGGAAGATGGTAAAGTACTCAAATTATCGCTGTTTATGATTGAAATGCCATGAGTGAATCTAGTTATATCATTTATTTGAAGATTGTTTTGAATAATTTGAAATTGAGAAACTCCGTTCATTGTGATACCGTAATTGCCATCGAGTTGATAAACTGGTTCTAAACCTAAATTTGTATCCTCGACCAAAATTTCGTTTTCGAATACAATGATGTTATTTCCATTTGCAAAATGCATTGCATGTCTACAAGCTTCAAAACGATTGTTTAGTACTTTTATTGGATAACCTAAAAAATAATTTGGTGTAAGGTAAACAGCATCAATACCGGTACTTAATGATCTAAATAAGCAAGGTGGTTCGGTTTGTGATGGAGGTTGACATTGCTTTTCTTCCAAATTATTTATGTTTGCTTGATTTTTAAGAACGTTAAAGTTAGAATTGATAGCTTTTATTCCTGTGCCCCGGTGTTTTCCTGAAATATTTGATGTTGAATTAGAATTAATGAATTGGGTTCCCCAAATATTGACTCCTTGAATGTTGTATAAATAAATATGATTATCCAAGCCTTCGTTAAATCCAGTTTCAACGGATTGATGGTAATTAAAAATGGTTTTAATAATTTTAGATGAGTTATTATTATCGTTGAACATCTCCAAACCTGTTTTGCAATTTGTGAACTTTGGATTATTCCCTATAGAACTTCCGATGCTTATTTTAGAAAATGAATTTGTTTTGATTGCTGTTATTGCATCCTTAATCTCAGCTGATCCCATTAGCAATTCTGCTTTTGGATTTCCAACCGAACCAGATTTTAATTCAATTCCTTCCCAACTGCCTCCGCATTCTTGAATACCCCTAAGTGTAACACCATTTTCTATAATAACTTTACCACCTGGCTCTATCACAATGTTTTTCATTGGCTGTGAGCTCGTTGCAATTCCATGTCCAAATTCCTCCACATGAGGGAATTGTAGATTTACACCTTGGCCTCCTAAAAATTTCAACGTGTAACCTGGTTCTACAATTATTCGGCTCCCTACAATCCCACTTCCTCCGATTTGCATTGTGGTAGGATTGCCAGGTATTGTCATTGACCATTGTTGTATACTAAAATCGTGTCCGTTCGGGACATTTGAGATAAATTCATTTGCATTTTGAATTGCAGTGGCTTGACATGGGCTGCCCCACATTGCAATATCTAAGTCTTCATTTTCTGCGGCTATTGTTTCATCGTAGTTATTACCTGCAGTAATGTAACGGCCATTTTTCGTCACTAATAACTCAAATGGGCAAATTCCGCTAGGACCGATTCCTAATTTCTTTGAATACCAAAGTTGTGTATTTGAGTTTCTGTTGATTTTTTGAAGTTGGTAATGGTTTGTTACAGTGCTGGGATGGTCAGCATTGTTTGTGAGCACAATCAAGTCATCATCTAAATCCAAAGCGATTCTAGGATAATAATCTGATCCTGAAGCATGGCCATAATTATTGATTTTTTGAGTTGTATTATTTACAAAAGTATCTAAGGTGAAATTGAGTGGATCGAATTTCAATTCTCTAACATAGATATCTCCTGCAATCAACTGATCTGCGCCATTGGGCCCAATTCCATTTTTTCTTTCACCGGTGTCTGTAGTATTGCCAGAAAAAAACATATAATTCCACAGTTCCAATCCTCCTATATTTCCATTTTTAGTTTGACAAATATCATACCCTTTAAAATTGTATGTTAACTCTGGATTGGGTGTGGCAGGTAAAATACTTAAGTTGCCAAACTGAGGAATTGCAGTATTTTGGCTACTTGGATTAGAATAATGTTTTAATTTATAGTAATTTATTGTTGATAAAGATAAGTTTGCTGCGCCATAATAGACGTGGAAATTTTTTACAAAAGTTGGGTAACCAGCGCCATTGTCACTCCAGCCAGTAAATGCAATACCAGTTGGTTGTTCATTTTTGATTTTTGGTATATCACGTGAAGAACTACCGTTAGGATATACAAGGCACATGCCAAATATTTCCCCATTAATATTTGTGCCATTTCCCAACATTGTAGTAGTTAAATTTTCAAGTTGTTCGTCAAACTGAAAAATTGCCATTTGATTGTTTTTATGGCCGACGCCAATAAATCCGTTGAAACTATTTGTGCTTACTTTGACAATATCGTTTATTTGATATTCGTGAGTGGTGTAGTAATCAAAAATCCTTGGGAAATTTGGTGAGATTTTACCTTGCTTGTCAACTTTTAATACAAATATTTTAGAACCTTGGTAGTAATAGCCAAATGCTAAAAATCCATCATTTGTTTCAATAACTTTAGTATGTACCTCTGCGCTTTCAATTAATACAGAATCAATAACAGCAGGAATGCCAAACGGTGCAATTTTTGCATGCTTTCCTGGTTTGAGGAACTGATGCCATTTTATGTTAAAATACTTATCGTATTTGATAAGTCCAGGATATTCTCTATTACCATTTACAGTATTATCATATTGCTCTATTCTGGTAGTAAAAACAAAACCTCCATCTTCAGATTCTACACCACCATAATGCCAATCTTCCAGTGTTATTGTGTCATTTGGGTTATTTCTTTTTGCAAATACCGGAGTTCCTTTTTGGTTGATAATATTTGGACCAACACTCTGAGCATTTAAATTTGGAATTAAGCAAAGAGCAACTAATTTTAACCAGAGGTTAAAGAAAGAAATTGATTTTATTTTTTTCATAATATTTTTTTATCTATTGAGCTATCTTACACATGATTTTTTAATCACCGTCAGATATGTTCCAATATTAAAATTATGCATTTTGTATATTAGGCTTATAAATGGTATAAAATCAGCGATTTATAATCCATTTTAAAAGGCTTTAAAAGACAATATGCATACTAGTTATTGTGTATTTTAATACTAGAAACTATCCAATTTTTATATAATTATTAGATTGGATATTTTTGTATTAAACTGATATAATTCAATTTAGAAAAACAAATTATTCTAGTATTTAAATTCATATGAATTGCGAATGACTCATGGATACTAAAATAATGACGCAATTATTTTAATCTTGAAACAATAATTAATGAATTGGTATAGAATCAATTCAAGAAATCAGACCAATTTAAATGCTTCCATTAGCGTTGTGTTTAATATTTTATCAACTATATCGCAGAATAGGGTAAATGATTTAAAGATACAACTAGATAACCTCATTGCAGAAAATATGGCTATCCCTGAACTGTGTAAAATTATTGAAACAAAAATTGGGTATGAAATAGTATAGTACTAAATTTGTAAAACAGTGCCCCTTTATACATATGCTATAAAGCAGCACTTTAAAACAAGAAAAATTGATACCCGATACTTCTGTGTCGGGTATCTTTATTTTAATGCCTTTTCCTTGATTTTGATTTATTACAAATAACCGCCTGGTTCCCGCGTTTAGATGTTTTCCTGCAATTTGATGAGGGGAGTGTTTTAGATGATATGGGAAAGAGTCAAAATGTAGCTGTGGAATTGGCTGAAAAGCCCAACAATAAGGGAATCATTTTGGATTTACTAGGCAAAAGGCAGAATTATTTTTTTTAATTGTGTTAGGGCTGATTAATTTTATTGCGCATGAGAAGGGTATAAGTGGAGTATTAAGCTGACAATCAACCTTAAAATCTCAAATGTAAAACTGAAGAGAAATACTAACACGCCACCTCGCCTGACGCAAAATCCGTGTTGTTCTTTCTTTTATTTTACCGAAGTGATTTCTTACTAAGTCATCATTAAACTGTCCACGTAGCGAACTATATTTTTTGCAGTTTTTTTTAATTTACTCTCTATATTTTTTTATTAAATCAATCGCTTTTGATGTTGCAAAAATTGTCAAGCCAAGCAGTCCTATTTCAATGAAAATAAAAATCGTATTCAATTCGTCAAAGTCCCAGAGTGATAAATTGCTTGTTTTCAAAATATGAGTTGCTCTCGGTAAAAGGGAATAAAATGTAACGATAAAAATTATTGTAACAGGAAATGTTTTAAGAAGAAGTAATTTTAAAGTTTCTGCGTTAAATCTTTTCAATGCATTTGTCTGTGATTCTGGCGGCTTTCGTTGAAAAACTTTTTCACTTACCTCTTTCTCAATACCGTTAAATAGGAAAGTTAAAAAGACAAGTAATACGCTAATTGCGGAGAGTAGGTCTGCCATGGTTATGCTAATTCTTCTTGGAGTAAAGTAAAGGTATCAACTGCACAAGTGTACTTGCTTGCAAGTCCTCTGATTTTTTCAATTGGTTGAAGTTCTGGTCCCTTTTGGCTAACTATAGAATTTAATTCTTCAACTGTCGTAGGAGAAGTGCAAACAAATTCAAAGTAACCACCTGCTTGCGGTTGAGTTGCAGAGTTAAGTGTTTCAAGCAAAGTGTTTTTTATAAAGGGGCTGATTTTTGTTCTGTATCTTGATTTGGTATTTCGCAATAGTGTTCTGCTTTGTGAAGGTGTCAACTGAAAGATTGAAGATATTTCATTTTCAGTTGGAAGTCGGTTCTCATAAAAATAATTAAGCAAAAAGAAAAGTCGTTCTTGTTGCACTTCATCTGCTCTTGTCGGCAATCCTTTTTCTTTAAACATTTTTACATACTCCATAAAAGCCGTTTTGCATAATCTTTTCAAAGCGGCATCCACTTGAGCATTTGTCAAGCCCAAACAATCTTTGATTAGTGTCTTGTCTGAGGCAGAAAGTTCTGCGCTTGTAATCGTTATCGTTAAATCCATTGTCTATTTGTTTTATTTGTAAAGTCAACTTAATGTTAGCACTGTCGTCATAGAAAGACACACAACGGTTTCGGAGCTTGTTAAGGTAGTGATTTTAACCTTAAATGTGTCTGCAGAGCACGGTATCGACCCTTTTTTCAAACCGCTATTAAAAGACGTATTTATATTCTATTATATTCTGCAAGTTTTCTATAATGTTCACCAAGTGCAGTTAGCTTGCAACTTTTTCTTTCCATTGCCGCATTCCACATATGAGGGGCATCTACAGGTTTTAAAAGATTTAAACGGTTGTATTTTTGTAAAATACTAAAAATCTTAGTATGTACTTCAATCGGTAATGGCATACATGCGTCTCTGCCTTTTAATTCTGGTTCAAAAGTTGGGTCCAAATTGAACTCGTAACCTGCTACTGGGAAAAACTCCTTGATTTTTCGTAAATCTTCAAGAGAAATTGAAGGAGAAGCTTCTCTTAGAGACACAAAATTTCTAACATTTGTTTTAAAAATGGGTCGTTGCTCCCATCCACCAAGAGATTGGTCAATGTGAGCATAAATACTGCCTGGTGTTATATCTCCTAAAATATTTGCTGCACTACCGCTTAAAGCATCAACTAATAAAGATGTAAAAACACCACTGCCATTTTTTTCAGATGCGTATTGGTCAGATGTTGAAGCTGTCAAAATTGTAATTCCTTCTGCTATTAGCGCGTTCTCTTGCACATTAGGTGGATTGCCCGCAATACCTGAATGACAACTATCAAGAATGATTATTTTGTTGGTTGCGGGTGATTGGTTAGCAAAAACGAGAATTTCATTTAATGCAACGCCATCATCACCTCGTTTTGCATCACTAGCCAAAAGATAACCACCAGTAGATTCAATATGTCCATGCCCTGCAAAATAGAATAATGCTATTTCAGCTTTTGATGTAAATAATTTTTCAATGGCATCTTTTAATTCTCCTCTCTCAATAGTATCTGAATCACATGATGCTGTCATTAGTTTGCAGTCAAAATTTATTGAACCGTCAAAATTTCTCTCTAACATACTTTTTACACTGTATGCATCATTCACGCAACCAAATAAATGACCTCCATTCGTATAATGATTAACTCCAACAATCAATGCTATTTTCATGATAATTCTTTAATTGAGTTGCATACTGAACTATAATTCCAACCAATAATTTTTGTCGCATTATCTTTAACAACTTTTGAAGTTTTTTCAGATGCCCAAGGTTCAATAGCAATAATAGGTTTGCCATACTTTTGAGCAATTTCAATTTCAATATTTATCCATTTGCTATATGAAGAATAAACTCCTGCCAAAATTATTACACAACTGCAACCTTTAATTTTAGCATCAATTGCATCGTTGAGTTCTTGATTCGTGCCATTTGTATGAATAGGGTCATTTTTTGGAACCGAATGATTGTAATATTGAATTTTTCCTTTGTCGAGCATATTGATTATTTTGTCATATGCATCTGAGTAATTCCAGGAGTGGCTAATGAAAAGTCTATACATGATTATTAAGTGGTTACAGTTTTTAAAATTTCCTACAATTTGTATATATGCTTACTTCTAAACTCGTTATACGAGTATTATAATTTTCCTATATCAAAAGTATACAATAACATCCTAAATAAATATTAAAAAATAATCCAATTTTGGGTATAATTCTTGTATTTATGTTTGATGACTTAATAAAATACCATTTCTCACAAGCTTTTTAATTTTTCTAAATGAGCCATCATTATTTGAACTTTCTTGCGTATGGTTTTGTTAATTGGATTTGGAGGAAAGTTAATTAGTTCTTTTGTCTTGTAAATTATGAAGGTATTTTGAAACTGGAAACTGTCTGACAGAACTAATATTTGTTATTTTTTTTAAATTTAAATTAATATTGTCCCCGAATTTGTGTAAATAACGTGTTTGTCACTATTGTTTTTTACGTGGAAGTCTTCCTGTTTTATCTCTTATCTTATAATTTAAAATTTCTCGTTGATAGTCTGATAAACCATAACTTGGATTTTTGCCCCAAACTCCAACATTTTCCTCAATTTGTTTTTTTTGGAGGTTTGTAATTAAATTATCTATTTTGTCGTAAAGTTTCTCGTATTCGAAGGCGAGTTTGAAAACATCCTCACTTTTGATGTCTGTAATAATGAATCTGTGAATGACTTTATTTCTTTCTTTGTAAAGCAACTCTAACTCATCAAAGGTTGACTTTGAAATTATACTCAAATCTAAACATCTCTTGTAAATAGTTCTTTCCATAATTGGCTTATCTGTCTTTGCTTGAAATAATAACTCAAGGTCGATGCTTTCGTTTTTGTTTTTCAATTGAGAGGTCAGAATAATTGCTAATCTTAGCCAGGCATCAATATGGTTCGCAGTTAAAACAATGAACTCAATAGGTGATTCTTTTTCAATGGCTTTTGCTTTTAATTTAATAATTGTCGCAATGGCTGACATATACAAATCAAAGCGTCTTTGAGATAATACAATTTGTCTGAAAGGCTCTTTAATAAATTTTATGGACGCAAGAACGTCTCGAACAATTGTCAATTCAGCATCTATTTTCTTTTGATTTGTTTTAGTCGGTTTAACAATGTATGTCGCAAAAAAATAGTGATCATCAATTGCACAGCTAAATGCAAATAAATTGTAACCATCTGTTGATGTCAATTGTTCTGAAAAAAATAATTTCTTTGAATCTGATGATTGAATAGGCTCTTTTCTGGTTGAAATAAGATCTTTTAAATGATCATTTATCTTTTTACAACTTATCTGAAAAGTTCCTACAGCATTTTCATAAAAACCAAACGATTGTGGCGTGCTTTCATCTAACCCTTTATATAATGAAGGATTCTTATATTCCCATTTTATAGGAATATACATTTGAAATTTGCCTGTATAATCGGTATAGAGTTTCAATGTGCTTATATTTAACTATTTGCTATATCTCACTGAATGAAGCCATCCAACTTGAAAAATATACCCAAATAGAATTATGCGATTATCGTTAAAAAATATAGAAAAAAATACCAATTTCGGTATATTTTTTTATATTTTATTAGAATGGAAATCTACCATTCCATACCAGTCAATTTCGTGTTTGCTAAATGCTCCATCTTGAATTTAAGGTCTTTGCATATGTTTCTGATTACGGGATTTGATGAAATGTTCATTTGTTCAAATATTCACTGTTCACCGGGGTGTGTTTTGAATAAATGAGTGAAAGTAAAAAACGATAAATTTCAACAAGGAATAACGCGATAGGAAATGGTTCCACTAAAAGGCTTGCTAATTACGTTTTCGCAGTAGGCAATGCGACACATACTCTTGAGTATGTTTTTTGGCTATTTTTTTACTACGTATTATCATACGTTTTCATTCATCTTCTCATTAAGCTCCTTCAATTTTGCAACTGAAACTCGATATGCTCCACGCACATCGTCCCTATTAGACTGAATATCTGGAACAACTTCTTTAAATTCTCTCGGACGACCATTATCATACAAACTGACATCTAAAAGATAAGCTGAATATCTTTTTCCGTCAGATGGAGCGGCACTAGTATTGTTATCTATAACATGTAGAAAGCGTAAATCAATTAATTCTCTCAATATTTGTCTAACTGATTCTTCTCGATTTAAACTCTCATTTTCAATTAAAAAAACATTTGTCCTTTTTGTTTTAAATACAGTATCTCTGAGGTAATTGATATACGATTCAAGAATATTGCTATCATCTAATGAGTCTTTTTCCAATGCACTTTTCTTATTTACATAATTTTGAATAGCCGTTTCTCGTACATCAGGAACAGTAATTTTCAATTTTGTATCATTTAGAATTTGACAACATTTAATAAACAATACTAGAAAGTCTCGAGGGACTCCACCTGAAGCAATACATAATTGGTTAAAGCTTTGCTCATTAAAAATGTCCAGTATTTCTATTTGCGCACCTGAAGCTCTTATGGCTTCATTAAGTAGATCTTTTTTGAAATTTTTTAAGTCATTCCATTTGTCTAAAGTATAGTCCAAATCAATGTCATAAACATCTGCATTCATCTCCATGCCTATATAACTTTGATTGCTCTGAAAGTATAAATGGGATCTGTGTTTAATAGTACCAATTTTTAAATAAAAGTCGTTTGATTTTGTTAGTCTGTGAAAATAATCGACTAAAAATGGTTGTGTTTTCTTTGGAATAAAATAGAAGTCATCGAAAATCAAAATTATCTGCTTTTTTGAAAATTCAATTATTTCTTTAATGGTCTCTTTATTGATATCAATTGACGTCTTGAGTTCATTTAACTTGTCAATCTCCCATGAATGTTCGAATTCTTGTTCGAAATGTTCTTTTGAATTTGTTCCGAGTCCAGCTCCTTTGTATTTGATTTCTCCAGTAATGCTATCTTCTTGTTTTATAGTTTTTTTCTTTCTTTCTTCATAAGAATCTGGAGCCACCAATTTTGATTCTAGATCTTCTATTAATGATTTAATTTTCTTTACCAATTTCTTGGTTTTGAAATAATGAATTGGTTTTTTTAAAGATTCGTTATTTTTTAAATTTTGAATCAAATTTGAATAAAAAGCGGATAGAATTTTAATGATGATATTAGGGAATGTAATGTCCTTATAGTCTTCAAGATTCACATATACAGTTGTAATCTTATCATTGTTGTCTATTGTTTTAAGTAATGTACTTTTACCTGCACCACGTCTTCCAAATACAACATAATTTTGTTTTCCAACGACTCTTGATTTGAAGTTTCTTGGGTCAATAAATTTAATCCCTGAAACCTTGTCAGCTCTAGTGTTTTCTTCTATGTATGTAATTAATTTACCAAGTTCTTCTTTATTCATTTGGATGGTTGTTTTTAATGTATGCCAACTTGTTTATATGCTTATTTTTTCGTTTCTTAAAACGGCACTTATAAACATAACACAATATAGCAAAACAAATTTATTCAATAATCGGTCAAATAAACATAGGGGAAAATACCAATTTTGGTATTTATTTAATGTTTTTTATATAAAAACTACCATTCTTTACCAGCCTCTTTCAATTTTTGCTATGTGGCCCATCAAAATTTAAACACCTTTACATAAGGATCTAATTTCGGAGTCGATGTAATTTTCATTTGTTCAAATATTCACTGTTCATCGGGTACTGATTTGAATAGATGATGTGAAGTAAAAAACAGAAAATATTTACAACAAAATACAAGTATGAAAAATTTATTTTATCTTCGTTTTGTAGTTCTTTTTTGTTGCTGACTTGTAACTCAACAATGTCAAAATCTGATGAGTAGTTGCTCATTTGTTGCTCGAAAAAAACGTGAAACTCAGTAAAACCAAGGGTTTTCAGAGTTGTATTTTGTTTTCAGTTTCTGTATCGGAAAGTAAACGCCGAAAAGCATCGATAAGCTTAGTTCGTGGTTTAAAGAATAGTCTTTGTTTTAGAACTATTAATCTGTTTTATTATTGCAAATTCATATTAATTGCAACGTTTCAGGATGTGTATAGGTTAATAATTGTTTAGTATTTGAAATTTCCGCTGCACCAATTCAGTCCTATTTTTCCCAACAGGTTCATTCATTAATCTTCGTTTAATATCAACATATTCATTTGCATACTTGTAGAAAATTGCACTTTGAACAAAGGTTGATAGCCATAACGAGAAGTCATGCAATTCTGGCATTTTATGTTGATAAAAGAGAGAATCACCTAATTCTCGGTTTTCCCAATTTGAATATTCTTGGATTCCCAATTCTAAATATTCTTTACCTAAAAATTTGTCTATTATAAAAGTGTTTGAAAAAAAGGTTCTCAATACCATTTTTTCAGCCTCTTTAATTTTGTTATTCTTAAATAACGTTATTGACCACTCAAATAAAAATATTGGGTATCCAACATCATCATTAAAATTCTTATTAAACCAGTTGAAATACCTCATTGCTCCTTTATAGTCCTGAAGCTGAATGTATAAAGTGGGCGGAAGATATCGAAGTCCTCTACTATCATCATAACAGCCCAAAAGCTTCTTTTCTGATGCTAATACACGCTTTATCTTTTTGATTTTGTTCTGGATTCTTTCAATTTGATTTGGAGTCATAGTTGTGTTAGTGTGATGTTATAAAACGGATTTTTTATCCCTCAAAATTATAATTCGTATAATACATGCAATTGTGAATAATAAGTTATTCACGCAATTTGCGATTTTTTTCATTATTTTTTTCAATTAAAAGGGTAATTTATTGGTATAAGTATTTTAAATTGATCAAAGTTTAAAATGAACTTTGAATCTTATGGGACTAAAAATTCAATATGCATCCGACCTTCACTTGGAGTTTCCTAAAAATCGGAATTTTATAAAAGTTAATCCATTACAACCTGTGGGAGATATAATGGTATTGGCAGGAGATATAGTTCCATTGGCAATCTTGAATCAACATGATGACTTTTTTTGTTATCTAGCAGATCAATTTGAGCAAACTTATTGGTTGCCGGGTAATCATGAGTATTATCATTTCGATATTGCAACTAAGTGTGGTGTGATTCATGAGAAAATTAAAAGTAATGTCACCCTGGTCAATAATATTTCTGTAAAACACCAATGTGTAGATATTCTTTTCTCAACATTGTGGAGTCAAATTAGTATTTCGAATCAATGGCAGATTGAAAGAAATATGAATGACTTTCACCAAATAAAACACAATGGTTCGCATTTTTCCTCGGAACATTATAATGCCTTGCATTTCGAGAGTTTAGATTTCATTAAACAATCTATGAAAAATTCTACCGTAGAAAAATTGGTCGTGTTTTCCCATCATTGCCCAACGTTCTTTAACTATCCACCTACATATAAAGGGGATTCATTGAATGAAGCGTTTGCTTCCGAACTTTATGACTTTATTGAATCGTCAAATATTGACTATTGGGGATATGGTCATCATCATTACAATACACCTGATTTTTTCATAGGGAAAACACGTTTAGTAACCAATCAGTTAGGATATGTAGAGTATCGTGAAAATTCCCTATTTAGTTCAGGAAGATATATTGATATGTCACTTAAATTTGAATAATTGTTACGTAAATAGATTTTGAATGTCACAAATATTTGTGATTTAATCATTAAAAACTTTGTAAAGGAAACATCAATAAAGTAAATTTAAATATCTTATGGAATTGGGGAATGGATTAAAACTTATCCTGGTAAACTGTCTTTTATAGTTTCTGGACAAGTAACTTCGCTGAAGTTAACTTCTTTAGCTATAATCGTTCCTTCTTTCAACGCAAGTGTAAAATCATCTAAAGTTAAACTGGAAATTACAAATTCCGTGGCACCTCCCAACGTTTTGCCTCCTGCAACCCATTTTGTCAAATTAGCGCCCGCTTCAGTTCCTTCAGGTAATTTAATTTTTAATTTTTTGGGGTCAGTAATTGTAAATCGATAAATTTTTTCAACGAATTCTGCTCCGTCCTTAGCCCACGAATCTGTTGGAAGCCCCAAAAGATTCTCAAGTTTATTGATTCGCTGTTGTGGATTTAATAAACTAACATCAGATCTTATACTATTAATTGCTTGTTCTGCATCTCCAATAGTTCCTACAAAATTGCTACCTAAACCCCATGCCTTGAATTTTGGCTTGATGTTATTCCAAGCCCATGCAGGAACCCAACAATGTGTTTCTGTTATGTCTTTTAATTGAAAAGCGCAGTATTGTTCCCATAAGTCTTTATCTTCGGGGGTGAATTTTTGTTTAATTTGATCAAGTGCCGCTTGGTTCTTTTCGAAATTGTGGTTGTAACCTATATTTCCCGTCCTTTTTTCTTTAGTTATTGCGGCCGCTTGTTTATGTAATGAGTGAGCAACTGAAATTTTTTCTTCCTCTGTTTCCTTTGTTTGTTGGGCAAATTTATTGAATGCTTTATTAGCACCAGATTGCATTAAATCAACTGCCGCTGTTGTGCCACCTATTTTTTCTTTCGCTGTATTTACTACAGAAACTTTATCCTTTTTATACTCTGATGGATTTGTTGTGATTTCCCCCGAATCATTATAATTTGCCATGTATTTTTCAGGCAACATATTTTTTTGATGAATTTTTTTATCCTCATTTGCTTTTTTTGATTGAGGATTTTCTATTTCAAGCATATTATAAATTTGGGGGGAAGTTAATTACGGATATGAATTTTTTTACTTTCATCACGAATTGTACCCGGAAGTTCCTTCAGTGCCATCCATGTTGGCTTCTGAATGCGTTGCTCCGGTAAGATTGGCGTAATTTAAATTGGCTTTCATGAGGTAAGTGCCCTCGAGTTTTGCATTGAAAAGATAGGCCCCCTTTAGGTTGGCCAGTTCCAAATATGCACCCCGCAAATTTGCGTTTTGTAAGTTGGCATCCTCCAATTGCGCCGACTCAAAATTCGCGTTTTGAAGGTTTGTGTACATCATGTTCGCCTTGATTAAACTTGTTGCCTCGAGGTTGGCATTGAAAAGGTTGGCTCCCGATAAGTTGGCCCCGTTCAGGTTGGCTTTGCTCAAATTGATGCCACTTAAATAGGCTTTACTGAGATTGGCTCCCTCCAAATTTGCCCCAGATAAATTCAATGAACTTAAATCAATGCCCTGTAAATTAACCCCAGCAAGGTTTAGCTTCCCATCGCAAACTGCGTTTAATTTGATCACTTCGGTTCTAGTTAAATCTGGTGCTTTAATCATGTTGGTGGATGTTAATTTTACTTAAATAAATGATAAACAAAGCTAATGATTTGAAGTTGCTTTGACAATCTTAAATTTACTCTTTCTTTTAAATGGATCTCAGATAGCCAATAATTGTTTCCCTTAGAATGTTCCATCGATGCACAGTAACTTTTTACTCCAACTTTAAGTTGTCGAATTTTTCGGACTTTAAGGATTCTAGTTTTCCAATTTGTGTGTTTGGGGCCGATATTATTTTGATGGTTTTCTTTGGGGTTTTGATGGATATTCTATCGTTGTAAATGGTGTATTCTGTTTTAAGATAATTGAATTTTAGTGCGTTCGTGTTTGCTGAATAAATGAAATTATTCATGTGATGAAGTTCAATTTTATTGGCGGTATCAATCAATGCATAATGCAATAAGTTTTCAGTCTTGATGATGCGCATTATTTTCTTGTTTTTTAATTCAAACGACAAAATAATGTTGGTGCTATCTACATAAAAATTCAGCATTTGGTATTTAGTTTCAACCATTTTTCCATTGATTAAATTTTGCTCAGAATAATCTGTGATGAAATCATAGAAATTCGATTCCGTTATACTTTTAATTTCAACAGGAATGTTATTGATTATTTTAAAATCAGAAAATTGATGCCAGCAACAACCGCTTTTTAACATTGTATGGATGGTTTTTGAAGCAGTATCCACTTGGAACATGCCGCAATATCCATGAGCAAGTTCCGTAAAATTTTCATTCAGTTTGAATCCCTCAGAAGAAGCCAGGTAAATATTGTACGAAGGGCCATGATAACAGCTATTTTGTCCATCCATTATGGCGAAGTCCTTCAGTCCATCGAAATTAAAATCGTTGTATAAAATGTGACTTTGTTCACCGTAAGGCAGCTGTAAAATATTGGCAATAATTTTATTTTCATGGGCATCAAATGATAACTCATCGGAAGTCTCAAATATGATTTGCTTGTTTGATTTTTTTTCGAAAATTGTGATCGAGCCCTTGCTGAAAACTTCGGATGTGTCGGAAAAATATATTTTTCCAGAATAATCGTCCGAAAAATTTTCTACTTCAAAGGTCACTTGACCAAAGCTTGCACATGAAAAAAACAGGACGACGAAAAATAGGGTTGATTGGATGAGTTTCTGCATTTAGATAAAATATTATTCGCAAATTTCACAAAGTATTACAATTATTGATTTTTAATTTTGCAAAAAAATCGCAAAATTTACTTCTTGGGGTATTTCCCGCAGGTGTGGTAATAGTACCTAGAACGGGCTTGACTTTTGTAGGCGTCTTTTTTGAGGGACACTGACTTTCGGACATGTCCCTTCCGGAATTTCCCTTTATAATCGACACTCGAACTTACATAACTCGATTTCGACGACCTCCTTCGCTTGTGTTTTCCGCCATTTTCGTCACTGTCTTTGCCGCCACAACCAACAATAGTCAGTACCAGAATCACAAGGATCCTGTAAATAACAAACGTTCTATTTTTGAGGGACATAGGGTGGGGGGATTACAAATTTGATTTTAACCAATTTTGAGTTTCAGCATCTGTACTGAATACCAAACAGCCTTTCATTCCTCTTGTCATGAGAGTTCTGTAAGTGTTTTTGATGATTAAATTGGCCATTTTATTTCCCTGAATTGGATCTTTTTTAATGAGGGATTTTAATCCATGGACACTTTTGTCACTGCTTGCTCGAAATTCTGGTCTGCATATCCATTGACCATTTCGAATTACCATGTCAGGGCCGATAATTACACCAACATAATCAACTTCTAGACCTTGGCAAGTATGAATACAACCGATTTGATTCACCGACTCTGGACTGATGATCCATAACATTCCATCTTGTGTAAGGTTCCATTGCATGCCGAAATTGTGTTCCGGAATCACAATGTCCATTGCTTTTTTATCTTTTTTTGAATTCCATGGCCAACAATATCCTGCCACAATTCGTGATTTGTTGCGTTCACTGTTATAAATATCAATTCTCTTTCTCAGATTATTTGGGTCGTCAACTATAATACTCCCCAGTTGTTGGACCAAAGTTTAGTGGTGCTAAGTTAATATTTTGGTTTGAATTATGCAGCATTTTGGTTCAAAGATATTGAATATGCTTCATTGGGTTTCATTCCAATTGTCTGGTGTTTCTTGTTGTGATAATACTCGATATAGGTCTGAACTCCTTCAAATAGTTCAAGA
>JACCEA010367752.1_pt1 | contig 22493 bp, 17 predicted proteins | sample 7449851 | NCBI WGS metagenome assembly JACCEA01 (sample SAMN15323453, study PRJNA562643) | freshwater metagenome | isolation source: river surface water | place: USA:Blue River Watershed | collected 2017-08-18 | reverse complement strand
GAGTGTTTTCATCTGGCACTGTGCTTGACTCGTCACGCCTGCGCTGGTTGCTGGGTTCAAAGCTTGGCGTGAGCACCGACAGCATTCACGCTCTGATTATTGGCGAGCACGGCGACAGCGAATTTGCACTGTGGAGCCAGGCTCACATTGGTCCGGTTCCTTTGGACAAGTGGATTACCGACACCGGTTCTTCGCTGGCCCGCACAGACCTTGATGAGTTGGCGCACTCAGTGAAAACCGCCGCCTACCGAGTGATCGAAGGCAAGGGTGCCACCAACTACGCTATTGGTTTGTCTGGTGCTCGAATTGTCGAGGCAATTATTCGTGATGAGAACGCGATCATTCCGGTTAGTGCTGTGCTCGAGAACTATCGGGGTGTCAGCGGCATTGCCATGTCGGTGCCGACTTTAGTGAACCGCCAGGGTGCCGTCAAGGCGATTGATGTGCCAATGGATGCGTCTGAGCAGCTGCTATTTGAGACTTCGGCGAGCGCAATTGCGCACTCTTTGGCCCAGCTAAAACTCTGAATTTTATGTGGTGGCTTTAGCCGGACTGTCTTAGGCGGCAATGCCACGAGCTGACATGGCATCGGCCAGATCATCAGCATGCTTTAGAGAGAGAACCAATACCGGCAACGCCATTCGCATAACTCTTGGGCGTGCTCCTCTGGCAATTTGCGCCTCGCGCACGTTCTTAACAAAGCCAGCCAAAATTGGAATCGTCGTGATTGTGATTGCTAGCAGCAGGCCCAGCCACTCTGGCGCCCATGGTTTGCGACCCAATTTGAAGAGCGCATCGAGCGAGTCAAGAATGTCTGACGTTCTGGTGGTTAGTGAGAGCAGCGTGCCAAACAGCACGGCCAGCAGAACACGACCGGTGTTAATCAGGGTTAGCTCTGGCGTCAGAAATATCAACTGTGGAATAACCATGAAGAGCACGAGGTAGCGGGTGTGCCAGACATCACCGATTAGGTTCTTGAGGCTGAACCCGGCAAGCAGGTAGACGGCCACGAAAACCGCAGAGCCAATGGCCAAGGCCACTGGGTTTCTAACGACCAACGTAATGGCAAAAACAAACACCATAAATGCCAAAAGTTTGGCACCGGTTGGAATTCGGTGAATCAGGCTATTACCCGCTCGATAAACACTGATCATGGGTGTTTAGACCGCGGCCAAGTAGTTGGCAATAACCCGGTCAGGCTCACCAATCTCTTCAAGTCGGCCATTTTCAAAACGCAAGACCACGTCGCAGCGAGCAGCCAAAGACATGTCGTGGGTAACCAGGACCACCTGTTGCTCAAGTTCATCAAGCAGCAGGTTTGCTACTTGGCGGGCGTTGTAGGCATCTAGCAGAGCGGTTGGCTCATCGGCAACAATTAGCCCTGGGTTTGCGACCCAAATTGCGCAAATTGCTAAGAGTTGCTTTTGGCCACCGCTTAGCGAGTGGGCTGGATCTTCGGCAACCTCAAGCAAGCCAAACTTAATCAGAGCTGCACGGGTGCGCTCTTTGATCTGCTCTTTGCTTAGACCACTGTGACGCAGCGAAAACTTTACGTCTTCAAACACGGTCGGCATGATGATCTGCAGGTCTGGGTTGCTAAAGATAAAGCCAACCTCTTGGCGGGCAGCCTTTGGGTCTTTTGCAGGGTCAATGCCGTGAACCAGCACCTGGCCCTCGCTGACCTTGACAATGCCGTTGAGCAACCGGACCGCCGTAGACTTGCCCGATGCGTTGAGGCCAATCACGCCTATCTTGCGCTGATTGACCGAAAAATTCAGGTTGCGCAAAACCGTCTTTGAGCCGTATTTGACCCAAACCTGGTTGAAGCTGATGGTGTTATTTGACCCCATGCTTAGTTACTGAATGCCTTTGGATAGGCGCGGTAAAGCGCAAGTGTTACAACCGTTGCTACAACGACTTTAATGCCGTCGCCAATCAAGAATACTGATGCCCCTACCAAAGCCTCGGTAAGCGAAATGCCCAAAATCAAAGACATGAATGGAATTCCGAAGGCGTAGATTGCCACGATTCCGCCAAGTACAAAACCGATTACTGAGCGGATAACACCCGGCTTGCGAACGTGGGCCTGAACAACGATACCGATCACGATGACACCAACTACCCAGCCGATTAGGAAACCAACGGTTGGGCCAACAAATACACCGGCACCCCCGCGGCCACCAGCAAGCAGCGGCAAACCAGCCAAGACAAGAAGCTCAAAAACCACGATGGTGATGGCACCGCGCCATGGGCCAAGCACTGCACCGGCCAGCATTACGCCAAGAGTCTGTGCCGAAATTGGAACCGAGCCACCAAACAGTGGAATGGTGCCAGGTAGGCCAAGCACAGCAATCAAGGCTGCGAAAACGGCAATACGGGAAAGGTCACGGGCTTGTAGCGGGGTGCGCTTTGACATGGTTGGGGCTCCTTAGGTTGTCAGGCTAGGGGAAACCTGAACACTGTTCAAGAGCATAGTAGACTGATTTAGAAATGAGCAACTTTAACGAATCGGCCGGCAAAACTTTGCGCCACTCACGCGGTGATGTGCTGGCTGCGGCCATGAATATTCTTGATGAATATGGCCTGCCAGACCTAACCATGCGCAGGCTGGCCGCAACCCTCGATGTTCAGCCGAGCGCCTTGTATTGGCACTTTGTAAATAAGCAGACCCTGTTGGCCACGATTGCCGACGAGATCATTGACCGCGCCCGAGAGGTGCCGGCTGACCTCAGCTGGAAGAGCGCGACACGCGCCGAGGCCGAGGCCCTGCGAGATGCACTATTGGCTTTTCGCGATGGCGCCGAGGTGGTTAGCAGCACCTTGGCATTGGGCTTAGGCGCCAATCAGGCTCAAGGGCGTTTGGCCAGGGCCTTGCAATTGGGTGATTTTGAACCGGCAACGGCAGAGACTGCAGCAGCAGCAATTTTGCACCTAATTTTGGGTCAGGTTTGGCACGAACAACAGCGCATTCAAGCCGATAGCCTTGGAGTAGTTAGCGGTGACGCGACAGCAACGCCAGAGCAGGTCAGCAACGGTTTGCCTAGCAATCAGGCGTTTGAACTTGGAATTACGTTGTTACTCGAAGGCCTCGAGCAACTTGCGAACACGAGGAATAACCTCGGTACCGTAAAGCTCGATTGACTTCATTAGACGCTCGTGCGGCATTGGCCCATTGGCGTACTTTAGGTCAAAGCGGGTTGCCCCAACCGAGGTAACGGCGTGAACAATCTTCTTGGCCACGGTCTCTGGTGAGCCGGCATACACTGACCCATGAATAACCTCACTCATAAAGTGCTGTGGAGTCGGCGGAGCCCATCCGCGTTCTTGACCAATACGGCCAAAGCCAGCTAGGTATGCCGGCCAAAGTTCATTAGCCGCCTGCTCGTCGTCAAGAGCAATGTGTCCAGGTGAGTGAATCGAGATCGGTAACTGCTCTTTACCCATCTCGGCCAATTGCTGACGGTAAAGGTTAGCGAACGGGGCAAACCGGGCTGGGTCGCCGCCGATGATAGCCAACGCCAACGGCAAACCCAAGCGGGCAGCGCGCATAACTGACTCTGGGCTACCACCCACACCAACACGAATGCCCATGCGGCCACGCTCTGTCTTTGGGTAAATCTCTTGATTGGTCAACGAGCTGCGGGTGGTGCCAGACCAAGTGATGGCCTTCTCGCCCCATAGCTGCACCAGCAGTTCTAGCTTCTCTTCGAACAGAACGTTGTAGTCACTGAGGTTATAGCCAAAGAGCGGAAAAGACTCGGTGAATGACCCGCGGCCAGCAGTGATCTCGACTCGGCCATTAGATAACGCGTCAATTGTGGCAAAACGCTGGTAAACCCGCACTGGGTCCTCGCTCGATAGCACGGTAACCCCGGTGCCCAAGGTGATGTTCTTGGTCACGGTCGCGATGCCGGCCAGCATTGTGTCTGGAGCCGAGACCGCAAAGTCATCGCGGTGGTGTTCACCCACGTTGAATGCGTCAATGCCTAGCTCATCGGCCAACTTTGCCTGCTCAACCACGTTGCGCAGAACCACGCCTGCTGGCTGCGGGTTACCCTGCAGATCATTGGTCATATCACCAAAGGTGTCTAGGCCAAATTTGATGTCTTTAGAAATACTCACAAGATAAGTAAACCACCACTTGACAAAATTTTGTTCCCGCTTCTTATCTATCCATGGATTAGGTTTTGAGTGTGTCGAAAATAACCCCAGAGCAGTGGTCAGAATTTGCCGCATCACGCCGCAGCACCAGAGATTTCTTACCCACGCCGGTACCGCCCGAGATTATTGACGCCCTGCTGACCGACGCCCTGACCGCCCCAAGCTGGTCAAACACGCGCCCGTTTTTGGTGGCAGTAGCCAGTGGTGAAACCCGTGACCGAATCAGTGCCGAGTTTTTGAGCCGTTGGGCTGCGCTCTCAGCTGCCCGCATTGGCGGTTTTTGGCCCAAGCTGAAGTTAGCGGTGACCCGATACGGCCTACCAACCAGCAACCGCATGATTGCCAAGCCCTACCCCGCCGAACTAAAAGGCCGTGCCGCACGAGTTGGCAAAGAGCTTTACGCAGCCCTTGGGGTTGAACGCGGTGACAAAGCTGGGCGCGATGCCCAGTGGGCCAAAAACTACGAATTCTTTGGTGCACCCACCGAACTATTTGTGTTTGTGCACAGTAGCCTGGACATTTTTTCAGCCTCAGATGCCGGCCTGTTTATGCAAAACCTAATGCTTGGCGCGCACGCTCGCGGCTTAGGCACCTGCGCACAAGGTGCTGTTGCCATCTGGAGTGACGTGGTGCGTGGCGAATTTGAGGTTCCGCGGCAGTATCGGTTGCTTTGTGGGGTGGCAATTGGCTACCCGTCAGAGGCCTCGGTGAACCAATTTAAAGCACACCGATTGGGTGTTTCAGAGATCAAGGCAACCCCTAAAAAATAGGCCTTGCCGGTATGCTTGACCTTTGAATAACCAAACAAAATGAGGTCACTTTTGAAAGACTTTTTACTGCGCGCATCTAAGTACGCACTCAAGCGCGGCAAGGTTCGCCGCTACACCCTGAAACTAAATGAGTTGAGCGAAAAGTTGCTCCTCATGGGCCCAGATGACATCAACGCCCAGCTTCTAAAAAAGCTTGAAAAGGGCAAGCCTTTAGACGAGATTCTGGTTGCCCACGTTCGCTCAACCTACCCAAAGGGCAACCGTGTTGCTGCCCGCGGTGCACTGCAGCGAATCTACGAAACTGAGTCAACCAAGACCCTGGGTGCCTTGGCATTCGGAACCTTCTTGGCACTTGACGGCCTATCAGAGTCTGCTTTGGGCTTCTTTAAAGAAGCCGGCGTTGACCTAGCCAAGCGCGTGGCCACCTTCGAGTACTTTGACGTTCTAGTCAAAGAAGATCCAAAGAAGGGCCTAAAAGAGCTAGACGCTCTGCTAAACGGCACCTCCCTAAGCCCAAGTGACTACGCACAGTTGATCCGTGTGGCAATCAAGAACCAGCACACCGACGAGGTGCGCAAGTGGGTTGCCAACCTGGACACCCCAAGCAACCGCAAAAAGCTAAGCCCGCTTGAAATCACCGAACTGGACTGGTGGGTCAAGATGCTGGCCGATGACGGCAAGCAAGTAAAGGACCTGCCAAACACCGTGAACTTTGCGGTTATGGACTACAACATGCTGGACTACTGGCGTTCATCATCAAACCGTGGTGATTACGTGCAGACTCTGGCGGCAATCTCACACCTATTGCGCTTTCAGAACGTTGAATACGTGGGTGGCAGCCAGCTAGCTACCTACCTAACCAAGCTGAAGTCACACGTTCAGAAGCACCGCCGCATTGAGGGCCTTGCACCTGTAAAGGTTCAGCCGGTTGAGCTGCACCGCGACTACTCTTCTGGCCGCGAGTACCCAAAGAACACTTGGCTAATCTCTAACGGTTGGTTCATGCACCGCCCATACAAGGGCGAGGTTGACTTTCCATACCCAGAGAACGTGAACCCAATCATGATCTCGTTCCACATCCAAGACGCTGACGTTCTAAACGCCAAGGTTGCCGCTGAGCTAAAGAAGTTTGGCCCAATTGGTTGCCGCGACTGGACCACCGTTTACCGCCTTCGCGACTGGGGTGTCCCTGCGTTCTTCTCTGGTTGTGTAACCACCACTGTTGGTCAGGTTCTGCCAAAGGCACGTTTCGGCGGCAAGATTCCTAAGCTCGCTGTAGTTGAGGCTGGTCGCAAGTGGATGAAGCTGCGCTACCTATTCATGTGGAAGTGGTTCTACATTCAGATCGGTGACTACGTTCGCCGCTTCTCACTGGTTGAGGGCATCGAAGATGCTCGTGGCATGTTGGCTAAGTACGCCGACTACGGCAAGGTAATCACCAAGCGCCTGCACTGCTACCTACCTGCACGCTCAATGGGTCTCCCAGTTGAGTTTGTTCCTGGAAAGCGCTCAGACGTTCGTTTCGAAGGCCTACTAGACCTAAACGAGACTGACTTCAACAAGATTCGCAACGGAATTGAGCACAAGCTTGAGATCATCGTTGGCCACATTCTTGAGGGCAAGTCTTACCCAGAGGTAATGAAAATCTGGCGCGAGCTAGTTCAGCCAGACGTTGAGTTTGCTGAGCAGTACGCAACCAAGCTTGAACCACTAGGTGAGTCAGCAATTGACCTGCCAGAGGTTTACAAGAAGTTTGACTCTCACGTTGTGAAGCTAAACGACAACAAGCGCGGCAAGAAGGCCGTTGACGTTGCGTTTGCTTGCGACCAGAACCTGCAGAACGAATTGATCGTTGTTATTGCATCGATGATGAAGAACACCAAGCGTGAAGTTAACGCCCACATTCTGACTCGCGGACTTTCAGACGATTACTTTGCGAAGGTTGCGAGCCTGTTCCCACAGGTCAACTTCTTCTTCCACGACTTCTCTGACATCAGCTATGGCAGCAAGGTCAACTTGATGAAGCACATTACTGTTTCAACCTTTGACCGCTTGTTCTTGCCACAGGTGCTCACCGAGCTAGACAAGGTGCTTTACCTAGACGTAGACATCTTGGTTCGTGGCGATGTTGGCGAGCTTTACGACACCGCACTTGGCGACTACGCCTTTGCCGGCAAGAAGAGCCGCCTTGATGGTTGGTCAAGCCTGATCGACGTGATCACCCGCATCAGCTTGCAGTTGCCAGCAAAGCAGGCCTGGGCGCTGCGCCGCCGTGCGCACGCAACCGGTGACCTAACCGCTGACACCTACAACGCCGGCATCTTGGTGATGAACCTAAAGAAGATGCGTGCTGAGAACTTTGTTGAGAGCAACCTCTACCTAGTCGAAGAGCTGCGCCTAAACGACCAAGACGTGATGAACTTCTGGTCACGCGGTCGTGCAGTTGCACTTGATGACGACTGGAACTACGTTCCAACTCAGGACTACTCAAAGAACCCGAAGATTGTTCACTGGGCCGGCCCAGGCAAGCCTTGGAAGCAGGGCTTTGCTCTGTACAAGGGTGAGTTCCAGGCATACGCCAAGGAACTTGGATTGAAGATCGGAAAATAAATGAAGGCTCCAACCAAGGCGGTAATTCCAGTAGCTGGGCTAGGAACTCGTTTCTTGCCTGCAACTAAGGCAATGCCTAAAGAAATGCTGCCCTTGGTTGATAAGCCGGTTATTCAGTATGTGGTTGAAGAGTCAGTTAAGTCTGGCCTCAAAGACATTCTGTTCGTCACCGGGCGCGACAAGTACGCGTTGGAAAACCACTTTGACTCTGCCGAGGCTCTTGAGTCTCGCCTAGAGGAGAAGGGTGACGATGAAAAACTTGCTCTAGTTCAGAACCCAACCCACCTTGGCAACATTCACTATGTTCGCCAGGGTGGTGCCAAGGGTCTTGGTCACGCAGTTTTGGCTGCACGTTCGTTCACCGGAGATGAGCCGTTCGCGGTTCTTCTCGGTGACGACGTGATCGAAGAAAACGCCCACCTACTAGAGCGCATGGTTGAGGTTTTTGTTGAGACTCAGTCATCAGTCGTGGCACTGGTCGAGGTGCCAATGACCGAGATTCACAAGTATGGCTCGGTCAAGCCGTCAGGCCAGAACGGCGATGTAGTTAGCGTTTCTGACTTTGTTGAGAAACCAAAGGCCGAGGTTGCGCCTTCTAACTACGCGGTAATTGGTCGTTACATTTTGCGCCCAGAAATTCTGGACATCATTGAAACCCTAGAACCAGGTGCCGGCGGCGAGATTCAGCTGACCGACGCCTTGGCAATTGCCGCGCGCAACCCAGAAAAGTCTGGTGGCGTGGTTGGTGTGCTTTTCAAGGGTGAGCGTTACGACGCTGGCGACAAGCTTGAGTACCTAAAAGCCACCATTCAGCTAGCCAGCAAGCGCGAAGACCTGGGTGCAGATCTAGTGACCTGGATCAAGCACTTTATTGCTGACAAATAGTCAACGCCTTAGCCAGTAAAAAATAGCGAGAGGCTGCCACGCTACTTAAGAAGGTCGGCGAATTGCTGGGCTGAGCCCGGCACGCTCTTTTCATAAAGCTTGATGTCGTGCGCCTTAACGCGGGCACGGAATGCCTCGAGGTTTGAGGTATTGGTTCGGCCACTTGGCAGGCCGGTTTCTAACAGCGCCTTGATCTCGCGCAGTGACTTTAGCCGGTCATCGAGTTTCTTAGAGTCGTTGGTTTGCTGAGTGATTGATTTGGCGCCCTCAGTGCGCACCCGCCAAAAATAAACAGTCTTGGCCAAAACATCAAAAGAGTTGCTGGCCAAATAAGCACGGGTCATCAGGGTCATGTCTTCAAAAAACACACCGATTGGAAACTCAAACTCGTGCTTCTGCCAAAACCCAAAGTTGAACAGGCGGTTCCATGCGGTGACATCTTGAATTGCCACTGGGTGCTGAGCCAACGTGGTTTTGCTGAGGGTGCCCTTGGCAAAAACCGCCCTGGTGTCCACCCGTTTGATGCGGGTCAGTCCCTTAATTCGAGTGACATCGCCAACCACAAAGTCGCTGCCGGTTTTGGTGATTTGGGCAACCAGGCTGTGCAGGGCGCCCACCGGCAACACGTCATCGCTATCTAAGAACATTAGGTAATCGGTGTTTTTGATGGCACGCACGCCAGAGTTGCGAGCCGCGCCAAGACCAGCGTTTGGCTGGTCGACAATGGTGAGGTTTAGTTGACCCGCAAAGCTCTTAGCGATTTCAAGCGATGAATCTGTCGAGCCATCGTTGACCGCAATTACCTCAAGGTTTGGGTAGTTCTGAGCTGCCAAACTTTGCAGGCAAAGCGCCAAGTAGCGCTCTACGTTGTAAACCGGAACCACTACGGTTACCTTGGCAAAACTGCCGGCCGGTGCGGCCTTGTTTGCTGCGCGTTTGAAACTCGCGGCAAGCAGGGCATCAGAAATTTTGGCGGCGATTGGGTGCGATAAGAGGTTGTACCCGGCTCTGAGAAGTGGCTTCATGGCAACGCCTAGTCGGCAGCAGCTAGCTGACCGCAAGCGCCATCGATCTCTTTGCCGCGGGTGTCACGCAGGGTGGTTGGCACGCCAGCTTTTTCTAGGCGCCGCACAAATTCATCGGTGACCTCACGAGTAGAGGCGGTCCAGATAGAGCCTGGTGTTGGGTTCAGCGGAATTGGGTTCACGTGCACCCAGCCCTTGCCGCGCGCGTTAAGTTTTTCGGCCAGCAGATCGGCACGCCAAGCGTGATCGTTCATGTCTTTGATCAGTGCGTACTCAATAGAAACTCGGCGGCCGGTGGCGTCAAAATAGGCACGGGCTGCATCTAGTGCCTCGTCAACCTTCCACTTTGAGTTGACCGGGATCAGCTCATCGCGAAGCTCGTCATCAGGTGCGTGCAGAGAAAGCGCAAAGGTCACCGGAATGTCTTCCTCGGCAAGCTTCTTGATGGCCGGAACCAGACCCACAGTAGACACAGTGATGCCACGAGCCGACATGCCAAGACCATCTGGTTGAGGTGCAACCATGGTGCGAACCGCGGTCATTACGCGTGAGTAGTTTGCCAGTGGCTCACCCATGCCCATGAACACAATGTTGGTTACGCGGGTTGGGGCGTCGGCCAGTTTGGCTTTGCTGCCACCCAGCTCGCCGGCGGCAATAGCTTGGTTAGCGCGAACCACCTGTTCAACAATCTCGGCGGCTGACATGTTGCGGGTTAGACCGGCCTGACCCGTGGCACAGAAAGGGCAGTTCATGCCGCAACCGGCCTGCGATGAAATGCACAGCGTAATTCGGCCGGTGTAGCGCATAAGCACGGACTCAACGAGTGCGCCGTCAAAAAGGCGCCACAAGAATTTGATGGTGTCGCCGTTGTCGGTCTGTAGGCGCTTTACTTCTGTAAGCAATGGTGGCAACATGCCGGCCACAAGTTCTTCGCGGCCAGCGGCCGGAAGGTCAGTCATGTCGGCTGGGTTGCTGGTGTATTTGGTGAAGTAATGGGCCGCAATTTGCTTGGCGCGGAATGCCGGAATGCCTAACTCTTTCATCTTGGCAGCACGTTCTTCTGGGGTCATATCAACCAGGTGAACCGGCGGTTTTCCGCGCTTAGGCTCAGCAAACATCAGCAATGGCTTGCCATCGGCATCCTTCTGCTGCTTCCAACCTTCAGTCTTCGGACGCACTTGGCGTAGTTCAGACATTGCTGCTCCTTTGGTTGGGTATCACACCAGTTTACCTTCAGGGTGATATTTGGCCTAGAGGGGTTATATCATTAGGGAATACCAAAATGTAAACGCTTACTGTTTTAAATCAGTGGCTAATTAGGAGATCTAAATGACTGGTGCCAGCATCCTGGTTTATGCAGAGCGCGTGGGCGGCAATCTTGGGGAGATTGAGAAACTACTGAAGGGGCCACTAAAGGACTTCAGCGGTATTCACGTACTTCCGTTTTTTCACCCATACGACGGCGACGACGCCGGTTTTGACCCGATTGACCACAAGATTGTTGACCCACGTTTGGGCAACTGGGCTGACTTCAAGCGCATCTCTGAGACTCACGAGCTAACCGCCGACCTAATTGTTAACCACGCTTCGGCACTGTCTCCAGAATTCATCGACTGGCAGGAAAAGGGCGATGACTCTGAGTACGCCGGGCTGTTCCTAACCTTTGACACCGTTTTTCCAGACGGTGGCACCGAAGAGGGAATTACCTCTTTCTATCGCCCGCGCCCGGGCATGCCATTCACCGCTTACGAGGTTGCTGGCAAGCGCCGCCTGGTTTGGACCACCTTCATGCCGTCACAGGTGGACATTGACATCAAGCACGAGAAGGGCCAGAACTACCTAAAGAGTGTTCTAGAGGCACTCCAGTCTGGTGGCGTAAAGGTTGTTCGCCTAGACGCAGTTGGCTATGCCGTGAAGACTCCGGGCACCGACTCATTCATGACCCCGGAGACCCTAAAGTTTGTTGAAGAAATCACCGAACTGATTCAGTCTTATGGCATGCGAGTTTTGGTTGAGGTTCACGCTCACTACACTCAGCAGCTAGACATTGCGCCGCTAGTGGACTTGATCTACGACTTTCAGACTGCACCACTATTGCTGCACTCATTCTTTACGGGCACCGTTGACCGCCTTGATGACTGGTTCAAGATTCGCCCAAACAACTGCCTAAACGTTCTTGACACCCACGACGGCTACGGCGTAATTGACGGTGGACCAATTAACGGCCGCCCAGGTTTGATTACCCAAGATGAAATGGCGTTTATCTTCAAGAAGGCCGAAGAAAACACCAATGGCCACTCAGCAATTGCATCGGTGGTTCCACAGTGGTTCAGCCTGCCTCACCAGATCAACGCCACCCTGCCAAACATTGTGGCCAACGACACCGCCTACGTGATTATGCGCGCGGTTCAGTTCTTCTTGCCGGGTGAACCTCAGGTTTACTACGTGGGTCTTTTCAATGGCATGGATGACGTTGAGCTGTTCAACAAGACCGAACAGGGACGTGACGTAAACCGCCACAACTACACCCCAGAAGAGATTGCTGTTGCTCTTGAGCAGCCAGTGACCCAAGCGATTATTGCGCTAGCGCGCTTGCGTAAGTTGCCTGTTTTTGAGGGCCAGTTCTCTTGGCAGGTCACGGGCGACAGCTCACTAAGCATGGGCTGGGTAAACGGCGACGAATCACTGACCTTGCGCTTCGACACATCAGTTGAAGCGCCTTCATTTGTGATTGAAGTTAAGGGCGCCACCGGCACCCGCACCTATGACTCAGTTGAGGCGCTAGCCAAAGCAGAGTAACTCAATCGGATTCAAAAACTAGAGCTCGAGTTAGGCCCCGGCCGGCTTGAGCTTTAGTTTTGCCTGGAACAGCACCTGCTGGCCAGGTACCTGAATCAATGACCAAGTGCCTTCGAGATAATCAACCCAACTGCTGATAATTGCCGAGCCACCGCCGCTGCGTTGTGACTCATCGAGTGGCAGGCCGTCGTTGGCGATTTGCAGGTTGTAATGATCGCCGTCTGCTGCAATTGACAGCCACACGTTTCTGGCCTGGCCGTGGGCAGCCGCGTTCAAAATAACCTGCTCGGCAATGCGGTACAGAGCCAGTTTGGTGCGCTCAGGCAAAGCCGGGGACTGAATCTCTGAATCAATGCCAATAGCGACCTTTACCTCTGGTGAGTAACGGTCAGCAATGTCTCTGATGGCAGCCGTAACTGAGATTTGCTGAAGGTCTGGCGATAGCTGCTGGCTGGCTTTGCGCACGTCAACCCGGCGAATGTGCTCAATTTCTTCGATGAAAGAATTGGCGATTGCCAGCTGCTCAGGCGGCATGTTTTTTGCTGCATTGCGCATTTGCAAACCTAAGACAACCAACTGAGATTGCAGGCCGTCGTGCAGGTAGGTGGCGATTTCTTTGCGCACCTGCTCTTGAGCATCAATGATTTTGCCACGCTGAATTTCTAGCTGGTCTAACAAGAACTTAGTGTGATCTACCTGCGCCTGAAGCTTGGCATTCGACTTGCCAAGCGAGATGTTGATGACAAAGTAGAAAACCACAGCCACCCAGAAAAGCGGGAATCCTGCGGTTAGTTGCCCATTGACGTTGAAGTTGAACAGGGTCACCACCACCACTCGGGTCAAGAGCATAATGACTGCCAAAACCAAGGCGGCAACAAAATAGATGGCAGTGGTGTGGCTTGGGTTTTTGTCGGTGATCCACGCCGAAATAGCAAGCGTTATGTAGGTGACAAATGCAGCGAGAACAGCACCGGGCAAGCCTTTGGCAAGCCCCTCAAAGGCATTCAGCGTAACCCCATTCACGGGTGAATTCATCTCGACAACTGTGACAGCCGTCAGGATAAAAAGCGAAAACACGATCGAAATTTCTTTGGAGCGAATCGGCCACGGGCCCAGATCGCTGAGGGCTTTCTTGAACCAGCTAGTCATGATAAGTTGCGCCTCTTGATTCACGCAGGTAGTTGAGCACGGCTGTGGTTCTGAGATCGGTGCCTGTGGTTGGGTTTGGCACTAAAACTTTGTAGGCCTTTGAGAGCTCTTGGCGAATGGTGACCGCCGCATAACCTAGCCGGTTTGCGATCTCAACGGCGTCTAGCCCGCTTGCCACCAATGACATAATTTGCTGCTGCTTTGAAGACAACTTTGAAATTCTGTTTGGTGCTTCAGCCGCATCACCGAGGCTGGTTGCCTTGGGCTCCATTACGTTGAGGCCTTTGGCCGTAGCGACCAGAACCTTGACCAGGTAATCCATCGATAGGTCAGCTGATTTCGAAACCGTTGACCAACCGTGGCCAGTATCGCCCGGTAGCGATGCCTGGATGGCCGAGGTAATTAGCTGCGAGAACAGAACTATTCCAATGTTTGGGTTTCGCGCACGCAGCTGGAACCCAACCTCGATGCCTGAAAGCGATTCAGAGCCAAGCCCAACATCCAAAAGTGCAACGTCATACCGAATTGCATCTTTGATGGAAACGTCTTTAGCTGAGAGAGCTGGCGTGACCTGCTCAATGCCAGGCTGAATGCGCAGTGACTCTGAAAGTAGCCCGAGCAGCGCAGGGTCATTCTCGACGAAGAGAACCCGCAATCCGCGCATGTCACCATAACCGTTCATCTGTAGTTCCCCCATGGCTACTTTACTGGCTGCCCAATAATGGGCGAAAGCCCCCTATTTGGGGGACTCGCCAGAATTGCGCACAAGAAGCACATGCCCAGGCATCAAGATTTTGCCTGGCGTTTAGACCCAGATCTCTATTCGTTTGGTGTGCGGATACCGAACCGGAACCTTTTGTTTGCCTAGCTGCGTTGGAATCCTAATCACTGCACAAAATCGCAGTTAACTAGGAGAAAAATAATGATCAAGCGCATTGCAGCTACAACCGCTGCCGCCGCCCTTGTTGTAACCGGCTCGGTATCAGCTTTTGCAGCCGAAACCCCTGTCTACATGGAGGCCGTTGCTGCCGGTACCACCCTAACTACCCTGGCCACTTCAGGCGACAAAATTGGCAACTACTACCTGCCAGGTATCCCAGACGGCCTAGGTGCATACAAGCAGGGCTCGAACGTCAAGGTTCTAATGAACCACGAGATCTCAGCCTCTGGCATTGCGGGCACCATCACCCGCGCAAATGGGCTGACCACTGGAACAACCATCACCGAATTCACAGTTGATGCTCTGACCCAAAAAGTAATCTCGGCCAAAGAAGCAATCAAGAAGGTCTCTTTCTACAACTACGCAACTAAGAAGTTTGTAAAGAAGGCTTCTGCTCCAGCGGTCGGCACAACCTTGTCAGACAGCTACGGCAAATACCACACCAACGCGCTAAGCCGTTTCTGCTCATCATCATTTGAGAAGGCCGGAACCTTCACTGCCAAGGTCGGTGGGCGCACTGTTGGCTACAACGGCTCGATCTACCTAACCGGTGAAGAGGTTGGCGACGAGGGTCGCGGCTTTGCTCTTAACTCAGCTGGCGAACTTGTGCAGCTTCCACGCCTAGGCCTTGGCTCATGGGAAACCTTCAACGCTGTTCCAACCGGTTCAACTAAGACCGCGATTATTGGAACCGAGGATGGCGCCGACAACAAGTCTGAACTTCGCCTATACGTTGGAACCAAGCAGTCAAAGGGTGCCTGGTTTGAGAAGGCTGGCCTAAACAACGGCAAGAGCTACGTTCTAAACATCGGTGGAATCAAGACCGACACCGCCTACCGTGCCACCATTGGCAAGGGCGTTGCCACCGCGGTTAACTTTGCCGAAGTTGATTGGAACCAAGGCGGAACCGCACAGAACGTTGACACCTTGAACTCTGGCTTGGGCTTCTCTGCTATCGAAGATGGCGCTTTTGACCCGAACAACAAGAACGACTACTACTTTGTCCAGAAGAGCTCTGCCAAAGATGTAAACGCAACCTCGCTAAACCCTGACGACGCTGCTGTGATCAAGCGCGACGGTGGCGCAATGTGGAAGCTATCATTCGTGGACGTGAAGAACCCGCTAAAGGGCGCGACCCTGACCATGGTTCTTGACGGAACCGAGGCTCCTTACCTAAACATGCCAGACAACATCACCATTGATAACTCTGGCAACGTTTTGATCCAGGAGGACCCAGGTAATAACGCTCAGGTTTCACGCGTGATTGCGTACAACATTGCCACCAAGAAGATGGCTGTTGTCGCCCGCTTCAAGGATGTCTACTTCTCATCAGACGCAACTTTGGCCACCGCCAAGATGACTGAAGATGAAGAGTCATCTGGCATCATCGATGTAACCCGCATGTTCAAGAAGAACGCTGCCGACACCAACAGCTACTACTTGCTAGATGCCCAGGTTCACGTGCCAACCGCCACAGCCCGCCCAGACATCACCGATGCAACCACTCAAGCCGAGCTGCTAAAGCTGGTTGAGGGTGGCCAGCTCTACTTGATGACTGTTGCCGACTGGTCACAGGTGGACTTCAAGTAATTCATCGCAATGAAATGCGGGTGGCTTCGGCCACCCGCATTTTTTCTTAATTCGAACCTGGTGCAGGGACCGCTGGCCTGCGTCAGCTAACTTTGACTTATGAAAACACCACGCAAGTTAAGTAGCCGCACGGTTATTGGAATTAGCTTGATCGTGGTCGGTGCTGCAGTGTTGGGCGTAGCGACTTGGAACATGACAGTTGGTGACCAAATTGCTCGCAACCAACAGCAACTCGATGCCCAAAGCATTCCTCTTGCGGCCCCTGAGAGCGTGGCCGGCAGCATTGACGGAACCCAACTTGAAGTTGGTGAGGTCTTTGCAAAGCTTAATGCGCCGCGGTTTGGCCAAGACTATGTGCGCAATATCGCCGAGGGAACCAGTCTCAGTAAAGTTCTAAATACGGTTGGAATTGGTCATTACTCAAACACCGCTATGCCAGGTGAGATCGGCAATTTTGCGATTGCCGGGCACCGCTCGGGTAACGGTGGCCCAATGCGCGACATCGATAAATTTGTACCCGGTGACTTGGTCACAGTGGAAACTTCCACAGCGACTTTCACCTACAAGTATCTAGAAACAACAATTGTGAAACCAAGCCAAGTTGGTGTCATTGCGCCGGTTCCGGTTGGGCTCAGCGCCGCCAAAGCAGGCGGAAAGTACCTAACCATGACCAGTTGCACACCGATCGGGGTAAATACTGACCGAATTATTGTCTGGTTTGAATTAGTCGAAAACTAGACCTGGCGTTTTCTGGAAACCAAGGCGAGAGCACCCGAGAGAATAACCAGCAAACCAAAGAAGAACCATGGCAGGTCTTCTGAACCTGTGTAGGCAAGTGATTCGCCATTCTCGGCTGCCTCAAGTTCGGCCAGCTTGGCGGTGACCTTTTCTTGAAGCCAAGTAGGCAATTCGTCAAGTGGCAGTGATTCTGGGTAGTCGAGCAAGATCTCTTCAAGCAACTTTTCACTGATTAGGTCAGTGTCGCCAACGAGACCCACCCAGGTGAATGCACTCGAACCAACTGGCACCGTGGTGGTAACTTCGCCTTCAGGGCCACCCTCACTGTCATAGGTGACACCAAGGTCTTCTGGAATGCCTGTTACAACTTTCCAGTCACCGGCACCTAGGCTTGGGAAAATGTAGAAACCGTTTTCGTCAGTCTTGACTGTTACCACGGCTGCTGGCTTGAAAGCGCTGGCAGTGCGGAACCCGGCAGAAGCAGGGTTGATCTGAGTTACCTGCACTACAGACAGAGTGATATTAGGCATGAAAGGCTCATCTGGGTCTTTCAAACCGTCACGGTTTAGGTCCAGCCAAACAATTCCAGACAGCGACTGGTCAATGATGGTCTTGCCTGCAGGAAGCACAGGCTCTTTAGGCTCAGTTCGCTGCACCTCTGGGTCAGTGCCGGTGTATTCAACCTCGTCTACCTCTTTGGTGTCATCTTCTACGTTCTTCTGGACAAGAAGGTCTTTCACAACCTCTTTCTTTGGCAGCCCGGCTTCACGCATCTCGTTGTAGAACTCTTGAGTGGTTTGCTCGGCACAACCTGCAACTTCGCCGTTGTAAATCTTCTGACCGAGTGGAGTCCAGTTAAGTGGCTGCCAACGGTTTTGGCCAGACGGGTCAGCCGGAATGATGTCACCCCAGTCCTTCTGATTGGCAGGGTAGTTAACGTCTGAGTTATAGACGTGGTTGGTCAAATAGATGTCGTCGTGACCGTAGTGACCAGAGCGGTTGGTGATCGACGAAGCTGAGACGGTGATTTTGCGGTACGGGTTGGTAGTGGCATTTGTCGCGTGACAAATGGTCACCTTATCGTTTTCTTCAGCCGTGATCTTGGCGCTTGAACCGGTGTAGTTGATGGTGGTTTCATCTGTGCGAGTGCGGCTTGGGGTTGCCTCAGACTGCTCTTCTTCAAGTTGTGCAATCTCTGCCTTGATCTTGCCTTCTGGCACACCAGCCTCGCGCAGAGCGTTGTAGTAGGTAACAGGGTCGTACGCCGGGCAACCAGCTACGGTTCCGTTGTAAATCTGAGCGCCAAGGGTGGTCCAGTTAAGTGGCTGCCAACGGTTCAAACCTGATGGGTCAGCTGGGATGATGTCGCCCCAGTCCTTGTCTTTGGCTCGCTTATAGATGCCAGCCTTGAATACGTGCTCGCCGGCGAAGATTTCATCGTGACCCTGGTGACCGCTGGTGCGGTTCACCGAGTTGTAGTCAACGGTGATTCGGACATACGGGTTTGTCACCGAGTGAGTGCGGTGACAGATGGTGACTTTGCGGTCAGGTTCAGGTGCAGGCGTGGTGGTGATGTTGAATGCGATTGTTACTGTGGCCGTGAGTGCCGCACCAGCTGTCGAGTCGGTACCTGTAATTGTGATGGTTGAGGAGTTCGCAGCTGATGGGGTGCCACTGATAACACCATCGGCTGAGTTGATTGACAAACCTGCAGGCAAAGTCCCAGAGGTGACTGCATAGCTGACGGGCGCGGTCATATTTGCAGCTGTAAACGCGGTTGACGGAGTGATTAGAGTCCCGACTGTTCCGTTAATGGTTTGTGCCGGAGTTATGTTTGGAGCCGTGGAAGCGGCAATTGTGATGTCAAGAGAAAAGCGCTCTAGTTGGTCACAAAGAGCAACAACAATGTAGCTAGTCTGAACAAGTGTTGCGCTTGGGGTTCCGGTGAACTTTCCATTGGTAGTGCTAAAAGAAATGCCATTGACAGCGGTCAGAGGTGTTGCGTACGCGGCATCGCTCGCGGCATAGAGCTGCCAGCCCACTTGCCCAGTGCAACTGCCTGAAACGGTAGGGGCTGCTTTGTCTACAGTGTCACCAACATTTGTGGACAGGTTGGCGTAAGAAGTAATTGTCGTACCGCCGCAGCCGTTAGCTCCAAAGTTTGAGTTAACACAGGCTCCGGGCGTCGCAGCCGCGTTCGCAGGCGCCGAGATGCCAACGATGGAACCGAGCACGAGACCGATTGAAGCCAAAACGGCGATCAAGGACTTTTTGGTTTTTGCAGCGTGCATGCGACTGTTCTTTCTCTCTGAACCTGCTCTGGTGTTGAGCCAATAGGTAATTGAACCATGAGCTCTTCAGCCTGAACGGACTAATGTTCGGTTTGCCCGAATAATTTAGATGGAGCCCGTGTCAAGGCCTTGAAGCACCTGCTGGGCACGCACCCTGAGCTCTGGTAAATCGGCAAGTTTCTTTAGACCAAAAATCTGCTGACTCATGCGATGGTTCTTCACAAAAGTCTCTTTGTGGCGGTCAAGGAAATCCCAGTAGAGAGTAGTGAACGGGCAAGCGTTGTCGCCCACGCGCTTCTTTGGGTCGTAAACACAAGATTTACAGTGCTGAGTCATGCGGCTTAGATAAGCACCACCGGCAGCGTATGGCTTGGTCATGAGCAAGCCGCCGTCAGCATGAGTGGCCATGCCAATGATGTTTGGCACCATCACCCATTCGGCAGCATCGATAAACTGCTCGCGCATCCAGTCAAGAAATTGCTGTGGGTTGGTGCCCGTGATCAAGGCTAAATTGCTAAGGATCATGAGGCGCGGAATGTGGTGCGTCCAGGCACGAGCCTCAACATCGGCAACCACCGAGCGCACACAGTTCATTTGAGTTTTTGAAGAGTCATTGAAAAGCGGCAAAAGTTTGCGGTTCGCGTTCAACCCGTTGCGCTCTCGGTAGTCCTCACCCAGATACCAATACATGCCATTGATGTATTCGCGCCAGCCAATAACCTGCCGCACGAATGCCTCGACAGATTCAATTCGCGCCAGACCTTTTTTATAGGCAGCTACCGCGGCGGCAACCACCTCACTGGCGTGCAGTAACCCGTTGTTTAAATATGGGCTAAGCAGCGAGTGGTGCAGTGCCCAGTTATCGGCAGCAACAGCGTCTTCATAGGGGCCAAAGTTAGGCAAGTGATGATCTATAAAATTTTGCAACTGCTTGAGCGCACCGGCCCGAGTTGTTGCCCAAGTGCCGGTTGGCTGGTGACCAATCTGCTCGGCGACGGCAAGATCTGTGGCATCGGCCGCGTGAGTTAGATAAGGCGGGTAGGTGTAATTCTTTGGTGGTGGCAACCGGTTTTCAGAGTCGTAGTTCCAACGCCCGCCCTCAGGCTCGCCATCGCCAACCAAAATGCCAAGGCGCACACGCTGGGCCCGATAGAAGTTCTCCATGACAAAGGTCTTCTGCTTCTGGGCCCACAGCGCAAACAACGCCCGGGTCGTTAGAAAAAAGTCATTCTCAACAAACTGAACCCCAAAGTCTTTTAGGTTTTGCAGCTGCTTGAAAGATGACGGTTCGGCCGCCAGGATTGGCACATCGCCAAACTCGGAACGCGCCTGCGTCAGTCCATCGATGGTGGTTGGGGCTTGAATGTAGCGAACGGTGAAGCCCCTGGCCTCAGCCTCAACTGCAAACTGTCTGGCTGATGCCAACAGAAAATAGATACGCTCTGGGTGCCAGTCGCGGCCGGTAATCATGCGCTGACTCTCGACCAGAATGATTGCCTGTGTGGCTGGGTCTGCGGTTTTTAGAACTCCGCGGTCAAAATTTAGATGATCGTGGGCGATGTATAGAAGCTGCTTAATCATTAGCCCTTGCACCGCTGCGAACAGTACTTGACATTGGCCCAGTCGCGGGCCCACTTTTTGCGCCACTCAAATTTGAGACCACAGCGCTCACAAACTTTGGGTTCAAACCCATTCTTTGTTTTGGCTACCGGCATAACTAAAGACTAATCGCCTGGCGAACCCATGCCTCAAGGTCGGCCTCAGGAAGGGCCTTGCTGAAGTGATAACCCTGGCCAGAATCAACTTTCATTCCGGCGAGTAGCCGGCCAACAAGCCCTGACTCAATGCCCTCGGCAGTGACCTTTAGGTTTTGCCCCTTGGCCATGTTGGTTACGTCAGAAACCATTCGGTGGCTGCGTTCATCGGTGTCAATGTTTTCAAGGAATGACTTGTCAATCTTGAGAATGTCGAGCGGCATCTTTTGCGCCTGGCCAAGGTTTGAATAGCCGGTACCGAAGTCATCAAGGGCAATGCGCACGCCTGCTTGACGCAACTTTTCTAACTGCGCCATAACCACATCGCTGCCGGCAAGTGTGCGTTCGGTGACCTCGAGCACGATTGAGCTATTCGGCACGTGAGCCTTAGCTGCTTGGGCCAAAACAAAGTCGGCAAAGGCGGCGTCTTCAAGTTGCGGTGCCTCGACGTTTATCGAGACATAAGGGGCAGGCAAACCAGCCTTAGCAAACGCTGAGGCAATCGAGCGCGACCAGGCTCCAAGAGATTCACGAAGCACCTCGCTGCCAAGCTCAACGGTTAGTCCTGCACGGTTCACAATCGGCAAGAACTGGTCAGGCGGCACTAGCCCGTTGCCCGGCCGCTGCCAACGAATGAGTGCTTCTACACCAATTGGCTGCAGTGTCTCCAAAGAAACAATCGGCTGAAAGTGCATTACGAATTCGCCAGATCTCAGGGCGTTGCGCACCGCGATTTCTTCCTGCCAAGTAGTCAACATTCCTTGGTGTTCGGTAGGTGAGAAGATGGTGAACCCTGAACGCTCCCCCGGCTCTTTGGCTAGGTAAATTGCCAATGAGGCACAGCGAGCTAACTCAACTGAGTCGTCGATTCGAGGCTGAGATAAAGCAACCCCCACACTGGCACTGACTTCTGAGTCAAGACCAGCCAATTTTGTGGTGAACTGCAAAGACTTCACTAATTCTTGGGCGCGAGCGGCGGCAGCCTGACTTGACTCGTAAACACCGGTCAAACCAAACTCGTCGCCAGACAAACGCGAAACCTTCTCGGTTTCTGTTCTGAAAGCCTCAAGCCGGTTAGCCACCTCGCGAAGCAAAACGTCTCCGGCCTCATAGCCAAGTGAGCCGTTCACGTCGCGGAATCTATCGATGTCAATCAACATGATCGATACGACTTGCTCGGCAGTGGCCGACTGAATGTTTGCCTCAACCGATTTCGTGAATGAGTTGCGGTTCGGCAATTTAGTGAGACTGTCAAAGTCTCGCTCCTGTGAAAGCTCAAGGCCTCGAGCGTCTCGAGTGACGGCTGCCTGAACAACTTCATGCAGGCGCTGCTCGATGAAGTCGTGTTCCTCAGGGCCAATGTCAGAAGCCGTATCCTGCAATAGCTTGAAGAAGGTAATCTCGTTATCAACGATTTCAACCTTCATAAATAGGTCAAGCGTTAGTGAGAATAAATACTCTTTGAGGTCGGTAATGACGTCCTCGGTTGCAACGCCAGAATTAATTGCTTGAATAAGTTCACGACACCTGGCATCAACCTTCTGAACCAGCAATAGGCGGTTCCGGGTGAGCTCAAGGTCCTTGCGTTGCTCACGAAGCCTCTCGCGAATAATTCTGAAACCACGGATTATGTCTAGCGTCACCCAAGCACCCAGCGCACCACCGCTGATGATTCCAACTACCAGAAGCACTGCCTGAATAACCTCAGCCTGCACTCGCTGCGCAATTGCCTGTTCAGTTATTTGCCGGGTTAGGTCTTCAAAGGTCTGGCTCAAAAAGCG
>JACCEA011222427.1_pt1 | contig 22497 bp, 23 predicted proteins | sample 7449851 | NCBI WGS metagenome assembly JACCEA01 (sample SAMN15323453, study PRJNA562643) | freshwater metagenome | isolation source: river surface water | place: USA:Blue River Watershed | collected 2017-08-18 | reverse complement strand
TCAAATACGCTTGTAAAGCTCTTACCAACGTGAATATATTGAAGTTGATGAGAAAAAATGGGGTGGATATTGATGTGGTATCTATTCAAGAAGCTGAATTGGCTCTATTGGCTGGCTATCAACCCAATCAGATTCAATATACTCCAAGTGGAGTAGCTTTTTCGGAGGTGCAGCAGGCTGTAAGGATGGGGCTTAGAATGAATCTTGACTCTCTTCCGCTTTTAGAAAAATTCGGACAAACTTACGGAAATGCCTACCCGATTTGTTTGAGAATCAATCCGCATATTATGGAAGGTGGAACGCTAAAAATATCAACAGGACACAAAGATTCTAAATTTGGTATTTCTATCGAACAAGTGGAGGAAATTCATCAAATCGTTGAGAAATATGGATTGAATGTGGTCGGGTTGCACCAGCACACAGGGTCTGATTTTAAAAATGCTCACGTGATTGTAGATGCTGCTGAAAAGCTTTTTGACCTAAGCTATAAATTTTTTCCAAATATTCAATTCATTGATTTAGGTTCGGGATTTAAGGTTGCCTATAAAAAAGATGACCATATTACCGATATGGAAAAATTGGGGCATGCCGTTGTGAAGGTTTTTAATGAATTTTGTAAAAAATTAGGAAGAGAGGTGGAATTATGGTTTGAACCGGGTAAATTTTTGGTCAGTGAATGTGGGTATCTCCTGACATCTGCCAATGTGGTGAAATACAATCCTCACCGAAATTTCATAGGCGTAGATTCGGGCTTGAATCACTTGATTCGTCCAATGATGTATGACGCATACCATGAAATCATTAATGGCTCGAAGTTGGATGAAGGAGAAAAAGAAACGTATGATATTGTGGGGTATATTTGCGAGACCGATACATTCGGCAAGGATCGTTTATTGCCGAAAACAGAGGAAGGCGACATCATTGTGATGAAAAACGCAGGGGCTTATGGGTTTTCGATGGCTTCTAACTATAATTCGAGGCTAAAGCCAGCAGAAGTATTGATTTATCAAGGAAATGCCAAAATTATTCGAGAAAGGGAAACCATGGAGGATATTTTAAGAAATCAAGTGATTTTAGACTTTTGACTCACTAATCAATAATAATTTTTTATATGAACGCTTCAGCTCAAGAATTTAATAGGAGTTCTAAAAAAGATGATTTTGAATCACCAGATTTTTATCTGATGGATGATTTACTAACAGAGGAGCAATTATTGATTCGGGCTTCTGTGAGAGAGTTTGTCAAGAAAGAAATTTCTCCCATCATAGAAGATGCTGCCCAAAAAGGAGTATTTCCTGAGTTTATCGTTCAAAAAATGGGAGATTTAGGTGTTTTTGGACCAACCATTCCTTTAGAATATGGTGGACAAGGATTGGATTATATTTCTTATGGCTTGATGATGCAGGAAATAGAGCGAGGCGATTCGGGTATGCGTTCGACGGCTTCTGTCCAAGGTTCTTTGGTCATGTTTCCGATATATAAGTATGGAAGTGAAGAACAAAAAAGGAAGTTTTTGCCAAAATTAGGTAGTGGTGAGTTTTTGGGATGTTTTGGACTAACCGAGCCGGACTTTGGTTCAAATCCAGGAGGAATGAGAACAAATATTAAGGAAGATGGCGATTTTGTGATTCTGAATGGCTCTAAAATGTGGATTTCGAATGCTCCTAAAGCAGACATTGCAGTGGTTTGGGCTAAGAATGAACAAGGAAGAATAAAAGGTATTATTGTAGAAAGAGGTATGGAAGGCTTCTCTACTCCCGAAATTCATGGCAAATGGTCATTAAGAGCAAGTACAACCGGTGAATTGGTTTTTGATAATGTCCGTATTCCTAAAAGTAATATTTTGCCTGAGGCAGATGGTTTGAAAGCTCCTTTGTCTTGTTTGGATAATGCCAGATATGGTATTGCTTGGGGAGCATTAGGGGCAGCAATGGATTGTTATGAATCGGCTCGAAAATATGCGATGGAAAGAATTCAATTTGACAAACCAATTGCTTCTTTTCAGTTGATACAAAAGAAACTTGCTGAAATGCTGACAGAAATCACGAAAGCACAGCTGATTTGTTGGCGTTTGGGAAAACTGAAAAATGAAGGAAAAGCGAGCACTGCTCAAATATCTTTGGCAAAAAGAAATAATGTAGAGATTGCACTAACTATTGCTAGAGAAGCACGGCAAATCCATGGAGGAATGGGCATCACCGGAGAATATCCGATGATGAGACATCAAATGAATTTGGAATCAGTCGTAACTTATGAGGGAACTCACGACATTCATTTGCTCATACTTGGCCATGAAATAACAGGGATTCAAGCTTTTAAATAAAAGAAGTTTTAGAAAAAATTTTAATTTTTAGTATTTTTGCAATAATTTATAATATTTATTCTCAATCAATTAAACATAAAATGTTAAGAACTCATACGTGTGGAGAATTAAGACTCTCTGATGTGAATAAAACGGTTTCCCTTTGTGGATGGGTACAAGTGGTGCGTGACAAAGGAGGGATTATTTATATTGATTTACGTGATCGTTATGGAATAACGCAACTTATTTTAAATGAAAATGCCTCAGATGCTCAGGTAATAGCAACAGCCAGAGAACTCAGCCGTGAATTTGTCGTAAAGGCGGAAGGGGAAGTTATTGAAAGAATTGCAAAAAATGATAAAATTTCAACAGGTGAAGTAGAAATTAAGGTTTCGTCTTTAGAGATTTTAAATCCAGCAAAATTACCGCCGTTTTTGATTCAAGATGATACAGATGGAGGAGACGATATCCGTATGAAATATAGGTATTTGGATTTGAGAAGAAATGCTGTCCGTCAAAATCTTCAGTTGAGACATAAAATGGCTCAACAAACGAGAATCTATATGGATGCTCAAAGTTTTATTGAAGTCGAAACACCAGTATTGATTAAATCAACTCCGGAGGGTGCTAGAGATTTTGTAGTACCTAGTCGGATGAATCCAGGTGAGTTTTATGCCTTGCCTCAATCTCCACAAACATTCAAACAATTATTAATGGTTTCAGGGTTTGATAGATATTATCAAATCGTGAAATGCTTCAGAGATGAAGATTTAAGAGCTGACCGTCAACCTGAATTTACTCAAATTGACTGTGAAATGTCTTTTGTTGAACAAGAAGATATTTTAAATATGTTTGAGGGTTTGATTCGTCATTTATTCAAAACAGTCAAAAATATAGATATGCCGGAGGTTCCTCGTATGACTTATGCTGATGCGATGAGATTATACGGAAACGACAAGCCAGATACACGATTTGGGATGGAGTTTGTGGAATTAACAGACTTGACCAAAGGTAAAAATTTCCCAGTATTCGATGCCGCAGAATTAGTGGTGGCTATCAATGCGAAAGGATGTGCTGAATATACACGTAAGCAGTTGGATGAGCTAACCGATTGGGTAAAGCGTCCTCAAATTGGAGCAAAAGGCTTGATTTATGTTCGTTATAATCCAGATGGGACTCTCAAATCTTCGGTAGATAAATTTTATTCGGAGGATGATTTAAAAGCTTGGGCAGAGCGTTGTGGAGCAGAAAAAGGAGATTTGATTTTAGTGATTTCTGGAGATGCTGGAAAGGCTAGAAAGCAAATGAGTGAGTTGCGTCTTGAGATGGGTTCTCGCTTAGGACTTCGCAATCCTGAAGAATTTAAGGCTTTGTGGGTATTGGATTTTCCATTGTTAGAATATAGCGAAGAAGAAAATCGTTGGTTTGCAATGCACCATCCATTTACTAGCCCAAAACCAGAAGATATTTCTTTGCTGGAAACAGACCTTGGTGCCGTTCGAGCGAATGCGTATGATATGGTTATCAACGGAACTGAAGTTGGTGGAGGCTCGGTTAGGATTTTCCAAAAACCATTGCAATCTAAAATGTTTGAAATTTTAGGGTTTTCGGAAGAAGAAGCCAAAAAACAATTTGGATTTTTGATGGATGCTTTTGAATTTGGTGCCCCTCCGCATGCAGGTATTGCCTTCGGATTTGATAGATTATGCTCTATTTTCGGTGGTGCGGACTCTATCAGAGATTTTATTGCATTCCCGAAAAACAATTCGGGTAGAGACATGATGATTGATTCTCCTTCAACCATTGATGCCAAGCAAATGGATGAATTGAAAATCAAGACGGTGTTGTAAATAGATTATTGAATCTTTAAAAAAGAGCTATACCTTCGTGTATCGCTCTTTTTTTGTTGATATATCACACATAAATAAATGATTGATATCATAATCAATTTTCTTTAGAAATGAGACCTTTGTGTCATCAATCTAAAGCAATTTATTATGGAAAATCAAAAGTATATCACCGAATTACATCAGGAGCATCAAGAGTGGGAAAAAAAATTGGCTTTTTATGAAGACGAAATCAAAGTAATGCAAAATCGCTTGTCGGAGGTTAGTGCCAAAAACTCCGATAGCAATGTCAAAGTCAAAGTAGAACAATTTCAAAATCGTTTTATCATTCAAAAAAATGAAATAGATGCCTTGAAACATTTAATTCATTTGGGTGAAGACGAAATTACTGCAAATATCAAAGAAAATCCCGTAGCTTATACGCATAGAAAATTGGATGAAAACCAAGCATTGACAGATAAATTATCTATGTTCGAGCCGTTATTCTTTTCACTTAAAGACGAATTAAGCCAATTTGTGGCAGAAAATCTCTAATCTCGCTTTGGGCAGTTGTAGCTCATCGAAACTTTTGGAATTAAGATTTTGTTTATTCTTTAGATTTATATTTATTTGAGTAAACATTTCATAAATTTTAGAAAATGGTAACTGTAACTGAAACAGCAAAAAATAAAATCGTAGAATTACGAGAGAAAGATGGTTTGACGGGCAATCACGGTGTGCGTGTTGCAGTAGAGGGGGGAGGATGTTCGGGATTGATGTATAATCTGAATTTTGATGCCGAACAAAAGCCAAACGACCATGTCTTCGAGGATAATGGGATTAAGGTTTTTGTAGATAAGAAAAGCTTATTATACCTCATCGGAACAGAATTGGACTTTTCTGATGGTTTGAATGGAAAGGGTTTTCAGTTCAAAAATCCTAACGCAACAAGAACTTGTGGGTGCGGAGAAAGTTTCTCTGTCTGATTTTTTTTAAAATAATGGATAGGCGATGATTTATTAAATCCTCGCCTATTTTATATCCTATCTTTATAAGTCTCAAAACCAAAAGATTTAATCAACTGAAATTCATCATTTTCTTTCCAAATACCGATAGAGGGTAAACCAACCCCATTGAATGTGGTGGTTTTTACCATCGTGTAGTGAATCATATCGTCAAAAATAATGCTATCTCCAATTTTTAAAGGATTCTCGAATGAGTAATCTCCTTTGAAGTCTCCTGCCAAGCAAGTCATACCCCCCATTCGATACGTTGGTTTGCCTTCAATAGGGTCTGTTGCTCCCCAAATTCTGGGTTTATAAGGCATTTCTAAGGTGTCAGGCATGTGTGCCGCAAAGGAAACATCCAAAATAGCCACATCAACTCCTTGGGCATCTACAATGTCTAAGACAGTTGATTTTAAATAACCTGTTTGCCAAGCAATGGCAGAACCCGGCTCTAAAATAATATCTATTTGATAGGTCTCTCTCAAACGTTTCAATTGGGCAATCAGGTGTTCGTGATTGTATCCTTCACGGGTCATCAAATGTCCTCCACCAAGATTGAGCCATTTTACTTGGTGAAGCAAATCACCAAACTTCTCTTCTATATGAACCAAAGTTCTTTCTAATGTATAAGAATCATTTTCACAAAGCGTATGAGAGTGAAGTCCTTCAATACCTTCGGGAAGAGATTCGCCCAAAGCTTCTCTTGTAATTCCTAATCTTGAACCCACAATACATGGATTGTACATATCGGTTTCTACTTCGGCATATTGGGGATTGATGCGGATGCCGCATGAAATTTTCGTCGGATGTTCGTCGATTTGTTTTTTGAATAAATGCCACTGATTCAATGAATTGAATGTAATATGGCTGCTATAAGTCAATAATTCATTAAACTCTTCTGGTTTGTAGGCAGGAGCATAAACATGTGCCTTACATTTCATTTCTTCGTAAATCAATCTTGCTTCATTGAGCGAGCTTGCTGTTGCTCCCGATAGGTATTGTTTCACCAAAGGAAATGCCGCATACATCGAAAAACCCTTCAGTGCTAAAATAATGTTTGCCCCTGATTCTTGTTGAACATGAGCCAATAATTCAAGATTTTTGCGTAAAAGTCTTTCTTCCATCACGTAGCATGGAGAAGGAACTTGACTGATATTGATAGCCATTTGACGTGTTTTCTAAATGAATATTTAATTTATCAAAAAAAGCCCTATCAGGAAAGATAGGACTTCTTTGTGAATAGTTTATCGAAAATCAATACTCATGTGGAAGTTCTTGATTGATTTGTTCATTCCAAGGTAATCCATGCGTATTCAATAAGTCCATGAATGGGTCTGGATTTAATTGTTCACAATTCCAAACGCCTGGTTTTTGCCATTCGTCATTTGTAAGCATCAACATTGCCCCAATCATCGCCGGAACCCCCGTGGTATAAGAAACTGCCTGAGCTTTTACTTCTTTGTAGCATGCAGCATGGTCGCAATTATTCCAAACATAATAGGTTCTATCCTCTCCGTTTTTAATGCCTTTGATTTGGCAGCCTATAGAGGTTTGTCCGGTATAATTTTCGCCTAATGAATCAGGTGCTGGTAAAACTGCTTTCAAAAATTCAAGCGGAACGATATCCATTCCATTAAATTTAATCGGGTCAATTCGAGTCATACCAACATTTTGAAGAACTTCCAAATGGGTAAGATATGCCTGACCAAAAGTCATCCAAAATCTTGCACGTTTCAATGTAGGGAAGTGTTTGACCAATGATTCAAGTTCTTCGTGATACAATACATAAGACTCTTTTGGGCCGATGCCAGGATAATCGATTGCTTTATGTATAGACATTGGTGGGATTTCTACCCATTCGCCATTTTCCCAATATCTTCCGTTTTGAGTAATTTCTCTAATGTTAATCTCAGGATTAAAATTAGTAGCAAATGCTTTGCCGTGATTTCCAGCATTGCAATCAATAATATCCAAATAGTGCATTTCATCGAATTGATGCTTATTGGCATAAGCACAATACACTTGGGTTACGCCAGGGTCAAATCCACAACCCAAAAGAGCCATTAAACCAGCTTCTTTGAATCTATCTTGATAAGCCCATTGCCAGCTATATTCAAACTTGGCAACATCTTTTGGTTCATAATTGGCTGTATCCAAATAATGTACGCCTGTTTCTAAACAAGCATCCATGATAGTTAAATCTTGGTAAGGTAGAGCAACATTAATAACCATTTTTGGTTGAAAGCTCTTGATTAATGCTACCAATTCGGGTACATTATCTGCATCAACTTGGGCAGTTTGAATGTTTACCCCGTGCATTTCTTTGATATCTGCGGCAATTTTATCGCATTTAGATTTGGTTCTACTTGCCAGCAAGATGTCTGAAAAGACATTAGAATTCATCGCACATTTATGAGCGACCACGCTACCGACACCGCCGGCACCTATAATGATAACTTTTGACATTCTTTAATTAAATGATGAATGAGTGAAAATTGAATTCAAAAAGAATCTTCTGCAAAGATACTCTATCATTCACAATTGATTGATTGATTTAGAGATTTTTTATTTCTGATGCCGTTAAATAAATTATATATGCCGTTTAATAAAAATTGTTTGTCTGTAAAATCTTCTTTGTGTACTTTCGTTATTATTCAAGAAATAAATTTTGAGTTAAAAAACGAATTTAGCTGTCTAAATATAAGAAAAATTGTAAACTTAAATGAATCCTAGCATGAACAGAACAATGAAGTCGAAAACTGATACACTCAAAAATGCAGAACTTTTGCTAATCGGTATCCTTTTATTATCGGTAGGTATTTGTATGTACTTTGCCAATATTAAATTTTGGTAATTTTTTTTCATTAAAGATTCAAAAAATAAAAAAATCCCGGATTTTCCGGGATTTTATATTTTAGAAGTATTTGTTTTATCAAGAAAGTGCTGCTACTCCTGGCAAAACTTTACCTTCCATATATTCTAATAATGCTCCGCCACCTGTCGAAACATAAGATACTCTGTCGCCAAATCCTGCGTTATTGATAGCTGAGGCAGAATCGCCACCACCAATCAATGAAAATGCTTCATTTTCTTCGGTCGCTTTTACCACGGCTTCTGCGATTGCATTCGTACCAATAGCAAAATTAGGGAATTCAAAAACACCCATAGGGCCATTCCATAGGATAGTTTTAGATTTTAAGATAGTTTCTGTAAATAATTTGACAGATTCTGGTCCAATATCAAACCCTTCCCAATCTCCTGGAATTGCACCAGTATCAACGGTGATTCTGTTGGCATCATTTGAAAAAGCATCGCCACACACATTGTCCAATGGCATGATTAAATTAACTCCTTTCGTTTTTGCTTTTTCAATCAAACTAAGAGCCAATTCCATTTTATCAGCCTCTAAAAGTGATTTTCCGATAGCCCCACCTTGAGCTTTGGTGAATGTATAAGTCATTCCTCCGCCAATAATCAAATTATCGACCTTATCCAATAATCTCTCGATTAATAAGATTTTATCAGAAATTTTGGCACCACCCATAATTGCCGTAAACGGTCTTTCAGCGTGGTTTAATATTTTTTCGGCATTGTCCACTTCCGCCTGCATCACATATCCACAAACCCTGTCTTGGAAAAATTGACCAATAATAGCCGTCGAAGCATGGGCTCTGTGGGCTGTTCCGAAAGCATCATTTACCCAAACATTGCCAAGTTTTGATAATTTTTCAGCAAATAATACGTCACCTTTTTCTTCTTCTTTGTAGAAACGAAGATTTTCTAATAATAAAACTTCACCTGCTTGTAAATTTGCAGCTAAATCACTTGCTGACTGCCCAACGCAGTCGTCTGCAAATTTCACTTGTAACCCAAGAATGACCGATAAAGGATTGACCAAGTGCTTCAATGAATACTTTTCTGTCGGGCCATCTTTTGGACGACCTAAATGAGACATTAAAATACACGAACCACCATCTTTTAGAATTTTCTTGATAGTAGGAATCGTTGCTGTGATACGTGTATCATCAGTGATTTCATACTTGTCATTCAATGGAACGTTAAAATCAACTCGAATGAGGGCTTTTTTGCCTGAAAAATCGTAAGTATCTAAGGTTTTCATTCAACAATGAATTATTTAGTGAATGTTGCTCAAACAAAAAAGGTAAATTTACCGTTTCTTAACTGCTTGAGCATATATATTGAAGCTTTATTTAAAACTCTTACAAATATAATTTTTCTTTTTGCTTAAACCACGAAATATAATCAGGATTCTTTTGGGTAAAATCAAAAAATCATTTAAAAGTTATATTTTTTCTTGCCTAATGAAAAATAACTCAAAAACAACGAGGGGCTTTTTCTTTTGGCTTTCAAACTTATTGAATAGATTTGTAATTATTTTTTTAGAATGATACGATTAATTACTATTCTTGCTTGCTTGCAATTCTTTCATACGCTTGTGTTTGCTCAGAATGAGTATGAATATTATGTGCCTTCCACGGGGCGTACGGATGTCAAAAATAATTCGTATGCAAACCTCGATAGGGTGGCGAGGAGTTTATATGTTGGCTTGGAAGGGGGATTTAAAATCACAAAAATCTCTACCAACAATGCAATGGATGGACTAATTTCAGGAAATAATACCAATGAAGCGTTTTGGGGTGGAAATATAGGCTTTAATTTTGATAATCGATGGGCTTTGGAAACTGGATTTTTAAAAAATCCTCTCTTTTTTGTACAAAATATTGCATCGGGACGTGGCTTACCCTATCGCTATAAAATCGGCACTTCGCTCAATACTATTCCTTTGAGGTTCAAATATAAAGTTCTAACCTTAGATGCTGTCACAAAATCTGCCTCAATTTATTTGGGTGCAGGGCTATTAGTTGGCTTAAATTCAGGCGAAAAACTGATTTTTGCCAATGCTTTCAATGCTTTGGCGGGAGATTCTAAAAATCCAGATACCTTGCGACTAACTTCCAAATCGTATCTTACTCCCAAAAGTGCTATGGGCTTTGAATTCATGACCGAGCTTAGAGGGAAAATCGCTGAGGGTTTGTTTATCAGCTTATTTGGCAGGTATGCACTTCTACCAAAAGGGGCTGTTCGCTCTGATTTGGTTTATTCGGAAAATTCTCTTGTAAAAGATACCTCAACACAGTTTTCCAAGCCCGCAGGTATCAGTTTCGGATTATCTTTGACCTTAGATATTGCTAAAGGGTATAAATATAAAAGTAAAATAGAGTGATTTTACCAGTATTTTCCTTTCTTTTGGATGATTTTTCCGATGCCTCTCAATAAAATCAGCAGATGTATGAATAAAGTGTTTGATAAGCCGAAATGCTTTCGTATCACCTTGAATCGGTCGATTAACGAACGCTTTAATTGCTGATTTGAGATTCCTCCTACCAAATATTTTGATACAATAAAGTCTAAATATACATTCTCTCGGGAATTTTTGAGGCATTCTATTTCCCAATCGAGGTCGGCACTTAGATTATGAATGTCGTACTTAGGGGCGATATTTTTCCGACAAATAAAAGACTGATGGCAGACAAGCATCCCGAATTTCATTTGTTGCCATTGGAGATTTTTGGGCAATCGATGCGTCGTTAAATAAGACCTTTCTCCCAAAATAGTTCGATTTTCATCTACAAAATAGGTCTCTCCGTATAAAATATCTGTTTTTGGACTAATTTTTTCAATGATTCTGCCCAATGTAGTAGCATCATTGATTTCATCTCCAGCATTGATAAACCAAATAAATTCTCCTTGAGCATTTGCCAATCCTTTGTTCATAGCATCGTACAAGCCTTTGTCTGGTTCTGAAATAATTTTTGAGAAATATGCCCGATACTGCTGAGCAATGCTTAGGGTATTGTCTTTCGATTGTCCGTCTATGAGCAAGTATTCGTAGTCTTGAGAATCTTGTTGGATGATACTCAAAATAGTGCGTTCTAGGTACTTTTCAGCATTGAATGTAATCGTAATGATAGATATTTTCGGGGTTTTGAGATTATTGGAGGTTTTCATAGACGGTTTTATATTGTAGAGCAATGTGCTGCTCCGAATAGTTTGATAGTACTTTGTCTCTTGAATGTTTTGAAAGCATCGGGTAATCGGACTCAAACAAAACCCAACGAATACCTTTGGCTAAATCGTTTGCAGACTTATATTTTGCCAAATAACCGGTTGTCTGATGCTCTATCATTTCGGGAATTCCTCCTACCTCAAACCCTACTACGGGAGTACCACAAGCCATTGCTTCCATGATGGTATTGGGCAAATTTTCTTGGATAGAAGGTATTACAAAAACATCCCCAGCATTATAAACATCAATAATGGTCTCGACATCAAATATTTTACCTAAAGAGTGGGTTTTAAAAGGCAATTTTTGAAGACTTTCTTCATCGCTTTCCCCCAAAATAATTAATTCGACAGAAGTTTTATCGACTAATTGACTTTTTAAAATATCTAATGATTCCTGAAAAAATGAAAAGCCTTTCCATATTACCGACACTTTCGCAGCCACAAAAAGAATCAATTTTTTGTCAGTAGGCAATTGCAGCTTTTCTCTGCATTGGATTTTATTTTTTTGCTTGAAAATCGATGTATCAATTGGATTGGGTATTGATTGTACAGAAAAGCCTTGAAGTAGATGGCTATTTCTAGCTCGCCTGCCCAACCATTGACTACAAGCAACAAATGCTACTTTCTTTGGATTTATTTGATTAAAAACAAGCTCTTTTTTTCTTAAAATTTCATAAGACAAATCAGAAGAACTAGGGTTTTGTAAATACTGCGAGCAATTGCCACATAGATTTTGAAAATTTTCACAATCGCCACTATGATGGCAGCCTCCCGTGAAAGCCCACATATCGTGCATCGTCCAAATTATTTTTTTATTTAATCGAAATAGCTTTTCTAAAGATTCCAAAGATAAAAAACCAAAATTGACCCAATGCAAGTGAATAATGTCTGCTTCTAATATCAAGGGGTGGCGACTGATATCAATGCCGGTATTGGCAGGAGAAAAGGCAAAGCGGATACTTTTATCTTTTTCAAAAAAACGAAAAAAAAGTCGTTCCACTACAAATCTAACGAATGCCATTTTTCTTAAAAACCAAGTATTACTAAGACTTTGAACGCCAGAACTTGGCTTTTTTTGTTCTTGTACCAACAAACTTACCTGTAAATTGGTCTGTCGATGAAGGGCATCACGAAGCCTCAAGCAAGCAATGGCCGCTCCACCCATCGAATCATCTGTATTGACTAAAACTACCTTCAATTGTTATATTAGTTTTTAAAATTGAATTTCTTTAAAGTATGATTGAACATCTCGTTCAATTCGGGCGATATGTTGCTAAAATATATCAAACTCCCAAACAAAATAGTCAAAGCAATCGAACGGACTAAAATATTAATAATAATCCAAAAAAACTGATTATTATCAAAATTAGGTATAAAATGAAGCATTAAAATAGTAAAAACAGCAAAAAATAATACCAATAATAATTTTAGAGAAAAAGGTTGCATGCCTAATTTCCACCAGACGATTCCAAATCTTGCCAAATTGAAGTAAACAGTTGCAAAAGCCAAGGCAATCGCCGCTCCGTTCATGCCAAATTTTGGAATCAAAAGATAGTTCAAAAGTATGGTAATCAAAATCAATCCTACCATAATATAGGTGTCATATTTATAGTATTTTGATAGCGTCAAAATGGTTCCATTTAAGCCTGTTGCCAAGTCGAATAATTTACCAAGACTAATGATGATGATGACCCATTTGCCACTGGAATAGGCAGATGGTAAAAAATGAAATAATGAGTCGAGGTTGAGGTATATTCCCAGAAAAATCCATGAACCAATAATCAATAAAGTAAGACAACTCTTTCGATAAATGCTTTTTATTGTATCGAAATCATGCTTTGCAAAAGATTCGGCAATGATTGGTTGAGAAGCCTTGTTGAGGGCAATTAATGCCATTCCCATGACACTCGGAAAGAAAGATGCCGTATTATAAATGCCGGTTTCATCCAGAGAGGTCAATTTGGCAAGCATGGCTTTATCAATATACAAAATAACCATCGACGAAAATCCTGTCAAAATGGTTAAAAAACTATATACCCAAAACTCTTTACTGAAATTTTTATCGAAAACAGAAAAATTAGGTTGAAGTGAAAAACCCTCTAACCTTGTAGCTTTCCAAATCATTGGTAAAACATAAAATGAAATAGCAATTGTCCAAAAATATAAATAATCTTCAAACGAAATCAAACGAAATACCAATAAGAAAAGAGAAAGTAAAAAAAGTAATTTTTGTAAAAATTGTGATAAAAATGTTCCTGTTACGGTATCATAAAGATTTTTGGCGTAGTTGTCAAACAAATTGAATAATAATGTGGCAAGGGTAATAGGTATCAAAAAATGAAAATTATCAGCAAATAAATTTGATTTTTCTTGGGAATTGACCAACCAATTTTTCAACAAAAATAAACCAAGCATAGAAATTAAAAAACCAATCAAGCCACTGGATAAACCTAAAAATAAAAATCCTTTATGACCTTTGGAAGCATCTCGAAAGTAAGGGAAAAACCTACTTCCAGCAGCATTGAATCCCAAAGAGGAGAGCTGTACCAAAACATACATGTAAGACAATAAAACGCCTAAAAGCCCATTTTGAGACTCACTCAGTACATTTGGTACGACAAAAAACTGTGTAACGAATCCAATGACTACTCCGCCATAAGAGAAAATGGTACTTAAAAATGCCTGCTTTTTGATTATGCTCATATAAACTTAGAGATTTTAAGTTAATTTTTGGCAATTAAATCCCAATGCAAAGCTGTGCCGGCTTGGATGTTTTGCGTTGCCTTTTTACCCAAAATATCATCGTAATACCTGGTATGCAAACCATTCGATGGGCGAATAGAACGCACATTTTTTTCGCTAAAAGTATCGCCATCTTGCATGTCTTCTACGACATAAAGCGACCTTTTGTATTGCAAACTTTTTTGTTCTTTTTCAGAAATACAATAATTAACTTTTCCCATCGCCAAAAAAGCTCTTTCAGACTCGATAACCAAACTTTTTAGTTCTTCAGGCTCTAGCGAGAAAGCAGCATCCACTCCACCATCTGCACGTCGCAAAGTGAAGTGCTTTTCGATGATTCTTGCACCCAAAGCTACTGCTGCTACCGATGCCCCGATACCCATGGTATGATCTGAAAGTCCGACTTGGCAATCGTATAATTCTCTCATGTGAGGAATGGTGAGTAAATTAGTGCTTTCGGGTGTAGCAGGGTAGGTACTTGTACATTTAAGTAAAATTAAGTCTTTGCACCCATTTGCTTTTAAGACACCGACTGACTCTTGAATATCTGCCACGGTAGCTACTCCCGTACTCATGATGACAGGTTTGCCGGTTTGTGCAACTTTTTTTAGTAAAATATGGTCGGTATTTTCAAACGATGCAATTTTATAGCATGGTACATCCAATGATTCGAGGAAATCTACTGCCGTTGTATCAAATGGACTACTAAAAGCCAACATTCCGTGGGATTTTGCTCGTTCAAAAATAGGCTGATGCCATTCCCAAGGAGTATAGGCTTGCTGGTAAAGTTTGTGTAAATTCTGGTTTTTCCAAAGAGAATTTTGGTCTTTAATCACAAATTCATCCGATTTTCCATTGAAAGTAATGGTATCGGCTGTATAAGTTTGAAGTTTGAGAGCATGAGCTCCAGCTTCGGCAGCAGCATCGACTAAGGCAAAAGCACGCTCTATCGATTGATTATGATTGCCCGACATCTCGGCAATAATGAACGGCTTATGTTCGGGGCTAATCGGAATATGAGCAATTTTAAACATAAAAATCTTAGGATAAATCAATAAATAATTTAGTCTCTTTCGGCATACTTCGTATGAATCAAGACATCTATAAATTTGCCGTCAAAAAAGCAATGTTCTTTTAAGCGGGCTTCCTCTTTAAATCCGTTTTTCTCAAGCATGGTGTATAAATGAGGTCTCAAATCGAAAGCATAAGTGAAAATTTTATGAAAATTTAGCTCTCTAAAAGCAATTTGACGAAGGATTGTCAGATAGGCACTCCAATTTTCCTCGAAATACCCTTTTTCCAACGAGGTATCCATGATAAAAGATATTTCTGCATTTTTATCCATCCAATTAATATGCACTAATCCTCCGTAGCCAATACACTGATTATTTTTTAGAAAAGAAAAAAGAATTTGTCCCGGTCTTTCTTGTTCAAAAAGTTTAGAAACGACGTTTTCAAAATATTTTTTTTGATCAAGAGCCGTGAGAGGCTTAGCTTGGCGTAAATGATAAATTTGTTCATTTCGCCATTTCATAATCAACTCTTGGTCTTCGTCTCTAATCGGTATTAAGGCATATTCTTTCCACTGAAATAGCTGCTTTTGAAGGCATTGGTAGGCTCTCATGATTTTGAATGTAAGCTAAATTTGAATTCTGCAATTTTCCAATCTTCCTCGTTGTCGATGTCGTGTGCATCCATTTCCGAAATAATCATGCCACCAGTATTATCACCTAAAATTTGCTTGGTTGTCAGGAAGGCATTTGTTCGGAAAAAATAAAATTGTCCAGCATCATGGTACATCGGTTCGAGGTCTTGCGAGCGAACTTGAGCATTTTCTGGGTTTTTCCAACGTATTTTTTCTTGCTCCATGACAACTCCTCGTTGCGGAGGAAATGAAAATCTTTGAATTGTAAATACAGCGTCTAATCCTTTATCGGAGAGTATTTGAAATGCCTTTTGTAAACTTTCTCCCGATACGAATGGAGCAGTCGGATAGATGCAACAAGCGTATTGAAATGATTTGTTCAATTGCTGATATTTTTCTAATACTTCTGTCAATACATCTACTGTGGTAGCAAAATCATTGGCATTTTCGGTCGATCTCATGAAAGGTACTTTGGCTCCATACTGAAGAGCAATTGCTGCAATTTCGGTATCATCGGTCGAAACCATTACTTCACTGAATAGCCCACTTTGTATGGCAGCTTCGATGGAGTATGCAATGATTGGTTTTCCGAGAAAATTTTTGATATTTTTTCTCGGAATTCGTTTACTCCCTCCACGAGCCGGAATAATTGCCAAAGCTTTTCCTTCTGTATTCAATGTTGGAATAATCATTTACACATCAGTTTTTTCTAATAAATACATGCAATCGGCATTTCCTGATTCTGCCTGATTGATATATGGATAAATTTCTTTTTTTACCAAAGTCAGATTTGGAAAACGGTCTAAAAATAATTGAGCATAATCCGCCTTCCATAGATAATCCTCATTTCCTCGATAATTGATGGTGGTGGTTTCGGGTGCAAAATATTCCCAACCCCAAATATATTTTTTCGAGCAACGAACCATTTCGTCCATGATTTTCGGCAGATTATCTGGAGAAATATGAATCAAAACACCATTGGTACAAACCAAATCAAAATAGGCATCTTTGAAAGGGAGGTCGAAGCCTGAACCTTGTAAAATGTTGATATCTTGCGTAAATTCCTTTGCTTTTTGTGCGGCATACGCTTGTAATTCGATGCCATATATATTCTTAAATCCCGAGCGTTGTAAACCCACAAGCTGCATTCCTGTATTACAGCCGACTTCCAAGATTTTGGCATCTTTGTCCAAAACATTTAGAAATTTTTCATTGAGTTCAATTTTCGTAATCCCCCAATTGTTTAAATAAAATTGATCCCATTCTTCGGGTTTACGAGAGTTTCTGTCTGTATAATCTTTCCCAAACTCACCACTCCAAAAATGCTCTTGTTTTGTTTTCATTTATTTTTTGAAATTAAAGGAGAATAATATAATCCTCAATTTTTATTGATACATTTTTTCGTAATACTTCAAATAATCACCACTAGTAACATTTTCGAGCCATTGTGTATTTTCCAAGTACCACTCTACTGTTTGTTCCAATCCTTCTTCAAATTGAAGCGAGGGTTTCCAGCCTAATTCATTCATTAGTTTAGAAGCATCAATGGCGTACCTCAAATCATGTCCTGCACGGTCGGTTACGTAGGTAATCAATTGGGCAGATTCGCCTTCTGTTCTACCTAATTTATCGTCCATAATTCGACAAAGAAGATGCACTAAATCAATATTTTTCCATTCATTAAATCCTCCGATATTATAAGTTTCGCCATTTTTACCTCGATGAAATATTTCATCAATGGCACGGGCATGGTCTTTGACAAACAACCAATCTCGTACATTTTCACCTTTTCCATACACAGGCAATGGGCGTTTTTGAAGAATATTGTTAATCATTAAAGGAATCAATTTTTCAGGAAAATGATTCGGTCCGTAGTTATTAGAACAATTCGAGATAACCACCGGTAATTTGTAAGTATTGTGATAAGCTCTGACAAAATGGTCGGATGAAGCCTTCGATGCCGAATAAGGTGAGCGAGGGTCATATTTGGTAGTTTCGACAAAGAAATCTTCGGGATTGTGCAATTCTCCATAGACCTCATCGGTGGAAACATGGTAGAATCGGTGCTCTGACAAGGTATCTTTCCATGTATTTTTGGCAGCATTCAATAAATTGACCGTTCCGATGACATTAGTCATGACAAATTCCATGGGATTGGTAATTGAGCGATCGACGTGCGATTCGGCAGCCAAATGAATGACACCATTGAAATTGTATTTTTCAAATAAAGCATTCAGGTAGGTAGCATCAGTAATATCCCCATGCTCGAAAGTATAGTTTGGAGCTTTTTCGATATCTTTCAGATTTTCTAAATTACCTGCATACGTCAATTTATCCAAATTGATGATTTGATAATCCGGGTATTTATTGACAAATAATCGGACAACATGTGAGCCAATAAATCCTGCTCCTCCGGTGATAAGTATATTTTTCATGAATTAAAAATGTATCGATTGGACTATTTTTGCCAGATTGATTATTTATTTCTTAATTTCAATTCCCAACGCCAAGCATCTTTCAAGCTTTCAGCGAGGCTTTTTTCTGCTTTCCACCCCAAAATTTGTTCTGCTTTAGAAACTTCGCCATAAATTTTTTCAACATCACCAGGCCTTCTTTCTCCAATTTCGTAATTAAGCTTTACTTGGCAAACCGCTTCAAACGTCTGTATAATTTCTAAGACCGAATTACCTTTTCCTGTACCTATATTAAAGACATCATAGTAATTATCCGAATGTTTGTCTAATAGCTCCAAAGAGGCGACGTGAGCTTTGGCCAAATCTACGACATGAATGAAATCTCTGACATTTGAGCCATCTGGGGTATCATAGTCATTGCCAAAAACAGTGAGTTTTGGACGAACCCCTGCTGCTGTTTGTGTAATAAACGGCACTAAATTACTTGGGACACCATTGGGTAATTCTCCAATCAGGGCTGTTTCATGTGCCCCGATAGGATTAAAATACCTTAGTGAAATGATTTTTAAGGGATTTCCGGCTACAATGGTATCTCTCAATATATCTTCACAGATAGTTTTGGTATTTCCGTAAGGAGAAGTGGCTGGTTTTCGGGGGGTATTTTCAGTTACTGGAATTTCATCTGGTTGTCCGTAAACAGTACATGAAGAAGAAAAAACCAGATTTTTGATATTTAATTTTAGCATCACCTTCAAGACATTTAAGGTAGAGCCGACATTATTTTCGTAATATTTGATTGGCAAAGCGACGGATTCGCCCACAGCCTTGTGAGCCGCAAAATGAATAAGCCCCTCGATGTTTTCAGAAACACAAATATTTTCTAAAATATCGATATCATTGCAGTCATTTTCATAAGTTTTGATGGATTTTCCAAGGATTTGTTCAATACCTTGCAGGACGGATTTGTCGGAATTGCCAAAATTATCGATAATGATAGGCTCATGTCCGGCATTCACCAATTCTACCACCGTATGCGATCCGATGAAGCCCGCACCGCCTGTGACTAAAATTTTCATAAAAAAATGTTTGTTTTTTTTGCAAAAGTATGAATTTAGTAGTTTAATTGGAAATTGTTCTTGTATTATTGTCTTATTAGACGATTAAAAGGGCATTTCAAGCTAATTTTTTTATATTTTTCCCATAAACCTAAATTTAAGATGACAAATTCGGAGATTAAAGCTCTTGTTTCACTACTCGATGACCAAGATGTAGAGGTGGTTCAGCATGTCGAGAATCAACTTCGTCGCATGGGTGAAACGGCTATCCCTTTTTTGGAAGACCACTGGCAGGATAGTTCGTTTAATCCTCCATTACAAAAAAAAATCGAAGACTTGATTCATGCTTTGCAATATGAGTTACTTGCCAATCGACTCACATCTTGGAAAAATGCTGGTGCAAAAGATTTGTTGGAAGGAATGTGGATGATTGCAACCTATCAGTATCCCGATTTGCAACTAGACGCACTGAAGGCTTATATCAATGAAATGTACTTGGATATTTGGCTGGAGCTTCGTGATGATTTACATCCACATGACCAAATAAGGATTGTAAATCAAATTTTCTTCGATAAATATAAATTTACTCCGAATACTAAAAATTTCCATGCAGTGGCAAATTCGATGATTAATCAGGTATTTGATTTGAAAAAAGGAAATCCCATCTCGCTCTGTGTGATTTATTTATTATTGGCTCAAAGACTTGGATTACCTATTAGCGGCGTAAATCTACCGAGTTTATTTGTATTGACTTATCAAACGCCTCAAACTCAATTTTATATCAATGTATTCAACCGAGGGTTGATTTTTTCTAAAAACGATATTGTCAATTATATCAAGCAACTCAATATTGAGTCGCAAGATTCTTTTTTCAATCCTTGCAGTCATTTAGAAATTGTGACAAGGGTATTGAGAAATTTGATAGTTTCTTTTGAAAAAATATCGGATATCCAAAGAGCAAAAGAGATTGAACGAATTTTGAAATTGATTCAGTGAGCAATCACTAAATAATAATCGTCTATTTTATCGATTAAGATGGAATAGTGATTCTTGAAGCTTTCCATCTCAATACTACCAACAGTGGCTGTGGCTCCTTCTGGAAATTTATTGATGGACAAGTTCTCATTAAAAATCACTTTTCTCTTACCGTAAAGCTTGTATAAGGCTTCTTTTGCCGACCAATAGATGCAGAGTTTATCCAGATGATTTTCGGTAGCCTTCATTTCGGAGGGAGAAAGAAATTTGTGGGCTACTTTTTTTAATTTTTCAGAAGGTTTTTCGACATCAATCCCGATACTTTTTGTTGGATGAAAAACAACAGCTACTAAACTTGTGCTATGGCTGATAGATATTTGCCACGTTGAGTTTATTAAATAGGGCTTTCCACAATCGTCTTTGTCTATTCCTTGGTAGTTGATGTTGAGTGCTTGGCATAACTCTTGGATACATAATCTGCTACAAATAAATTCAATTTTTTTTTGAGGATGTTTGATGTCGTTGTATTCAAGATTTTCGCTTAATAAATTTTCTAAATCATTGAGATTTTCACTGATTTTCCAAACAGCAAGGTGCAAAGAGTCCTGAATTTCTTTGACAAATAATAAAGGCATAAACGAATTGTTTTTTGCAAAATTAATTCAAAAATGTAAGAAAATGATAAAAATGTATTTCATTATGGTTATAATGGTAGTTTGATTACTTCTATTGTTTCTCAAAATATACCTTTTACAAGGCTCTTGATAAAATAACAAGGTCGTACAATTCAGAAGCAATAATACTCTAAGGCACTATATTACATAAAAAAATCATGTGAAAGAATGCAGAAAGTGGTGTTTTTTACGAAGAAAGTGTTCCAAAAGTTTTTTGCCAGCTATAGTCAAATCGCCATCTGTCGTGATAGTAGTGGCTTCATTTGCCGTTACGAAAAACTTACACAAATCTACACGTTTAGTGTTTGATTGCTGTTTTCTTCTTGCTTCATAGAAGTCCTAAACGTTTCCGTTTTTGGTGGTTTTACCTCTCCACAGGCACTTGAAACGGTGTAACTCACCGCTTTTTGTCTTAAATTGATGGCAACGTTCAAATCTCTATCCAACTCATTATTGCAATTTGAACATTTGAAAACTCTATCTTTTAGTGTTAAATCTTGTTTGATATTTTGGCAACCAGAACAGGTTTTTGAAGATGGATAAAACCTATCTACAACTGTCATTTTACTGCCATACCAAGAAGTTTTGTATTCTAATTGACGTTTGAACTCATAAAATCCTCCATCTAAAATAGCCGATGCAAGTTTATGGTTCTTACTCATACCTTTAACATTCAAATCTTCGATGACAATTTCGCTGTGGTTTTTGGCTAAATAGGTCGTCAATTTGTGTGTGGCATCTTTACGAATACAAGCTATTTTATAGTGAATATTGGCTACTTTACGCTTTTGTTTTTGATAATTATTTGATTGTTTTTTAGCACCTTTAACAAACTTTTTACTTACTTTTCTTTGAGCAATTCTTAGTTTACGTTTGAGTTTTTTTGTAAGGTCTTTTGTTTTCAAAGACTTCTCCATTTGAAAGCGTTGCAAGCGTTTTTACACCCAAATCTACTCCAATAAATGGCTTTTCTTCTATATTTTCTACCTTTTGTGGTGTTTTTGTAGTCTTAAAACTCACAAACCAATGATTCGCTTGACGACTTACGGCTACGTTTTTTATCCCCATTTGAGGCAATTCTTCTGAACATTTCACCCAACCAAACTTTGGCAATTTGATACGATTTCCTTTTATGTGAATTGCTCCTTCTAAATAAAAACTATCTTTTACTCCTTTCTTTTTGAATGTGGGAATTTTACTTCCTTTCACGGTAAAGGCTCGTTTGTAAGCATTGTCTAAATTCCTAAATGCTTGTTGTGGGCTACATTTTGACACTTCTTTTGCCCAAGTAGCCTCACTATTCTTGAAAACAACCCAATCTTTGTGTAAATCTACTGCACTTGGACGTTTGTATGATTCATTTTCTGACTTTGATTTGTAGCTTTTTTACACTTATCCAACGCCCAATTATACGCATAACGACAAGCCCCTGCGTGTTTCCGTGCAAGGGTTGTCTGCTCATTATTTAGTTCTATGCGTATTTTAAGGTTTTTCATGCAAAAAAAACTATTTTAAATCTTTCGCTACCTTCTGCAATTCTTGTACTAATTGCATGTTTTTATGATTTCTACTGCCATACAAACGTGCCGAAAATAAGTAATTATTTCTAAAACATCTTGATGCTTCTGTGATACTTAACATACCAAAAATATAATCATTAAAACCATAAAATTAAATAAATTGTTCAAATATGTGTAAAATTGTTTAGATTTTTTGTTTCAGATTGTTGCCCCTGCTCTCCACACTTTTGCGTAAGGTACTAATTCACCC
>JACCEA010968034.1_pt1 | contig 22501 bp, 21 predicted proteins | sample 7449851 | NCBI WGS metagenome assembly JACCEA01 (sample SAMN15323453, study PRJNA562643) | freshwater metagenome | isolation source: river surface water | place: USA:Blue River Watershed | collected 2017-08-18 | reverse complement strand
TGCCGCCGTCGTGGTCGTTCAGATGGAACTTGAGCGCCCCGCAGCAACCGGCCTTGGGCGCGGTCACCGCCTGAACACCGGCAGCGTCCAGCACGCGGGCGGTGGCGGTGTTGATGTTGGGGCTCATGCTCGGCTGCACACAACCGGCCAGCACCAACACCTTGCGGGCGTGTTGCGCGGTGGGCCATGCGCCAGCGTTTTGTGGCGCGGGCACTTTGGCTTTCAGGCTTTCGGGCAGCAGGCCGCGCACCATCTGGCCCATCTTCATGGCGGGGGCAAACAGGGGCGAAGGCAGGCCTTCTTTGAGCGCCCAGCGCACCAGCTTTTCGCTGGCCGGGCGTTCGACTTTGGCGTCCACCAGCTTGCGGCCAATGTCGACCAGGTGGCCGTATTGAACGCCGCTTGGGCAAGTGCTTTCGCAGTTGCGGCAGGTCAGGCACCGGTCCAGGTGCATCTGGGTTTTGCGGGTGGGCGTTTCGCCTTCGAGCACCGCCTTCATCAAATAGATGCGGCCACGCGGGCCGTCGAGCTCGTCGCCCAGCAGTTGGTAGGTGGGGCAAGTGGCGGTGCAAAAGCCGCAGTGCACGCACTTGCGCAGGATGGCTTCGGCCGCCAGGCCGTCGGGGGTGTTTTGGTATTCGGGGGCGAGGTTGGTTTGCATGACGATTCGCCTCAGAGGGGGTGCAGGCGACCGGTGGCGAAGACGCCTTTCGGATCGAACTGCTTTTGCAATTGCTGCTGGATGCGTTTTTGCACAGCGTCCAGCGGGGTGTTCACACCGACGGCTTTGTCCGCTTCAGCATGGTTGGCGCTGGCTCGGAACAGCGTGGCATGGCCGCCGACCTTCTGCGCCAGCTCACGCACCATCGAGGCTGCCGAAGCAGGTGCCCACAGCCAACGCTGCGCGCCTTGCCATTCCATGTATTGGGCATAGGGCAAGTCCAGCGCCGGCGTGGTTTGTGGCACCGACAAACGCCACAGGCAGGCATCTGCACTGGGCGCGTCAAAAAATGGCAGGGCTTGCTCGGTGCTGGCACGCCAGTCTTGTGCGGCTTCGGCATTGTCCATGGCCTGCACCTGCGCACCCAAGGCGACGGCGTCGGCACTCATTTTGACCACGGCCGACTGCACCGCCGCCACCGCACCACGCAAGCGCACAAACAAATAATCGGCCACTGGCTGGGCCGTGGTGTCGCGCACCCAGGCGCTGGCATTCAAGGGCAGAGGTTGCCCACCCCAGCGGTGCAACACATCCAACGCCGGGCCTTGGGCCAAACCCGCGATCATCAAGGTCGCCTCGGCCGGAGCCACCGGCAAAACCTTGAGGCTGACTTCGGTGATCAGGCCCAGCGTGCCCCAGCTGCCGGCCATCAGGCGGCTCACGTCATACCCGGCCACGTTTTTCATGACCTGGCCGCCAAAGGTCAGGTGCTCGCCCAGACCGTTGATGAAACGGGCACCCAACACATAGTCACGCACAGCGCCCACAGTGGCGCGGGCCGGGCCGCTCAGGCCCGCAGCGACCATGCCGCCCACGGTGGCATCGGGTCCGAAATGTGGCGGCTCGAACGCCAAAGATTGGCCTTTTTCGGCCAAAGTGGCTTCCAGTTCGGCCAAGGGCGTGCCGCAGCGCACCGTGACCACCAACTCGCTGGGCTCGTAACTGACGATGCCCCGGTAATCCCGGGTGCTCAGCACCTCACCCGTGAGGCTTTGGCCCCAGAAATCTTTGCTGCCACCGCCGCGCAAGCGCAAAGTGCGGCCATCCGTAGCGGCCTGACGCACGGCGTCGATGAGGGAGTTGAGTTGAGCTTCCATGGGCCAAGATGGTAACCCCCAGCCTGAAGAGGCTGTGTGAATTTTTTGAACGGAAGTCTTGCTGTAAATTGAGCGACTCAGACCCGGTACACATTGACCGGCAAGCCCGTCACCTCCACCCGCATCGCCCACACGCAGCCCGAGCCCGGGTACTGCGCCAGCTCTGCCTCGCTGCGGCCTTGGCAAGCGGTGGTGACAAACAGGGTCTTCAGGTCCGCACCGCCAAAGCAGGGCATGGTGGGGCACAGCGCCGGGGTAGGCACTTCGGCCAGCACTTCGCCTTGTGGCGAAAAACGCAGCAGGCGCCCGCCTTCGTATTGGGCTGACCAGTAGCAGCCCTCAGAATCCACGGCCGCGCCGTCGGGTCGACCGCCGTAAGGCGCAGCGCTGCCCCAGGCCCAGCCTGTGGGTTTCGGTGCAGCTTGGTAAAACACGCGGGCGGTGGTGAGTTGCCCACTGGCCGCGTCAAAGTCAAAAGCCCGTACCTGGTGCGCGGCCGTGTCGGCCCAATAGGCGGTGCGGCCGTCGGGTGACCAGGCCAGTCCGTTGGCGGTGACCACACCGTCCTGGTCGCCGCCCAGCATGGCATGCAGGCCTTGCCCGTCCAGCATGTACAGCACGCCCGACTTCCGGTCTTTGGGCTCGTAGAGGCTACCGGCCCAAAAGCGGCCTTGGGCATCACACTTGCCATCGTTGAAGCGTTGCTTGCGCGTGTCATACGGCGCAGCCGCCAGCAGCTGCAAGGGGCCACCCCATTCGCTTGCCCGATAAATGCCATCGCGCAGGGCCATGACCAAACCGCCACCTTGCACGGGCGCGATGCAACCCGGCTCTTGCGTCAAGGGCCAATATTCGAGCGGCCCTTGAGCCTGCAGGCCTTGCACCGCCATGCGCGCGATGCGCCGTCCGGGAATGTCCACCCAGTACAGGCGCTGCTCATGTGGGTGCCAAAAAGGCGACTCGCCCAAGCCATCGGGTTCGGTGGTCAGGGCAGTCCAACTGGGTGTCAACAAGGGAGGTGCGTGCATGAAATCCATTGTGCCCTAGCGACATCACCACTCGAATGTCCCATCATGGAACGTACCTCGATCAATCCCGCACAAAAGACCCGCCCCAAAGAAACAGCCCGCAGTGCCGAAGCGCTGCGGGCTGATGAGGTGGTGGCTTTCGCCACCGCTTGCAATGAAACTTGGAGTATCCGGAATTTAGCCGTGGTAGGCCGACTCGCCGTGCGAAGCGATGTCCAAACCTTCGCGCTCTTCTTCTTCGGTGACACGCAGACCGATGGTCAAGTCAACGATCTTGAAGGCAACCACCGAGACCACACCCGACCAGACAATGGTCAGCAGCACAGCCTTGGCCTGAGTCCAGACCTGCGCAGCGATGGAGTAAGCATCAGGGGCAATCATGGCCACCGTGACCCAGTCTCCCACAGCGCTCGGGCCACCCAGAGCAGGCGAGTTGAACACGCCGGTCAACAAGGCACCCACGCTACCGCCCACACCGTGCACACCGAACACGTCCAGTGAGTCGTCTGCGCCCAGCATCTTCTTGAGGCCGTTTACACCCCACAGGCAAGCAAAGCCCGCCACGATGCCGATCACCAAACCGCCGCCGATGCCCACGTTGCCTGCAGCTGGCGTGATGGCGACCAGACCGGCCACCGCACCCGAAGCTGCACCCAACATGGAGGCTTTGCCACGCATCAGGGCTTCACCCACGCACCAGGCCAGCACCGCACCCGCTGTCGCGACCAAGGTGTTGATGAAGGCGAGCGCCGCGAAACCGTTGGCTTCCAGGGCCGAGCCGGCGTTGAAACCGAACCAACCCACCCACAGCAAGGACGCACCCACCATGGTCAAAGTCAGGCTGTGAGGGGCCATGGCTTCACGGCCGTAACCCACGCGCTTGCCCACCATGAAGGCACCAACCAAGCCTGCGACAGCGGCGTTGATGTGCACCACAGTACCGCCAGCGAAGTCCAGTGCACCCCACTGCCAGATCAGACCGGCTTTGGATGTCATTTCGTCAGCGACTTCTTTGGCCGTGTAAGCGTCAGGACCCATCCAGAACCAAACCATGTGCGCGACAGGCAGGTAGCTGAAAGTGAACCACAACACCATGAAGGCCAGCACAGCAGAGAACTTGATGCGCTCAGCAAATGCACCCACGATCAGCGCGCAAGTGATGCCCGCAAACGTGGCCTGGAAGGCGGCGAAGGTGATTTCAGGAATCACAACGCCCTTGCTGAAAGTGGCGGCGTTGGCAAAAGTGCCCGCAGCGTTGTCCCAGATGCCTTTCATGAACAAGCGGTCAAAGCCACCGATGAAGGCATTGCCCTCGGTGAAGGCCAAGCTGTAACCGTAGATGAACCACAGCACGGTGATCATCGAGAAGGTGACCACGACTTGCATCAGCACCGACAGCATGTTTTTGCTGCGCACCAAGCCGCCATAGAACAGGGCCAGGCCCGGAATGACCATCAAGATCACCAAGATGGTGGAGACCATCATCCAGGCGATGTCGCCCTTGTTGGGCACAAGTGCTGGCGCGGCTTCTGCCGCAGAAGCGGCAGCAGCAGGTGCTGCAGGTGCCGGTGCTGCATCGGCTGGCTTGGCGTCAGCCGCAGGGGCCGTCACGGCAGCGGGCGCGGTCTGTGCGGTGGCAACCGATGCCGTGCCGAACACACCCAAACCCAAACTCAGGCCCAAGGCCAGGGTAGCGAGTAGTTTTTTCATGGATCGACTCTCTTTCTTGTCTGTCAAAGGGCTTCGCCGCCGGTTTCACCGGTGCGGATGCGAACCACTTGTTCGAGGTCGTACACAAAGATCTTGCCGTCGCCGATCTTGCCGGTGCGGGCACCGGCTTCGATGGCTTCAATCACGCGCTCAACGAGCTCGTCTGAAACAGCGGCTTCGATCTTCACTTTGGGCAAAAAGTCGACCACGTATTCCGCGCCGCGGTACAGCTCGGTGTGGCCTTTTTGGCGACCAAAGCCTTTGACTTCGGTCACGGTGATGCCCTGCACGCCGATGCCCGAGAGTGCTTCACGCACCTCGTCCAGCTTGAAGGGTTTGATGATGGCGGTCACCAGTTTCATGATGGCTCCTTGTTGAGTTGCGTGGCGATCAGAAGGCGTATTTCAGGCCAACAACCACACCTGTCTTGCCGGTGAACTTGCCAGCGGGGGTGACATACATGGCTTTGTCCGCATCGGTGCCCACCACAGCGGCGCTGGCGGAAAGGCCATTGCCCAGGTCTTTGCCCAAGGTGACGGAGTAATCGCTGTACGAGTAAGCGCCGTTGTTCTTCACGGATTGGTAGCCCACATGCGGCACCAGGCTGAAGCCATTGCCCAGGTCAAACGTGCCGCTCAGGTCCACGTAGTAGCTGTTCTTGCTGTCTGCGAAACCAAACAGGTTGGACACAGCGTGCGAGTACTTCAAAGTGGCGGGACCCATGGTCACAGCGCCGTACACTTCATTCGTGTTGGCGCTCACGGCCAGCTTGTTGCTGGGGTACTCATAGCGCAAGAAACCCACGTCATAGGCCACATCGCCCACAGCGCCTTTGTAGCCGCCGTACACATCGACCTCAGCCGATGCGTCACCACCCGCGTCCTTGATCCACTTGATGCTGGAAGCCCAGGCGCCGACGTAAAAGCCGCTCTTGTCTGCATAGTCAATGCCGCCTTGCACAGCAGGCTCCAGACGTGTCTGGGAAATGCCACGGTAGCGGTAATCGGTGGTGGTGCCGACGTTGAACGACAAAGCGCTTTCGGCAGCTTGTGCTTGTGCTGCACCGGTCAAGGCCAACAAAGACAGGGCCAACAAGGAAGGAACGAGCAATTTTTTCATAACGGACTCCAAAAAAGATGAAAGGACACAGCCTCTAAGCAGGGAGCGTGCCAAGCTGCTCACCCCACCCACACAAAGGCCTTGATGGCCGCGCTTTCCCTCTGAAAGCGCTTGCCTTGCATTGCAACCCGCCCGCTTGACTTGCACGGTGGGCCAGCACACCCAAGACGCACCAATTTGAGGCATTTGAAGGATTTGCGACTCAATTTGGTGCGCAACTGGGCGCACCTTGACCCTGGCATTCTTCTGGACACCTTTGCGGTGCACGCATGGGTTCCAGTCCGCTTCACCGAACCCAGCACACGACTGGCACCCCAACTCCCCCCCCAAATCTGCCGACCTCCTCTACACTGGTTGCCATAAAAAAGAGGGAGGACGAGACATGGCCCTGGCCACCATCCACAGCCGCGCCCTGGTGGGCCTGGCCGCACCGGCCGTCATGGTCGAGGTGCATCTGGCCAACGGCCTGCCCAGCTTCACGCTGGTGGGGCTGGCCGATGTCGAAGTCAAGGAAGCGCGCGAACGGGTGCGCTCGGCCTTGCAAAACAGCGGGCTCGACTTTCCGCACAACCAGCGCATCACCGTGAACCTGGCGCCCGCCGATTTGCCCAAGGATTCCGGACGACTGGACTTGCCCATCGCGCTGGGCATCCTGGCCGCCAGCGGCCAGATCGATGCCAGCAAGCTGGCGGGCTATGAATTTGCAGGCGAGTTGTCGTTGTCGGGCGAGTTGCGGCCGGTGCGCGGCGCCTTGGCCATGAGTCTGGTGCTGCGCCAGCAACGTGTGCGCACCCGACTGGTGTTGCCACCGGGCAGCGCCGAAGAAGCGGCTTTGGTGCCCGATGCCGAAGTCTTCCGCGCCCAGCACCTGCTGGATGTGGTGCAACAGTTTTTGCCGCCCTCGAGCGAACCACCTCCCGAGCCCACGGACGGCTGGGCCCGCATGGCCGCTCACACGCCCAGCGCACCACCGCGCTACGCGGACATGGCCGACGTGAAAGGCCAAGCGGGCATCAAGCGCGTGCTGGAGATTGCCGCCGCCGGGGGCCACTCCATGCTCATGGTTGGTCCACCGGGTTCAGGCAAATCCATGCTGGCGCAACGTTTTGCAGGCTTGCTGCCGCCCATGTCGATTGAGGACGCGCTGGAATCAGCGGCCATCGCCAGCCTGGCCGGGCGCTTTGAGCTCAGCCGATGGGCGCAGCGCCCCACAGGCCAGCCGCACCACTCGGCCAGTGCGGTGGCTTTGGTGGGCGGCGGCTCGCCACCCCGGCCGGGCGAAATTTCGCTGGCGCACCATGGCGTGCTGTTTCTGGACGAGTTGCCCGAGTTCCCGAGGGCGGCCTTGGAGGCCCTGCGCGAGCCGCTGGAAACCGGCAGCATCACCATCGCCCGCGCCGCACGGCGGGCCGAGTTTCCGGCGCGTTTTCAATTGATCGCGGCCATGAACCCCTGCCCCTGCGGCTATCTGGGCAGCGCCACACGGGCCTGCCGCTGCTCGCCCGACCAGGTCAGCCGCTACCAAGGCAAGCTCAGCGGCCCTTTGCTGGACCGCATCGACCTGCACATCGAAGTGCCCAGTCTGGGTGCACACGACCTGTTGAGCGCCCCGCCGGGCGAAAGCACCGAAGCCATCGCCGCCCGCAGCGGGGCAGCCCGCGAACGCGCCCTGGCCCGCCAAGGTTGCGCCAACGCCGCCCTGCAAGGCCAGGCCATCGACACCCATTCACGTTTGGACGACAGCGCCACCGCCTTGCTGCAAAGAGCCGCCGCCAAACTCGGCTGGAGCGGGCGCAGCGTGCACCGCAGCCTCAAAGTCGCCCGCACCATCGCCGACTTGGCGGGCAGCGACACCATCGCATCGGTGCATGTGGCCGAGGCCCTGCAGTACCGGCGGGTGCTGCAGGGCCCGTGAAAGGGGGCTGCGCCTCAGACCAAGGACAAACCCCCGTCCATCATCAGGGTGTGGCCCGTGACCAGACCCGAAGCCGACGAGGCCAAAAACATCACCGCGTGGACGATGTCTTCTTCGGTGCCGGTTCGCTTGAGCGGAATGCTTTGTGTCTTGGTGCGCACGTAATCCGGGTTGGCAAACAAGTCCTGCGTCATGCCCGAGGGAATGGCCGTGGGGGCGATCGCGTTCACACGAACCAGCGGTGCCCATTCGACGGCCATCACCTTGGTCATGTGCGAGACGGCCGCTTTCTGAATGCCGTAGGGCGTGCCCTTGCCCGAGACCACCACCCCGTTGACGCTGCCGATGTTCACAATCGCACCGCCCCGGCTGCGCATGGGCACACCAAACACCTGGCAGCTGCGGTAAACGCCGTTCAGGTTCACATCGGTCAGGGTCATCCAGGTCTCTTCGTCACAGCCCGCAAAGTCCGAACGGATCTGCAGGCCGTGCGCATTGACCAGCACATCCAGGCCCACAGTCTTCGCCACTTCGGCCTGCACCGCCTGCAGTGAAGCGCGGTCACGCACATCGGCCACACGGTGTCTGATGCGCGGATCGTGCTCGCCCGCAGAAACCGGGGACTGGTCCACACACCAGACCTGGGCCCCCAAGGACGCAAAACCCCGGCTGATGGCGGCACCCAAGGTGCCACGCCCGCCCGTCACCAGCACCTGCGTTCCCACCAAGTCCCGGTAGGGAAACGCGTAATCACCACTCGGCGCGAAGTTGCCCAAAGCCGCCATGGCTCAGTCCACCGTGGCGCCGGAGATCTTCACACCCTCAGCCCACATCTCGATCTGGCGCGTCACAAACTGGCGAAACTCATCCGGCTTGTTGCCCACCACGGTGCTGCCCAAATCGTTCATCTTCTGAGCCACATCGGCTTGTTTGAGCGCGTCGGCCAAGTCCAGCGCCAGCTTGTCGACCACCAGCTTGGGTGTGCCCTTGGGCGCAAAAAAACCGGCCCAGGGCGCGGCGTTGAAATTGGCAAAGCCCTGCTCAGCCACCGTTTTGAAATCCGGCGCTCCAGGAGCTCGCTGTGGCGTGGTGATGGCGATCATCTTGAGCTTGCCCGCCTTCAAATGCTGCTGCACGGCTGGCAAGCCCGTGACGCCCACCATCAAAGTGCCGCCCAGCAAATCGGTGATCATGGGCGTGCTGCCCTTGTAGGGGATGTGGGTCAGTTGCACATTGGCCTTGGATTTCAGGATTTCCATGCCCAAGTGCGAGGCCGTACCGTTGCCGTCAGACCCATATGAAAATTTTCCAGGCTCCTTTTTGAGCAAGGCGATCAACTCGGGCAGGGTGTTGGCGGGCACCTGCGGGTTGACCACAATCGCGTTCGGGTAAATCGTGGCCTGCGTCAAGGGCTCGAAATCGTTCAGCGGGTGGTAGGGCATCTTCTTGTACAAAGAGATGTTGATCGCGTGCGATCCCGTCACGCCCAACACGATGTTGTAGCCATCCGGTGCCGACTTGGCGACCAGGTCCGAGCCCACGTTGCCGCCCGCGCCCGCTTTGTTGTCGATGACCACCGGCTGGCCCCATTTGGTGCTGAGTTTTTCAGCCACCACACGGGCCGTGATGTCGGTGGCACCACCGGGTGGAAAAGGCACCACGATGCGCACCGGTTTGCTGGGGAAATCGGTGGTCTGTGCGACCACAGGCCCACTCAACCAAGCAGCTGCCAGCACAGCGGTTGTCACAAGGGTTTTCTTCAACATGGTGTTTTCTCCTGGGATGAATTCCAAAACGGAAAGGGACGGGCGTTCAGCGGGGCGTGCAGCAACTGCGCGGCCCAGTCAGCGGCCTGCGCGGCAGGCAGGCTGCCCTCGCAATAACTCAAAAATTTGTCCTGCAGCGCGTGTTCGGTGAAGGGCATTTGTGCATCACCAGGCACGGCTGTGATGACGTGCTCATGTCGGGTGCCATCGCTGCAGTCGATCCACACCCGTGCACCACGCTGTTGCTGCTGGGTCCACGGGACATCGACCTGTACCTGCACCTTGGCTTCCAGTGCCCGCAGCAAAGGGTCATGGAACTGTGGCTCGCGGTAGACCCAGGGGTCCAAGCGCCCCCAACGCAACATGGCGGCCAGTCCAAAACTGAGGGAGAACTGCGCCTGCAAAGGCGTTTGGGGTGCGCGATTGCCGCAGTAAATGGTGGCCTCTTCGTAGACCTGCAGCACAACGCGATCGATCTTGCTCACCTCCAGCGACGATCGCAGTGCATGCGCCGCCAAAGCACCGTAATGCACATGGCGAACAGCCGCATAGGATTTGAAATAGCCTTGCAGCAATTCAAACCCCGGCGATGCGTCAAAAGGCCCTGGCGGTTTGCCCAGTCCGATCTGGGCGTATTCGGCCACCGCCTCAGCAGGCGCCACGATGCCATTGGCCACGGCCAGCGCAGCGCTTTGCCCCAGCTGCGCAGCGTGGCCCAAATAGGTGTTGCGCGCGGTAGCCCCAGAGCGCACGGGCAAGTACAAGCTCATGGGCAATTGACAAGCGGCCACCTGAACGGCTTGCGCGATCTGATCCGGGTTCAGGCCCAGTGCATGCGCCACCGCTGCTGCCGCACCCAAGGCGGGCCAGTTGCCATCGACGTGCATGCCCTTGTTGATGCGCAAGCTCGCCCCCATGCGTGCCCCGATTTCGTAACCCACCACCACGGCATGCAGGAACTGCCCATACGTCATGCGAGAAGCCATCGGCAAAAGCGCCGCCAAAACCGCCACGCCTGGACGTCCGTGGGCACCGGCATGGCCCTCGCAGGCCTCATCCCAGCAAGCCGCCATGGCCAGCACCATCGCGGCATTCGCGGCCGACAGCCCCTCTGCTGCATCCGGGGTGAAACGAAAGCGGCCCGGGTCAGCGACTGCAGCGCCTTGGGCCATGCGCAGCACCGGCTCCGAGCGCAAGCCCGCCATGATGCACCCCAGGGTGTCCAGCACCAGCCAACGGGCGCGGGTTTGCAACGCCGGTTCGGCATTCAAATCCAGCGTGTGCAAGCCCCTCAAAACACCAAGCAATTGAGCATCCATACTTTGTCCACTTTTGCACCCACTCTAAATGTGTTCGAAGCTGATCAAAGCACCCATGCGACAGTGCTGTAGACAGCCCGCCACGAAGATGCGGACAACACCCTGTGGACAGGTCACGATAATGAATCCATGCGATTTTTCCATCTTCAACACATGAAGACTTTGGGCTTGGGGCCCTTCAGCGTCTGGCTGTCCCTGCCCCAGCTGATCACCTGGGGCAGCGTTTTCTACACCTTCTCCTTGCTCATGATGCCTCTGGAGGCCGAGCTGGGCATGGGCCGGGCCGAGTCTTCGTTGGCCTTCAGCCTGGCGCTGTTGGCCGAAGGGCTGATGGCTTACTGGGTGGGTCGCTGGATCGATGCGGGGCACGAGCGGCGGGTCATGTCGCTGGGCTCGGTGTGGGTAGGCATGGGGCTGCTGGGGCACAGCTTTGTGACATCGGTGGCGGGCTTTTACGCCGCCTGGATCTGGCTGGGCCTGGGCATGGCGGCCACGCTCTACACCCCGGCGTTTGCCGTGGTCACGCGCCGTTTTGCCCAAGACTTTCGCCGCGCCATCATCACACTCACGTTTTTGGGTGGCTTGGCGAGCACCGTGTTCATTCCGATGTTTGCCTGGTGGATGGAGTTGTGGGGCTGGCGGCAAGCCCTGTGGGCATTGGCTGCACTGCAGCTGCTGGTGTGCGCGCCCTTACACGGCTGGCTGCTGCACGGGGCATCGCGCCCAGAGGCCCGCCACACCGACCGCACACAAGCCCAGCAAGGCGCCATCGCCGACACGCTGAGCCCCACGGTGCCAGTGACTGTGCCTGTGCGCGAGCACCTGCGCCGCGCGCCGTTTTGGCTGCTGGCCTTGTTCATGGTGCTGACCATGTCGGTGACCTCGGCCCTGCCCGCGCACATGATCGCCTTGCTGCAGGAGTCGGGCCTGTCCCCCGCCTGGGTGTTGGCCATTCCGGCAGCCATTGGCGTCATTCAAGTGCTGGGGCGCTTGGTGCTGTTTGTGTTTGAGCGTTATTGGGACGTGCATGCCGCCAACCGCTGGATTCCGACCCTCATTCCGGCAGGGATCGTGGCCTTGCTGATTGGTGGGCTGAGCCCCGTGGCCTCTTGGGTGTTTGTGCTGCTGTATGGCCTGGGCAATGGCATGAACACCATCGTCAAAGGCACGGCCATGGCGCAGTACGTGAGCCGCACGCATGTGGGGCAACTCAACGGCTTGCTGGGTTTGCCGATTGCGCTGGCCCGGGCTGCGGCACCCTTGATCCTGGGTTTGCTGTGGTCGCCGCAGCACGGCTACACCCTGGCGCTGTGGTGGCTGCTGACCGCCAGTTTGCTGGGCACCGGGGCGCTGTGGGCGGCACAGCGCTCTGCCCTGAAGCCCGTGCGCTGACCTGAGTTCCGTGCGCCCTTATATCTACATTGGCATATATAACCAACTAAAAAATCGTTCCCATGTCTGAAGCGGCTGGCCACAATCGCGCCATCTTCTGTTCATCAACTTCAGGAACGACCCCCATGAAACGCATTTCTGCTCTGGTTCTGGCCTTGTCGGCCGCCGCCTTCTCCGTGCCCGCTTTGGCCGCCCAACCCTTGCTCAGCCCCGCCGAGTTGCAGGCCAAACTCTCCGACGCCAACGTGCGCGTGATCGACATCCGCGACCCCAAGTCGTATGCCGCCAACCACATCCCAGGCGCAGTCAACGCGCCTTACGGCACTTGGCGCGGCCCAGCCAGCAACCCGGGCGAACTGCCTGGCTTGCCCAAGCTGACCACCCTGGTGCAAAGCCTGGGTCTCTCCCCCAGCACCCACGCGGTGATTGTGTCCAGCGGTGCGGACGCCACCGACTTTGGGGCCTCGGCTCGGGTTTACTGGACCCTGAAAGTGCTGGGCCTCAAAGAGCTGTCGGTGCTCAACGGTGGCGTCAAGGGCTGGACCACAGCCGGTTTGCCGCAAAACAACCAGGCCGTGAAAGTCGCGGCCAGCAGCTTCCAGCCGCAAATCGACAAGAGCCTGGTCGCCACCAAGGAAGAATTGGTCGCCCGCGTGAAAGCCGGTGACGCCGCCTTGATCGACGCTCGCCCGGCCGAATTCTTCAATGGCGACACACGCCACGTGGCCGCCAGTGTGCCCGGTACCTTACAAGGCGCGGTGAACGTGGAGCACGACAAATGGTTTGCCCCCGGCACCTCCACCTTTGTGAGCACCGACCAAGCCCAAAAAGTGGCCGCGTCCAGCCCCATCGACCCGGCCAAAGAGACCGTGTCCTTTTGCAACACCGGTCACTGGGCTGCGACCAACTGGTTTGCCATGTCCGAAGTGCTGGGCCAGAAAAACGTGAAACTCTATGCGGGCTCCATGGTGGAGTGGTCCAAAGACGCCAGCGGTTTGCCCATGGCCAACGTGCCCAGCCGCCCCAAGCAACTCTTGATCGACGCCAAGTTCTGGGCCGAGAAAACCTTCAAGTAAATTCAGGTCATGAAACGCCTTCCTTTGGCGGCCTTGCTGGCCGCCTTTTTCATCTTTTTGGCGCTGTCCGTGTCCATCCGCCAGGCGGTGCTGATGGGGGTCGGCGTGGGCATGGGCGCGGCTTTGGCTGGCGCCCGATTTGGTTTCACCACGGGCTGGCGTCAGCTCATTGAGCAGCGCAACCCGCAAGGCGTTGCCGGGCAGGTGCTGCTGCTGGCGCTGGCCAGCTTGGCGGCGCTGCCACTGCTGGGGCAGTTTTCTGAATTGCACGCCGCCCTCGGGCCACCCAGCGTGAGCCTGCTGGTGGGCGCATTCGTGTTCGGGCTGACCATGCAAATTGCGGATGGCTGCGGCTCGGGCAGTTTGTACAAGGCGGGCTTGGGCGTGCCGCTCAACATGGGCATCTTGCCGCTTTTTGCACTGGGCAGTTTTTTGGGCTCGGTGCACCTGGACAGTTGGCTGTCGCTGGGCCAAATGGCACCGGTCAGTTTGTCGGCCGAATACGGCACAGGCGGCGCGCTGGCCCTGACGCTGGCTTTGCTGGCCGCCGTGCTGGCGGCGGTGCGCCTGTGGGTGGGCGCGGGCCAAACCTGGCTGGACAAACGCTGGCTTTGGGGCGCCGTGGCGCTGGCGGTGCTGGCCACACTCAACTTGCTGCTGGCCGGCCAGCCTTGGGGCGTGGTGTACGGCTTTGGCCTGTGGGCCGCCAAGGTGTCGGTGGCGTTGGGCGTTTTTGACCCCACGGCCAATGCCTTTTGGGGCCAAGCGGGCAACGCGCAGCGCCTGACCCAAACCGTGTTCATGGACGTGACCACCATCACCAACATCGGCATTCTGGGCGGTGCGCTGTGGGTCTCGGCCAAGGCCCCGGCCGGCAGCAAGCCCTTGACCACCCAGCAATGGGTGATTGGATTGGTGGCCGGTTTTGTCATGGGCTACAGCTCGCGCCTGGCCTTTGGTTGCAACATCGGCGCCATGCTCAGCGGCATTTCCACCGGCAGCTTGCATGGCTGGATCTGGGTGCCCCTGGCTTTTGCGGGCACGCTGATCGGTGTGCGCGTGCGCCGCCATTACCAATTCTGAAGGAGACCGCATGAGCAACACACACAAACTGCAAGCGGTTTTCTGGCTCGGCCTGGCTGCCTTTTTGAGTTGGGACTTCATGGTCTCGGCCCCGGTGGACCTGCGCAATGAACCCCCGCTGATCGCGGCGGGTTCAGGTCAGGCCACCACTGGCGGGCATTGTTCGATGGCCAAGTGAGGCCATTTTGCGCTGACACAGCAGCAAGGACTTGCAACCCATTTCAGTGATGGGGCATCGGGTGAAGCCATCACTTTCGCGTCAGGCTTTAGATGCATGTTTTTTTATTGAGAGGCCATGTGCATGGCAAAGGCCCGTACCTTCGCGGATTGGCGTCTTTGCGGTGGGCTGACCAAGTGAATCGGCAAAGAGGGTGCGGGCCAGTCGGGCAGCAGCACCTGCAACGCTCCGCTGGCCACCTCGTCCTCGAACAGCCAAGTCGGCGAGTAGCCAATGCCCATACCTGACAACACGGAGGCTCGAATCACCTCGCTGCTGTTGGTTTGTAGATTGCCTTGGGCACGGATGGTGACCTGCGTGCCTTCTTCTGCAAGTGCCCCTGGGCCTGCGATGAACGTCCAAGCGTTCTGAGTGGCCAGCTCAGAATAGACAATGCAGTTGTGTTCCAAGAGGTCTTGCGGCACCTTTGGCACCTTCAGGCCATCTGGTAACGAATCCAAATAGGGGCGACTCGCGATCAACATGCGCTGTGTGGTTCCAATCCGATTGGCCACCAAAGAGCTGTCGGCCAGTTCGCCAATTCTGACGGCGACGTCGATGCCTTCTTCGACCAGATCGATGAACCCATCGCTCAACCTCAGGTCGATTTTCACTTTGGGGTGAGCCGCCAGAAAACGCTTCACCAAGGGCAACAATTTGAGTCGTCCGTAACCCACCGAAGCGGCCACCCGCAGCCAGCCACTCAATTCTTGTTCGCTTTGAAATACTTCTGATTCGGCTTCTGCGATTTCAGCGACCAATCGCCTGGCCTGGGCAAAGTAACGTTCGCCTGCCTCAGTCAAGGCCAATGACCGGGTGGTGCGACTCAGCAACTGTGCCCCCAACTCACGCTCAAGCGCAGCCACTTGTTTGCTCACACGGCTCTGTGTGGTTTGGGTCTCCCGAGCCACTGCAGAAAAACTGCCCGCTTCCACCACCCGAACAAATGCTTGCATTGCACTCAATCGATCCATTAAAGGCCCTTATTCATTCTCATTTGGAATGAATGTTAGTCCGATATCGCGGCTAGTGCAAGCGATCAAAAGCATCAACACTGCATCCACTCCCATGAAATACAGATGCACGAGCGCTTTTCCATGACCACCAGCACCTCAACGACTGCGCAGACAAGTCACCATGAACGCAAGCTATTCGCCAAAGGCATCGCGGTGGGGCTGGTCGCCGCCAGCATTGGTGCACTCTACACCGTGTTTGCTCGCTGGGGCATGGCGCACGGGCTGTCCTCACCTGATCTCACGGTGCTGCGGTTTGGCGTGGCGGGCATCCTCATGCTGCCCGTCATGGTCGTCGCCTGCCGACGCGATGTAACCCAGTTCACGACCCGCTGGCGGGTATGGGTGCTGGTGGCGCTGCTGGCAGGCACGCCCTTTGGGTTGCTGATGTTCGGTGCTTTACAGTTCGCGCCCCCCAGCCATGCCGCCGTGTTCCCGTTCACCGCCATGAGCGTGATGGGGATGGTCCTGGGCGCAGTGGTGCTGGGTGACCGCATGACCGTCCGCCGGATCGCGGGCATTGCGGTGGTTTTGACCGGCTTGGTGCTCGTGTCTGGGGTTGAGGCATCGAGCCTCACACTGCGGGCATCGATTGGCGACGCCATGTTCCTGGCTGCCGGGACCTTGTGGGCAGGCTTTGGCATCGTGCTGCGCAAGCACCGACTCGACCCCTTGCTGGCCACCGCAGTGATCTCGATCAGCGCGTTGTTCACGTATGTGCCTGCTTATTTTGGGTTCACCGGGGGACAGGGTCTGGTTTTGGCCGCTCCCTTTGTTTTTTGGACTGAGGTGCTGGTGCAAGGCGTGATTGCAGGTGCAGGCACGCTTTACACCTACTCCAAAATGGTGTCCTTGCTCGGCCCATCCCGCGCAGCCGTGTTTCCTGCTTTGGCGCCTGGCTTGGCCGCATTGATGGCTTGGCCAGTCTTGGGGCATGTGCCAGCGCCCATGGAAACCATGGGGCTGGTGTTGGTCATGACAGGGCTGATCATTGCAGTGACAACTTCCGCAGGTTCGGCGAAAAAGCCTTGAGTGCTCAATAAAAAACTGCGACCTCTTTTGGCCGAAAACAGCCTCTGATCCCTCACCAGCCTCACGCCTGGCGCAGATGCAGCGCCGCTGCGGCCTTGACCGCCTGGGTCAGGCGCTGCGCTGATGGGGCTTCGCGCGCCCAGTGCTGCCAATACAGGGCCACATCCACCGTGGCCCCTGGCAGCAGTTCTTGCAACATCGGGCGTTGGGCCAGGTGCTGCTCGGGCACCATGCCCCAGCCCAGGCCCAGCTCGATGGCAGTTTCGAAGGCCTCAACCGCCGGGGCAAAGTGGCGCGGGTAATGGGGTTGCTGCAGACCAAAGTACTGGGACAAAAACGCGTCTTGTAAGGCGTCCTTGCGGTTGAAAATGACCGCAGGTTGGGCCAGCATTTTGTGCAAGGACACCGCAGCGCTGGGCGTTTGGCAACGCTTGACCACCGCCGGCGTGGCCACACAGCGGTAACGCATCGTGCCCAGCGGCTCAGCCACACAGCCGCGCATGGGCTCTGCCAAAGTGCTCACGCAGCCGATCACGTCACCGCTTTTGAGGGCGTCATGCGTGTGGTCCTGGTCGTCGATCAGGATTTCGAGGAGCAAATGGTGCTTCAGAAGCAAAGGGGACACACCGGGCAAAAACCAGCTGGATACCGAATCGGCGTTCACGGCCACGCTCAGCGATTGCCAGCGCTGCGCCTGGCGCGCACCGCTTTGGGTAGACGTGCCTTGCAGGCCACCCAGCAAATCGGCCTCCATCATGCGCACCTGTTTGACATGGGCCAGCAAACTCTGCCCCGCCGGTGTAGCCCGAACCTGCTTGCCCCGCACCAGCAGGCGCTGGCCCAGGGTGTCTTCCAGTGCCTTGATGCGCAAGGACACAGCCGCCAGGGTGAGCGACAAGGCTTGGGCCGCTGCGCCAAAACTGCCGTGCTCCACCACCGTGGCCAGCGCTTCGAGTTGACGTGCATCGAGCATGGTTTTATTAAAAATTAATTGAGTAATGTGAGTTTAATTGAACTTGGTTTAAATGATAGCTCTTTGCCCGCACACTCACAGCCCTACACAAGCAGCCCGCACTTGCGCTGACCGCACACCACCTGGCCTTTCATGGCTTCCGGAGATTCCAATGGTTTTGAGCTTTCCCACTTTCACCGCCGGCATGGTGCTGAGCATCTCGCTGATCATGGCCATTGGCCCACAAAACGCGCATGTGCTGCGCATGGGCCTGCAGCGCCAGCACCTGTGGCTAACCGTCGCCGTGTGTGCCGTGGCCGACATCGCCTTGATTGGCTTGGGCGTGCTGGGTCTGGCGCAGCTGGGCGGCTTGTCTGACAAACTGCACGGCGCACTGGTCGGAGCAGGCATGCTGTTTCTGGCGGTCTATGGCTGGCAGGCGTTTCAGCGGTTTTTGCGGCCCAGGGCTTTGATGCTGGATTTGCCCTCAGACGGTGACCAAAGCGGATCAAGCCACCAAACCGCCAGCAGCGCGCCACAGCCCGTCGCCGTGTCGCGCCGTCAGGCCGTGTTGTCGGCGATGGCGTTTTCTTGGCTCAACCCGCACGCCTGGCTGGACACGGCCGTGTTGATCGGCACCGCCTCGCTGGCCTATGGACAAGGCAGCACCGTCTTTGGCCTGGGCGCGGCAGCGGGTTCGATGCTGTGGTTTCTGGTGCTGGGCACAGCCGCCTTCTGGCTGGGCCGGCGTCTGCATTCCCTGCACATCTGGCGTGCACTCGACGGCGCAGTGGCACTGATGATGTGGGGCACAGCGCTGTGGCTGGGCTTCAGCCTGGTTTGAGGGCCGCCCCCTTGCACCTCAGCGTGTGAGCCAACGCCGCGCCGCGAAACTCAGCGCATCCACACACGCCACCATCAGCAGCATGGCCGCCAAAATGGTGGCTGTCTTGTTCATGTGGAACAGGCCCATGTGGAAGGACAGCAATTGGCCCAAGCCCCCCGCGCCCACCACGCCCAACACGGCGGCGGCGCGGATGTTGTTTTCCCAGCGGTACAGCGTGTAACTCATGAGCTGCGGCAAGACCTGGGGCAAAGTGGCATAAAAGAAGACGCGCAGCGGCCCGACGCCTTGGGTGCGCAAAGCGTCGCCGGGGCCAGTGGGAATGTTCTCCATGGCCTCGGCAAACAAACGGCCCAGCACGCCACTGGTGTGCAGCGCCAGCGCCAAGGTGCCCGCCATGGGCCCGAGGCCCGCTGAGATCAACAACAAGGCCGCCCACACCAACTCAGGGATGGCGCGCAGGGCATTGAGCAACCAGCGCGTGGGGCTGCGCAGCCAAGCCGGGTCTTGGGCGGACATGCGGCGGGCGGGCACGGCCATCGCCAAGCCCAGCACCGCCGCAATGGCCGTGCCCAGCGCCGACATCGCCAGGGTTTCCCAAGCGGCCCAAGCCACCTTGTTCACAAACATGGGCGAGAAGTCGGGCGGGAAAAATTCGGCCACAAAGCGGCCCATGCTGCGCGCCGCTTCCATGGACGCAAAAGCCGCCCAATCGAGCTGCAGCGATACAAAACTGGCCACCACCAAGACCAGCAGGGCGGCTGCGAACCAGCAAGCGCGGCAGCGTGCATCAAAAATCGGTGGCGGCAATTTGTACGGCGGGTTGGCCGCTTCGCGTGCAAAAGACTTCATGCCAAAGCCTTTCGCAACCAAGCGCTCACGCGGTCGGCCAGCGCCACCAGCGCAATGAACACCAGCAGCAAAGTGGCCACTTCGCCGCCGTTGAACATCTTCATCGAGTTGTCCAGTTGCTGACCCAAGCCCCCCGCGCCCACAAAGCCCAGCACCACCGAAGAGCGAATGGCGCATTCCCAGCGGTAAACGGTGTACGACGCGAGTTCCGCCGCGTGGCTGGGCAGCAGCGCATACACAAAAGCCTGCAGTCGGCCGCTGCCATTGCGCATCAGGGCTTGGGTGGCGTGGCTTTCGCCACTCTCCAAAATCTCGGCGTACACCTTGCCCAGCATGCCGCCATAGGTCAGCGCAATGGCCAACACGCCCGCCGTGGGCCCCAGGCCCACCACGCGCACAAACACCAGTGCCCAGATCAGCTCCGGAATGCTGCGCAGCACAATCAAAGTGGCCCGCACACACCAGCGCATCAGAGCTGGCCAACGGTCCATGCGGCCGGACAAGGCCGAGAGCGACAAGACCCGCGTGGCCAACAAGCTCAAAGGCACGGCCAGCACAAGCGCCAGCGTCACGCCCGCAGTGGCCATGGCCACAGTACGCCAGGTTTCGCGCACCACCATGTGCATGAATTCGGCGTTGTGCACCAGTGGCCAAAAGCTGCTCAAAAAGTTGGCGGTGACTTTGCGGTTCTCGGGTTCCCAGAGCACCCACAAACGGAATTCGGTGGCCACACCCAGAGGCCACAAAAGGACCAAAGCGAAGCTCAGCCAAAACACGCGTGCGGCAAAAGCAGGGTCCCGCCCAGGGACAGTGAGGCGTGGGCGAGCTACAGGGAAAGGAGACACAGAGGCGGACATGTGCGGTGCGGGGGAAGGACCTGGCCGCGTCAGCGGCAATGCATCACCACCGGCGCGGGCGATGCAGGTTCAGCCTCTGGCAATGCCGTCGGCAGCGCCTCGCCACGCAACTCGTGTTCGTACTGGTCGTACAAATGCGCCAGGCGCTCAGGGCTGACCTGTGCAGCGGGCAAGTCAAACACCAGTTGCCCATCGCGCAGACCGATGATGCGAGGGAAGTGGGCCAGCGCCATGTCGACCTGGTGCAGCGTAGCGACCAGCGTCACTTGGCGCTCGGCCGCCAGACTCACCAAGGCCGCCATGGCCATGCGGGCGCGCATCGGATCGAGCGCCGACAGCGGCTCGTCGATCAGCCACAAGCCCGCCGGAGCCAGCAGAGCGCGGGCCAGGCCCACACGCTGACGCTCACCCCCCGAGAGGCGGTCCACGCGGTCAAACAATTTGTCGCCCAGATCAAAATGCACCAGCGCTTCGTAAGCGGCCGGAATATCTGTCGGGTAAAACAGCGAACGCAAACTGGCCCACAAGCCCATGCGCGGCAAGCGCCCCGCCAGCACCGAGGTCACCACGCGTTGGCGCGGCGGCAGCGGCGGCACCTGCGGGGCCAGAAACAACTGACCCCGCAAACGGCGCAAGGCGCGTGCAGACAGTGCCCAAGGGTTCACGCCCGCCAATTGCAGCGTGCCTTCGGTGGGCGGCTGGGCACAGGCCAGCACCTGCAGCAAGGTGGTCTTGCCCGCGCCCGAGGGGCCGATGATGGCCACCTGCTCGCCAGCGGCCAGGCGCAGGTTCAGTGCCCGCAAAGCCGCTGGCGCACCGGGCAAGGCTGCCGGATGCCGGGCCTCCAGGCCCAAAAGCTCGATGTTCACCGCGCTACCGCTCAGGATTTAGAGCAAGCCCGCGCTGCGTGCGGCCGACTCCAGGCCCTTGTAGTTTTCGGGCGTGGTGGAGATGTAGCGGGTCGAGCGGTTGAGCTTGAGGATCTCGGCGTGCTCGGGGTTGGCCGGGTTCAAGGCCAACAAGGCGGCTTTGATTTTTTCGCGCAAGTCAGCAGGCATGTCGGCGTGCACCGACCAGTTGTAGTTGAAGTATGGCGGTGTCGTGTAGAACACGTTCACAGCCTGGGTGTCGACCTTGTTCTCGGCCACAAACTTTTTCCAGACGGTGATGTCGAGCGCTGCGGCATCGACCTTGCCGCTGACCACCGAAGCGATGGTGGCGTCGTGGGCGCCACTGTAGGCGATGCGCTTGAAGTCTTTTTCAGGTTCGATCTTGGCTTGCAGCAAAAAGCTGCGCGGCATGAGGTGGCCCGAGGTACTGCTTTGTGAGCCAAAAGAGACTTGTTTGCCTTTCATGTCGGCCAGGGTCTTGATGCCCGAATCGGTCTTGGCGATGAACACCGACTGGAAGCGCGTGTCTTCTTCGCGCTGGGCGATGGGCACGATTTTTCCGCCCGACCGGATGCTGGCTTGCACAAAAGTGAAGCCGCCAAACCAGACCACATCGACCTTCTTGTTCACCAGCGACTCCACCGCAGCGGGGTAGTCGGTCACGGGGGTGAACTGCACCTTCATGCCCAACTGCTTTTCCAGGTAATTGGCCAGCGGCGTGAACTTGCGCACCTGCTCGGTCGCTGCTTCTTCGGGGATGGTGGTCACGCGCAGCGTGGTTTGCGCTTGGGCGGCGCTGATGGCCGACAAAGCCAGCAAGCCGGCAAAGGCTGAAGACAGGAATTTGGAGAAGAAGGTGTGAGACATGATGGCTTTGCAAAAAAACAAACAGGGGAGATTACACCCCGAAATCCTTGCACCCCAACAAACAGGGGCCAAACCTGCACAAGTTTGTAGCCTCGGCGGTGACTTAATATGCCGCATGACCACGCCCCAATTCATCCAGCTGTACCAGCACAACGCCGCCGCCGTGGCGCAAGAGCTCTTGCAGGGCCTGAGCGCACCGCAGGCATTCACCTCGCCCAAATACCTGTACGACGCGCTGGGCTCGCGCTTGTTCGAGGCCATCACCGAGCTGCCCGAATACGACCTGACGCGCACCGAGGCGCAACTCATGCGCCTGCACAGTGCGGACATGGCCCGGCATTTGCCCACGGGCGCTTGCTGGATCGACTTGGGCGCGGGCAACTGCGAAAAAGCCGGGCGACTGCTGGGCCCCCTGCAAGCGGGGCGTTATGTGGCGGTGGACATCTCGGTGGACTTTGTGCGCCAAGCCCTGGACAGCCTGCAGCGCCAGCACCCTGACCTGCCCATGACGGGCCTGGGCACCGACTTTTCGGGCGGCCTGGCACTGCCAGCCGAACTGGCGCTCGACCCAGCGCAGCCGCGAGTGCTGTTCTACCCGGGATCGAGCATCGGCAACTTCACGCCCGAACAGGCGCTGGGCTATTTGCAAAGCCTGCACCGCGCTTGTGGCAAAGCTCAAGGCAGCGGCTTGCTGATCGGCGTGGACTTGCTCAAAGACGCGGCCGAATTGGAAGCGGCCTACGACGACGCC
>JACCEA012174532.1_pt1 | contig 22523 bp, 19 predicted proteins | sample 7449851 | NCBI WGS metagenome assembly JACCEA01 (sample SAMN15323453, study PRJNA562643) | freshwater metagenome | isolation source: river surface water | place: USA:Blue River Watershed | collected 2017-08-18 | reverse complement strand
GTTTTCTAAATCACTTTTTGTATAAGTGCTATTAATTATTTTTTCATTCTGATTATTCAGTTTTAATTTTCTAGCAGTATAGTACAAGTTATTATTTGCTCCTTTATTGATTACTTCTTGAAATGCTCTATTTGCAATGTCGTATTGAAGATTGTTCATTGCATACTTCCCTAAATTCAATAATCTAGATCCATCTTCATTTAATCTTTTATCTATCGCAATAGTTTGTATCAATGCAGCTTCATAGTTTTCTTGCTGAATGAACGTCCAGATTAACATATCAGAATAAAAAATCTGATCAGGTTCTTTTTGAAGTTTTTCTAGCAAAATTACTTTTAACAAATTATAGTCTGCGGGGTCATTGAAATAGTCTTGAAATACTTGCTGTATTTGAGATTGATCAAATTCGTTCGCTTCAAACATGGCGAGCTGCTCTTCAATCAATCCTTTCTTGTTATTTTGTAAACTATAAATCTTAGAGGCTTCTACGCTTAATATAGTCGGATTGTTAAAAATCTTTCTAGAGTGCGAAACCGTTTGTAGTGCAAAATCTAATAAGTTATAATCTATAAATGTATTACATACTTCCATTGCCATACCTATATCAGGTACTAAGTATTTAATAGCATCGTTATATGATTTATTAGCTTTTTCCTTTTGATTTTGTAAGTCGTAAATATTACCTAAATCAATATGATATTTAGGGTAATTGTTACTTCTCTTAATAAATCTCTTAATCATTTTTTCTGCATCAGAATATTTTTTCTGATTCACATATGATTTAATCAGATAATCATAATATGAGTTGTTATCTGGGTTGTCTGATAGAAGTTTTTCGAACAAATCTTCAGATTTGTCGAATTCAGCATTATTGAAATATTGTCTTGCGAGTGCTTCATTATTATTTCGTTGGGCATATGTAGAGCCTAACGATATTGTTAAAAAAATTAATAATAGCAGTCCTTTTTTCATAATCGCCTAAAATTAAGATATATATTTATATATACGAAGATTTTATATTTCAATTTTAACGTAAAAATGAGGGTAAAATTGGTGTTACAGCTCAATAAAATAAAGCTATTTAGCTAATATTGGTTAATTTAGATTTCAGTATAGAACTTCTATATGTATAAAGTGCGAATATTTATTGTGGTTTTCTTGTTCTTTATGTCATCATGCATAAAAAAGCAGGAAGAATACAAACTTGTTGAATTAAATAAATTTTTTAAAACAGCCGATAAAAGTAAAATGCTTTTATCGCCAGGGGGAGATTATGTCTGCTATATTTCACTGTATAAAAATAGACCAAACATATTCTTAGAAAATTTAAAGACTAGCAGTGTTAAGCAGTTAACATCTGATACTGTATTAGGTATCAACAAATATTTGTGGTTAAATGATTCAATGATTATTTACTTACATGATGAAGATGCTAAAGAGAATTACCATTTATATTCTTTAAATATTCATACTGATAAAGCAATAGATTTAACACCTTACCCTAATGTTAAATTGCAATTATTATCTATTAATCCGCTTAACAACACAGATGTTTACATCGGATTAAATAAAAGAGATCCGAAAATTTTTGATTTATATAAATTAAATGCAATTACAGCTGAATTAACTTTGTTAGAAAAGAATAACGGTGATGTAAGTTATTGGTTAGAAGATAAAACTGGTAATATTAAATTAGCCGTAGCAACTGATGGCGTTAATGAGAGGTTCTTATTCAAGTCTAATGCAAATGCTAATTACAATGAAGTCTTATCAGTTAACTTCACTGAAAGCTTTTACCCTATTTGTTTCACTGAGGATGGTAACAATGTATATGCATTATCAAATATAAACCGTGATAAAACAGCATTAATAGTTTTCGATTTAGTAAATAAGAAAGAGAAATCAGCAATTTATGAACACAAAGATGTAGAAGTATCAGATGTTGTTTTTTCGAAGATCACTAATAAACCGCTATACGCTGCATATCATACTTCTAAATATCAAATTCAATCATTAAGTAAAGAAATTGATATTCTTCAAAAAGTCGTTTCTGATAAACTCAATAATGAATCATACAGAATTATAAACTTTAGTAAAGACGAAAAGAAGTTCTTGATTAAATCTGTTAATGACAAAAATTATGGAGCTTATTATCTATTCTCAGTCGATAATTTAAGTTTAACTTTAATTTCAGATCAAAGTAAAATCATTGATAAAAATTTGATGTGTGATGTAAAGCCTATCAAATTTCTTGCTAGAGATAATCTTGAATTGAATGGCTATCTAACTTTACCAAAAATCAAATCTGAAAAATATCCATTGGTTGTGATTGCGAATCCGAATCCCTGGACAAGAGTAACATGGGAATACAACCCTGATGTACAATTCCTTGCCAACCGCGGGTATGCCGTTTTACAAGTTAACCAAAGAGGATGTGATGGATATGGTAAAGCCTTTCAGAAAGCAGGCTTCAAACAAATTGGTAAAAAGATGCAAGATGATATTAGCGATGGTGTTTATCATTTAATTAAACAAGGATTTATTGATACGAGTAGAATTGCGATAGCGGGATTTAGTTTTGGAGGGATGACAGCCTTGAACGGACTATTAAGAGATTCTGGATTGTATAAATGTGCGGTATCATACTCAGGGCATATTAATATGTTTACGTATTTAAAAGGTATACCACCATATTATAGTCAATACCTAGAAATGATATATGAGATGCTTGGTAATCCAGAAAAAGATTATGAACAATTTAGAGAGAGTTCTCCGGTGTTTCATGTTGATAAAATAAAAGTGCCCGTATTTATAGCACAAGGTGAAAACGATAATATAGTAAGCGCTGTGGAAGTAAGTACGTTTGTGAAAAATTTAAAAAGACAAAATACACCTGTTAACTATTTGCTTATTAAAGATGAGGGACATAGTTTTAAGAAATTAGAAAATAGATTTACCTTGTATTCAGAAGTGGAGTCGTTTCTTGAGTTGAACCTTAAACGCATCAATGACAACTAAACCTAAAAATTCATACAGAAGAAATTATGCTTTGATACCCATCTTTATAGTGGTATTGACAATTACTTTTTTTATTGCCTTGTTTTTCGGGTATAAGTTTACACAGAAAGTTATAGAGTCACAATTCGTAACTGATAAAGTCGAAGTATTAGAAGAAGCATTAATACCTTATAACGATTTTATATTTACCAAGATTCCGCAGATTTCATTATATCAAGGTTATTTAGATTCTACATCCATTAAAAGTCTTTCAAATAATTATTTCAGGAATTATAAAATCATAGATAACATTACATTCTATGATATAGAAGTTGGTAATATGCCAATTGAAGATGGTTTTAGGCAAGATCGTTTTTCAGTTGGGGTGAAAGCTGTTTATAAAATTGAGAAAAGTAATAATGGCTTCAGCGATATAAAATTAAAATTCAAAAAGAATGAAGCAGGAGTCTTTTCAGGTAAAGACGCTAACGATTTTAGTCAATCAATTTTAAAGTTCACGAATTACGTTAATAACTATGATTCGACAAAAGACATCACACCTGATTTAATATTTAAAGTATTTTACTCTTTTAATGATAAACAAGTAAGCTTTATAAACGTACCACGTGAATCTGAAATAAAAATATATCACTCATTAGTAGTTGATGATATTAATAATATTATAGGTTATGATCAAGACCTATTAACCTTTCAACTAAATCCGAATGAACTACCAATCGTAAATACAAGTCCGTATTTATACGAAAATATCTTATTACGTCCGGTTACCTTTGATTCATTAATAAACGATAAAAATTACTTCACTACAGGCATTGCACTACCTGGTGCTTTTTCTGATTATCAATTATATTTTATCTCTTCTAAAGAATACGTTAATAAAAGAATAGGTATGCTATTCACTCCCATAGCCATTGGTATTTTAGCTATCTATTTTATTATGTTGTTTATTGCAATTTTAATTTATAGAAATTTAAATATCAATGCTAAACTATTTAAGTTACAGTATGATTTTGTCAATAACTTAACACATGAATTTAAGACGCCAGTTAGTGTAATAAAAATTGCGGCTAATAATATAAAGGCACAGCCAGTTTTAAATGAAAAAGATAAAGAATTATACGGTCGTATACTTGAAGAGGAAGCAGATAAGCTGAACGATTTAATGAATAAATTACTTTCATTAACGCAATTAGAGAATAGATCATTAATAATAAAGAAAGAGCAAATAGATTTATATGAATTTTGTCGAGATATCGTAGATGCATATCATATAAAATATACAGACTTTAATCTTGAATATTCAGTACAGAATATTTTATATTACAATGGTGATAGAGTTTTATTATATAGCTTATTTCAAAATTTAATGGATAATGCTTATAAGTATTCATCAGCTGATAATCGTAAACTTCAAATAAAAATTAAGAGAGTTAAACAACAATTAATATTTTCATTTATTGATAACGGTATTGGTATACCAAGTGATGAAATTGATAACGTGTTTAATAAGTTTTACAGAATTGAGAACCAGTTTAACCAACAGGGTAGTGTGGGCATAGGTTTGGCCTTTTGTAAAGAAGTTGTTAAATTTATGAAAGGTGAGATTAGCGTAAAGAGTGAATTAGGCAAAGGTTCTGAGTTTAAAATCATTTTACCGATAGATTAGAAACAATCATTTTACAAACAGATAGTTAATTATATATTATTTTCGCTCAATAAATTTATCAGATGGAAAAAAATCAAGTTAAAATTGCAATTGTTGAAGACGATAGCAATTTAAGATTATTAGTAAGTCAAAGAATTGCATCAGAAGGCTATCAAGTATTTGAAGCTGCCGATGGTGCTGCTGGGGAAGAATTAATTTTAAAAGAACAACCTCATATTGTTTTACTTGACTGGATGTTACCTGGTAAAACCGGATCAGAAGTTTGTACATCTATTCGTGAACAAGATTTCACTGGTATTGTAATTATGATTACTGCCAAAGCTCAAGACGTTGATAAAATTGACGCATATAATTTCGGAGTAACTGATTACATTACTAAACCATTTAGCATGGAAGTGTTAATGGCTTTAATTGAAAATAAAGTGAAGTTCATTGTGAACTCTGAAAAATCTGATATTATCAAATTCGCAAATATGGAGCATCATCCGAGTATACACATGTTACTTCGTGATGGCAAAAAAGTTGAGTTAACAATTTTAGAAAATAGAATCTTATTATACTTCTTAAAGAATATGAATAAGGTTATCAATCGCGATGAACTAATGATGGTGGTTTGGGGTTACAATTCTGATGTGAACACCCGAACACTCGACATGCACATTGTTAGATTAAGAAAGAAAATAGAAAACAATCCAGAACAGCCTACACTTTTACAAACCGTGAGAGGCTTAGGATATAAGTTCGTATTAGAATAAACTATTTACTTTTTACGTAACGATATTCTTCGAATTGATCTTCACCGTCAACAGTACCTTCAATTCTAGCAAACAATGAATCTTTTGCCAATTTTTGGTAAATGATTCTTTGTGGAAAATCGTGATCAACATTTTCAAACACTGCTATATCTTGGTTGTCAACTAATGCAAAATCAGTTGATGATTCTTCGTTGACAGTTACTGAATAAGTTATTGCTCCATTAACTTTGGTGATCTCTGCAGTTTCAGAGAATGTAGTATCTCCCTCTGGTGTGATTGCATAAGCATGACCTGAATAGGTTGAGTCATTTACTTTTTTCCACTCTTCGTATAATATGCCTTCTTCAGTGCTGCTTTGCCATTTACCTAACATCCATTTTAATGAATTAATTTCAGTTTCTTCAGTAGTTGAACAAGCGCTAAGTAAGAATATTGAACTTAGTAATATGCTTCCAGAAAGTAGTTGGGTTTTCATGTTAATTTAGTTAATACAAAGGTATATATTAATTAACGTTAATTTAAAATATTTATGAAGTAAAATAAGATGAATTGCAAAATTAAAAGTCCGTCGAGCTTAATTAGATAATCTAAATCTCTCTTTCTACTTTTACTGTATTGAATTAATAAAATAGCTATTAATGAGCTGGTTAGCACGATTATGCTTTCTGTTGTACTTCCGAAAATTAAAAAATGTCCCACACTAATTGCTATAAACAAAAAGTAGCTAAGGCGATAAGCATTGACTTCACCAATCAATGATGGTACCGTTATTAGTTTTTGTTTTTGGTCAACATAAATATCTCTTATGTCAAATGGTATGGTTAAAGCGATCATCCAAAGAAATTTTAAGCAAACTCTAATGGATTCACTTGAGTCGATTTCTATTTTATAAATCACAGCTGGATAAATGTTGCAGACCATAACCCATACAAATGCTATGCTGATAATTTTTATTAAGGGTATTGATCTTATTCCGTAAAAATTTAGGCCCTTAATTCTGATGTTGTATAATAAAGCGAATGCAGCGACTAAGAGTATCTCAATCTTATGATCTAAAAAATTTATGAGGATGATGCAAGCAATAATTGATACAAGCATAATTGAATGAACAAGATTTGAGTTCTTGCTCATCCATGCTATTCTATTATTTTGATCATTAATATTTTTCTTATTGGGGTAACCAACAGCAAATAGATAAACGACGATTGTAGCGAAAAATGTAAAGAGTAATAGCTCTTTATTTAAATCTATCTTGTGTATTTTTAAATAAAGAGCCGTTTGACATGCAGCAGCAATTGCTATGTAGATATTACTATAGGCAAGAAATGCAAACGCTGATTTTAGCATTCACAAACTTACGCAGATTTCAATTCAAAGATTGTTATTTCTGGTAAAATTCCGATACGACCTGGGTAACCTAAAAATCCGTAGCCAACATTCACGTATAATTTTTGCTTTTCGTGTTCGTATAAGCCAGACCATTCGGGGTAAACGTATTGAGCCGGACTCCATTTGAAATCGCCGAACTCGATGCCGAACTGCATACCATGTGTATGCCCTGCGAACATCATATCTATATCTTTATGATCTTTCAAAACTTGGGCGCGCCAATGACTTGGGTCGTGTGATAATAATAATTTAACAGCAGCCTCATCGGTATTCTCTTTAGCTTTTACTAAATCTCCTTTTCTCGGGAATCTTAAATTCGAGCCCCAATTCTCAACACCTACGATAGCAATTTTATCGCCTGATTGTTCAATGATTCTATTTTCATTTAACAATAAATCCCAACCTAAATTTTTATGTACTTCGTATAAGTCTTCTAAGTTTTTCTTTTTTGCTTGTGCGCTTGGCCATTGTTTATAATCACCATAATCGTGATTACCTAAAATGGAATAAACACCCATCGGTGCTTTAACCTTGTCGAAGATGTTTGTATAATCACGCATCTCTGCAGTTTGATCATTTACTAAGTCGCCAGTGAAAAATACAATGTCACATTTCTCAGCATTTAATAAATCAACGCCACCTTGTACAGCAACTTTATCGAAAAATGAACCTGAATGCACATCTGAAATTTGTCCGATTTTAATACCATCAAAACTCTTTGGCAAATTAGGTATGATTATTTTTTTACGTTTTACTTGGTAATCATAAACATTGTTAGAAATCATGCCATAGTTCATCGTAACAAATGGTAATCCCGCCATCACTAATCCGGTTTTACTTATAAACTCTGATCTGCTGATTCCCTCTTTTACTTCAACGATTTCGAGTTCGTCAACTTTATTTCTTTTTAGTCCAAGTTTTCTAATTAACCAGATAGCTAATCTTCTTAAATCATCGATTAATAAAAATGGTAATGCAAATATTTTCGAGAAATAATGTACAAAGAACCATACAAATAAGACGGTTCTTAATACTCTACCTATTGATAAAAATATTCCTAAAAATAATCCAGCTATAGTTATTGCTACTACAAACCAATAGCCACGCATTAACCATCTTTTCTTTTTCTCAGATTCGAAATCGAAAGATGTTTTTACTGCTTGAAATATATAATAGTCGAGTAGTAATAAGACTCCGGTAACAACTAATAAACTTAATATTCGGCTTTCCATTGATTATCTAAATCTTAAATCATTATCTACATCGTAATCATCGTCTTCAGATAAGCTGCCACCGAATAGTGTGTTGAACATATCTTTAAATTCGTAACCGTTGTCTAGATAATTTTTGCTAATTAACGAATATTCTGCTAATGCATGAAGTGCCATTTCCATTAAAAATAATTTAGTGTCTTCTTCAGCTTTTGCAACTTTACTTGTTACTATTTTCTCTAAACCTGGTATCGATTTAAGTTTAGCTTTGTATTCTTTGTTATTTAAATTATCGACCATATCAAATTGATTGCCTTCTGCGAACCATTCAATAATTTCTTGATACGGATTTTTCTCTTTTGCTTTCTTAGATTTTTCAGGGTCTGGTAAATAATCAACAATCATAGTTTTGATTGCTTTGCCTAAAAGTATATGTGCAACTTTCGCCGGACCTTCTAATTCACCTTCATAGACTAATTCTATCTTACCTGTTATTGATGGTAGTACACCTAAGAAATCTGTAATACGTACTGCTGTTTCTGCATCACCATTAATTAGCATTCTTCGTTCTGCAGTACTTACTAAATTTTCGTAAGCGCTAATTGTTAAACGTGCTGAAACTCCACTCTTCTTATCTATATACTCACTTTGACGAGCTTCAAATGCAATTTGCTCAATTAATATTTTCGCAATCTCATTTACCTTTACAGTTGATTTTTGTTGTTCATCAATATCAGCTTCTTGCTCTGTAATTGTTCTCGAGATCTCAATTGTCTTAGGGTAATGTGTTAATATTTGACTTTCAATTCTATCTTTCAAAGGAGTAACAATACTTCCTCTATTGGTATAATCTTCAGGGTTTGCAGTAAATACAAATTGAATATCTAATGGTAATCTTAATTTGAATCCGCGTATTTGAATATCTTTCTCTTGTAGTATATTAAATAATGCTACTTGAATTCTTGCTTGTAAATCTGGTAATTCATTGATCACAAAAATCTGACGATGTGAACGTGGAATTAATCCGTAATGTATTACTCGTTCATCTGCATATGATAATTTTTGTGAAGCTGCTTTGATAGGATCAATATCACCAATTAGATCGGCAACGGTAACATCCGGAGTAGCTAACTTCTCAGTATAACGTGCCGAGCGATGTAACCAAGCGATGGGTGTTTTATCTCCAAGTTCGTTTATGGTATTGACTCCATACCAAGAAATCGGATTAAAGGGATCATCGAATAATTCAGAACCTTCAATGTATGGTATGTACTCATCTAGTAATTCAACTAATGATCTTGCAATTCTAGTCTTTGCTTGTCCGCGTAAACCCAATAATAAGATATTATGCTTCGATAAAATGGCTGTTTGTATTTCTGGTATTACGGTATCGTCGAAACCTATGATGCCTTCAAAACTTTTTTCTTTGCGTTTTAATCTTTGAATTAAATTATCTCTTAATTCATTTTTTATTGATTTTGATTGGTAACCTAATTTCTTTAATTCAGCAAATGTTTTTATAGCTGTAATATCTTTCATCTTTTTTTATTTAACAGTTTTTCTTCTATTCTTTACGTAATCTTCAAATACATATTCACCTAATCCGTTTAACGAACTATAGAATGCGCGACCTCCATTTGTTTGAGTGAACAAACGCACGAATTGTTGTAAGTAGGGGTCATTCGCAATCATGAATGTAGTAATTGGAATTTTTAATTTTTTACATTGTGCGGCCATGTTTAAAGTCTTGTTTACTATCTTTCTATCAAGTCCCACACTGTTCTTATAATATTTGGCACCTTCTTTTAAACACGATGGCTTACCATCGGTGATCATAAAAATTTGCTTGTTGTTTGTTTTTCTTCTACGCAATATATCTACTGCAAGCTCTAAACCTGCGTATGTGTTGGTATGATATGGTCCGACTTGTAAATAAGGTAAATCTTTTACTTCGATAGGCCATGCATCATTACCAAACACTATTATATCTAAAGTGTCTTTAGGGTATTTTACTTTTATTAATTCTGATAATGCCATGGCTACTTTCTTCGCTGGTGTAATTCTATCTTCACCATAAAGAATCATAGAGTGCGAGATGTCAATCATCAATACTGTTGATGCTTGAGTTTTATAATCCATCTCTTCAACTTCTAAATCTCGTTCTGTTAATTTGAAATCTGAGATACCATGGTTGATTTGAGCATTGTGTATTGATTGTGTGATATCGATTCTATCTAATGCATCACCAAATTCAAATTGTCTACGCTCTGCATTACGCTCATCACCTTGTCCAGAGAAGTTCGATTGATGTTGACCTCTTGAAGTTTTTTTAAGCTTACCGAAAATTTCTTCTAATGCTGATTGACGAATGGTCTGTTCTGATTTGGCTGTAATTTTAAATCCGCCAGTATTATCGTCATCTTTTAAGTATCCGTTCTTCTTTAGATCTTCAATAAAATCACCCATACCGTATTCGTCGTTAGTGATTTTGTACTTCTTATCTAACTCATTCATCCAGGCTAATGCTTCGTTAGCATCACCCGAGGTATAATTTAAAAGTTCCATAAAAAGCTTTAAGAGCTCCTCAAAAGAACCTTTTGGTAAGTCATTTTCTGAAAATTTACTAAATAAAAAGCCGCGCATGTTGAGTAAACGTATTATATTGACTTAATGTTTTTTAATTCAGCCTTAAATATGAGAACAATACTTCTTATTAAGTTATTATTACTGTTAAGTCACAGCATTTTTGCTCAAAATAATGATAAGTCAGAGATTTTGAGTGTTTTAGAAAATCAACGAATTGCATGGAATAATGGGAATCTTCAGCAATACATGATGGGTTATTGGCAATCTGACTCATTATTGTTTGTGGGTAAACGCGGACCGCAATATGGTTGGCAGAAGACTTTTGATAATTATAAGAAATCTTACCCCGATAAATCTGCTATGGGGAAATTAACTTTTAACATCTTAAAAGTTGATGTATATACATCTGATTATGCTTTTGTTTTAGGTGAATGGATCTTAGATCGAGAGAAAGATCAACCACGCGGATACTTTACTTTACAGATGAAAAAGATTAATGGTCAATGGAAAGTTATTGCAGATCACTCTTCTTGATTTTATAAAGTCGCATAAAGATTCCTCTTTTTTCTTCTTCATAAATTAATTCGTAAGATTTAATTTGGTCAATTAATTCATCAGGGTAATTGAAAATATTTGACCAGGCAATGTATTCAGTATTATTCAAATGATACGATTGAAATTTAGAGGTATCGCCATTCAATTCTAAAATTTCTCTACTATCTAAATTCGGGAAGCCCGATGCTACATTATTGATTTTAATTTCTTGTTCATTTAAATGCTTGATCAAATTTGTTCTTAACTCATAGTAGGGGAAATGTGCCGGTGTTGCATCCCAACCAACTGCAATCTTTGAAGGGTAGATGTAAATTGAACCAATGATAAATGAAATGAATAATAGATTTAACAAATATTTAAATGATGATCGATCTTGTATTAATCCGATACAAATCAATAAGCCCAATAAATAGATTGGCATGTAATACCTATGTCCTACAAGTCCGTCTGCAAATGAAGTATTCACTGTAAACACTATTATTAAACTTACAAATACACTAATTAATTTGTAAGAAAATCTATCGAGTGTTTTAATGTATTTCAGTAAGAAGAAAATTAAAATCAACCAGAATGTGATTCTTCCGAAGTCTACCCAACGCCAAATCATTAACGCAATATTTTTGACAATTTGCCCAAAGCCTACTTGTTGAAATGAACTTGCCCATGGTGAATTCGAATGAAAGCCTATCCATCCGACTAAATAATAATGTGCTAAAAGCCATGAGAAGTTTATTGCTACAGCGGGCAGAAAAATATATATCAAAGTTTTTGTTTGGCTGTGAAATATTTTTCTCTCGATTATTATTTGATAAATATAAAGTCCGAGGAAGATTGCAAACAACACCATCATACCTCTCATAGAAATAAAAGACATAGGTATTAATGCGATACTTAATTTGATATTTCTTTTTTTGACGATGTAATAGATGCTCAATAAAAAGAAAGAGATAAGCACTATATCTGGTGATGTTAAACTTGCTTGCGCTAATAATGTGGGTTCAAAAAATAATAATAATGATATAGGTAATACCCATTTTTGATCAACGAATAATTCAGTAAGTTTCGGAATGATGTATGCGAGTAATAATAAAAACGGTAGCATCAGCCAATGTGAAACAATGAGCGACTTTCCAAATATCATCCATCCAGCGGCTATATACATACCAAAAATTGGAGGATGACCTGAGTCTAATTCATTGGGTAACCAAAAACTTTCAAAATTATTTTCATAAAAGAAATGCGGATGTCTAGAGCCAAACTGAACCATGTCGCCGAAGAAGACATGATTTTGTGATAAAAAGCAAAGTATAATATACAATGCAGCTAATATGTAAGTAACTCTAATAGACGACATTCAAAATATTTTTAATTTTTATAAATCCAGCCTCAATCAAATTTCGTTAGTTCCTTCAAATAACCAAAAACGAAAATGAAAACATTAATCTCAAAATTAACATTAGCAATAGTAGCTATCGCTTTTGTTTCAAATGTAAGTATTGCGCAAGATACTAAAATGGTTGGTGGTGCAGCAATGTACCCTACAAAAGATATTGTCGACAATGCAGTAAATTCAAAAGATCACACAACTTTAGTAGCGGCTGTAAAGGCAGCTGGCTTGGTGGAGACATTGAAATCAGCAGGTCCGTTCACAGTATTCGCACCTACTAACGATGCATTTGCAAAATTACCTGCAGGTACAGTTGAGAACTTATTAAAGCCAGAAAATAAAGGCACATTAACTAAAGTTTTAACCTACCATGTGGTAGCTGGTAAAATGGATGCAGCTGCACTTTCAAAAGCAATCAAAGCTGGTAAAGGCAAAGCTACATTATCAACAGTTGCTGGTGGTAAATTAACTGCAAGTATGAAAGGTAAAGCGATTGTTTTAACTGATGAAAACGGTGGTATGTCAACAGTGACTATCTCAGATGTGTACCAAAAAAATGGAGTGATTCATGTAATCAACTCAGTGGTATTGCCTAAGTAATTATTCATCTCACAGACAATAAGAGGTAATAGATCTATAAGCTATTACCTCTTTGTCATTTTATAAATTACAGGCTTGCTTGGTGATGCATCGGTCATCAACGAACTGATTCCAATATTCAAAAAGTATATGCCATCTTCAACTTCATCAGGCACATATATTAATTCAGTAATTGTCATATCTAATGCTGGTTCTACATGGTAGTTCCAAAAACTTTTGTGCGACGCTAATGCACCTGCATCTTCTTCTCTATCAACTGATGGTAAGTCTATCAATAAATGTTTGTAACCCATCAACCTAATTTTCTCACACAACTCAGCACTTAAATAACAAGGATTTTGTCCTGAGTAGTTTTTATTTTTTTTATCTATTGTATTCGGATGTGTGCGTATGATTAATGCCTCTACATCTGGCATTCTTGTTAATTGATTGATACTATCAAGTTCTATCACGTGATCAGTTTCTTTTTCTGTAGGAGTTAACGATATCACTTGCGCATAAAAATGAAATTTCTTCAAACAATCATTAATACAAATTCTCTCTTTGCTAATATGTCCGACACATTCAGTATGTGTCCCATTACCATGTGCATTGATAAATAAGTTTTCGCAATTCGCTGAACCTCCTTCTGCCACTGAGCCTACAAAAGAGCCAACACGTATGGGTTCAAACTTTGCTTCTGGTATATAGAATGCATTTACTCCATTATTCGGATGTATAGCTATAGATAAATCGAATCCTTTTGATAAGTCTATCGAGTATTCGTTGTAATCAAAAAAAGTTTTAATTATCATTTTTTAAAATAAATAAGTCTGATGCAATTTTATCGGCCATTAATTTACCATTCTTTGTGGTCTTACAATAATTATTTTCAATTTCTAATAGATGATCATTTAGAAATGTATTTAAATTATTTTTAAGTGCAGATAAATTATCTGATCCGAATTCACTCTCAAAATATTCAAATGAAATACCTTTGCTAGTTCTCAATGATATCATTAGGTATTCATTCATCCTGTCTTCAATACTAAGTATTTCAGTAGTTGCAGGCAATTCATCTTTGAAAAGTTGATCAATGTATTGATGATTATTTGCAACATTCCATGCTCTTGTAGTTTTATTAAATGAATGAGCTGATGGTCCGATACCCAAGTATTTTTTACCTTCCCAATAAGATGAATTATGTCTAGAATGATAGCCTTCTTTACAAAAGTTTGAAATCTCATAATGCAAGAAATTATTACTTGCCATTTCTTCCATCAATATCTCAAATTGCTCTGCTGCTTGTTCATCATCTAGAGCTTTCACTTTACCTTTCGAAATCCAATTACCCAAAGCAGTACCTTGTTCAACAGTTAATGCATATGATGATATATGACGAATTTCAAGTTCAAAAGCTTTATGAATATTTTCTTTCCAATCTTTATTCGTTAATCCGGGTGTTCCATAAATCAAGTCAATACTAATATTTTCAATGCCAATATCTTGAGAGCGCTTAATGCAATCAATCGCTTGATTAGAATTGTGAGCCCTGTTCATCCATTCTAAATCTTTATTGAAAAAAGATTGTACACCTATGCTCAATCTGTTTACACCTAATTGTTGTATGCCTTTTATATATTCAGCGTTTAGGTCGTCAGGGTTGGCTTCTAAAGTTATCTCCGGATGATTCGAAATATAAAAATCATCTTGTATTTGATGTATAATTCTTTCTAATTCTTTAGGCTCTAATAAAGATGGTGTGCCACCTCCGAAATAAATAGTCTCTATATCTTCTTCCCCTAAATAATCTTTTCTAATTTTTAATTCACGCAATAAAGCTTCAACCATTGCGTCTTTATGTTTCAGTGTTGTGCTAAAATGAAAATCGCAATAATGACATGCTTGTTTGCAAAATGGAATATGTATATAAATACCTGCCATGCCTCTAAGTTCTAAAAATTAAGTAATTTTAAGGCAATGTTGAAGAGAATAGTTGCAATATTTATGGTTTTGACTGTGTTTAAGCCTGTGTCAGCACAAGACACACTCAGCAAACATTCAGTAGTAAATGATTCAATTCTATCTCTAAATAATTATCTCTGGCAAAATATAGATTACGATAGTAATTACATAGCTGTTGCAAATCGAACCAAAATTACTTTAACAAATTTTAAATCTAGGAAAATCTTAAAAGAAGATTTTGAAAGTCAATTTGAGATCATTCTAAAATATTTAGAAAATAATGGCTACCCTTTTGCTGAAATTTATTTTAGCAATATTTCAATTATTGATAATTATGTAAGTGCTAAGTTAAATTTGAATTTCAATGATTTGATTTATGTTGACAGTGTTCGAGTTATTTCGAACAATGCAATTAATACGTATTTTATTACATCGTACACAGATGTTAAACCAGGTGGTATTTATAGGGAGAACGATATAAGAGATATTAATAATAAAATAAATTCATTAGGATTTTTAAAGACAAAATATCAAACTCAAGTATATTTTGTAAATAAAAAAGCTGAAGTTGTCATTTACCCTGAGAAAATAAATGCTAATAGGTTTGATGGTTTGATAGGTATTCAGCCAAATACTTTGAATAATAAAACCAGTCTGGTCGGACAAGCACAATTGTATTTAGTAAATACCTTAAAGAGAGGGGAGCGTTTTAATTTTGATTTTAGAGCACAACCTAATTTGACTCGTGATTTAAAAATCAATTTCACCTATCCATATGTTTTTAATTTACCCTTTGGCGTAGACTTTGATTTTAATTTCAGAAGACAAGATTCAAGCTTTTCAATTTATAGTCCGGAAATAGGTATCTCTTATTTATTCAAAGCACAGAATTCAATTAAATTTATTTACAAAATTGAAAATAGTAATCTGCTTTCTACTCAAAGATTTAGAAATGCAACTGAATTGCCAGATGTGTTAGATGTAAATAAATTCTACTATGGATTAAATTTTAATTTCGAAAAGTTAGATTATAGAATTAATCCGAAGTCAGGACAAAGACTAGCTTTGCAGGTCTTATTCGGACAAAGAACAATACAGCAGAATAGTGTTTTTGCAGATAGTTTATTTAATAATATTGATTTAAAGAGTAATCAAGTTCAATTATCATTTTCTGCACAGAAATTCATCAATGTATATAAGCGAAATGTTTTAATGTTGGGTTTAAAGTCATCTTTGCTTGAAACAAGTAATGTTTTATTCAATGAATTATATAGAATTGGTGGCATTAATGATATCAGGGGCTTTGATGAACAATCATTATTTAGTTCGGCTTTTATAATAGGTACATTCGAATATAGATATCAACTAGATAAAAATTCATTCTTAAGAATGTTTTATGATTGGGCATATTTAGAAAATAAATTAACTAATATTGATGCAAATGCATCGGGTATAGGTGCAGGTATGCAAGTACAAACAAATGCAGGTATGTTACAGCTGAATTATGCATTAGGTAAAATTGACAATAATTTATTTTCTTTTCAAAACGGGAAAATACATTTTGGAATCATTAATTATTTTTAAATTTTTGCAGAATGTTAAGAGCTACTCGTTTTTCATTGTTATTTATTTACTTGTTATTTCAGGTGTTTGTTTCTTATGCAAGTAGAGTTGACACTACAAGTAGCGATTTGAGTTCTGACTCAATAAGAACTTTTAAGAAATATTTTTTTGATAACGACAGTATTTGTTATGCTATTATCGACAGCTCAAGAATTGTAAGAAGTACAGCAATAGAAGACTCTGTAATGTCTAAATACGTTTCAGATTCTTATAATTGGAAAGAGCCTAGAATTATAAAAGCAGATGCAACACATTTTTATAAAATCAAAATCAGGAAGCAACCATCTATATGGATATTTTATGTTCTATTGTTGATTGTCATCTATTTCACTTTTATTAGAAATGTATTTTATAAAAGCTTACCAGTAATCTTTCAGGCTTACTGGAATGACAGGTCGATAAACCAATTTACCAGAGATGATAATTTTTTCAAGAGTAGAAATTCGATTTTCTATTTTATATTATTCAGTATGGTATATGCTACAATTGCCTATTTTATTATTGACTATTTTGGTTATTCGATGCCACGTAAAGGACTAGAGTTATATTATTTAATCATTACTGTATTAACAATTTTTTATACTGCGAAATATTTATTGATGAAATTAATTGGCTATATATTCTCTGTTCAGCGTTTAATTTCAGGCTATTTAGCTATAATTTCTGTTTCGAATTTAGTGTATGCGGTACTTTCAATACCATTATTAATATTCTTTAATTATGTTAATTCTGAATATAAGATATATGTATTATCAATTATTCTGATTGCATTTATATTCAATACAGTGTACAAATACCTTAGAACAGGTGCGTTTTTAAAGAATAATTTCCAGTTTCCTATATTTTATTTATTTCTGTATCTTTGCGCTTTCGAAATAATGCCTTTATTAATCATATATAAAGTATTTGTAGCATAATTTTTGTTGGGGGTAATAAAATTAAGGAAGCATGGATAAGAAATTGAAAGTAAAAAGCATTTTAGTGACTCAGCCAAAACCTGAATCAGACAAGTCGCCTTTTTACGATTTAGCTAAGAAATACAATTTAAAAATCGATTTCAGACCGTTTATACACGTTGAGGGAATACCTGCTAAAGAGTTTCGTAAAGAAAAATTAAATCCTTTAGACTTTACTGCTGTAATTTTTACAAGTAGAAATTCAATAGATCATTATTTCAGAATTTGTGAAGAGTTAAGAATTGAGGTACCTGCTGAAATGAAGTACTATTGTATTACTGAGGCAGTGGCATTATACATGCAGAAGTACGTACAATATAGAAAACGCAAAGTTTTTATTGGCAAACAGACGACTGCAGATCTTATTGAATTATTAAAGAAGCACAAAGAAGAAAAGTTCTTTTACCCATGCACAGATGTATTTACAGATGATATACCAGCTTTTTTAAAGTCAAACGGATATCATTATTCAGAAGCAATTATCTACAGAACAGTATGTAGTGATTTGTCTGATTTAGCTGAAGTAAATTACGACATGATAGCGTTTTTTAGTCCATCGGGTATTAAGTCACTTTTCAAAAACTTCCCTGACTTCAAACAAAATAACACTAGAATCGCCACATTTGGTCCGACAACAGCTAAAGCTGTGATAGATGCCGGACTTAACATTGACGTACAAGCGCCTAGTCCTCAGGCACCTTCAATGACAATGGCAATCGAAGAATACGTTAAGACAGCTAATAAGTAATAATTATTGGTACTAATTTTGTAGCTAAAATTGGAACCTAGAATTTTAATTAAAGGTTCTAAAAATTTGCATGTATACAATAATATGCTATTTTTGGAATCCTTTGGTTTGTTAATGGTTGTTATATTAGACTTAATGAAGAAAAATTTTCGTAACATTTACCTATTAATAGTATTATTCATTTTATTAGGTTATAAATCTTATGCACAGCAAGATGCTCAATACTCTCATTATATGTTCAATGGGTTCGTATTTAATCCTGCATTAGCTGGTAATAAAGAATCTTTAAGTGCTTTGGGCTTGTTTAGAACACAGTTCGTTGGTGTAGATGGAGGTCCGCAAACAACAACTATTTCAGCTCATATGCCTATCAATAAAATCAGCAGTGGAGTTGGTATACACATCATCAATGATAAAATTGGTATTGCCAATTCTAACTTAAACTTCATGGCATCATATGCTTACAAGTATCAATTGGCAAATGGAATTTTAGCTGGAGGTATTAGTATTGGTATGATTCAAAGAACAGTTGATGGTACTAAATTAACACCGAATGAAACAGGTGATAATGCAATACCATTAGGTAGTGTGAATGTTATTAAACCAGACATTAACATAGGTGTTGTTTACAATACAGAGTTATATTATGTAGGATTATCAGCAACGCACTTAAATAGACCAAACTTAGATTTTGTAGGTAGTGGAAATACAGATTATAGAAATGCTATACATACTAATTTAGTAGCTGGTTATAACTGGAACATCAATCCGACTATCGACATTAAACCATCAGTAATTATAAAGTATGCAACTTCAGTATCATTTGATGTGAATGCAATGGCATTCATCAATCAGAAATATTGGGGAGGTTTATCATATCGTTTAAACGATGCTATTATTGGAATTGTGGGATTTAACGTTACTCCACAGATCAAATTTAGCTATGCGTACGATTATACGTTATCAAATTTGAACAATGCGAGTACAGGTTCACATGAGGTAATTTTGGGATATGATGTGGTCTTCAAGAAGAAAGTTAGACCAGATATTATCATAAAAACGCCTAGATTCTTATAATTTAGGGTCTATTTATACCAAAAACCTGATTGTATCGTTTACACAAATCAACACTATTTAGAATTTTTTTTTAAGAATCGAGTATAAATAAGAAAAAAATTATTCACATTCGTTCTTTTAAATTTAGCATTTTATACTAAATTTGTAGATACGGCTTAGTTTAATAATTATATAAAAGCAAAATTTTAGTAACGCTTACTATGAAAAAAATCGCCTTGTTCTGTTTAGCAGGACTAACTGCTGTAGTTAGCAGTTGTGGTTTAAACTCGGGAAATGGTGAACTTATTGGTTCACAAGTCCGACCTGTATTCAAGCCATTTATACCATATGGCATGGTTTACATACCATCTGGTACTTACCATTTAGGTCAGTCTGATCAAGACATTGCCTATTCACAAGTTGCACATAATCGTCAGATTAGTGTGAGTGCTTTTTACATGGATGAAACTGAGATTACTAATAACGAGTATCGTCAGTTTACTGAGTATGTAAGAGATTCTATTGTTAAGAAGACATTAGGAGGTGAGCACATCTTACAAGATGCTGAAGGTAAAGAGTACTTAAACTGGAAGACTAAATTAGATTACGAAGATCCTGCAGTTATTGAGGCATTCTCTGAGTTTTATTTCCCAGAAGAAGATCGCATTTTCGGTAGAAAAGAAGTTGACGTAAGAAAATTGATTTACCATGCAGAGTGGTTCGATTTAGTATCTGCTGCAAATAAATCAAACAGAGATAAGCCACGTACTTCATTCATTGTGAAAGAAGACATCGCTGTTTATCCTGATACTTTATGTTTCATTTCTGATTTCGCATATTCATTAAATGATCCGATGGTTGAGAAATATTTCTGGCATCCGGCATACGATGAGTACCCTGTAGTAGGTGTAACTTGGAAACAAGCTAGAGCATTCACTATTTGGAGATCAAGAATGTTAGATGACTTCAAACGTGCTAACGGAGAAGCTGTAATGAATCAATATAGATTACCTACAGAATCAGAGTGGGAATATGCTTCAAGAGGTGGTAGAATAAATGCTGACTATCCATGGGGCGGACCGTATGCTAGAAATAGCAAAGGTTGTTTATTAGCGAACTTCAAACCAGGTCGTGGTAACTACGGTGACGACGGTGGTATGCATACAGTAAAAGTAACTTCATATTTCCCTAACGATTTCGGTTTATATAATATGTCGGGTAATGCTGCTGAGTGGACAAGTACAGCATATGATGAGTCTGCAGTGGTATTCATTCATGACATGAACCCTAATTACACTTATGAGGCGAAGCCAGAAGATCCTGAAGTATTAAAGCGTAAGGTAATTCGTGGTGGATCTTGGAAAGATATTGGTTACTATATGCAAAATGGTACTCGTTCATATGAGTTCCAAGATACTGCTAAGTCTTATATCGGTTTCCGTTGTGTAATGTCTTACATGGGAAGATCAATCGCAGACGAATAGTCAAGAAAACAAACAAAAAAAACAGAATAAATTTTATTTTTTAATTACTCAAACAAAAAACTAACAATGGGCAACTACAAAAAACTTATGGCCAAAGTCTATGGTATTGGCGCTGCAATCGTAATTATCGGAGCACTTTTTAAAATTTTACACTTACCTTTTGCTAACGAATTACTTATTGTGGGTCTTACTACCGAGGCGTTGATTTTCTTCTTATCGGCATTTGAAAAACCACATGAAGAATATGATTGGACATTAGTATATCCAGAATTAGCTGGAATGGAAGCACACAGTAAAGCAAATAAATCAGCTAACAATGGTACAGTTTCTCAACAATTAGATCAAATGTTAGAAGACGCTAAGATCGGTCCAGAATTAATCGAAAGCTTAGGTAATGGTTTAAGAACATTTGGTGATAAAGTTGCTACAATTTCTAATGTTACAGACGCATCTACTTCTACTAGTGAGTTTGCGAATAAATTAAAATCAGCTACTAAATCAGTTGATGAATTAAGTGCATCTTATTTACAAGCTTCTGCTTCTTTATCAGAGATTGCATCTTCATCTACAGATTCAAAAGTATATCATGAGCAAGTTCAGTTATTAGCTAAGAACTTATCATCTTTAAATGCTATGTATGAATTAGAATTACAAGATTCTAATAACCACTTAAAAACTTTAAATAAGTTCTATGGTAACGTAGCTGAGACTATGCAAAACTTCAGCGATTCATTAGCTGATGCAAAATCATTTAAAGATGAAGTTGGTAAATTAACTAAGAACTTATCATCATTAAATGCTGTTTACGGTAACATGTTATCGGCAATGACAGTAAAAGCTAACTAATTGAAGGTTTAATATCTACATAAACAATTATTAAAAGAGAAGATGGCAGGTAAAGAGACCCCAAGGCAGAAGATGATCGGTATGATGTACTTAGTGTTAACAGCGATGTTGGCATTAAACGTCTCTGAAGAATTTATGAATGCCTTCAAATTAGTAAACGACGGTTTAGAAAATACCGCGGCGAATTTTGCTTCGGCAAACAAGATGACATACGATGCATTCGAGTCATCTATGAAAAACGATCCGACTAAAACAAAACCATTCTACGATAAAGCATTACAAGCTCAAAAATATTCTTCTGAACTTGATAAATATATCAACGAAATAAAGAAAGAATTAACTGAAGCTGCTGGTGGTATCGATGAAGAAACTGGTGATATCGCTAAAAGAAGTGATATGGAAATCGGTGTTCAATTAATGGTAACTCAAAAGAAAGGTGCTGATTTAAAAACTAAAATTCTTGAAACAAGAAAAAAATATCTTGAATTAGTTGATCCCTCGGAGAGAAATAGCTTTGACTTCAGTTTAAATGCTGTTGATCCGGGACCAGACAAAGAAGGTATTAAAAAAACTTGGGAAGTGAAGAACTTTGAAGGTGTACCAGTTACTGCAATTGTTACTATCTTATCAAAGATTCAAAACGATAATAAAAACGCTGAAGCTGAAGTAACGAAATACTTATTAGGTAAAATCAATGCT
>JACCEA010616676.1_pt1 | contig 22543 bp, 23 predicted proteins | sample 7449851 | NCBI WGS metagenome assembly JACCEA01 (sample SAMN15323453, study PRJNA562643) | freshwater metagenome | isolation source: river surface water | place: USA:Blue River Watershed | collected 2017-08-18 | reverse complement strand
CATACGACTTGCGACACGATGTGCGGGAACCAATGTACGGAAAAGATTGACAAACGAGGACACAAAGAAAGGGGAACAGAAAGTGGAAAATAAAAACAGGGTGCAGAAATTTCATTAAAAAAATTATATATAGTAATATATATATATAATGGGATTTAAATATAGTTTTACAGCAAGAAAGAAAGAAATGATATCATCCATCAGGTATATAAAAGATATAGAAGGAAAAATATTAGATGTCGAAAATTTTTTAATTAATGATTTGTCCATTTCCACAGACGGGGATGGTTCATTCTTAATATATCATTATTTTGAAGATCCAAGATATCCAAACAGAAATTATAGATGGTATAATACAAGATTTAATCTTGATAATTTAGTAATAGAGAAATGTAATAATATATTTTTTTTAAACATTGAAGTAGATTCTAAAAAATTTGATATTGAAATAATTTTCACTGAAAAAGGTATTGAAAGGATATTTCAATGGATGGCAAAGAATATACCATTAAAGTGTAAAAATAATATATAAACATATAATATATATATGGAAGAATACACAACATTAAAATCATTAAATTCATATTCAGTTCAACAACTCCGTCATATTGTTTCGGAATATGAAAAACATTATAAGATTAACGGATACGAGAAAATGAAAAAGAGTGAATTAATTAAACAAATTAAAATACACCAAGAAAAGGAACCTTTCTTTGTACCAGTCCAATTGTGTGATAAACATGTAAAACAACTAAAATAATATATAAACATATAATATATATGACTTTATTTTTCGTTGAAAAATCGGATAAGGAAACAAAACGCTTTGTTGCAACTTTTAAAAATGGCGAAGGTATTAAACGCGTATATTTTGGTTCTCCATCGGGGTCAACATATATTGATCATTTTGATAAACAGAAAAAGGAAAACTACATCAAGCGTCATAGTAAGTTAAATGAAAACTGGTGCGATCCATATACGCCCGGAGCTTTGAGTTATTGGCTCTTGTGGAGTGATCCTAATTTATTTGTAGCAATCCAAAACTACAAGAAAAAATTTAATTTTAAATAATTATCATACTTATAAATATGATAATTAAATATAATTTTTAAGTAAACTCAAGCCAATCAATTGACACAATAGACGTGAAATTTGCAACTGATGAAGTAGCCGTAATAACTAAATCATCACCAGGCGCTAAAATAATAGGTTCATTAAAATATTGTGTTGTAGAAGTACCATTAATAATTGAAAATTCATCAAACTTTGTCCCAAAACTTGTGAATGTTTCACCACTCCCTGTTTTAATTGGTGTTTTATATAGATTAACAGATGTATATGTAGGAGCAGGTTCAGGATTAATTTTATAAACTGGTTTTCTATAAAACTTATAAGTTACAACACCGGTTGCAACACCTCCCCCCCCACTTGTCTGATAACTTGTAGTATGTACATCTTTTAATAGAATAGGAACAGGGCACGTTCTATTACTAACCCAGTTAGTTGAATTATTTAATATTAAAATTCTTGTTTCATTTGTATTTACTAAAGAAACTGTATTAGATGCTGAATATCCTAATGATGTACTTATTTTATCCGTCAAAAAACAAGCAAATGACGCGCATGAAACCTTCCAAGTAAATAAACCAAAATGATTATCATTTGTTTTCTTTTCCATTTGCATCATGAAAGAACCATTTGGATTTGTTAAATGTGTTGTTTCAATATTATTAGATACTTTGACAGTATGCATTGTGATAAATGTCCCATCATCTGGATTATATATTTGAAATTGTATATTGGCAACTCCAAGATATGCATATTTGATTTGATATATATTTATTTTTTGCGCATTTAATAAAAATCCAGATGCACCAAGCCCATCTAATGTATCACCATTAAATGCACTTTGTAAAATTTTCGTTTCTATGCTATCCTTAAAATAACTAACATATAACTGATCCGTCTCATCCCATCCTATGAATGTACCACTATAAATTGGTTTTTTTGTTTTATCAGTTTTCAAACCTAACCCTATTTTCATGTCATATTGTCCTGTTAGTGTTGCTAATGAAAACATACCAGTGAAGCGAGTGATCATTGTTTGTCCTGGACGATATGGAAACACATTATCACCAGTAACTGATTGAAAATCACCTATAGCACCAGACATACCACATAAACTAATTAAATTATTTTGTGATGAATATGTAGAATTTCCAATAGTTGTATAACCAAATGTATAAAGATAAGGTGTATGTGTTATTTGTTGTTGATCCATTGTGATCGGTTGATTTGTTCCAGAAACATAATTAAAACTATATTGCATCCCCGGAAAGGGATATAATTTGGAAATTAAGGGGGTATTGAATGCACTTCTTGGTAAGTTAGTGACCGTTGTATTTAAATTGGTATTTGTAATATTAGCATCAAAGCCAGTAGGGAAATTTTGCACATCAACATCAAAATTAGTTGGAAAATTACTAATATCAAAACTTGCATTACTAACATCTACAACTTGATTAACAGTATTAGATGTTGTATTTTGTAATATGGATGCTTCAAAATAAAAAGCTTGTGTTAGTAAATTGACTGGCATGACATAATTTTCAATTCGGAATCTTATATACCTTGATAAACAACATACAATTAACTCAGTCGTATTGTTAGCAAGTAATGGTTTAGTGATAGTTGATTCAACAATATGATCTGCATTTTTTGAGAAATCACAATATATATCACAATTTTGATTAGATTTAACAGAAAACAAAACATTGACACTATTTTGAATATTTACCCAATCAGTTGTAAGCGTTCCATTATTATAATTTTGTAAATCATAATATAACTGACTAAGTTCTGGCATTCTCTATATAATTATAAAAGAAAATAATCTTATATAACTATATACAGATGAATGTAGAGTTAGAAGCAAAAGAACAAAGAGTTTTAACAACTGCTTTATTACAATTGTCAAAATTATTATTTGATTGTGGTTCAAAATTTAGTATTGATGATCTGATCCGTTTTAATGACCTACTTCAAAAAATTGAAAATACAAATGTTCAATTGAACAGACAACTAACTCGCAAAATAAAAAGGTATCAATTAGTAGATTAATTGTGTGATGACATACGACGCTCTACATTTTCGGATATTTTTTCTATATCATCATCATTGATTCCTTTATCCTCATCATGTTCAAATACAAAACATGGACATTGTATTTTTAATCTCCCACTACAACAAGCAAGGATAGTTGTACATAGTACATCAATACAACTAATTACTAAGGTGGATATTGCTACAAATCCTGGCATCTATATAATTAATTTATATTAAAATTAATTATATTATTTAAACTCACTGTAATTTCCATTCAGGGTTATGGTCTGATGGATATGGAAAGCACCACTCAACGCCTGTAGGTGTCACTTTCAAAACCTGGTCTGGTAGTCCAGGTGGTATTTGTTTAAATCGTCCACCTTTTTCCCCAATTAAAATACAATCAACCAAAGGGACTTCTGGCAAGCGGGGGTCTCTCATTGGTATGCATTTTTTAGGCGGGGTACTCAATGATGATTTCCGTTCAGTTGCTTTTTTAAATGGAGAACGAAATCGTGAGTGTTTATCTGGTTCGCTTAGATTAAATGATAATCCGCGGGGTGATTCAATAGGAACATCACTTATTGTTTTTATAACTGATGGTAATGGTTCAGAATTTGCTAACTCATTAAAGTTAACTTTTTTTTTTTCAATTTTATCAACTCCAAAGAAATTTAAATCTAATTTCTCATTTTTCATTCCTGTTTTGTTTTGAAGACATAAGCGAACAAAAGGCAATTTAACACGTTCACAAGCGTACTTGTACAAACCAGAAGCACTTGCACAAAGCACTTTAACCATTGGTTCTTTAAGTTCTGTTGTATCACAACTCCATTCAATATGAAGATTCAATAAAACATCACCACAGAAACATAATACAAATTTTTTGTAATCATTAACATTGATCCATTCAGAGTACCATTCACTCTTGTCATAAAGTGGCTCTTTTTTACTAAGTTCTGTTATCAACTCCATCTATATATAATTAATGAGAAAATAAATTATATGATTTTACTTTCTAACTCTATAACTCTTTGAGTTAATTCTTTAACTTGTTTATCCAATGCTTTAATACAAGCAATAGCAATCCCCAATAGATCACCCTGATCAATTCCTAAGGGGTCTTTAGCGGGTCGTTTTACTTTCTTTTTAACTTGTTCATATATAGGTCTCTTGCATTCTTCCTTGTGGTCTTCCTTATCTTTTCCTCTTGTTAATACTTTTTCACCTACTTTGATATTTTCAACTATTTCACATTCAATTTCATCACATCCAAAAAAACTGTTATAATCCTGAGCCATTAAACCAATACAGCGTTGTTCCTTACAGCATCCTTTGAAATTGTATTCATACACTGGTATATTTTCTAATTTATTTAAATAATCATCATAATCAACCTCTCCGTGAATATCTTTTTTATTACGGTCTGATACTGCGGTCCACGAGCTTGCACCTGATGCCATCGTCATCCCAGTTGTGCTTTCTGTGTCCGTAAAAAGTCGGTATCCACCAGCAAAGCGAGCAGTGTATTGGTTGTTTGCAGTGGCCTCTAATGCGGCGACAGCATCACTGTTGTCTCCGGTCATTACACACCCAGAATATCCAGGAACAATAAGCCATCTTCCTCCAATGATTGTGGAATTTTCACATGCGTCGAGTATTTGACCAAAACGCCCACCCACTATAGTATTGTAAATGCTGACAGGGGCCACACCACCCGCGTATATTGAACTATAATAACCTCCGTAGATGTTCGAGATTGAAATGTGTGCGTTTGTATTTACACCCCCAATTGAACAGTCAGAACCTCCGAAAATCCCACAATCTTCTACTGTGCTATTATCATCAGCTGTTAGAAGTCCATTATAGGCTTGTATCACAGTATTTCTCCGCGTGATGCTGGTATCGCCAATAAAACTTCTACTCATAATTCGTGCATAGTCTGCATTGATGAGAACGTTGCCTTTACAGATAGCAGTAGTTGATGAATGTGGTCGGCTAATTTGAGCAGAAGTTCCTCCAATTATAATATTGTTATCTTCCGCTTTAATATATGAATCTATACCTCCTAAAATCATAGAATTTGTGGGGTTGAAAGTTGTGAGTAGTTGGTTCGGTGAAACGCTGCCGTTCTGCCAGAGGAAGTTGTTGACGGTGGCATGGTTCTTCTGCTTTAGAATATTGGTGCCCTGTAATTCCCAATTAGAACCACCACCTGCACTAACAAAATCAATATTATCACCATTTTGTGTAATGGTTATACTATTGTCGCTTGATTGTAATGTTCTTAATTCATTCGGTGAATTAAATAGTTGTGCAAATGAACCAATATTTTGTAAATGTTCTAAGCCAAGGAGTTGGTCAAAAAAAAAAGCACACGTTTGCAAATTGCAAGGTGTCGCGTAGATATTTTTTACATAAAACTGACAATAACGGGCTCTAACTGGGGTATAAACTGTTGCAACATCTCCACCATATAAAGAATAATTGACTTCTTCAATTACATCAAATTCACTATTAATAGCCCACCGAAAACCATATTCGCAGTCTTCTGAACATTTTATGGTATATGTTAAAGTTGATGCACTCGATACATTAAGAAATTCAGTTTCTCTGGTTGTTAAATTATATGCTGCATTTTTTAAGAACACCTCTTTCAGTTCTGACATATATATTAATATGTAAGAAAATAAAATAAAATAAAGTATTTAACCCCTATCAGGACGTCCCCGAGCATAATCAAGTAATCCCTTATATTGTTGTGCAATTGCAAATGATTGGTCATAATTTTTTTTTATCATTGATGGATAAACACCAGCCCCACCAGCAGGCCATCCAGTAATTTTTAAGTCATCTGGTCGCACAGTATCATAATATGCGAGATCGTATTTTGAAAGTGCTTCATTCCAAAAGATATCATACTTATTATATAATTTTTTGGTATTAGCAATATTCAAATATGTTTTATACACTTGCAAATTTCTCAAAATGTTCTCGAGTGCAGTAATATGATATAATAACATTGCAGAACCATTTAGCAATTCTGATATTTGTGAAACTGTTGCTACTTTCCAGATAAGTCCATCATAATATGGAATAGTTGATAGTCTAACAAGTGCATTAGTTGCTTCAGTCATTCGTTTTTCCGCTTCTGAAAGATAATCCATAGTATCATTATAATCAGCATCATTCATTGGTCTATTTTCAACTTCAATCTCCTTTTCAGTAAATTTTTGATTTTCAGCCCTGATATTATATAATTGTGTATTAACACGATTAATTTGTTCATGTAATGGTAATAGATAAAATGGTAAACTCATTTCTATATATTATTAGGTTAGAAAAATATTCTTTATTTTTTATTCTTCATAACTTCAGATGCTTTGCGACTGGCATCAACAAAGGACAGTCCATCTTTTTTCATCAAATCACTGACTATTTTACCGCGTATTTTCCTTTTGTCCACTTTTGCTCCTCCTGATTTTGCTCCTCCTGATTTTGCTCCTCCTGATCTAACTCCTCCTGATTTAGCACCTCCTGAAACAACTCCACCAGATGAAACACCTCCATTATATAATCCTACTTCATCACATTCACAATCATTCTTTTTCTTGGTTTTTGGTTTTTTAGCACCATAACCAGTTTTCATCTTTATACCTTTTCTAACTAATTTCGCAGCAACCTTTGAAACAACTGGCGCAGCCGGTCCAATAAGCGGATCAAGAAAAACATTCCCTAATGCTTGGGCTCCTGCATTTACCCCTAAGTCAAGTGCAAGTGGAAGTCCAAAATTAACTGCCTTTTTTGCTATTTTTTTAGCATCAGCACCGCCTTTCTTTTTCCTTGCAACTACTCCACCCGATTGTTTAGATAATAATGATGCAGTATAGCGAATAACATCTTTTGCAATTTCATTTGCTTGGCTACTTGATACAAATCTAACTAATTGAGATGTAACCATTTCATACAAAGATTTTAAACCTTCTTTTACTAAAAAATCAGCACTCATTTGACGAATACCTGCTCCACCTACTTTTTCTTCAACTGGTGTAAATTCAGCATAACTAAGTGGAAAATTATATTCCAAATATTTCATTCTTTGATTTTGTAAATCAGCATCTTGTAGATCTGTATTTTTCATATTCCTATATATTATTAAATTAGAAAAAAATAATAATATATTTATTGAGTCTAATTAACAGAAGTTATCTAATTTATTTAATCGCAATGCTTTATTTACATTACGATTTCCTTTCATTTGTTTTGATAATTGAGATGACATACCAGCACCTCCTACCATAGGACGGGATGATTGGTCAAAAGTTGCATTCCCTTGGAGAGTTTGTAAAACAACACCAGGATTAATTGGAGTGAGGAAAGATGATGCACTACCATTTTCAATACGAATATAACCAGAATAACATAAAACAACAACTAATTCTGGTTTAAAATCAACAGCAGTATTATTAATTCCTTTAACATTACATTTAAAGTCGAAATTTCCAACTGTCCCATTGGTGATCACATCATCCAAGGATAAATCCTTGGCTGGGTCGATCACCAACAATGATCCGCAAGAATTAATAGGAGCCCCACGACCTCCTGTTGCTCCATTAGGTTCAATACGACCATTTACTTTTCCACTCCATGAATACCAATCCATTTGAACACCATTTTGCTTACTAAGTTTATATAATTGATATGGTTGAGCCGATGCAAGTAATCCAGATTTAGTACCCATACGAATAGATATACCTGTGATTGGTAAAAATGTATCAGAATCTTTGATGGTTTGATCAACCCATGGTTTTTGGACATATATTAAGATTTTTTCAGGCATAGTTTGGAGTTGGATATTATCATTTGGAATATCAAAACTACTACCTGCAGTAATCACAGACCCTGACGTTGAATCATGCTTTTCATAATTCATACGAGGTACAATAATTTTTGATGGCATTCTAAATGTTTTTGGAAGATCCAAATATTGAAGATATAATGTTGCGCTTTCAACTTTCTCAAGATTAAAAGTATATGTATATGCATCTCCAACAGAAAACATACGTTGATAATTAGCAAGATTAATGTTTACATCAAATGAACGGAGTCCAAGTAACGCTGCAGTATCATTATCAGTTTGTTTGTAAAAGACAAATGGAGAGACAAAAAGTGGTTCTCGGAATGTTGCAGTTCCTGTGATGGTGAAAACATTTGCTGGATCTGCAGATAAAAGGGTACCCTGTGGATTGTTAGCTGGGTTTCCATCATCTGTTCTCACAACATTCCATCCAACACCATCTAATGGATGTGCCCCCCGTGGAGTTAAAAATTCGTTATATGTTTTTTTAACATATGATGCAAGTGGGTTGTTAGTTGATGTAATTGCATCTGTATACTTTTGATAATTATCCAACATAGTAGGAGTCCCTGATTGCCAGTGTTCTAACGTTTCTTGATCCATCATTCTCAATAAAGCAGGTAAAACCTTATCTTGATTTGTTGAAAATGATGAGCCATTCATACGAACAGTTACTGTTGATATTGCTCTATTTAGTGGAAATGATTGAAATGCTTGTTTGACTCCATAGTCAAAAGCTTGTTGATTAGTTGTCACGCCAGTAACAGTTATCTTAAAATTCATAGTTGCTTCTAAAATAACACATCTATCAACTGCTACATTTACACTTGGTTTAATATTAAATACAAATGCGCCAGTAGAAGGGGTGCCATTCGTTTTATATGCTTCCCATGTAGTTGCCGGCGCTCCAGAATATACTGGAATATTTATATTGTCTTTAATATCAAATCTTGGGTCTCTAACAAGAACTGGAGTATAATCACTATCCATTTATTATATTATTATTATAGAAAAAAAAATTATCTTATTAATCTCATCGTCTCTCAAAGAGCAATTTCAAACTGCATGAATTCCCGGGGTCCAAATAATAAGGATGAAACCTTGAATATTTATCTTTCCACCAGACACTTATTTCTATTGTTCTAATTGGTCCAGATGAATATAATGAAATATAACGATACTGGGCTGTAGGATAATACAGGAGTTGGGGCTTGTAGCACATCTCATCTGTTGAAAAGTCAGTGATTATATTTTGTGTTTGGTCTCCTCTTGCAGTTGAAAGTGCAATTGGTCTATTGTTCTCATATATTTGAGGGTCGCTTATATTTGTTGAACATACTGGTAATGAACTTGTGAAGACTATGGATGACACTGGTGACCATTGTTGAATAGTGGAATATTCCTGTTCAATAATTAAAGAATTACTTTGTCCTAAATCAATGTTATTAACCTTATTATCATATATGACTAACATATAATTGCGTCCTTTATCTTTGTTATGACTCATTTGAATAACTGGGAATGATGAAAAGAGTCCATACAATGCCCTATTAAAAAATATTTTTATATTCTGTGTATTGTTTTGGTCAAAAATATTTGGGTCAGTATAAATGGTTGCTGTTTGGTTGCTATTATTCCATGCCATAAATGGTGTTTCCGCTGCTTGTAAATTGGGATACGCATTCAGTGCATCCATTGCGATTAGTTTTATCATTGCTTCTTTAAATGCAGTATTGATGAGGCGGATAATATGTTCAAAATTAAGGCTATAATAATATTCAGAGTCCGCTTGATATCCATTTCCTGTCAGAGTTGGTGGTGGAGGAAGTGCAACATCTTGATTTACTGGTATCCATCTTATATTTTCTGGTTGAGTCACATAAAAGTTAGCATTTGGATCACTATCATCTTCAAAAAATTGTAATGTTAAAGAATATATACTTAAATCTCGGTCTCCTTGGTTTGGTACTATATTACATTCAAAAACTGGTAATGATGTGGTGTCCAGTTGAAATTTTGTCACGGATAATTTATAATCTTCTGGATTGTCTAATATACTGGATGAACGACTGTCTTGAAATCTTAACTGTAAATTAGAATATGATGACGTAGTTTGTCTATTTAAGACGCTCATGTCATAATAAATATAATCTGTACCTTCCTTTCTTAAAGTAGATGTGTTAATAAAAGCCATTCTTGATATATATATATTATCATAAGAAAATTATTTTCACAAGTATTCTATATAGATGAATGTCAAGGTTACTAAGAAAGTAATTAAAGAAAGAATGAAACAATATATTTCTTCAACTGATTTAAAAAAATACTTTGGTGAAGGTTTTGAAGACCATATTCTTGCTTACTCAGAATTACAAAACTATACATCAATGTACCAGTTATTACCCAGAAATAAAATGTTTAAAATTATATTAATTGAAATTGAAGCCGATAATATTGGTCATTGGGTTATGGTTAGTAGATACAAATCAAAAGGAAAAACTATATATGAATATTTTGACTCTTATGGATTACCTCCAAGTTTCCATTTAGATATTATGGATACTGACAAGAGAATTGAATTTGACCAGTTTGAAAAACACTTAAACATATTACTAAGAAAGGAAATAAAACGAAATACTGTTTTATATAACAAATTACAATTTCAAAGTTATAAAAATGGAATATCAACATGTGGGCGTCATTGTATTCTCCGTGCAATCATGTTAAAACATTTTGATTTAGATTTATGTTGCTTTATTCAATTTATGAAGAACATGAAACAAGAAACTGGAATGGAATATGATGAGATTGTATCAGGATTTATTGAATAATTTTTTTCTAACTATAAATTATATAGTTAGAATGGCTGGAGTAAATGTGTTATCGGATTTAACCGCTTCTCAAATTTCCCAAAATTACGAACTCAGTAAAATTAAACTATTACAGGAGGAATTAAATGCAGGAGGATTTGTTCAAGATGTTATAACAACTCAAGGAGCCCCTAATACCGCTCAAGTAGGTTCAGCGCAAACACTGGATGCAGGACTTGCAAGAGCCATATTAATTGGTAATTCAATTACTGATACTGGAGTTGATACAGTATGTGTAGGACATGGTATTACTAATGATGGTGCGAATAGTAGTATTGTTGGTTCATCAACAAACAGTACTGGAGCAGATGTAACAGCAGTTGGAAAACAAATTATCAATAATAATGGACCAAATAGTTGTCTTTTTGGTGTAGGTGTTCAAAATCAAGGTGCTCAAAATTGTATTTTTGGACATGCGGCAAAAAACATTGGAACCTTAACCCATAATGTGATCTATGGAAATGCAAATGAAACAAATGGGGAGTATAATACTATCTTGGGAACTGGAAACAAAGTTCTTTCAGATCATGCAGATGCAGTAAATAAACCAAAGAGAAATGTTATAATTGCAGATGGAGTACTTAAAGCAAATATTCAAACTGTAGATGTTGGAGTTCAAAATTGTGTTTATATTGGAACTCATGCACCAACCGGAGTGCTGAAAAATGGTTCCATTAATTTGGGAACTGGTGCAAATTTCGCACCGGCAACGGATAATAGATTAACGTTTGGCGGAGATGCACTTTTGGATGTCCTTGCTGGTGATGGTGGTGTTGGTGGAGTAGGAACAGATGGATATTTACGAATTAGGTATAAGGGTACAGATTTTAAAATACCATTGTATGCTGATGTATAAATTCTCTAATTTATTTTTTATTAAAAAACAAATTATTTATTTCCCTTTTTGGAGCAATTCATCAACCATTGATATTAATTCTTTTTTCTTTTTCCCTGAAATAGGAAACTGAGAAGCGTGACCTTTTCTTAGTTTCTTTATAATTCGTTTCAGTTCAGATACTTTCATTTTATCAATCTCTACACCAAATCCTATTTCCTTATCATCATCAAGTTCTTTGAATATATGTTCAATCTTATGTTCCTTAATAGGGTTCATCGTAGTTGGTTCTATTAATTCTGTTTTTACTGCTTCCTCTTGTAGTGGCTTTAGGGCAGAAACAATATCTATTTTTGACCTTATTTCGGTTGCATTTGGTAATGGTTTAAAATCCTTTAAATCTTGAAATGCTACTGGTTTAGACACAAGAAATATTTCCTTAAATTTAGGAGCATTTTTATACTTTTCTAAAACATACGCCCCTAAACTATAACCAATACCGGTTAGATTTTCAAATTTATATTTACGACCTGCTTTATCTAATAATCGCCAGTTTTTAACAAATCGTGCATCTCTTTTATACATATTCAAAAATATTTTTACATCACTCATTATATCTTGCATATCATCAGTGGGACGAACTGATACAACACCTTTTTTATGTTCATCATTCCAGTAAGTTGTTATATATTCATCTGATAATGATTCATCCAATTTATAACCATCAATTTCTGGGGTTCTTTTTTCTGGTTTATATGTACTTTGAACAAATTGTTTAATAAATTTTGCTTTCATTTTTCCTCCTCGTTTGCATTTAACCATTATATTCTCTATATATTATTTGATTAGATTTTTTTCTCGTGTATTTATATAGTTATGTCAAAAAAATCAGTCATTAAATTATTACAGTTTTATGAAATTGAAATAATAGGCTCTGCAAAAAATACCAATATTAAATATCCAAGTGATATTGATTTACAAGAATCTATATCTACTGATCAAACATTTGATGATATTTATAATTTCTTTATGAATATTTTCAAGAAGGCGAAAGAAGATAAAAGAATATATATTATAGATTTTAAATGTGGGTTTCATGATGGGCGTCCAGTTAGATGGGATTATGAAAATTTAATGAAAGGGTTTCAAATGATTGGAGAGTATAAATTAACATTTCAACAAGCATTAAGTCAAATGTCAACTATTAAGATAGATGTGATTTCATTAGAAAGGGGACAGTTTGTTGAATATTCAAATAATTATTATTTTTTCTTTGAAAAATATAACCACAAAAATACAAAAGATAAGGAAAAAAAAGAAATAGAAAATGCTTTATTAAGAGATTTTCAAAAATTAATGACAGATGGTAAAATATATAAAGCATTGAAAAGGTTATATTCTTATTACAGATTAAAGGGAATTGTCAATAAATTAACACAATTAGAAAGATTATTTAATAGTGACATAGGAAAAGTCAGTAAAATGAAATCGTCATTAGAAACAATTGATTTAATAATTAACCAAACATTTAGGCGTCCATTGAAAAAGGATATTATTAATAATTTGAAACTTATTCAAAATCATCTACCAGATTATAAAAATGAATTAAATCAAATAATGAAATTATCTTTAATTAAAATGTCTCCAGAAATTAATAGTCTAATTAAAAAATTAAATGAACAAATTATTAATGACACTAAGAAGTGGATGACAGATAATAAATTTAAAATTATTATTAGAGATTAGTAAATATGATTAATTATTTTATCAATATATAATATATACATACATTAATGAATTTTGAAGGTAAAGGAGAGTTATTATTTAAGATTTCAAATCCGTCAAAAAATACGAAAGAAAAAGGGGATAATTCAGTTGTGAATATAGCAAAAACAATAATAAAAGATGGTGAATGTGAGTATTGTTACAAGGTAATTTCAAAGACTAACCGAGCCAGACACAAGAGATATTGTCCAGTTTTAAAAAAAGTAAGGAGTATTGATGGGAAAATGGTATATGCACATTTAAAAAACCCTCAAATCACAACCTATACCGAAAAAATAGAAACAGAAGATGGCGAACGGATAGAACATATGCCTAAATTAAATCAATATAATGTTTTATATGTCAGTGGTATGTCTGGTTCAGGTAAGTCATATTATGTAATGGAATGGGCGAATAGATACCATGAATTACACAAGAAGAATCCAATTTATATTTTCAGTCACAAACCAGAAGACCCCGAAAGTTTGGACAAGATAAAGAAATATAAAAGGGTGAAAATTATGGAGGATGATTTTTTAAAAACAGATTTTAGTATTGCCGATCTGGCTAATTCACTTTTGATATTTGACGATATCGACTCAATCCCAGAAGCCATTGTATTAAAGAAATTATACAACATCCTTGAAATGTGCCTTACACTTGGACGTAGTTATAAGGTATCAACAATATATACAACTCATACACCAACAAATGGTGCCAGAACTAAGTTAATATTAGCCGAGAACCACAGCACTACCTTATTTTTTCATAAAATGGGGCTTAAACCATTAAAATATATATGTGAGAATTATTATGGATTGGACAATAAACAGATTCAATATTTAAGAAAACTTCCAAGCCGATGGGTGACATTATTTAGATCAACTCCGATGATAGCAGTCCACGAGCATGGTGCGATTGCTTTAAACGAGATTGAGTAATGAGTTTTTAACCAAAAAATATTATATTATATTATATTATAGAATGGGTAATAAATATCATGAGTTTGTTCAAAACTATAGTAAGGAAAACAATATAAAGTATTCCGAGGCTCAAAAGATAATTAAAGAAAAGGGTTTATACATATCAAAAAGTGACCAGAATAAAAGAAAACCAGCAAACCTATCAAATGCTCCTAAAGTTGAATCATTTTTTCTCAGTTTTGATTGAGTTTATTTACTGAAAAAAAAATATATAAATATATTATATATAGAATGGAAAAAATAAATTCTTGTGCGTCGTGTAAAATTATAATTAAAGAAGGTTTCACATATTGCTTTTCTTGTAATAAACAACTTGATAAATTGAACAACTGTAAAGGGATAACACTGAATCAAACACCATGTAAATTAAAATGTACTGGCGACTATTGTAAATATCATGGTAATAATAAGAAAAAAGAACAAAATGATACATATTTGGATATTGTTAAAAAGGGTGTTTTAAATTCCAGTAATAAATTTGAATTTTATAGTGAATAATTATATATAGTTTTTTAATTTTTATAAAATTAAAAAAAAATAATATATAGTTTTTTAAATTATTTTAAATAAAAAATAATATATAGTTTTTTTATATTTTTAAAGTGCGTTTAAAAAATATATAAAAAAATATTTTCTATAGTTATATTATAATGGACTTGAAAATTACAAAAAAAGGAATTGTAAAATTTATTGCTGGAAATGATAGATTTAAAAAAGCAGTTGAGATAGCCACAAAATTTCAACAAAAATACCCAGATAAAAAAATATTATGTGTCACAAATAGACGAGATGAACTTACTTTACCAGCAGGTGTTATTTCATTGAGTGTATCTTTTTATTTTTCCTATCCAGTGTTAAAATATAGTTATGATGAAATAATTATTTTTGATGTTTTTGAATATAGTAAAGAACAAAAAAAAATATTAAATGATTTAGTAGAATATTATAAAGATATGGAAGATTTAAATTTTATCATTTGTAAAGATAATTCTAAAGACAATTGCAATGAAGAAATACAACTTACTGATAAATATGGATGGGTTGGTGAATTCATAATAGATCATAATAATAAAAAACAATGGACATATAAATTAAAATCATGTATATGTTGTCAATCAGAATATACATATAAATTAAATGGAAAAGTACAATGGCATGTCTGTGGAGATGTTGATAATAAATTAGACAAAACTGTATTAAAATATCAATTTGAGCGTTTTAGATGTGATAACTGTTTTCATGAATCTGTTTTAGAAAGTGATATTATTAAAGAACTTGTTAATTATTATTCTCCAAATATTAAACATTATTATAATGGATTTTGTAATGATAAATGTTATATTGCATATCAAATTAAAAATAGATTTAAAGATATAAATAAAAAATGGGTGACTGAAAAGTTAATAAATTATTAAGATAAAAATAAATTATATATAGTTTTTAATTATATATAATTTTAGAGTAAGTTTAAAAATGATTTAAAAAAATAAAATATATAGTTATATTATAATGGACTCGGAAATTGAAACAGAAATTAAACCAGAAATTGATCAACCAGTGAAACGAGGGAAGGGAAGACCAAAGAAAGGAGAAATTGTCATAAAGAAACCAAAGAAACCCATCGGACGACCAAGAGTTGAAAAGAAACCAAAGGAACCAAAGGAATCCAAGAAGATTGGACGACCAAAGAAATATGAAGAAGGATGTTATAGGGCAAAATATAAGAGAATTATTATTGATTATGATAGATATTTAGAATTACTTGAAAGAGAAAAGAAACTGAATGAATTAGAAAGTGTTAATTAAATATATATATTTTTTCTATTGTAAAAATATATATGGACAATATTACAGAAGATTTGGATAAGATATTTTATGATCCAAAAAATGGATATATTAATATGAGAGATTTATATCTCCAACAAAAAGCAAATGGTTTAAAATATACTACAGAACAAGTCAAAAAATATTATAATGATCAAGAGGTTAATCAAATATATAAAAAACCACCAAAAATAAAATCATTCAATAAGATTATCTCCCCGTTTAATCAAATTGGAACCGTTCAAGCAGATTTAATGGATGTCCAGAAACTAAGGGGACATAATAATATGACAAAATATTTATTAAATGTAGTTGATGTATATAGTCGCTATGCTTGGAGTTTCCCATTAACTAATAAGAAACCAGATACAGTTCGCCCGCATCTTGAAAAAGTTGTAAATGACATATTAAAGGCATCCAAGGAAAAAATAATAAAGTTTACATTTACATTTGATAAGGGCAGTGAATTTAGAGGGGCAGTATCACAATATTTAAATGATAAAGGTATTGTTATATATTTAAATGACCCTCATAGCCTACATAGTCACAACAAAATGGGATTAATTGAACGGTTTAATAGAACTATCCGAGATATGATGAAAAAATATTTGACTTATAACAATACATTAAGGTATATTGATGTATTAGATCAATTTATTCATAATTATAATAATAGGATTCATAGTGCAACCAAACGAAAACCAGTTGATGTGTTTCATGATAAATTACAACCAGTCATAGTAATTGATTCAAAGAAAATTAAGGAATTACAAATGAAAGAAGAAGCCCCTATAATCAGGAAATATAAAATTGGTGACCATGTAAGGAGCCTAAAGGTAAGAAAAACATTTGACAAAAAATCATTTGTCCCATCATATAGTCTCACAGTCCATACAGTCAAGGATATTCAAAACAATCGTTATGTATTGGATAATGGAAAGGTGTATTATGAGGAGCAATTATTAAAGGTTAATAAAAATGAAGGAAACAGGTTTGATGATTATAAACAACAAATTAAACAGGTTAATGCTGAAGATAAAAAGAAGCGGAATATTGAAAAAGATTTTCAGGAGAAAATAGAGGATGTCCAAAAACAGATATTACCAGAAAGGGCAAAGAGGAACCGAAAACAGACGAGTTTTTTAATTCACCAGTAAAATATGAGGAATAAAAAATATATAGTTTTTTTTATTCACCAAAAAAATTGGGTTTAAATAAATATATAGTTTTTTTATTTTTTTTAAGCGGGTTTGAAAATGACTTAAAGAAATGTCACTATTATAATATATAGAAAAATAAAATGTTAACCTATAATATACAAGGAATGACCAGAGCGGAAATTTACCAACAAGTTAAAAAGAAATTAAATAATAATCTACCATTCAAATGGCCTAAAGGCAAGCTATCTGAATGGCAAGCGTTATTAACTGGAGCAATCAAAAAAGAAAAAAGGACGGTTGCTTTCAATTCACTTGACAATTATAAAAAAAATATTGATGATTTAGAAAAGCAAATTAAGGAAGACCAGAAAAAGGTCGCCGAATTGCAAAAAGATAATAATAAAAATAATATTAAAAAGTTTTTGGAAAAAAAGAAAAAAGAATATAAATATAATGTTACTGAAACACCAGAGAAACTCAGTGTTATCCAAAGGATATTCACTGAGAGGAACATCAAAAAAAACAGACTTTTAAATCAATTTATTACACAAAATAAACAAAACCAATATGTTATGGTTGATGTTGTTGCAGATATTATTTATTGTGGTAGCACTAATCCAGTTACTGATGAATATTATACATTTCTTTTTGACCTCAATGATATCAAAGGATATCGTCGCGAGATTGATAATTTATTGGTTCGTGATACAGTTATCGATTATTTAAAAAAAATGTATCTTGTTCAAGAAGTATTAAACTTAAGGATTACATCCACCAAAATGGTGAATCGTTCATTGAGCACCATAAAATATAAGAGCAAATCACTTGCTTATAAATTCCTTGATGATATTAATGGACATGTTGAGGAATATAAAAATGATAATGAATGCTTGTTGAGATATATCCATGAAACATTATCCGGAAACCCTGGTTTTGTTAAGTTTAATATGTCCTTATTGAAACAACAATTACATTCAATGAAAATTGATTATAAAGATGGCTTAACTGTTGATGAGTTAGTTGCATGGGTGAAACGTTTCTACCCCAACCTCATCAGTGTTTATCCTATTGACCCATTATTTAAAGTGTTTAATTGTTATGTTCCCAAAAATGCCCATAATGTCTATCAATTAGTATTCATATGTAATAATGAACATATATATCCTATCACCAATGAAAGGATTAAAACATTTGTGAGCAATGCTAAACGGTTAAATATTGAAACACTTGATTTGTCCTTTAAATCAAAGTGTACGGAATATGAATTAATTCAAAGGACCTATTTTAAGGCTCTCCCAGATACAACGGGTGAGGCTTGTGAAGGTGTTATTAATGAGCAACAAATGACTGAGCAATATAAAGACCTTATTGAAGGGAAATTAAAAGATAAAATATTTTTGGTTGATAATGTATATTCATGTGCAGTTGATACCATGAAAGTATTAAATAAAAAATACACCATATCAAATATGAAAACACAAGGAGGGAAAATCAAATCATTTGTTCATCCTGTTTCATTAGCAATTATTGAAGATGGTACTGATTATGAAGATAGGAAAAAAATATGTGATTATTTATATTCATTATACCCTTGTGAGCAATTCAAATTTAAGAATCAATCATTAGGATCAATGGCTGAAGCGTACCATGATATTAAATATGGACGTATATCAAGGTTTTCATTCCATAGGGTTGATGATATTGATTTTTACAATAAATTTGAGTTTGGACCATTAGTAACAACATTAAAGAAAAACCATAGATACAACAAAACATTAGATATGGATATTGACATTAAGAGATGTTATCCCAATTGTGTAATTAATAATAAATATGATTATCCCGTATTTTCAACCTTAGATTCATGGAGAAATTATGAAGGTGAAAATATCACTTGTGGAGAATATCTTATTGATAACGTCATTATTAAAAAGTATTCAAACCTACCTCTCCAAAAACAAATAATGCCTTATAATTTGGTTAAATACATGTTAGATAATGGTTTGATTAATAAGTCAAACATATTATGTGTCAGGAAAGCCTCGAGATGCTTTCCCGCTGAGATTGAATCCATGTTCATGACTGATTTGATTAATATTATTAATAGGGAAACATACGGCAATAATGCCAAACTAATGTCCAATTCATACATTGGAAAACTCGGTAAAAAATACAACAAATCAGATAAATCATTCATCACAACTAACTTTGATGTTGTGTGTGGGATGTTCTACCAACAGTTCAATCAAAATGATTTTCAATTCAATTGTAATAAGATAAATGACTTTTTCTTTGCTCGTTTTACTAACACAACAAGATTGATGAAGGATAATACCCCTATTCATAGACAAATATTAGGCTCAGCATATATTGAAGTGTTTGAGTTATTAAATAAAGTTCATGGACCTAAAAGTGAATTGATCGGTATCAATACTGATTGCATATTTATTAGGAATCCAGAAAAGGTTGAATTAGATGAAAATAAATACAGATGGAATCAACATTGGATGCCAAAAATGCACCATCCATTTGAACCAAATAATGAAAGTCATGCTTTACCAGATCAAAAAGATTGGAATCTTTTAGATGACATTTGCTTTGTTGGTAATGATATTTATATCAATGGTAAAAAGGACACTGAGAAAGGTATAAAATATGCTATGGAGTTAAAAGATAAATCATTTTTATGTACTGGTGGTGCTGGTTCCCAAAAATCAACATTGATTATTAATACATATGACAAAAACACATTAGGGTTGGCTTATAAAAATGTCAACGTTCAAGATTTACGCAACGGAGTGATTAAAGCAGGTAAATGTCCTAAAGACAAAATACCAAACTTCCATACATTTGATAGTTACTTTTATAACCATGATGAAAATCTTAAATTGATTAAATTCAATAAATTAGTAATTGATGAGTTTGGAAATTTACCAAGTGAATGTCTTGAAAGGATCTATAGAATGAAGATCACTAACCCTGATTTAGTTATCCAATTTTATGGGGATACAAACCAAACAAAACAAATTGACGATAGATATTATGATTATATGAACAAGTGTGTTATTAAGGATATTTGTGGAGGAAGTATAATGAGGAAAAAATATGTAGATGGTGGTAGCCGTTATGATACTGAATTGAATGAAATTCTTAATTACTTTATTGAAAATCAAAGATTACCAGAGTCATTAAAAAACAAATGTTTGAAAATGAATACATTGACAAACATTACTAAATCAAATAAGTTAAGAAGGGCAGTCAATCAGAAATACCTCAGCGATTTGAAAAAGAGGGGAACTGTGTTTGATTCTGTTGTTGGTGAGTGGTATCTATATCAAGAGATTATATCAAATGTCAATAAAAAGAGTGTGTATAGGAGTCAAACATATTTCATTAGACAAATGAAAGTTTGTAATAATGAATTGTTTGTTGCTATTAGTCAAGATAGACATGGAGAGTATATCAAGGATAAATTAGGGAAGGTTGTTTATTATCCTATCAATAAGATACAACAAGGTGAAAGGATGTTTGACCCTATATTTGCTACAACTGTTTACAGAAGTCAAGGACGGACAATTGAAGATGAATACAATATATTCTTTGATGACACTTTCTACTTGAATGAACAATTAGAAACATTTACATTTAATGAGGCTTATACTGCTTTAAGTAGGGGACGAACCATTAATAAGATACATTTCAATTATACTGATAAGTTCTTTGAACGTGAAAAGGAACTTGAAGATGCAACAGTTATTGGGACAATTAAACCAAAAGTGGGATATGTATATGAGTTGTATAATCAAGTTGTTGATATGTACTACATTGGATTAACTGAAAATACAATTCAAAAGCGCTTTAAAGAGCATAAAGATAAAAAAGACTCGCCGATCCATCAACATGGTGAGTTGAAAGACTGGGAGTGCAAGGAGATTGGAAAAGTGTATTATTTCAAATTAGAGGAACTCAATAGAATGGAAACATACTATATAAAACAATATATTGAACAGGGGAAACAATTATGTAATAAACAAAAGGTACAATCAATTGATATATTCAAGGCTCAATCAAATGTGGAATCATGCTTAGGTGATGATATTAAGGCATTGTATAATATTGAGAAACAAGGTGTGGTTAGTGTTGTAAAGTTAAATGAGAGAATCAAAAAGAGATTGAATAAAAAGAAACAAAACATTGACAATTTATATAAGATTAAAGAAAATAAGGACTGTTACAGAATCAATTACACAAAAGATGGAGTTGATAAGAAGGTGAGGGTATCATTTAAAAAAATATCAAAAGAAGAAGCATTTGAAATCATCACAGAGAAGAGGAAACAACTCATGAGAGATAGTGGGTTTGATGTGGAGGAATCAGTTGCACCAATGGTTCCAATTGAACCAGTAGAACTAATGAAACCAAAGACTAATGTCAAGAAAACACTCAATATCAAGGCAATCAAAGAAAAATATACTTATGAGGAACAAATTGAAAGTGATGATGATGATAATAATGATGATATCAAGACAGTTGTCAATAAAAGGCTACCAAAGAGATAAATAATTTTATGGTATTTAATTGGATATATTATTTTTAATAAAAATAATATATTTAATGAATATCTTGCCACATCAGGCTCATTCAAGATTTGCTTCAATGAATTGTTGTCTCTTTTCTTGTATCAATTGAAGGGACTCTTCTTGACTCCGATTCTTTGTTTTCTTAACTTGACACTCCTTACGGATGCCATTAAGTGTGTAGGTAAAATAAAATCTATCTTTTAATTCATGAATTTTATACAAACCAGGATTTCCCTCTTGATGCCTTTTACTCTTTTCATGACTTGCCTTATGTCTGGCTGTAAATGTTACACCACAAGAACAAGTCATCTTTTTTTTTTGCATTTCTTGAATCTTTTCCTTATTGTTTTCGCGATATTGTTTTTTTTGCAAATTGCGAGCATCTTTATTCTTGTGATAGGATTGGCGATTTATTTCATTGATTTTTTCTTTATTTTCTTCTCTGTATAATTGTACATATCTCTTTTTTTTCATTGCTTTATATTCTGGTGTCTGTTCATATTTTCGTTTTGCTTCTAATTGAGATTGTAATTCAATTCGTTCCTCTTCTCTTTTTGCTTGGAT
>JACCEA010786981.1_pt1 | contig 22549 bp, 16 predicted proteins | sample 7449851 | NCBI WGS metagenome assembly JACCEA01 (sample SAMN15323453, study PRJNA562643) | freshwater metagenome | isolation source: river surface water | place: USA:Blue River Watershed | collected 2017-08-18 | reverse complement strand
TCAGTGTCCTGCCTTCCATCACCACACGCCGCGCTTCAACCACAGTTCAGCTCAGAGATGGTGAAAGCTTTGCGATTGGAGGCCTGATCAAAAGTAACGTCACAGAGGCGATTCGGGCATTTCCCATCCTGGGGGAACTGCCCATTCTGGGGGCCTTGTTTCGCAGCACCGCCTTTCAAACCGAAAAATCAGAATTGTTGTTTGTGGTCACCCCACGATTGGCCAAAACATCAGAAACAGCACTTGCGCTGCCCACAGACCAATACAAACCGCCATCGCGTACTGAATTCATGTTGAATGGCCAGATGGAAGCCACTCCTTCGGCATCGATGGATCCATCTGCAAAGCTCCCCTCTGAGACAACCCCCTCTGTCACCTACCAACCTTGAAGCCAGGAGTACTCAAATGTCGAAAATGTTCACACGAGAAATCACTGGCTGGAATGCTTGGTTACTGGTCATTGGGTTTGTCTCAGGTTGCGCCAACAATCCCTACGCCGATGCACCGACATTGGGCCAAGCTGTTCAACAAGCGGTCAAAGCCCAAACCTTGAATCCGGATGCAGGGCAAAACCATCTGCCTCCGCCCGAGACCGATGGTGTCGCCATGAAATCTGCAATTGATCTTTATCACCATTCTTTCAGCAAACCGGCTGGGCCTGTGAATGTCTTGAGCATAGGTTTGGGTGGCTCTGGCGCCTCGATAGGCCGCTGAAAGGACTGACAAAATGGATACTTATCTGCTGGCATCGGATGCCACCACCCTTGAACTGATGATGACCGTGGTTAAATCGCAGAGTCTGACCGTAAAGGCAGCGCTCGTGCGCGCCCAGGAACAGACCTTGTTGTCTTGTCTTCAAAACATCAATGCCGGCATCTTGCTGGTCAGCTGCAGCCAGGCGCAAAAGAATGCCGATCTGGATGCATTGGAGACCATGACCTGGTCCAATCCGCAGATCAGCGTGATCTTGTTGAGCGAAAGCGATGCCAAAGAAGATTTGGTTCGTGCCATGCGATCAGGTATTCGGGAGGTCGTGGTCTTACCGCTGACGCAGACCGATTTAATGGCGGCTTTGCAGCGCGTCATGGCTCATCTCGAAAAAACCCGCATTCCTGACAATGGATATGTGGGCGTTGGAAAAATTGTTGCGTTCATTTCATGCAAGGGCGGCAGTGGCTCTACCTTTTTGGCAGCCAATACGGCACATTTGATTGCCGATACTTTTAGCCGGCGATGTGTGTTGGTGGATCTTGATTTACAAAATGGCGATGCATCGTATTACTTGAGCCAAGACACTGTCAAGAACAACATCAGTGATTTGACGCAGCAAATTGACCGACTGGACGCTCAGTTACTCAACAGCTGCATGCACAGCATCAGCCCGCGACTCAATTTGTTGGCAGCTCCAGATGAGCCTGGCTTGGCCTGGTCCATCACGGCAGGTCAATTGGAGCAGGTCTTGACTCTGGCCAGGCGAACGCACGAGTTTGTCGTCCTGGATCTGGACTGCACCATCGATGCCGTTACGATCAAAGCGCTTGACATGGCAGATGTGGTGTATGTGGCAATGGAGTGCAATTTGCCCGTGGTTCGAAATGCCAAAAGACTGGTCAAACTTTTTCGCTCGCTGGGCTATGGTGATGACAAGCTTCGCCTTCTCGTTAACAAGTTTCAATCCGATGGCCTGCTGGATGTCAAGAGCATTGAGCAAGCCGTAGGGATCAAAGTTCACCAGACTATACCCAACCAGGTCGCTGCTGTGACCGAAGCGTTCAATCTGGGCAAGCCGCTTGTTTTGTTACACCCGCAAAACGGTGTGCTCAATGCCCTGCGTGACATCACGGCATCACTCTTGCATGCCCCCGTACCCAAAGTTCGCAGCTGGATGGATCGCCTGATGGGTAAAGCCGCCTGATCGATGAAACTGACAAAAGAGGGATTGCTTTGAAATTGGACATTCGACAGCATTTTGAGTCTCAAACACCTCATCCAATCGCTCTGGGCTCAACGCTGTCGGTCAATCGGGTGACAGCCGTTCGGCTTGAAACCATCAAGACTCAAATTCACCGAAAAATTTTGACACAGGTGGACTTGCGCCGCATGGAGACGATGTCAGCCGAAGCCTTGCGGCAAGAGCTCAAGGCATTGACACAAAGGCTTTTGGATGAAAGCGGTCTGGCCATCAATGAAACTGAGCGTCGCCAGATTGTTCAAGGCATCCAAGATGAAATGCTCGGACTGGGTCCCATAGAGCCCTTATTGGCAGATCCAAGTGTTTCGGATATTTTAGTCAACGGGCCACATTGCGTCTATGTTGAGCGCAGAGGAAAAATTGAGTCAACCAACATCAAATTTGACAGCGAATCGCATCTGATCCGTGTGATAGACCGCATCGTCTCCCGTATCGGCCGCCGTGTAGATGAAATGAATCCCATGGTCGATGCTCGCTTGCCAGATGGTTCGCGTGTCAACGCGGTGATTCCTCCTTTGGCCTTGGATGGCCCCTTGCTTTCGATCCGCCGTTTTTCAGTGGTGCCTTACACCATGATCGACCTGCTTAGATTTCATACCCTGAATGCAGAGATGGCTGAGCTCATCAATGGTCTGGTCAAAGCCAAGGTCAACCTTTTGGTGTCTGGGGGGACTGGCAGCGGAAAGACCACCCTGCTCAACGTGATATCCGCCAGCATCCCCCACGACGAGCGGATTGTCACCATCGAAGATGCTGCCGAGTTGCAATTGCAGCAGCCTCATGTGGTGCGCATGGAAACCAGACCTCAAAACATTGAGGGCAAAGGTGAGATCAGCCAGCGCGCATTGCTTCGAAACAGCCTGCGCATGCGACCAGATCGCATCATCTTGGGTGAGGCGCGTGGTTCCGAAGTGCTGGACATGTTGCAAGCCATGAACACAGGACACGATGGCTCCATGAGCACCATCCATGCCAATTCGCCTCGCGACGCTCTCACCCGTCTTGAGCACATGCTGGGCATGGCTGGGCTGAATGTGGATGTGCGTTCGATGCGCCAGCAAATCAGTTCGGCCTTGACAGTGATTGTTCAAGTGTCCAGGCTATCTGATGGTCGGCGCAAGTTGACCAGCCTGCAGGAAATCACTGGGATTGAAGGCGATGTGATCACGATGCAAGAAATTTTCAGGTTTGAACACTTGGGCATTGCTGCGGACGGTCAAGTTCAAGGTCGATTTGTGGCCACAGGGATTCGGCCCAAGTTTGTGCAGCGACTGAAAACACGCGGCATCGCATTGCGCGAGGACCTGTTTGATGCCATGAAGTTGCGGGATGCATGATGCAGGTCGCTTACGTGTTCATCTTGATCGCGACGGGCGTCGCCAGTTTTTTGTTGCTGTTGGGCTTGTTTGAGGCTTGGCGTAGCTATTGGAGTCCAAGACAAAAGTTGCTCGACGAACGCCTGCGCCAGATGCTCATGAACGCGGATCTTCACGTCGATTCGAAGCTTTTCAAAAGACGCTCTTTGTGTCGATTTGTTGTACTGGATCGTTTTTTGGGACGAGTGCCGGGAATTCAGGCGTTGGACCACTTTCTCTTACAAGCTGATTGGCCCTTGGATGTTGCGCAAACTTTGCTCATGATGATTTCGCTATTGCTCTTTTCAGCTGTGCTGGGTGTAGCAATGCATTTGCCGGTGTGGGTCACAGCCCTGTTGATGGCAGTCATTCTGGGCGCAGTCATCTATCCTCTGAAATTGAAGTATGCAAAAAGGGTCAAGATCATTGAAAAGCAATTGCCAGATGCGCTCGATCTCATGGTGCGCGCACAGCAATCGGGTCACGCCTTCATCAGTGCATTACAAATTACCGCGTCTGAGTCGCACGCTCCCATTGGTCTGGAGTTGCGCAAGGTTTTTGATGAAATCAATCTCGGCATGAGTGTCCAGACTGCCATGAATCATCTCGCTTCGCGTATAAACAGCCATGAAATTCGCTATTTCGTCGTCGCTGTTTTGATTCAGAACGAAACTGGCGGAAATTTGGCCGAGGTGTTGCGTAAGACGGCTGCATTGATCCGTGAGCGTCAAAAAATTGACGGCGTGGTTAGAGTCTTGTCCGCTGAAGGTCGAATTTCGGCATGGATTTTGTCTTTGATGCCTTTTGTGTTGGCATTTTTTTTATATTTCATCAACTCGGATTTCATCTCGGTTCTTTGGAAAAATCCGATGGGATTGACCATGTTGGGGGTGTCTTTGTGTTTGATGCTGGCCGGTGTCTTTTGGATGTCCCGGCTGGTTCAAATCAGAGTATGAATGCCGTTCATGAACTTCTTTGATTTCCTTTTTCTGGCGTGTGTCTTCTTGTTGGCCATCTCTTTGGCTTATATCGCATTGGATCAATGGGTGCCTGGTGATTTTGAAAAGCGCCTCTTGGCATTGACCGAGCAGCGCCTTTCTACACCCCACGCATGGCTCCAGCGCGTCAAGTCTAAATTGACCGCATGGCTTTTATCACTGGGGCCTTGGGCTGGTTCAGTCCATTCGCAAGATGCCCTGGAGCCCACCGATTTGCAGATCAGATTGCTCAATGCAGGCCTTCGCTCCAGAACGGCTATCTCGATTTTTCTAGGGTTGAAGACATTGCTGACTTTTGTGTTGCCTGTTTGTTTTGTCGCACTGGTATGGGCGCTGCAATGGTCAGGACCGGACTTGGTGTTCTGGGCCGGCATCATGACAGCGGCGTCTATAGGTTATTACCTGCCCAATGTGGTTTTACAGCAAATGATCAAGCAACAGCAGAAAATTTTGTTTCATGCATTTCCGGATGCGTTGGATCTGATGCGTTTGTGCGTGCAAGCTGGTCTGGGCCTGGACGCCGCCATCGAGCGGGTGGGGCGTGAAATGCGTTTGTCGTACCCACAACTCTCAGATGAATTTGCCTTGACGGGGCTGGAGCTGCGTGCAGGGGCCTCACGTGAAGAAGCTTTGCGCCACCTGGCTCTGCGTGTAGGTCTACCCGATATACAAGGCTTGGTGTCTTTGCTGATACAGGCCGATCGATTCGGCACCAGCATCGCAGAATCTCTTGAGGTCCATTCGGACGCGCTCAGAACCAAGCGACGATTGATCGCCGAAGAAGCGGCGGCAAAATTGCCTATCAAGCTGCTGATACCTTTGATTTTTTGTGTGTTCCCGGCTTTGATGACCGTGCTCTTGGGGCCCGTGGTGATCAGCATCACGCAGCACTTGTTCCCACTGGTTAACAATTGAATGGGCAAATGATCCGGGATACCAAGGCCCATACTTCATGTGAGCCTTGGACAAAGGGCTTAGAGCTCGCTCACTCGTTTTCTTTGGAGTAAACCCCCATGCCATCTTGTTCTCGGTGCGGTCAGCCTCCGAGACTTTTCAGTCAAGGCCCTTGACCCTCTAAGCATTTGTCAGGTCTTTGCAAGCCTAATCTGCACCTCGATCGCGCTTATTTTGTTTTTATTTATTATTTGTATTTATTATTTAATTAAATATATTTAATTTTTAAAAATAAAAAATTGTTTTTTTCACGGACTCAACTGTTTCAGTTTTTTAAACACAGGTCAGCTTCATCGGCGATATGGGCCAAAAACTTTCCGTTGGCGAGTATGTTGTCAGCAGTGTCTTTCAACTGTCCATTCTGTAGTTTGCTGTACTTGAGTGGTAGAAACTTGGTTCGATGAGGGCTATATCAACCGTGTGCGCGTGGGGCAGGCTGACCAATGGCTAGCCGATGCCGAATTGGATGGCGATAGACTCGGATGCAGTCCGTAAGTTAACCCGTAAAGAGCTGGCTATCTTGCTGGTGAGCCATCTGATGTCGAGAGATAATATGGTCTCTGAGAGCCAGAGCGTGCGGTCTATCGAGTGGCGTTCTAGGTGCATGTCATACCGGCGCGGTTGAGCGGGCGCCAATGGCGTGGATAACTGGTAATCCAAGCCGATTGGGCCAGTCTACTGGCGCGCTATGCATGCCATGCCCTCCCGGTGGTGATTCGGTAAATGGGGTTTTTTAAGTCAGTCCTAAAAAATACTCGGTAGTAAATAGTCAGAGGGGCTTTTATGAAAGATGTGGAAAACTACAAGCCTTAGATAACACCATTACCTAAATTGATGATGGATATTAAATTTACTCTTCACCAGCTTATAATTAGCATTGCACATGCTTATAACCGCGATATGACCCTTGACATGGTGGGGGTCGTTGGTTCGAATCCAATCGCGCCTACCAAGATTCAAAAACCCCGATAAATCATTGATTTGTCGGGGTTTTTTGTTTTTTGAGGTTGATCAGCCTGATCGTTTATTTTCTTGAGTATGAGAAAAGCAGGAGAAAAACAGGGTGAAGTTATTTCCAGCCTGGACTCATCCATTTGCAAAGAAACCATGCGTGGCCCGCGCCTTCAACGCTCATGTGGGGGCGGCGAAGCAGAACATGTCAACGCCATCACATCATCGTAGCGCCATACAGTGACCCTGCGCCCGAGACGAATGGGTTTCGGCAATTCCCCGTCGCGAACCCCTTGAAGCCACTTGCTTCTCGAAATGGGGATGATCGGTGGTACAGGAGGCTGGGCATTGGGGTCACCCATGATTTGTTTGAGCCTCAGTAACCGCTCGGTCGTTGGGACGGTGCGATGCAGGATTGGTTCGGCGCTGTGGGAGCTTGAGTTTGTGTTCATGATGAGCCATGATGTCCAACCCCTGAATCGATGAGTGGAACTGACCATGAAAACCCACACCCCAGCCTGGTACAACGAGCAGTACAACAACCGCGCCCGAGTTCCCGATGCCCTGTTGCACCTGCAACGCTGGGCCCTGTGGTCTGCCGAGGCCATGGCAGACCTCAGTGGCCAAATCGATGTGCCCTATGGCCCTACAGCCGGACAACGCTTGGACGTTTTCTCAGCGCCCAAGTCGCGGGCCCCGATCGTGGTGTTCATCCACGGCGGCTATTGGCGTTCATTGGACAAGTCGGATCACACGTTCGTGGTGCCGGAGCTGATCCATGCCGGGGCTTTGCCCGTGGTGCTGAATTACGACCTCGCCCCCCAGGTTCGGGTGAGCGAAATTTGCCTCCAGATCCTGCGGGCTTTGGCCTGGGTTTGGCGCCAGGCCCCGACGTTGGGCGGTGACCGGAACCGCATTCATGTGGTCGGCCATTCCGCCGGTGGGCACCTGGCGGCCATGGCCTTGTGTGCGCAATGGCCCCAATTCGACCGCGGCTTGCCCGTTGATTTGGTGAAATCAGCCCTATCGATCTCGGGGGTGCATGAATTGGACAGCGTGCGCCAGGCAGGCTTCGTTCAGGCCGATCTGAAATTGACCGCCTCCGAGGCGATTCAGTGCAGCCCAGCCTGGATGCCCGGGCCCCCTCAAGGGCAGATTCATTGCTTGGCGGGAGCCTTGGAGAGCCCCGAGTTTTTGCGTCAAAATGAATTGCTTCGACAGGCTTGGGGGCCATCCACTGTGCCCACCGTCAAGGCTTTGGCGGATGAAGACCATTTCAGCATTCTGAATCAGTTCAGAGATTCACAAAGTGAGGTCATGCAAAGTGTTCGGCGCATGCTGGAGGGCTGATTGGACATTTACCCAAGTTTGCATTCATCTGGCTTGTAACCGTCACGCAAACGGTTATCCTGCCCCATTGCTTTTGATGGCCTGACATGCTTTTCTTTCGTCATTTCACACGCCTGGCCACTCTGGAACTGCGACTGATTTCGTCGCCCAGGTATTGGGCTGCGGCTTTGGCGGTGGTGGCTTGTATTCCGGCGATTTATTTGCTCATTTATTTGTCCAGCATGTGGAACCCTGCCGCCCACACCCGGTCCTTGAAGGTGGGTTTGGTCAACCTGGACAAGGGCTACACCTACCGCCAGCAGGGTGTCGAGATGGGTGCCGATTTGGTTGCCCGTCTGATGCAAAAGCAGGAATTCGGTTACCTGCGCATCGACAACGCCGACCAGGCGCACCGTCAGGTTCGAACCGGCGAGTTGGCCTTTGCCGTCATCATCCCCCCCGATTTTTCAGCCTTGGCTTTGCCGGGACGAATGGCTGGCGAAGGTCGACTCGAGATTTACGCTTCGGCCGGCAACAACTATCAGACCTATCTGATCGCCAAAAAATGGGCCGAAACCCTGGATAACGATCTCAATCAGGCGTTGAACCAACAACGCTGGCGCTTTGTCCTGAATGCCTCGGTGGCACAAGGCGACTTGCTGGAACTCAGGGGGGCGTTGGGCAAGCTGCAACAGGGCACGCAAGACTTGAGCAACGGATTGAAAGCGGCCTCTCGAGGCAGCAACAAATTGGTCCAAAATTCGCAACATTTGTCCGAGGAGGTGAGTCGCCTTGCCCAGGGCACCACCCAACTGGGACAGTTTGTCCGTGGCATTGAGACGGCACTGCCTCCTGCCGAGGAGGTGCGCAAAGTGCGCGTAGGGGCTGAAGATCTGGCCACGGCACATCATGAGTTGGACAAGGCGTTGATCAACTTGCACGCCGGCAGCACCAAACTCAGCCAAGGGGTGGATCAGTTTCGGCAAAATCAGTCGGGGTTCCCTTTCTTCAGCAGCAATTTGGCCGAGGCGCTGGACCCTTTGCAAACGGGTTTGAACGATCTCAAAGACGGCCTCTTCAAGACCCAACAAGGCCATCGACAGATGGTTGCTGGCAGTGAGGCCTTGCGTGATTCTGTCCGGGCGTTGGCCTTTGGGGTGCGAGACTTGCGCGCCAGCGTGCGGCAAGTGGTCGCCCGCCTTCCCGATCACTCGCAACTTCAGTCATTGAGCTCTGGCGCCCACGACTTGGCACAAGCTCAGGCAAAACTGGATACCGGGCTCAAGCAATTGCTCGATGGCAGCGTTTATTTGCAATCCTCCACCCAATGGCTCATCAGCAAAGTCCCGACAGAAATCCGGCTGATCGATGGCAGCCCAGAAGGTTTGGCACATTCGGTGGCGGCAGAGTTGAAGGTTGAGTCGCCCGTTACCCATTTGGGGGCGGCGATGGTCCCCAACGTCATCCCGGTGGCCGTCTGGTTGGGCGTCAGCGTGGCCATTTTTCTGATTCGGGGCCGGCAGTTTCCGCTTCGAGCCAGGCGCTATGGCCGTTTGGCCCTGTTGCTGGGCAAGTCCACGGTACCGGCGTTGCTGGTGATCGCGCAGACCCTGATTTTGCTGCTGGTGCTCAAGTTGGGCTTTGACTTGCAAGTTCAAAACTGGATGGCCCTGACTTTGCTCATGATCAGCACCGCATTGGCATTTGTGTTTGTTTTGTTGTTGTTCATCCGGGTGGCAGGAGACACAGGAAAAGCCTTGGCCATGTTGCTGCTGGCTTTGCAGATCTCTGCGTCGGGCGGGGTGGTGCCGATCGAGCTCAGTGGCGAATTTTTTTCAGCCCTCAGCCCCTGGTTGCCCATGACCTGGATGGTGCACGGTCTCAAAGCGGCCATGTTTGGGGCTTATGAAGCCGATTGGCTCAGGCCTTGGCTGTTGACCTTGTGCTTAGGCCTGGTCAGTGCCGTGGCCGCCACTTGGCTCGGACGCAGCCAATATCGGCGGGCCAGCCAGCTCAAGCCGGCCATGGACCTGTGAGCCGGGGTGGGGTGTTAACATGTCCATTCACCTGATCTGCTGCGCAACATGACCCGTTCTGCTTTGTCTCACTCCTTCGATGTGCTGTCGATCGGTGAGGCCTTGATCGAGTTCAATCAGGTGCAGGCGGCGCCCCCTACCTACCTGCAAGGCTTCGGCGGCGACACCAGCAATGCGATCATTGCTGCAGCCCGTGCCGGGGCCCGATGCGCATATCTGACTCTGTTGGGCGATGACCATTGGGGGCAGCGGCTGCTCGATATCTGGTCGAGCGAAAAAGTGGATGTCTCCGGCGTACGGCGCTTGCCGGGATGCGCCACGGGTTTGTACTTTGTCCACCACGATGCGCGAGGCCATCATTTCAGTTATGCCCGCTCCGGATCGGCAGCCAGTCGCATGCAAGCGTCTGAACTCGATGGCATTTGGGGCGACATTTTGGCGCAAAGCCAGTGGTTGCATGTCTCGGGCATCTCGCTGGCGATCTCGGCAAGCGCACGTGAGTTGGTGCTGCAAGCCATGCAGCAGGCGCGTCAGCATGGCGTCAAGGTGGCACTGGACACCAACCTGCGCCTTTCCTTGTGGCCCCTGGAGTTGGCACGCCAGACCCTGACGAAAGCCGCTGCCCTGTGTGATCTGCTGCTGCCCAGCCTGGAAGACATGACTCAACTCACCGGCCAGCACGATCCGCAAGAGATCGCCGGCATCTGCCACGCCTGGGGCGCTTCCGAGGTGGTGTTGAAGTTGGGTGCTCAAGGCGCCCAAATCAGTCGATCAGGCCAACTGAGCCGGATCCCTGGGTGGTCAGTTCAGGCGGTTGACGCAACCGGCGCTGGCGATTGCTTTTGCGGCAACTTGCTGGCTCGCCTGACGCAGGGCGATGACTTGGCCCAGGCCTGTCTCTGGGCCAATGCCGCCGCCGCCCTGTCGGTGCAAGGGCACGGCGCGATCGCTCCCTTGCCCTCGGCAGGGCAGGTGCGGGAGTTTTTAGCCCTGAAGTGACAGCGGGCAGGGAACACCCGATCTTGCGTGGCCGATTTTGGGTTTATAAAAGAGTGGCATCGGTTGCGTTCAGATGACCGAGCCAAACTCACCTGAGGAGACAAACATGTTGCGACAATTTCTGACGCGTATGCTGGGCGTCTGGTTGGGTCTGACCCTGCTGGCTCCATTCGCCTGGGCGCAAAACTACCCCAATCGCCCCATCACCCTGATCGTACCTTGGGGGGCGGGGGGCGGCACTGATGCCGTGGCTCGCATCATCGGCGCTTTGCTTGAAAAAGACCTGGGTCAACCCGTCAATGTCGTCAACCGCACAGGAGGCAACGGCGTCGTGGGTCATTCGGCCATCGCAACGGCTGCTCCCGATGGATACACCCTGGGCATGATCACGGTGGAGATTTCCATGATGCATTGGGCCGGGTTGACCCAGTTGACCCCCAACGATTTCACCCCGATCTCCCTGATGAACATCGATCCGGCGGGTGTGACCGTGCGGGCCGATTCGCCCTACAAGTCCCTCGATGATCTGGTCAAAGCGATCCGGTCCAATCCGGGTAAATTCAAGGCCTCGGGCACGGGGCAGGGCGGTATCTGGCACTTGGCTTTGGCAGGCATGCTCAAAGACCTGAAAGTCGATGTTTCGGCTGCGCCCTGGGTGCCATCTAATGGGGCCGCTCCTGCGATGAACGATTTGGCTGCCGGCGGCATCGAATTCGTGACTTGCTCCTTGCCGGAGGCGCGTGCCCTGATCGACGCCGGCAAGGCCAGGCCCTTGGTCATCATGGCCAATGCCCCCTCGGCGTTGTACCCCCAAGTGCCGACCCTGAAAGCTGCCACCGGCAGCGACTGGACCATTGGGGCTTGGCGTGGCATTGCCGGCCCCAAGGGCATGCCCGCCGATGTGCAGGCCAAGCTGGGTACGGCTTTGAAGAAAATCTACGACAGCAAGGACTATCAGACTTTCATGGCTGGCCGGGGTCTGGGCATGCTGTACGCCGATGGCAAAGGCTTTGAGCAATTCATGGCCAAGGGGAATACCGACATGGGTCAGGTCATGAAGTCGCTGGGGTTGGCCAAGTAAGTCATGAAAATCCATGACCTGCTCAGCGGCTTGTTGCTGCTGGCCTTGGCGTTGGCCATTGCTGTCAACATCAGCGGATTTCCCACGATACCCGGCCAGAACATCGGGCCAGCGGCCTTTCCGGGGCTGCTGGCTGTTTTGTTGGCTTTTTGTGCCGTGTTGCTGATCATCAAGGGTTTGCGATCCCAACGCCAACAACCACAGCCCTGGCTGGTGCCAGGAGACTGGTTGCGCTCAGCCAGCCACCGGCGCAACTTCTTCATCACCTTGGCCTGCTTGCTTTTTTACATCTTTGGGTCCGATGTGCTGGGCTTCCTGATCAGTGCTTCGCTCATCCTGGTGGTGATGTTCAGCGCCTTGGGTGTCCGAGCCCGCATGGTGGTGCCGTTGGCCTTGCTGGTGACATTGGTCATCCACACGGTGTTTTACAAAGGCCTGCGGGTGCCTTTGCCCTGGGGGCTCATGTTGCCCTTGCAATGGTGAGGAGTCGCTCATGACCTGGAGCCTGTTCATGCAGTCATTGGGGTTGGTGCTGGACCCCTATGTGCTGATGGTGATTTTTTGCTCGGCCCTGTTTGGCTTGTTCGTCGGTTGCATCCCCGGGCTGACCGCCACCATGGCCACAGCCTTGCTGGTACCGATCACTTTTTTCATGCCGCCGGTCCCAGCTGTGGCGGCAATCGTCACAGCAACTGCGATGGCGATCTTTTCTGGCGATATCCCGGGTGCCTTGCTGCGCATCCCCGGGACACCAGCCTCGGCGGCATACACGGACGAGGCCTATCAGATGACGCTCAAGGGGCAGGCCGAGGTGGCGCTGGGGGCGGGTCTGGTTTTTTCGGCCATTGGGGGTCTGTTTGGCACGCTGGTGATGATCTGGTTTTCACCCAGTTTGGCCGAAATTGCTTTGAAGTTTTCCTCCTTTGAGTATTTCTGGCTGGTTGTGCTGGGTTTGGCCGGGGCGGTCTTCATTGGCAACGCCAGCGTCCTCAAGGCCAGCATTTCATTGCTGTTGGGCCTGTTGGTGGCTTGCATCGGTTTGGAGAATCCGGCGGCGCATCCGCGTTTCACCTTTGGATTGCCTCAACTGATGAGCGGAGTCGAGTTGATTCCCATGATGGTCGGCATGTTCGCCATCTCGGAATTGTTGCGCTACATCACCAATTTGGACCCGCCTGCCATTTTGGCGACAGAAAAAATTGGCAATATTTTCAGCGGCATGTGGAGCCTGTTGTCGCGCTACCGCTGGCCCTTGTTGCGAGGCAGCGCCCTGGGAACGGTCATCGGCATCCAGCCAGGTTCCGGCGCGGACATGGCCTCATGGATGAGCTACGCCATGAGCAAAAAATTTTCCAAGGAACCCGAAAAATTTGGCACGGGCCACGTCGAGGGCATCGTCGAGTCTGGCGCGGCCAATAACTCATCGTTGGCCGGGGCCTGGATACCCGCCATCGTGTTTGGCATACCCGGTGATTCGATCACCGCCATTGCCATTGGCGTGCTGTACCTGAAGAACATGAACCCGGGACCGACGATATTCGTCAATCATCCGGAAAACATTTACGCCATTTTCCTGGTTTTCATCCTGGCCAACATCATCATGGTCCCGCTGGGTTGGCTCACCGTCAAGTTGGCCACCCGCATCCTCAAGTTGGCGCGCAACATCTTGATGCCCACCATCTTGCTGTTTTGCATTGTGGGCGCTTTCGCGATCAACAACTCGGTCTGGGGTGTGGTGCTGATCCTGTTTTTTGGTGTGTTGGCTTTCGTGCTGGAAGAAAACGGCTTTCCGGTGGCGCCGGCCATTTTGGGGGTGGTGTTAGGCACCATGATGGAGGAGAACTTCGTCACCTCGATGATCAAGTCAGACGGCGATCCGTGGGTCTTTTTTACCCGCCCGATCGCAATGTGGCTGGCGGCGGGAACGATGCTGATTCTGTTTTGGCCGGTGCTGGCCTGGGCCTGGCGCGGCCTCAGACGTCCCCGCCCCCCAAGGCTTTGAACAACTGGCCCGTGGCGCTCAGCCATTGTCTTCGGGTCAGCAGCAGCGACTGTTCGGCCGTCAAAGCGTCGCGTTGCGCATCCAGCCACTCTAACAGGCTGGCCGCGCCAGCGCGGTGCCTGATTTCGGTCAGGCGCAGGCGTTCGCGCTGAGCCTCAAGCGTGGCTTGTTGGGCTTGCCATTGCTGTCCCAATGTGTCGCGGGCGGACAGCAAATCGGCCACCTCACGGAAGGCTTGTTGCAAGGTCTTTTCATAGTTGACCACCCACTGGTTGTGGCGTGCTTGCGCCAAATCAACACCAGCATCCAGGCGCCCGCCGTCGAAGATCGGTGCTTGCAAACTGGGCACAAAACTCCAGGCTTGACTGCCGCCCCCCATCAGGTTGTTCAAAGCCGGGCTGGCACTGCCGACCAAGCCGGTCAATTGCAAACGGGGGAAAAAAGCCGTGCGGGCCGCATGGATGTTGGCGTGAGCGGCCTGCAACCTTTGCTCTGCCGCGCGCACGTCCGGCCGATTGAGCAACACTTGCGAAGACAGATTGGCACCCCAGGACAGGTTCAGGTTTTGTGCGGTCAGGGGCAGGCCATCGACCCAGCGCTCGGGCAGACTGCCACCCACCAGCAAGTTCAACGCGTTGCGAGCTTGTTCCAGTTGTCGTCGGGTCGCAGCCAACTCTGAACGCACACCCATGAGCGCGGAGAGTGTCAAGGCCACATCGAGTTCGCTGGCCGCACCGGCGTCTCGCTTGCGTTCGGTCAAGGCATGCACTTGATGACGAGATTGCTCGGTCTGGGTCAGCAGGCTCAGTCGCTCACGGGCTTCAAGCAAGGCAAAGTAGGCGTTGGCCACATCGCTCACCAGCGTCATGCGCAGGGTGCGCTGGTCTTGCTGAGTGGCCTGGAAATTAAGTCGGGCCGATTCAGACAAACTGGCCACACGACCCCAGACGTCGAGTTCAAACGACAACAGGTTCAGCCCGATGTCATAACGGCGGGTGTTGATGGCCATGCTGTTGCCCTGAACCAAAGGGGGGGTGCGGGCGCTGGTGTGGCTGGTTCCCAAAGTCACGCCGGGCGCCTGGTCCGCCCGCTGGATGCCCCACAGGGCACGGGCTTCCTCGATGCGAGCCAGGGCCAGCCGCAGATCATGGTTGCGTGCCAGGGCGGTCTGGATCAGGGCTTGCAGGCTGGCATCGGTGTACAAAGACGTCCATGGCAAGTCAGGCCACTCGGTCTGACTGGTCGCGTTGGGCTCCCCCCAGGTCGCTGGCAAACCGGCATCCGGGCGCTGATAGGCGGGCCGATGGGAGCATGCGACCAGCAACAGGGTGGTTGCAATCAACCCGAACCGCGACCCCAAGAGGGTTGTCGCTGTCCGGGGTGTCCGGGAGGGGCGTCGGCTGTCACTCATGACGGCCTCCTTGCAGGGGTGACGATGGGTCCAGAGCCGTTGATGCCTGCGCGACGATACCCGGATCGGGTCGACCCGGGAAGAAGCGGCGCACCACCACGAAGAACACGGGCACCAAGAAAACCGCCAGAACCGTGGCTCCGATCATGCCGCCGATCACCCCAGTGCCGATGGCCTGGCGACCCTTGGCACCCGCACCGGTAGACAGCGCAAGGGGCAGGACGCCCAGGATGAATGCGATCGAGGTCATCAGGATGGGCCGAAAGCGCAAGCGGCAGGCCTCAAGCGTGGCCTCTATCGCACTGCGACCCGCATCGTTCAGGGTGCGGGCAAATTCAATGATCAGGATGGCATTTTTGGATGACAAACCGATGATGGCGATCAGTCCCACCTTGAAAAACACATCGTCTGGCAAACCGCGCAACATGACCGCCAGAACCGCACCCAGCAGGCCCAGCGGTACCACCAGCATCACGGCAAAGGGGATGGACCAACTTTCGTACAAGGCGGCTAACGCCAGAAAAACCACCAGGATGGAGATGACAAACAAGGCCGGAGCCTGATTGCCCGACAGGCGTTCTTCAAGCGAAGTGCCTGACCATTCAAAGCCCAGACCGGGCGGCAGTTTGGCGGCCAGTTCTTCCATGGCCCGCATCGCATCGCCTGAACTGCGACCCACTGCGGGTGACCCAGAGATTTTCACGGCGGGCAAGCCGTTGTAGCGATCGAGCTTGGGCAGGGCAACCGACCATCTGGCCGTGGCAAATTCGCCCAGCACCACATATTCGCCCCGCGTGTTGCGCACCGGCAGCTTGAGGATGCTTTCGGGACTGCGCCGCAATTCGGGGTCGGCTTGCATCTGGACACGCAAAATCCGGCCTTCGCGCACAAAATCGTTCAGGTAAGCCACGCCCAAAGTGGCTTGCAGGGTTTCATTGAGGGCAGCCAGGTCGATGGACAATGCGCGCGCCTTGACCCGATCCACGTCGAGCAGCAACTGCGGAGCAGGCTCTTGGCCTTCAGGGCGTACATTGGCCAAAACGGGATGCTTCGAGGCCATGCCCAGCATCATGTTCCGAGCCTCCAACAAGGCTTCGCGGCCCAAGCCAGCACGGTCTTGAAGCCGGAAGTCAAACCCCCCCACTGCGCCCAGTTCGGGAATGGGTGGCACATTGACCGCCAGGGCAAAGGCTTGCTTGATCGAAAACAAGAACATGTTCGCGCGTTGGATCACGGCCTGCACCGAGTTTGCAGGCGCTTTGCGTTCGTCCCAGCCCTTGAGCTTGACAAAAGCCAGTGCGGCATTTTGACCTCGACCAAAGAAAGAAAAGCCCAGCACGCCGATCACATGCTCGACCTCGGGCTGTTGCAAGAAAAAGTCTTCGGCTTGCGACAGGACTTCACGGGTGCGCTCGGTCGAAGCCCCGGGGGGCAGTTGCACGATGCTGATGAAGTAGCCCTGGTCTTCGTCGGGCAGGAAACTGCCAGGCAGTTTGGGAAACAACCAAACTGTGACACCGCAGATGGCCAGATAAATCACCATCCAGCGCAAAGGTCGCTTGAGGATACCCCGTACCGAGGATACATAGCGTTCACTGGTGCGGGTAAAAGCGCGATTGAACCAGCCGAGCACGCCGGTTTCAGCTGCTGCATGACCTTTTTCTATCGGTTTGAGCACCGTCGCGCACATCGCCGGCGTGAGGGTGATGGCCATCAGGGCCGAAAGCAGCATGGTCAGCACCAGCGTGACCGAAAATTGGCGGTAAATGGCACCGACCGAACCGCCGAAAAAGGTCATGGGAACAAACACGGCACACAAGACCAGCGTGATGCCGATGATGGCCGAGATGATTTGGCCCATGGCTTTGCGGGTCGCATCACGCGGGGTCAAACCCTCTTCACTCATGATCCGCTCGACGTTCTCCACCACGACGATGGCGTCATCGACCACAATGCCGATGGCTAACACCATCGCAAACAGGGTCAGCACATTGATGGAGTAGCCCAGCAGGTAAAGGCCGCTGAAGGCGCCCAACAATGCCACAGGGACCACCACGGCGGGAATCAGCGTGGCCCGGAAATTACCCAGAAACAACCACATGACGAGGAACACCAGAGCCATGGCCTCGAAGAGGGTGTAGACCACTTCCTTGATCGAGATCTCGACAAAAGGCGAGGTGTCATAAGGGACATCCCATGCCACGCCGGGCGGAAAATAGGCTTCCAGTTCCTTCATGCGCTGGCGCACGGCTTTGGCCACATCGAGGGCGTTGCCAGTGGGCGAGACCCGAACCCCGATGGCCGCAGAGGGCTTGGTGTCGATGCGGGCCGAAATGTTGTAGTCTTGCGCCCCCAGTTCGACCCGTGCCACATCTTTCAGATAAACCGCTGATCCATCGGGTTGGGTCTTGATCAGAATGCGCTCAAACTCTTGTGGCCGCGACAAGCGGCTCCGCAACACCACCACGGCATTGAGTTGCTGTCCAGGCAAGGCCGGGTTCTGGCCGACTTCGCCCGTGGCGAGTTGGATGTTTTGCGCCCGCACGGCGGCGCTGACATCGCTGGGTGCGATGCCGAAAGACTGCAGCTTGTAAGGGTCGAGCCAGATCCGCATCGAATACTCGGTGCCAAACAAATTGGCTTCGCCGACACCAGGGACCCGACGCAATTGGTCCAGCACGGTGGTGGCGGCAAAACTGCCCAGGGCAACGGCGCTTTTGCTCTCGTCTTTCGAGGTCAGCACCACAAACATCAGGTAATTGCGTTGTGGTTTGGTGACCGGCACGCCGAGTCGGCGCACATCATCTGGCAGTCGCGCTTCAATGCGCTTGAATCGGTTTTGGGCCTCGACCGAAGCGATGTCGATGTTGGTGCCCGCTTCAAAGGTCAGGGTCAAGGTGCCGGTGCCCAACTCGGAGGCGGCTTCCATGTAGATCAGTCGCTCGATACCGTTCATCTCCTGTTCAATCAGCGAGGTCACGGTTTGTTCGATGACCTCCGCGGAAGCGCCGGGGTAGGTGATGTTGAAGGCAATCGAGGGTTGCGCCACTTGCGGGTATTGCGCCACCGGCATTTTGCGCAAGGCCAACGTACCGGCCAGCACGATGAAAATGGCGATCACCCAGGCAAAAATAGGCCGGTCGATGAAGAATTTGGCCAACATGTTCAGGGGGCTCGCTTCAGTTCAACCGGTTTGACCAATGTGCCGGGTCGGGCTTTTTGCAAACCATCGACCACGATCCGCATGCCGGGCTTTAGCCCGGACTTCACCACCCAATGGGTTCCGCTCATGGGGCCGGTCTGGATCTGCACGGGCAGGGTTTTGTGGTCTTCTCCAACGGCCAGCACATAGGGGCCTTGGGCGTTCATCAGCACAGCGCGTTGTGGCACGGTGATCGCCGAAGGCATGCTGGCCTGAGCCAGTCGGATGCGCACGAAACTGCCGGGCATCAGCTCGGTCTTGGGGTTGGGAAACTCGGCCCGCAGGTAAACGGCTCCGGTGTTGGGATCGACTGTTTTTTCGGCCACTTTCAATTGGCCGCTCAGGGGGTAGACCCGGCCATCGGCTTGGAACAATTGCACCTTCCATGTGGCATGGGCTTTGAGTTCCCCACGCTCGAGCGATCGACTCAAGGCCAGCCATTCGCTTTCGGTCTGCGTGAAGTTGACCAGAATCGGGTCGAGTTGATCGATGGAGGCCAGGGGGGTGCTTTCGCCCCGACCGACCAGCATGCCCTCGGTGACAAGGCTGCGACCAATGCGCCCCGAAATGGGCGCTTGGACCAAAGCATTTTCGAGGTCCAGCATTGCGCGTGACAGGGTTGCCTGAGCCTGTTTGTGCCGAGCCATTGAAGCGTCAAACTCTTGCTGGCTGATGGCTTTGGCGTCCAGCAACGCTTGGTTGCGTTGCCAGTTTTGCTGGGCCACCAGGGCGTCAGTTTGGGCTGCTTCGAGTGCCGATCGGTAGGTTCGTGGGTCGATTTCGAACAAGGGGCTGCCAGCTTTGACCTCTGTCCCTTCGGTGTAACGAACTTTTTGCACCACACCCTCGACCCGGGCTCGAACCAGCGCGGTGCGAACCGCTTGCAAGCGCCCGGATAACTCGGTGGTGAGATCGACCGTCTGTTCGCTGACTTCGATCACGGCGACTTCGGGAGGGGGGGGCGCCGAACCGCCTGCAGGGGCGGCGGCAGGTTTGACTTCGTTGCCCTGGCTGCAAGCAACCAACAGGGTGGTCAGCAAGAGGGCAGACGCAAGGCGGGGGCAGGCAGGGTAGCGCATGGGTAGACGATCGATTCGTAAACCTGTTAGCGTATCACCAACCAGGCTGGCATGTGCAGCCCGTCGGGTCGATCTGGGCCGGCTTTACGAAAATTCATCCGTGGGCTTGAACGCCCGGGCGCGAGTCAAAACTTCCCGCGTTGTTTCAGTCGGCTCAGTGTCTCTGCGGACAGGTTGAGGTAGGCCGCCAATTCTTTTTGCGGGATGCGATTGAACATGTCGGGGTGTTTGCGCTTGAATCGACTCACCCGGCCGGGTGCATCGAGCAAATGCAGGGTGATCGTGTGGGCCATGATTTCGCTCATGAGGTTCATGACATAACGCTCAAAAGCTTCACGCACCTGGGGCCGTTTTTGCAGAAAATCGACCCACTGCGGCATGGACAATTTGGCCACACGGGCTTTGCTCACCGACACAATGCTATAGGGTGTGGGGGTTCCCAGGCACCAGGCGGCGTAACTGGTTTCCATCTCGCGCTCGTTGGCAAAGCGCAAGATCATCTCCTTGGCCTCCAGATTGGCCACCACTCGCTTGAGCAAGCCATCAACGATGAAGTAGTGCTCCATGTCGCGCACACCCTGGTGCAAAAGGTGCTCACCTTTGTTGCAATCGACCACGGTCAGCATCGACTCCAACTCTTGCATCGAGGCCGTGTCAAGCTCGGCCAGCAAGGGGGTCTGCCGCACTTGGAGCCGAATCACGTTGCGCTCGGGGTGTTGCTCCAGGGCAGTGGCCTTCAGGCCGCTGCGACCACGTCCGCCCCGGCCGGGCGGCAGGTGCGTGACCCGGTTCTCGAACTGATCTGGAAAGCCCGACAGATCGTGGGGGTTAAAGGGGTCTGGAATGTTCATGCCGCAGAGTGAAAAGGGGTGTGAATTCTAAAAAATTGACCTTGATCAATGGAGAAAGCGCGACCACGCTTTTACAGTTGCGCCAGTTTACTTTGACCAACATGGGCACAGCCCGATTCATCCCGAGGGACACGACAAAATGACTGACGCCAATCAAGTTGCCGAAATCGACGCTTTCCATCTGCTGATCGAAGGCCTCAAGCTCAACGGCATTGAAACCATTTACGCCTTGCCCGGCATTCCCATCACCGACCTGTGCCGCAAGGCTCAGGCTGCCGGCATGCGCGTCATTTCTTTCCGCCACGAACAGCACGCCGGTAACGCGGCGGCCATCGCAGGCTTTTTGACCCAAAAACCAGGCGTTTGCCTGACTGTTTCTGCCCCCGGCTTTCTCAATGGCCTGACTGCTTTGGCAAATGCTACCACCAACTGTTTCCCCATGATTCTCATTTCAGGTTCGTCCGAGCGTGAAATTGTGGACCTGCAGCAAGGTGATTACGAAGAAATGGATCAGTTGGCCATTGCCAAGCCTTTGTGCAAAGCGGCCTATCGCGTGCTCGAAGCCGAAGACATCGGCGTGGGCATTGCGCGCGCCATCCGCTCGGCGGTTTCGGGACGGCCCGGCGGCGTGTATCTCGACTTGCCCGCCAAGTTGTTCACGCAGAGCCTGCCCGTCGAAGAGGGTCGCCAGTCGCTGATCAAGGTGGTCGACCCGGCTCCCCGTCAGATGCCTGCTCCTGAAGCCGTTTCCCGCGCGCTCGATTTGCTCAAGGGCGCCAAAAAGCCCCTGATCCTGTTGGGCAAAGGTGCGGCTTATGCGCGTGCCGAAAAAGAGATCCAGCAGTTGGTCGAAAAGACGGGTATTCCCTATCTGCCGATGTCGATGGCCAAAGGCATTTTGCCGGACACCCATGAGCAGTCGGCAGCTGCGGCGCGCTCGTATGTGCTCCCCGAAGCCGATGTGGTGGTGTTGATTGGCGCGCGCCTGAACTGGTTGTTGTCCCACGGCAAAGGCAAGACCTGGGGTGGCAAAACCTCCAAGACCTGGGGCGGCCAGCAGTACATCCAGATCGACATCTCTCCCATTGAAGCCGACAGCAATGTGCCCATCGCCGCGCCTTTGGTGGGTGATGTGGGCTCTTGCGTGTCGGCCCTGTTGAACGGCATAGGCAACAACTGGGCCAAGCCGCCTGCGGAGTGGATCAACGCCATCACCGAGCGCAAGACCAAAAATGTGGCCAAGATGGCCGAGACCCTGGCCAAAAACCCCTCGCCGATGAATTTCCACAGCGCGCTGGCTGTGGTGCGCGATGTCATGCGCGACAAGCCGGACACGATTCTGGTCAACGAAGGCGCCAACGCCCTTGACTTCACCCGCAGCATCGTCGACATGTACAAGCCGCGCAAGCGCCTCGATGTCGGCACCTGGGGCATCATGGGCATCGGCATGGGCTTTTCGGTGGCGGCAGCCGTCGAGACCGGCGAGCAGGTGCTGGCGGTCGAAGGCGACAGCGCCTTCGGTTTCTCCGGCATGGAGGTAGAAACCATTTGCCGTTACAACCTGCCGGTTTGTATCGTGATCATGAACAACAACGGCGTCTACAAGGGCACCGACATCAATCCCACCGGGGGCGCCGATGTGGCTCCCACCGTATTTGTGAAGGATGCCCGCTATGAGCAAATGATGGCAGCCTTCGGCGGTGTCGGCGTCTATGCCACCACCCCCGAAGAGCTGCGCAAGGGCATCGACGAGGCTTTCCGCAGCCGCCGTCCGACCCTGATCAATGCCGTCATCGATGAAACCGCCGGCACCGAAAGCGGGCGCATCACCTCCCTCAACCCCACTGCGGCCAAAAAGACCGCCTGAACCATTTCAACCTAAGGAGATCTGCCAAATGGCTAACCAAGACCTGCCCTTGAAAGGCATCAAAATCATCGACTTCACGCACGTGCAAGCTGGCCCGGCCTGTACCCAGTTGCTGGCCTGGTTTGGTGCTGACGTCATCAAGGTCGAGCGCCCGGGCGCCGGCGACGTCACCCGCAGCCAGTTGCGTGACATCCCCGATGCCGACGCGCTGTACTTCACCATGCTCAACAGCAACAAGCGTTCGCTGACCCTGGACACCAAAAATCCGGCGGGCAAGGAAGTGCTCGAAAAGCTCATCAAAGAGTCCGACGTGATGGTCGAAAACTTCGGCCCCGGCGCTTTGGACCGCATGGGTTTTACCTGGGATTACATCCAGAAGCTCAACCCCGGCATGATCCTGGCTTCGGTCAAGGGCTTCAGCGAAGGTCACCACTACGAAGACCTGAAGGTTTACGAAAACGT
>JACCEA011830872.1_pt1 | contig 22553 bp, 15 predicted proteins | sample 7449851 | NCBI WGS metagenome assembly JACCEA01 (sample SAMN15323453, study PRJNA562643) | freshwater metagenome | isolation source: river surface water | place: USA:Blue River Watershed | collected 2017-08-18 | reverse complement strand
TTGTCCCGCCCACCGGGATCCATGGTCTTCGGTGACACCTTCCTTCCAATGTGGAGGAACAGCATTTATAATATCTTCTACCGTGTAGCTCCAGATCTTTTTGTCAACTGGTTGATAATGAACAAAGACGGACCCATAATATTTCCCCTTTAGTATATGCATGCGACCATGTAAACATTTGGCACTTTCGTAGAACATCATCTAAATTTCAAGCAAAGCCTGTATCAGCACAAACCCAACAGCCTTCAATCAGCATCTTACCTGGCCCTCTTCCAATGCAACAGAGTGCAAATTGCCTTCGTGATCTTCGATTTGAATATGCCATGGCTCATTATCATCGTCATATTCGTGTGCAATATGAACAATTGATGATATTACATGTGTTTGAGGCTATCATATCGTACCAATCAAGATATATGTAAGTCTATTCTGAATCATTCTCCTTACTTTATCGTTGTGCATGACAATTGTCGATCCATTGCGATATAATCTAACACCGTAGATACTAGTTGGTCTGAGTTTTACACCACTCCATGCTTCATGCAACGGTAAAAGCTCTCTATGCACAGTGTTTGCGACATCCATAATACTGACAAACTTGGGTGCCAGTGGTCCATAGATTGAATCAGCGACACCTTCTTCTTCTGGCAAGTCATCGAAAATTTTAATACCATTCTCCATCACTGATCGACGGAGCCTTTCGTGAATGTGCTTTGGTGTTTGAATCACTTCAAACCCCTTTTCGGTAAATGTTGGTAGGAAACGTGATTGAACATACTGCATCCTAACAAACAAGATAATACTTTGGACATTCGGATGTTCTGAGATTGCCTACCAATTCTCCCAACGTTCATCTGCGCCAGTCAGCTGCATAATCTCTCGCTCTCTCTCTTCCATTAATGCGCGGTATGATGGGGGTTCATCATGCCATTTTGGGGGCCAAGAGTGTTTTTCGTGCCATTGAGCAATACGCTCATCCTCCGACAGAAGTCCCGCACAGGTCTGTTGGATGAAGAATAGCCCACAAAAAAGAACCAAGGCGATGATCAAAAATGAAGATTGTTGAAATGCCATGGTTGACTATTTCGAATCCATCGATATTCATCAAAGACTGCACCAAGCTGAGAAAATAGCAATGTCTGGCATCTGGCACATCATTTTAAAGTAGTGTTGGCAACGCCCCGGGGGTAAACATACTTTTGTTAGACGCCCACACATATAAACGACTCCAGCAGACCTCTGCTGCTGCTGCTGCTGTGTGGTCTGCTGCTGCTGCTGTGCTGCGACGGCGGCACAAACAGGCGCTCTGCTGCTGCCTGCTGACCTTATATGGTATAGTTAAATAATCCCAAATCCCAAGCAATCATCAACAAAAAGAAGTTTTAATACCACAACTGAAGTCTATCTTTGTTATACTTTGAAGAAAATTTTGACTAAGGTGGCTTGCGTGATAAGATGCTTCGCATTTTGTTTGTTGTGCTGCTGGTGGCTATGTCCAATGCTTTTCGACTTGTGACTGGTATGGCTGGTTCATCATTGGTTACCAACTATTTTCTCATCTCATTCATTGAATGATATCTATAGGAAGTACTCTTTTACAATCTTGGTCATTTGGAGAAGGTAGGATGAAAGGGAATAACAGGATTAGTGAATTTTCCACTCGGAATGTTGGGTCCCTCGTACCAGTGCGTAGCAAGAGGGTTTTTGATAGTTTCCTTAAAGGCCACTCACTGTCAGTGATGCGATTGAAAGTAGGTGCTAGAAATTACTGTATCACATGTAGCGGAACTGATAGTCATGATGATATCTCTAAAAACGACAATTCACTTTGTCCATGTGGAGTGACTTGTCAATGTTCTACTTGCTTGTGTCCCCCCAGTTGCACTTGTCCATGTAGCAAGAGAGGAAACAATCCAACTGATGAAAAATGATAAATTAATATCGATAATTTGTTTTTATTGTTAATATTTCCTGTAGATAGCACCGTCTTGTTACCATCACATAGCGAATGTGTTGTTATCAAAATCATGTTTTGAATTCAACTCGAATTTTTTTCGTTCTTGTGAGTTTCGCTCATTAGTGAAATCTTTTGTAGTCTCCTATTGTAATATAATTCAAGTAAATGGAAGTGAATGCGCTAATCGTTGTTCAATATCTTAGATACTTCTACTATCAGTTAGCCTCCATTCCAACAACATTTGGTACGAATTCCTGCATATGCCAGAAACCAAAACTAATCTAGTTACACAACACCAATGCACATGATAACAAGAAAACAAGGACAAGGAAAGACAATACGTTAAAGATCCAAAGCTTCAACAACAATTTTTACAATCATCGTTTCACCTCGGGGATCTATTGCCGTAGAGAAAGTTGCAAGTATTCACTGGACCTCCTCAATAAACACAGCTAACCACATTAATAACTACAATAAAACACAACCAAACAAACTACAGTTGATCTACACCTTCAATACGAAATGCACTTACAGTTAACACCTACAAATGGTTCAAAATTTTCATGCCTGATATGAGAGAGATTCATACGAAAGCAAACTTCGAGAAAAATTACTTTTTGGAACATGCTTCATGCAAGTCATCTTTATCAAAGATCATGATCATATGTTGATACAATAAAGGTAGTTTCGATTCGAGTATGTCGTAAACTTCACAAATGAAAGAAGGGTGACGATGATAAAATTCTTTCATAGAGCGCAATTCATCTTCAAGTTGAACTAGCTTAAATCTAGATGGTAAATCTTTGTGGGTCAAAAGCATGGCATAAGAGCATTGTCCACGACTCACTAACTCCTCATCTGATAAAGATCTAGCAATGTTTGACATACCTTTCTTTTCTCTCCATTTCTCGGCGGCTAGTAAAGTTTCTGCTAAATCACTTGTTTGTCCAATCATCGGAACACGACTGGCAATATCCAAATCGATATATCTCTCTACATAGCGCATTATCTTATGAAATGGATTTTTTTCAAAATTGGGCTGGTCTGATTTTTCAGAGGGTGGATTACACAAACTATTCCATAGAAACTTTGGCTTTGCATCAGAAGCCCCAACCTCGACGTTCTTTGTCGAATTGGCTCCAATAGGTGTGCATGATGAATCAACGTGTGGAATTAAACTATAAATTATACTCTCGTAGGAAAAGACCAGTGCTTGTCTCCCAGGAAATGAAGGAACAGGCTTATCAGCAAAATTACCACGAAATTTCCCATCGAAGAGTGGCATATGGAGAGGGGATAACACCGATAAAGCATTGGACAACTCAGAAATAATCTGCATCATAATAAATTCTTGCCATTTGGGCATTTTTCTTGAAGCGTTTTCTCCTTCTACTAAACTTCTATATCTACTGATTGGACCATCTTGTTGTGACAGTGTTTGCCGCAAATATTGCTGAAATTTCGATTTAGAATACAACTGGCTCCACATCGAATAAAATGGATCATGATACAATACCAAAAGTCGATCAATTGCAAATTTTGATCGTAATGAAGAATATTTTGAGTTATGTTTCTGGGGATTGCAAACTAAACTGCGATGAAATCTTACTGGTTTAATATATGCATCCATTATTGTACGCTCCTTTACCTTTGTAGATGTGGATGGAATGGCATCCTTGTTATCGTTGATATTCGGTGCCGGACTTGAAGGTTCTTCAATAATATCATCGTCATTTTCAATCAATCTTGCCAAACCATTCTCATTCCTATCAAGTGGAATGGTTTGCGATGGTGGCTCTTCGGGTGTTGTGCTGTCTACTTTTAATTGGTGCTTATTCTTTCTTCCTTCCGTAACCTCTCCTTCACTTACAATATCCAAGTTCAATCGAATATGTTTCATATCAGTCTGAACTAAGAATGAACGAATGGCTTCACTCTCATTTCCATCACTACTCGTACACATCGGAATATTATTCGGATGTATCGTTGTGTTCAGAATCGAGCTGACCGTAAAGGTAACTACATGACTATCAAGGTTCATCATGGACGTGTAATAACCTGTTGAATATTCTAATATATAACGAACATGAATATTTTCACCTAAATATCTTGATACTAAAGTGAATAACTGTCCTCGTTTACGAGTTAACTTATTTCCACTGACACTAGTACTATTACTACTACTTACTAAAGCTCCTGCTCTCCCCTTTCCTGTGTCTACATGATTACCTGTTAATGTTGGAACAATTGCAGCACGGTAAAAATCCTTGGCACCAAATTGTGCCGCACAGAGATCATCTAGCAATTTGCTGTGTTGATGGGAAAGTTGTTGGCGATCGTAGTTCCGATCACCTGTTGACAATGCAATACTATGTTGTCGATAGTCACGACTTGCATAATCTAAAAATATCCCGTTTGGAATAGGTTTGTTTGATTTCGCCATCGCTTGATTCATGGCACTTATGATTCCATTGAAAATAGCATCATGGCTTATCACAGCGGCAGCAGAAGATTGTTTTTTCTTGTTTAGTTTATTACTTCCTCCTGACGATTGAAAATTAGTATTGGTGCAATGCAAATACAATTCCTTTCGACTGACACTTATCTTCATTTCATTTTCACTAACAACAACGAGATGGGTTGAACTGAATGAAGCTGTCAAAAATGTAAAAAACTTTTGCTGAGGATTCATAGGAACAGTAATACTAATCTTCGCACCCCCAGAATTGCTAAATTCAAAAAAAATTGCCATAGCTTGCAATAGGCGACAATAGAACCCACTATCGATGAACTTAAATTGATTGTGTAAAAATGGATTCACCAATCTTTCATCATACAATGAAAGGGAAGTATATTGCATATCAGCATTCGTCCCTTCTGATCCCTTATTACCCACAATAACGGAACTAGCAGTTGGAGTACTGCTTAGAGCATGAAAAACCGACCGCATTGTAAAGAGGCTACGATGATCACTCCCTACAATACTTTCTTCGGCACTTTTCCCTCCTCTCTCCAAGTTGCTACTTGCCGATGTAGAAACATTTCTGCGATGCGGAGAAGAAGACATTGCCGCTGCCATATATATTCGTTCGTTGCGGATGTGCAATCTCGCACATTCAATACCCCTAGAAGACAATGTATCGATTTTCCTCATCAAAGGGATGGTCAATGGAATTGCATTAGCGGTTATCCAATGCTCCAATAATGTTTGAAAGAAAAACCTTTCAGATTCTTGAACATCATTGTTGTTCTTCGGTAATGATTTTTGATACGTCTGTTGCACTACTTTATTATAGCCCAAAGGATTAAGATGAAAGGATGACAAGATGACCAACAATTTGTCGAGATACATATTTGCTGCATGTCTTCCTCCAGTGTCAATCAAAAACTTTATCAATTCTTCGGAATATGACGAAAATCGTTTACCGATGTAATCATAGTTGCTAGAGGATAAAACAGAGTCCAAAATGCGATTATTGCCAGCAATTTTAGAAACGTCAATATCTTTATCTGATTGTTTATTGTTTCGCCGTGGAGTAACCAATTTCTTTGACGCGACAAGTTCGAGTAACTTTTTAGTCCACATCTCTGTATCCATACTTTGAATGTGGTTGTGTACCGCATAATCTATCGGATCCAATAAATTTAAATTCAATGGTCCAGCACTACTCGAATTATGAGGAAATAACAGATCTACAAATGAGTAGCCAAACTTTTCTTCTATGGGATTTGTTTTATCACGGCTTGTTTCCATTCGTAACATAGAATCCCACAACGCAACCAGAGGATTTGGCTCAACAATTACAATCTTATTAATTCCAAGTTTGTATTCAACAACACTCTCAACTTTCCGTTGTCTTTCCGATCCTGAAAATGATGAATCAGGAGAGTCGTGGAACATCCAATACGATGAATCATCACATGTTAGCTTAACTCGATCAGGTTTTAATCTAAGTTCTTTCGTAATGGGATGCAAATCTAAGTCATCAGGAGTAACAAAAAGGAATAATTCTGATTGGCCAGAATGAAGGTTGACATTCTTCTTTTTGCCACGCTTTGAGTTGGAATTGTACTTTTTCGATTGAATATGTTTGTTACAAATATCAAACTTTCTAACTTTTGGTGTATCTATCTTTGCAGCAGATGCACTATTCGGTTCTTGGGACAATTCGTGGGTTAACATGTACGAAACAGGAAGAAACTTGAAAACGGTTGGAGAAAATGTTGATGTTGATCCACCATTCTTTCCACTGGCAACATGATGATGCTGTTCTTGCCCAAATGCATATCGCATAACCTGTTCGATATACAACAGATCTTTCATATTTGATGATATGATCAGCATCACTTTGCGATAACGAATAATGCGCACTTCAGAGTGCTCCCCCTTCATATTGTCTTCATTGTTGGAATTTTCACTAGCAACAGTTTCAGAACTATCACCATCAAGATTAAGTAGCGAAAAAGACGTTATTAATGGACTTCCTTGGCAACGATTTTGATCCCAAGATGGACCATCAGCAGAAGAGTTTTTCGTCCGCCTTCCAACACCACCAGTATTTGTTGAGACTTCATCATCACAGTTAAATGTGTTCCACCTCCTTGCCACAGACCTCCATTGTTCATTATTCAAGTCGTTGCTGGGCGATAATGTATACAACGAATCTACTGTTGTATATTCCATTAATACATTCTCGCGAATTTGACAATCGCTTTTTGGTCGCTGCAAAAATGGAACACTTGATGTTGCAACACTTGCGGTCGAAGTATCAGCCGCACTCAGCCACGATGATGAGGCAAATGAAACTTTTGATGACATGTATGCTCTCAATGCTGACGAATATTGATTGGGTACAGTTAATTTCTTTTCATTGTAATCGTTTTGCAATGGATCCGCTGTCAACGTTCTTCTTTGGTCCACCTTTCCAGATTCTTGCTGTTCTTGCACAGTTAATTGATTGCAACAGGTGTAATTATAATGAGTGATCATTGAAATCATTTGACAATCTGCGCACCAGCAGCTATCCATTGCTTGCTTCGTCTCATCCATTAAAGGCTTATATCGACTAGCTTTATAAACTCCTTGTGTATGAGAATATGCTGCTTGTTTGCCTTTGCTTCCAACCATTGTATTGGTATTGTACCGAACAGAATCAAAAACCTTTACGTTGAAATATTTTGTTTGCAAACCAACATATTGCTGCAATAGATCTACAATCTGTTTTGGATTTTCACTCAACATTTCAGATGATATAACTAAAGTATTCTCCACAGGAATAAATGTCCAAAGATATCGCAAATAATCAGTGAAGGCATAATTGGCATGAGTACAAGTTTGATTGCCAAAGATAAACGACAGCAAACTAACTGATGGCGGAATACGGCTTGACAAAGTCGAATTTAGAAGTATGGCATCAGGTAAAGATTTACTAATCAATGAATGAAATATCTCTGGCGAACGATGATGATGAGTGGTATTAATCCATTTGGTTGAATTATTACAATTTAGTTCGTGTTTAGGGCTGCACCAATAATTATATGCAGACCACATCCATGCACTATAATCTCGAACTGTCACCTGATAAATTATTAGTTATTAGTAAGGCAATAACAACAACACCAAAGTCATTTCCTTACCAAGTAGAATGTATTTGGATTCCGAAGAATATTTCTGACATGCACATTGTTAACTATATCAATACATCCATTGATAATAACATCATTTTCCCGTATGCCATTTATTACTAATGAATCAAAGTAATCTAAGATTGATTTGCCATAATATTTTGCAATGCAATTTTCTTTTCCAGAAGATGATCGAGAAAACGGATATTGAGATAAAAGATGATAGATTGCGGTCGTTGAACATTTAGGTAAACCAGTCACCACAATAGCGGGATAGCAAAAACGATTGGTGCGAGATAGCTCGTAGTAGTGGTCATTATCTCCCTGTTCTTGAAGAGTATATAGACGATATTCATAGCATGAATGATAAGCCGAGCTGTTTTGGATCAATCGATGAGCAGCTTGAATTTGTTGGTGTGCAGTCATCCCAATTGAACTTGGGAATCCTGAAGATGCATGAGCAGACTCTTCAATGTCCGACCCCAATAGTTCCTCCAGGTGACGTCTCGAGGGAAGTTGTAACATCTCTTTGGGAATATCTTCGAATGGTCCATGGCTTTGTGTGTCACCTTGACTACCACCTCTACGCTTCTTACGCTGTCGATTAGATGTATCTTCATTACCTACATCAATACTATAAGTATTCTTGCTGCTGATCTTCTTGTTATGACGGTGGTGTTCGCGCTGTCCAACACTCTTGGTTGTGATCCTATCGGCTAATGGAGTAGTTGGCGCCACAATCGGATTTTCGAAGGCTTGATTTTTCTCACTTTGGTTTTGAACAGAATTAACGTTTGATTTTGTCAATGAAATCTGTGAATCGTGAGAAATTGAAACGGTAGTTGGTGGTGTTCCCACCAATCCATCAACAAATCGTAAGAAAAGGCGACCTCCTGCTAGTTTATTTCGGAAATTAGACATTGGTGGAATGCTCTTATCTATTTCCCACCAAGTACCAGAATCATCTAAGTGATCCATCAATGTTGATAATGGTATCTTTAGATATGGAGGGGAAGTTATTGATTCATTTCGAGTTGCACCATCAGTGAAGGAAGCCGAAAACGACAGCGCCAACTGTACCAACCACACAAGATACGACGCATACCACATCTTTATGTTAGACAAGATGTTCCTCTTTTCATTTGATAGTCCATAAATCGTACATTAACAGTAACATTAAATTAATACATAAACTCTGGTTTGCTTGCTATTTTATTGTAACCAGTAGTTGTGAGGCCAGAAAAGAGGGGATAGGAAATACATATATAAATATTTTACTTCATATATGAATGTAACATGTAAAGCACTTTCGTCTTGGAATCAACAATTGACGATGTCGTATAAATACAATATTTTTATGTTCCTTTGTTGTGCACTAATAGTAATATGTATTCCCATCGACCACTTTTTGGAAAAGGATTGCATTCACATTTCCATCCCAATCTCCCGAAATTTCTAAAACGGGTTGGATTGTTGAATGAAGACGAGTATAAAATATTTGTGGATAGTGATAGCAAAACAGAATATGAATCAACGTCAATTTCCTCAGATAATGATGAAGCTCTTTTGACCACAATCAATGCAAAGGTGAGGGAATTATATCCTCCAACATTGGCAAACCTTCGGTTGCTTCATCGACAATTCTATCATTTTATCCCTTTTGAAAATCTGGCATTGCATTGGACTTGCGATGATCCATCAATCACATATAATCCGGACTTTGCCTCCGAATATTTGACTATTAAAGTGTCCGACCCTGCCTTTGTGGAGAAAAAGGTATGTGATCATTATCGGGGAGGCTACTGTTTTGAGTTGAATCAATATTTCTATCTCATTCTGAGAGAACTTGGCTTTCAAGTCACTCCACGTATGGCTCGAGTAAAATGGAATTTCCCTCCAAATGAACCTACAGGTCGGACTCACTTCATGAATATAGTTTCCTTTCCACGCAATTCAAAAGAAGAAGATGATGAACAAATAGTTCTGGCACAACGTTATGAAGGATTAATACTGAAAGAAGAAGGGAGGGAAGAAGGAGTTGTTTATTACCTTTGTGATGTATCCTTTGGTGGACCTGGATATATTGAACCATTGCGATTGTGCTATGACGTGATTCAATCAACTGAATATGATGCACATCGAGTTGTCTGTCTAGGTGACGATTTGGTGGAGGTGCAAATTGCTATGGTCGTACCGGTTTCGAAACCAAATCATGCTGATTTACCATCAAATGATGATTTAGGATTACCGCCACCTCCTCCAGTTTTTCACAAGGAATGGAGGTCTATGTATAACTTTGACTTTTTTGATCTTGTTGCCTTACACGATGTAGAAATCTCGAATTGGTACATATCCACACATCCTAAATCAGTTTTCAAAAATAATATCATGATGAACATGGTAACTGCTGAAGGAAAAGTAAGTATTTTTAATCGCGATGTGATGTTGAAACGTATTATTTCGGAAACACGAGAAAGGACCAAGGCACAGTCGATTGAAGAATATGATGAATTGATGAGAGTTGAAAAGAAAACTTGTACTACACAAGAAGAATTTTTGGATATTTTGAGGACGCATTATCGCCTTCGTATTCCTGATAATTTTAGAATTATTTTTCCACATCAACCTTGATCGTTATGTCGATTGTACACCTTGGTGAATGTAGTTATACAACGGAGATGGAGTGGACCGTAAATAATCCTAACGTAATCCACATACTGCGTGATGTGAATTCATTCTGTTTGAAATAGTGATATATAAATATTGTATAAAACAGTCTTTTTTTGGCGTTAGATCATTTTGTGATAATCTTCTTTGAGCGTCTCTGGTAGTAGCTAATATATTCGATGATAGTCAATACCAGTCTTATTACTAAGTGTTGCGCAATCCAATCCCTACTAACAATAAAAATGAGGAATACCCGCAAAACTAGCGGAATTTTGGTGGAGTTGATGTTACTGCTCTGCTTGCACTGGTGTGTATTGATTGGAGAATATGGCGACTTTGGAGATATCAATACCTGAAATCCCATTATCCGCAGAGATTGTGCGTTGAGGAACCCAACTGAAATAAAATGACGGAATTCACTAATCCATCCAATCCTTATCTTGGGAGGTTGCATGAAGTTGCAGCATCAAATAACTTACCGACGATCAATTCAATAGAATTTGCTAAGCATATGGACGATCAAGATGAACTGAAAGAATTTCGCAACGAATTCGGCTTTCCAAAAGTAGCTGAAGGTAAACGCCCAATTTATTTATGTGGGAACTCGCTTGGTTTGCAGCCAAAGAGATTGAGAACAGAAGTAATCAAACAATTGGATAAATGGGAAGAACAAGCGGTTGAAGGCCATTTTACTGGTGTGTACTGACATCCGTATTTATTTCAAATATTTTAACTATATTTTGGTTCTGTAGGTGATGATAAATGGGTAGAGGTGGAGGCTCCATTGAATCCACCATTGTCTCGTTTGGTAGGTGCATTGGAGTCTGAAGTTGTTGCAATGAACAGTTTGACTTGCAACTTGCATGTAATGATGATGGCGTTCTATAAACCAACTTCAACCCGCTTTAAGATTGTGATTGAAAAGAAGGCATTCCCTTCTGATTATCACGCTGTTATCTCGCGGTTGCATTTGCATGGATACGATCCCAACACAGCTTTAGTTGAAATTGGTGCTCGTGAAGGCGAAATCTTGTTACGCGATGAAGATATTGAAAGCGTGATAAAGGAACATGGCGATAGCGTCGCTTTGGTCTTATTTGCTGGTGTGCAATACTACACGGGTCAGGTGTTCAACTTGCCAGCTATTGCTCAATGGGGTCACAGTGTCGGGGCAATTGTTGGATTCGATTTAGCTCATGCTGTTGGTAACATCCCATTGAAATTACATGAAATTGGATGTGATTTTGCTTGTTGGTGCAGCTACAAATACTTAAATTGTGGTCCCGGTGCTATGGCAGGTTGTTTTGTCCATCAACGACATGGTGATGTTGAATTCGAAGAGCCTTCATCCCCTGATGACAAGTACTTGAAACCAAAGTTGGTTCGTTTGGGTGGATGGTGGGGTCATCGTATCCATGATCGATTTATAATGAATCCTACGTTCACTCCAGAGTCGGGTGCGAACGGGTTTAGATTGTCGAATCCTCCTGTTCTTTTGGTGTCTTGCTTAAAGGCATCCTTGTCCGTCTTTGATGATGTAAGATCAGGAATCACTGCTCCTCACCATGAAACTAATCTTCTTTTTTAGGCTGGTATTGAAAGGTTGCGTCATAAATCATTACACTTGACATCTTATTTGGAATATTTATTGAAAACTGAGTTAGGCGAAGTTGTCACCATCTTGACACCAACGGATCCTCACCAACGCGGATGCCAACTGTCATTAACTTTCAATAATCCCTCTGTCACTTGTGATGATGTATTGGAAAAGCTTGGTAAGGAAGGTGTGATTGGTGATGTTCGTAAACCAAGTGTCATTCGTATCGCTCCTGCTCCTTTGTACAACTCTTATGCCGATGTTTATGAATTCGTCCATATCTTGAAGGGCATTTTGCTGTAAAGAATGTTTGAAAGGTTGTCTTTCTTCGTAGGTCATCGATTGCTGCTAGTGTTCGAATCATCGCGGATATCTTTGTTTGTCTAGTCCTGTTCAAAATGCTGATGACTAGCTTAGATGGTCTGTGAAAATCGAGCAATGGTGGTTCTTGCAAACAAATCCTCAATAAAGTGCATTCAATATAGATCAAATTAGTTATTTAGTAATGATATAGATTAATTATTCTTTCAATTGTGTGGTTATAATTGCGATAGGATAATGGTAGTTCTGTAGCGATTTACGGTGGTCACGTCTTGAGTATTTTTGGGTCGCATTTTGTCGGCCGCTGAGCGGAAAGTTAATATAATATGAATTATGAACCCTTGGTGAATTATTTTTAATACTTTCTTGAAAAACCAATTTTAACCATAGTCTCTGGCAAATAAATAAAAGTATATAACTTTTTTATTCTAATTCAAAATCTCTATATGGAAGGTACAGTTGGAATCTAACCGATAAACAAATGTTTATGCTGGCTGTTAGTCCACAACCTCAATTTTTCGTATCCATTCCAGCTTTTTGGATTTTGCAGGTCTTTTGAAAGATCCTTTCGCTTTTTAATCAACCGGTTAACTTCATCATCAATCAGAGAGATGTAATAATTAGGATTTGCATAGTCGGTCAACGGATCGATCTCAATTGCATCTAGATTGTCTTTCAATGCTAATATATTCTTTGTTGCTAAAGCACGTAAAGCTTCAGACACGAGTGGACATGGCGCAAGCTGAAACTTTACACATATCAAGGTCGCAACAGTGTTAGGTAGATATAAACGATGAGGATATTCACACCTGTCAATCGTAAATCTAAGCTACAATATGAAGAAAATGAAAAATCATACTAACCTTAACAAAAGGACCTTCCCATCAGATGGGTCGGTCAATTGACGCAATTTGCTCTTCAGAGTCGCTAGTCTGTATTTCTTGTTATTCACTTCCTTATTATCAATATCATCATTTCCTGAAGCTAATTTTGCTTGCTCTATTTCCGTTACCAATATTCGTATCGACTCTTTGATTTTCGACATTTGTTCCTCCCGCTTCTGCATGTCTTTATAGAAAAGCTTTACCTGAAAACTGATTCGATTTCTTTCGCGCTCATTTCTCTTGTTCTCATATAATTGGTGGTGCTCTTCGTACTTTACCAAGAGCTCCTGCCATACTTTAAGAGTTCTGTCCGAAGGTAAGAAACGCTCAGCACAGTATGAGCTCCACTGTTGTAAAAGCGTATTATTGTCTCGGGACCAATCTTCAACAACACGAGGGAGAATTTTTTCAATCAAAAAGGTGTCACTTTGATTATAATCATCAGCAGTCATCAATACAATTTTATTTTGACCAGCTGCAGTTGCAGAGGAAAGAGCAATATCCTGCAAGGAAAATAATAGAAAATAAATTGATAAACAAACATGCTTCCATCCATTTCTAACCGGTCCATGTTTATTGTTGTGAAATCCAGCCGAAGATAATACAAGTCCCTCTGCGGGAACCAATGGAAGACGAAAAGCAACGGGAGCGACAGTTGCTAAGCGTATGAAGAAAGGCGGCAAAACATTGGTTGTACACAAAATAGCAGCTCCTAGCATTAGTCGAATTTGGCTATTGTCATAATGGGTCATTGTCAAAAGCGAATGAAACAAAATCGACGAATAGCAACTTACTGCAGCAAAAAGTAGTGACCAATTATGTTCACTTTCACCATAAATCGATCGGAATTAGGTATTTTCAATAAAGTAGCATGACATCGATATATAGTGCATTTGGTTTTCGTGTGAGTTTCACGAGGAGATTCCACCCAATCATCGCTGAAGAACCGCTGAGAAAAAGTAGATGTGCTGATGCTTGCAGGGGTTGTCTCCAAAACCATTTGAGTATCTTCTCGTTCTTCAAGATCGCAATCATCCGCTGGCATCCCAGTCTCTCCTTCATCGATGGCAGCATCGTCATCATCATGAAAACCTGACGGCTTTTGTACTCTATCATTTTCGGAAGTCTCGTGGCTTTTCGATGCGACATGATCGCGAAATGGAGTCCTGGTTGAACGCTCAATGTATTTCTTCATACGCTTTTGCTTCAATCCAATTTTCTTTAATTCTTTTTCGCTTAAGCGATGAAAATTATGGAAACCATGACATCCTTCCATCTGATTTAAAAATCCATTAAACTTATCGATCAGCATTTGCGCATGGTGGAGGCTAGTAATGGATCCCTGACCAGCATTATCTTGATTTGATAGCATTTCAATGGGCATGTAATAGTCATATCCACGCCATTGGCAAGTATCTTTTGCAGAAAATCCATTGTTAACTTTTGTAACCGCAAAAACTTTAATATCCTCTGGTAGAAATTTGTTCAAAGTTGAAACCACCGTAGGGTATCGTACCGGGTCAGTTACCATGTCCGAATCTGCAAGACTGTGAAGAGAAGACGATGGTGTAGAACCCACAGCATGTTGCAGAAGGGGTGCCGATGATGAATTTCTCCCAGTATATTTGCCTTTATTGTTTTTCATCACTTTACTGTTAGGAGCTGCTTCTTCATCTACTATGGGCATTTCTAGATGCCCACAAAAGACAACACGGTTTGCATGGACTCCTTTATCGGTTCTTGACGAACGACTCCAATGAATTTTTGATAAATCTAAAGAATTCTCCTGTTTGATATATTGTCCTTTCAATAACGCCAATCGAAGTTCATTCTCAATGGTAGGCAAAAACCGACTCCCTTCCGTGCAAGTCGGATCCATTTGCAAACCATAATACTTCGACCCAATGAATCCCGCCACTAATGCTACTTTATGCTTTCTTCTATCTTTTGGTTTAACTGTTCCCGCCACATTATCTTGAAGAAGACGACCTTTTTGCATTGAGAAGGATGAACGTGAATATGTAGTCATATGTAATGCGAACGGCGATAACAATAAAGATGCCGGTCGATTGCTAAGGGTAAAATATGAATAGGGGTGATGGTGGGAGAAAGTTGGTCTGCTAATTAGCTTGTTATTACGAACCAAACCATGTTGGAAGCTGGACTTGAACGGCAGCATCATAACCCATACGCTGAATGCTAAAACTATTATTAAATATTGCTGATCTACCAGCACTTTTCCACTTGTCAATCAAATATGAATACACACTAAAGTGCTTGCATCAGCAGCACAGATATGATTAGAAAATCTAGACAAACGAGCACGCTAAAGAAGAAGCACAGTGCGTATATGGTATACAATACCCTGTACTGTTATAATTTTGAATTTCTAATAATAAGACGAGGGAGATCAGATCTGGGATCTGGGATGCTGATCTTTTTCACACACTCATTTTTGTTTTTCATGATAATGAGCCTAGTTAGGCCTTTTATTAGTTTTGTATATCTGTGTTGCTTCTCACCGTTAAAAAAAATTATACAATTTGTCGTACCTAAATGCTACTATGTGAGGGGCCTATTGTAATACAAAATGCCGCGAGGGCTTTAATAACAAAAAAGAATAAGTTGAATAAATTCATAATGCCGAAAGGTTGGGGATATTCATATCACAGGGCTTGGGTGGTATTTTGTACTGTTCTCATGTTGACGGGTTGGCAAGAATGGTCCAGCCATCAACATTGTCCTGAATCTCAGCGATTATCCTCTGAATTTTTCTGTCAATCCCCATTATTTAAGCATCAATCAATACTCGCTTTTGCGGATAATCCTACTTCTGTTGTCCCCGCGTCTACCATACCTGATCCAGGTTATATCGTGGCTGAATCAAGCAGTGGTTTGGGTAATCGATTGCGCGTTCTCGCTGCATACATGTATATCGCAAAGTTTAAATACAATGATGCACATCTCATTTTTATTTGGGATACCAACGAACCTTGTCCTGGACAGTTTTTAAGTCTTTTTGAACCTATTCCTACTGTTATATTTGCTACCAACAACTCACGTTGGGTAGTGGATAAACATGCACATATTAATTATGAAAATTCCTATGCTGTGTTCACGTGGATCATGAAAATGAATAATATTCCAAGAAATCGACATGGATTACCTTCGTGGGGTCAGATAGAATATGATATGCATTCTCGTTATTATCCTGTACGTGAAATAATGTTCACCGTTTTGGAATATGTTAGAAAATATAATATATGTGAATCATCAGCAATGCACATCCGCGAAACCGATATGGCTTTATCATTACTTCGTCAATCAAATGGTCGGAAGAGACATTCGCTGCAACCATATATTCATTTTGTGGAATCAAGACCCGTCAATGAAAGTATCTTTCTTTTGACTGATAATCCTGCGACACAACATTACTTCCTTCAAGCCTATGGTCACCCAAAGATTTTGGTCTTTTCCGATATGAATACAGATCTTGTCAATAAACTGCCAATGTCAGTGAGAAATGAGCAAGATATTAAGCATTTGTATGAAGATCCTGTTGATAAAGAAAAGAGAAAGAAACAAGAAGCATCATTAACTGGTAATCAAACCATTTTGGCTGAAGATCATCGATTCACAACTTTGCAGAATACTTTGATTGATGTTTTGATTGCTGCTCATGCCAAGCATTTTAAACCCGCTGGATTTTCCAGCTTGTCGGAGTTGGTTACGATGTTCAGTAGAATAGGAAAGCAGGACCGCGGTTGGTGTCAAGGATAAGTAAGTTTGAGAAATTAGTGTTTATAGCCAAGCCGTTAGTGAATCTTTTACTTTTGTTTGGTAAAAAGTGATCATTTATTATATCAAGAGGAAGTACATATTCTCAATATACTGTGTTGAGTAATATGTATCAAGCATCAATATTACATAGAAGTATTCTCTTTCAATGTTGAAGTATTATATCTACTGGAAGTTTAATCTACATCGTTGCATACAATCTTCACCAACTAATTTTCAGTGGAAGTAGTTTTAATGAATACATCTCTTACAATAATATATAATCAACGAAAGGATATTATTAACAAATAACTTTTGATTGAGGAGATGGCGCGTCATCACGTCCGTCGGCGGCTGCGCCGCTCCCGCGCCCGCACCTCGTCCAATAATTAGTTAATTAATTGAGTACATGGTGAATTATCAATCAAAGCAAATATCCCCCAATGAATTTGGGCAAATGGAAGCTTCCGAAATTTTGCATGTAACACGACACTGAATGTAGCGAGAATACTTCTACCTCCATTTACGATGGTTTGCATCTTAGCATGGCTATATGGGGACGACAACCGAATGTTGATTTTCCCCGTGATTTTAGTTCATTGCTTGTTCTCATTTTCTACATCACAAACAATAATTGATGATGTTGATCATTTGGAGAAGCTAATAAAAGATATCTCTCATAGCAGAGCAGACCACTTACAGGCGATTAGTGGATTGCACTATAACTTGAGTGATTATGACAACTTTGATGTAAATATCGCAATTCGATCATTTGCGGTGAGTAAAGTGGAAGTATCGATGTGGAATCCTATTGATGGACATCTTCAAGTTTCAAGTGACATGGACATTTATCGTAACGATCCCATTCAAGTAGCAACGTCAATATGTCATAGTATGGTCTTCAATGTGGCACCTTTTGATTGGACAGCAAAATTCCGATGTCTATATTCAACATTGCACACGATACGATGGAGAAAAGTACAAGTGATATCAAATATTTCAATGTTCTATGAATTAATACCTTATGAAGAAACAGTTATGTCTTTAGTCTTCACATATGACAAGTTAATTCATCGACCACAGCAAGTTATTTTTAGCCTTTTGAATAATGACTTTATGGCTACTGCAGACGGCAATTCTGATTTAGGCGAACAAAATAATCAGTCAGAAGACAGTGTCCACTTTGGAACAGTAGATGCTACTGCATGTGTACTTGGTTCACCTACTGTCCATAGTATTCTTCCTGCTCTTATGACACCAAATATTCAGAAAGTTTTTGTATTTAGTAGAACATTTGATGAGGGTTATCAGAGCACTGATGATACAACAAACGATTCAGATAGCAAAAGTGGCGGTAATGTTGGAGTTACTTTGGACTGGAATTATTTCTATGCTTCGGAGGTTGCATCATTGCTAGATAAGCAAATTGAGTACATTGGCCTTAATGAAGTTTGGTCAGAGTTTCAAGCATGGAAGCAAATTCATACTACTTGGAGCAAAAGTGTCACAGAGTCCAACACCTTTAATTGCAAGCCAAATGAATCAAGTAATGATAATTGTGTTGATGATGAAGATTGCCATAAGGGCACGACAGGAGAAACTGAATATGGAGTTGAGGATTGCTCTAATCTATACATGGAACAACTCCGTGAACTTGAAGAATCTGCGAATTACTTTCATATTTGTGATACAATTCAATTTCAACCAGAATTTACTACAGCCATGTTTTATGACAGTAATGATCCTTATTGGGTGGAAAAAATGAAATCAGAATTCGTTCAATTTGCGGAATATCTCAGTGTATGGTCATTAGAAAAGGAAATCGATGAAGATAAAAAAGACAATTTTATTTACTCTACACATCGTTCAACTGGATTTCCCAATGCAGATTTAATATCGATTTCATGTTCCATTGTTACAGCCTCATTTAGCTTGAATATAAAAGAACTATTTGATTGGGAATTAACAAGTGTTTGGATGTTAAATTCATACTTTGGTTTACAAAAAGAACGTATTGAACATGATGGAAAGGATATTAAAGGATTCTTCATTCATCAACATGGAAGTTATAATGACATAAAAGAGAAAACTAAGAATTGGTCCCTTATCCGTATTGGGAAGTTTAAACACCATCAAGATCGGCACCATGACAATAAACGTTTCGATGACAACAATAACATAGAATCTGTGATATCCTCAATGAATAATAGAAGTGATAGTAGTATAATCAAAAGAAAGAGAAAGCATGTCACAAAGGATTCGATCATCATTATTATTTCTACATCATTACGAATTTTTGTTGATAATCTATTTGGAATACAAGATCAACTTAGAGGATTAGGTTATCCTCATGTTTATATTACTGCTGAATGGTCACCTCTTGTCTATGATGTGATGAATAAAAAAGCACAAAGCCTTCCTATTGTTCAAGCTGGCGATGCTGAAGGAATTGTATTACATATTCCTATTTCTTCTTTTGATTTAACTCTCTTTGGAAAATATGCGATTATTTATAATTCCGAACAAAAATGGTGTGATGCAGTATTTGGTTTTGGATTTCCACGATATAATTCATTGTTTCAAGAGAATAATATGATGATATGGACATTTAACAACGAAACGTTCAATATATTTGAAAGTTATGCTAGTGTTGTTGATTATCGAACTGGAGTGACACAAAATCCATCGCTGTCTAGTAATAACTCTGTTGATGAATTAGAAACTACTTCAGTTCATCGTCATGCTATGGCAGAAGAAAGTTCTACTCCCGAGTATTTGACTGCTGCGGATCGCATTGCCCTTGTATCATACCACTATTTGGATATGCGACCCATTTATATGCAAATCCATATAAATACTACTACGCACTTCCCGTATTACGCGTATAGTTTTATCCATACCTTTATAACACTGGAAGAGTTTTTTGAAGAGTATGAGGCGCTGTCGCCATATTTATTAGAAGTAAATTTTATTCAAGATGAAGAACACGAGCAACGAGATCAACATATCTTTTCAGTCTTTTACGGTGCTTGTAGTGATGATCGTGCACAAAAAACCAAGAATTTACAGTATTGGTTGCATCAGGACCATTATATTCATCGAAATGTTTCAAAGCATTATACGTTCTATAATCTTTGCGGATATATGCAACATGATTATACACGCGATTATTACTTAATGCGATCAAGGGTTGTAATCAATTTGCAATCAAATATATGGTCGGCATTGGAAACTCATCGTATCAACTATCTTTTGGCAATGGGTAAAGTTATAATTTCAGAACCTGGTAATGACCTTCTAATGAGAAGTAAATATAATGGTTGTGTAATCTTTGTAGAATCATTACGAGAGTTGTATGATGAAATGATGCATTATTTGATGAACTATGATGCTTGGGAGAAACAAAAGGAAATTGTAAAAGCCTGTTATGAGCAGAAAATAAGAGAAGATTCTTTTCGAGAAACAGAATTAGCCATGAATAAAACCATGAAAGCACTAGAGTATTGGGTAAACCAACAATAATAGTCGGTATTAACCATCAATCTACATTGCACAAGTGCATACAATACATTGTAAATATTGGTTTTTCCAAAATATTTCGTCGAAATCCAAGGGCCGCCACAAATATTCAATTGGCGAACCTTTCCTCGTCACAATTATGATCACCACCGAATGCTACAACACGTAAACAACATTATCAAACGACTTTCCAATACATGTCTATGGGATGGAATAAAGTTGCTCAATCTCATTATCAGTTTGAGTATGTTGCAACTCACACGACAACAGCTGCGCATGATGAAGTTGCTCGGCAGTTCTTTGACTCAATCTCACCAGTGTTCGAAGAACCAATCGCACGTGCAGTTTCAATGGGCAATTCTATAAGGAATGGTTTTTGAAAAGAAAGCAGAATGTCTTACAGAGTGATGGATAACATGGAACTCTATCTCTCGTGAACAACCTAACATCCAATTTGTCAGTGCGACATGATGAATTGAGACATTATAACGACTTATCATGATAAATCTGTTTCCAGTACTGTAAAAACTTAGTTCGAGTAATTTGAGCTGTGGGTGAAAAACTGTGCACAACATCCGAATTCGCCTTCCACTCCATTTGATTGAACGTTTGTTACAATTAGTCTTATCAGCACCCCATTTGCATAATCACTCAATATAGCAATACAATTCATAGTACGATTTCAAAATGGTTAAATGATACGTTGTTGAAGATTGTTGTGATGTGTATTCGGCTCTATTGTATATACCACTTGTCACTGCAAATAACATTTTTGATTTAAAAATTACAGACATTGTAAGTTTAATGTATGATCATAATGGTTCCATAGTGTTACACCATACATATCTACAAGCATCCAATTATATAATTCTTCTATTAGTAAACCATAAACATAGCCTAAAATTTCTGGTTGCCACTTGCTAAGCAAATCCTCTCTTTTTCCTGCACAAATTTTGCGGATTCTACTCTTCTTTCCAAAAGTCCCTCCGAAAGGAAAAGACTGGAGCTGGACCAAAAGAAAAAAAAAGCTGGACCAAACCGATTGTACTATCAAATCTTACTTTTATTTTATTTTACAATGAGCAACATTCCGAAAGGAAAAGGTGTCGAAGAAACTAGAAGGTGGTTGGACGAGAATGGCTGGAACGATGTGTTTATTGGCTGGACGGCTGATGAAATTTGGGACCAAACCACTTGTACTATCAAATCTTACTTTGCTAAAAATCATCTCGATAAAATGAGAGCAATTAGATTTTGTGGCCTTCTCAATGCAGAACGATTAATCTACGCCCAGCAACAAGCAGGTAATAAGTATTGATTCCCAATAATGAATGCTGCTGAAAGAGGACTAATTTGTTTTGTTTCTATTGTATTCATAGCAGTTCTCAATTCGAACTCCACTGGCAAATGTGCCATTCATTGTTGGCAAAATCTAAGAGTTAGAGGTCTTTTCGAATACGACGAGGATTATGTTACTTTGGCGCAATTATATCAATGGTTGAAGGCAACGTTTGGGGAAGTGGAAGATTATGTAGAAATTTACTATTTGCCAGACCTTGGTAGATGGAAAGACAAGATCAACTTACTCACTGATGCCCAATTACGTTCATACTTAAGAACTGTGTCACAAGATCTATCATTGAAGTCCTACATCGTGGTATCTACACAAAGCGAATCTCCTGACCAATCTCCATCCAATGATAGTAATAGTACTGTGTCAACTTTGACAAGCCAAAGTAAGGGAAGCGTGGAAAGAAATTTCCGTCAGCGTGTTCTAACAAGAGATAATGGCCGGTGTGTGTTCTGTGGGGATGCCAAAAAAGCAAATCTGAAGGCAGCACATATATTTGACATATTTCGTGCGAATGATATACCTGCCGATGACATTAACTTTCTACATCAGTACGAGATTATTGATTTATATGACACAGAAAATGGCATCACTTTGTGCAGCGATTGACACGACGTTTTTGATGCTTTACTATGCTGTGTAAAAGTAGAAGTGGAAAATGGTATTGCGATTAGCCACCAAATACTTGTTGCAAATACATTAACAGCAAGTCCAGCGTTTACTACGAAGTGGAAAAAATTGGAGGGTGCCGACGTCCAAGTACCGACGGCGGGACTTCTTCGGAGAAGATGGCCATACCCAGAATTGTTTCAGTTTAGGGAAAATAAGTACCTCGAGTATGCTGGCAAGAGACGC